>JAEEGJ010001917.1_pt1 | contig 322261 bp, 266 predicted proteins | sample 8958761 | NCBI WGS metagenome assembly JAEEGJ01 (sample SAMN16246546, study PRJNA631951) | gut metagenome | biome: gut microbiome; feature: rumen; material: RS-attached | host: Bos | place: Iran: Karaj | collected 2018-10 | reverse complement strand
CTTCAAGGGTGGAATTTGAGGCCGATTGTGACGCTTTCATCCTTGGTGAGCGCCTCAGGGAAGAAAGACGCAAAGCCGGACTCACTCAGGAGCAACTTGCTCAGAGAATTGGCACGAAGAAAAGCTACATTTCTCGTGTTGAGAACGGCCATGCCGACATCCAGCTCTCTACCCTCTTCAAGATTTTTCAAGGACTTGGTCGCCGAGTGAGCCTTAGAGTTCTTTAAGTGAAACCGCTATCTTTGCGGATGGCAGAAAACAGATTGAATTATGGGAAAACTAAGATTACATATTATTCTAGCAGTAGCTTGTTCGGGCTTGTTGCTTTCGTGTGCTGTTTCAAAGACTGGAACTTCGCCGGCAATCTCGATGAAGGTTGATGAGTATGACTCAATTTTTGTCGTTGAAAATGATGACAAACGAGACACTCTTACAGTTATTACAGATTCTGAACTGAAAAATGAATTGTTTGATATTTTGACTAATGACACCTCTCATGATATTGTGAAATTTTTTCCTAGAATTTCTTTAATATTTAGAGGGCAAGGCAAGGAGGAGTCGATTGGTGTCTTGGGTGATTATATAAAAGGCAAGAATGGGACATATAAATGCCCAATAGATTTAGAAAAGAAATTAAGGGAACTTGTAAACCAAGAAAACGCTTTTATTAATCTCGAGTATGGTCAAGAGAATATTGTTTGGAACAACAAAGACAACAGCTTTATACACAATTATGCTTATAAATCATTTGTTGACAAGAGTATTGGCAATAAAACATTGACTGCCCTTGCCGAGGCTATTTCGGACACAACCGACTTGGGGCATAAGATTTGTTCGAAAACGAGAAATCTTAGAAAAGGAGATATCGCATTCATTCTTTTGTATGAGTCACAATATGTAGAACCAGCAATTGATTTAAGAATGCAGTTCGACATTCTTGATGATGATTGCAAATTGCCCTCTGGATTGCTAGACTATCTCGAAAACAATAGAGATCAGGTTAAAAGTGTTATCTTAAAGAAATTACAAGCGAAATGAAAAAGAAAGAAATAATAATAGCATTATTAGTTCTCTTGATGGTTTGCACCACGGGCTTCACTGTGGCGGCGCAATCGGCAAGTCAGGACGACAAAAGTGCCATTTACACATCTATTCAAAACTCAGTTAAAGATATAGACAAGATTATTATTTCACACATTGGGATGGAAGACAAACCTTTATGGACCGTACAAATCTCATACAAGCCATTCGGTGATATATTCAATAAAGAAACAAAGCATTTGTTTTACTATGGGACAACATATAGAGATTCTATAAAAGGGGTAATTATCTCATGTGACAGCCTTGATTTAAAAAGCTATGAACGCATAAAGTCATTTACTATAAACTATCCAAACAAATATACCGAAAGATCGTCTTTGCCAGGTGATTTTGAATACGGCGATTATTGCATATCAATAGTTGAAAAAGGTAATATAAAGAAATTATACTTTTCAAGATTAGATGCAATCAAATTATTAGATGAGTATATTTACATATTAATAAAAGATCCAAATGCAGAATACGTAGTACGTCGTTTAGAAGCTAATTGTAAAAGGTTGAGAAGATAGCTGTTGAGCTCAAAAACATCTTTTGCGGATGACAGAAAACAGATTGAATTATGGCAAGAAAATATTGGTATTATATACTATTAGTCTTAGGTTTTGTCCTTTTTTTCATTTTGGGCTATTGTGACACATTCAATCGTCCTAATTATGAGGATGAGATTGGGAAACATGAGTATGGCGATGCGGATTTAGACTCCATTAAGCATGCAATAATTCAAGGGAAATATGATTTATCAGGGTTAGAGAAACTACATTGGTTTATTTTTTATCACAGAGAGTTCTATGAGATTGAAGAATTTGCATATCACATTTACATTCCACACAAATATGATTTAAACAATGACTCCATTGTTTCGGGCTATTACAAAGACTTTTTTGTGAATCAAAAAGATTATTTCAATGATCTTGACAGCAAAAGCATCATCTATCATTATTCAACGAAATATCTAACTAATCTTGATGACGAATGTGTTGATTCGTTAATGAGAGATAGTCTAATGGTAGTTAATTCTCCACTTTATAAACATCTCAAAGGAAATAGCAAATGAAATCATTGATATCAAAATCGTTATATGTGGTAGGTCTCTTTTTCTTATGTCTTGTAGCATATTTTTTAGGACATAGGTACGATAGCTATTGCAAATTAAAAAATGAAGGTGAGTCAAGTCGAGAATACGAATTATATATTGATGAGCACATTGACTTGAAAAGGCTGATTGTAAACAATGGTGATACTACAGCTTATAGAAAATATCTGGAAGCGACATCAGTGAGAGACAAGAACAATGAAATTGATAAGCTATCCTATTCTCTTTTTATGTCAAACAAATATGACTACCCATACGCTAGTTATCAAGTTTACAAAATTATATCAAGCTGGGATAAGGATGGTTTGGATTCACTTGATATTGATTCTCAGAAGTTGGCGATATATTATTTGCACAAAGCTGTTCAGTCCGACAAATCTTATTCTCAAGAATACGATAGCATCAACAACATCTTCAAATATTACCAATAAAGCTTCATCAGTTCTTGATAATCAACTCAACATTCACTATCTTTGCGGATGGCAGAAAACAGATTGAATTATGGCAAAACTAAGATTACATATAATTCTTGCAATAGCTTGTTTGGGATTGTTGCTTTCTTGTGGTGGTAGAGGGCAAAAAGAGTTATCAAGTTCAAAAGGCTCAAATTCAACGTCAAAACAAGTATCAGTCCCAAAACCAACGCTCAATGATTCTGCTATCATAGAACCATATGAAAATAGCAATGATTCGATTGTAGTTAAAGTAAGACTCGCTGAATTGATTGACACAAATTATATAGAGTTAATTAAGACCCGTATTATGCCCATTCTTGTGAGAAACAAATACTCTACTGAGTATGGTATAGTAGTTATGTGTTTTTCTCCAAAACATACAAATCATGTATCTTTTTATACCGATTTTGACACAACTCCGTATGTTGGCATCATTAGTGATATTAAGAGTCGAGTCTTCTGCTGCTTTAATTTGGATGGTTACAATTTCATTGTGCGCGATGATATAAAATTATCAACAAAGCAGAAACAGTCGTTGTTCCAACCAAAATCTCAAACAAGAAGTTTTGTCTTGGGTAAAGAACCTGTAATGGCAACAGATGGAGGACCTGAATGGGTGTATAGCATAAATGATGATTTGCAAATTCAGGAAGCAATATATGAAGTGGAATATTGGTAATTGAATTATGGGGAAATAATATCAAAATGAGAGTTATATTACTAATAATCTTGAATATTATTATTTGTGTAATCTTTTTATTAGGCATTGATCTAATAAACTGGGTGTGCCCTTTAGCCAAACAAGATGTGGCTATAGGTATAACTTTCCGTTTTGGTGCTGTTGTTTTATTTGTTTCTTTACTAATTGTCCTGTTAATTAATCTTCTTTTATCAAGACGTAAGATTTATTTTTTCATACCTTATCTAATTTGTTTTGCTTATTGGATATCGGGCGTTCAAGCTATGCCATATCGCTCTTGGGCTTATATGTTTTTGTCTTTCGTTCTAATTGGTGTATACGAATGGTTTTTAATTAGATATAATAAACGTGGCAATCGGTTCAGTGACTCAAAAAGAATGGAAAAAAATGATAAAGACACATTAAAATGGTCGGCACAAAGGGCGATTGAAAGCAACCTGAGGCCTAATGTGGTTGCTGTGACTTTAGGAGTCAACAATAAACTCTTGCATATAATAGCCTATGTTAACTCTTTGCCTGTTGAAGAAGATTATGAAATGATAAATGACATAGCTGGTGAAATTATATGTGACTTCCCAGATCAGATTCATCGAACAAGAGAAGAATGTATTCAAGTGAACTATAACGACACACCTAACATCAAAAAACTAGATGTTTGGATTACTATAAAAGAAATTTGAATTATGGCAAAACTAAGATTACAGATTATTCTTGCAATAGCTTGTTTGGGCTTGTTGCTTTCTTGTGGTGGTAGAGGGCAAAAAGAGTTATCAAGTTCAAAAGGCTTAAACCAATAATTCAAAATAACCCTGACAAAGTTAATCATATTAAGTTGTAGCTATATGAATAATAAGAATCATTGTAATATAGAGTATTATACAATAAAAACATCATCAGATAAAAAAGTGATTGGATGTTATCCTCAAGTCGATTGCCAAACGATATTTCAAGCACAATTGCTTTCGCCTGCAGAATTGATGAAGTGTGCTCCAAAATTGATCTTTGAATTAAAAAGAAGAGCACAAAAAACCGATGTACTTGCAACAAATAGTGGGCCTCTTACTGATTTTTTAGTTAACGATAAAACTTTTAGAGTTTTTTCTGAATTCAATCTGATGCGCCATCAGGTTTTTGATGTTACAGTTATATCTAGTAAAAAGAATAATATGTATCATTGGTTGCATTTCACACAGCCGGAATTGTCTTTTCTTCTAGATTATCAACGTACCGAATTCATTGAAACCGAATATGGAATCTCAGATGTGGGTCCAATTAGAATTGAGTCTTTTAATCACTACTTAGAATTAAAAAGAAAAGATAAAAGCGAAGGATTAGCTTTTGGTGTAAAGTTTAATAAAATTGCATTATCTCAGAATTTTGATTTATCTCTTGATTTATTCCATTTAGATCCATTCGATTCTAGGACTTTTATTTCAAAACGACTAAAGAATAGGATTGAAGAAATGAATTTGATTGGATTTGAAATGCAAAAAATTGATATTCTCTTACCAGGTAATGCTTTTGAATGATTATTTGTTAAATGGATAATCCATTAAAGCGATTATTGTTATGAATCAACAGATATATTTCCGCTATATGTTGCTGTTGCTGCTGTTGTTGGTGTCATCCGTCGGCGCCACGGCGACGGCGGACCAGGTTGTTGTAACAAGCGGCAGGGTGGTCTATGACCCTTTCGGCCGTGCTGTCAAGGTGTACCATCCGACGGTTGATAGCGAGCGTGTTGACAGCTTCAGCCAGGCAGTCGACAACGTCTCCCCGACCTGGACGGAGTACGACGAGCTCGACCGCCCATTGAAGGTGACCCTTCCTGACGACACCTACACCACTTACGCATATTCCCTCGTTGGCAACGCTTTAAAGACTACGGTCACCAACGCCGAGGGCAACAGCCTTACGACATTGGCAAACGGTAGCGGCAAGACCACCCAGAGCATCCACAAATACCCGCTAAAATAAAGGCTAAAGATATTACTCAAATAGTTTGATTATTACCTCAAATACCTTATCTTTGCCGATGGCAGAAAACAGATTGAATTATGGCAAGATAATATAATATATGGGCATTTCTCAAAGCATCAACATGTTCCACAACTTAAAGAAGAAAAAATGAAAAAGATATTTATAATAATTTCAGTATGCTTTCTACTTTTATTCTTCTCAGCTTGTCAAGAAAAAACAGAAAGAGAGTGGTATTGCAAAGAAGCAAATGTTAAGCTTAAGATTTGTGTAAATGACAGTTGTGATGTTTTTATTATTAATGACGAGGATTCTGTTTTCACAAAACATAATAGAATATATTTTCAAGATTATTCTCTGCACTTCATAGACAACACAGATTCATTGTTTTTTATAGATCGTGAAAATAGAGTACTTAAAGTCAAACAGAAAAATTTTATTATCTCTGTTTATGAGACAGATACTGTAAATTATATATTCGAACCAGAGAAAATATTAAACAAGAAAGGTATAACAATGCAAGGTGGAGAGAATGGGATTTTCTCCTTATTTGTCAACAATGAATTTAAAGGCGAGATTCCACTTGTTTCAATGAAATAGTTAATAAATCACTTGTTATGGATAGTATGAAAGATAAGATACACTTAATAATATTCATTGCTGCATTAAGTCCATTTTTGCTATTGGCTTGCAGCAACAGCACTACCTCTTCACAAGATAAATCAAAAGAGATTCAAGATATTTATCATAGGATCAACAATGATATTGTTGCTTATTATCAGTCAAACAAAGACTCCACAATCTTAATTGCCGACCTAATGACACTTGACAGTTTGGGAGAAAGTATTTACGAAAATCAATTGCTGGTTCAACTTAAAATGACTATCTATAGTGAATTAGGCAAGAAATCCGAAGCCTTGAATTTTCTTTCGACAGTCCCTGATTCTGTTTTGACAACAAGAACAACTATGAACGGCAAGACATACACTACCGATGGCAAAATAGTTAGAGCCATGAGTGAAGGTTTTTTTGCTAATAGTGAAACAGAAAGAATGAACAAGTATAAAATAGCAGCAACAATGCTCGAGGATTATTTAAGCCACAACATTGATGAAAATGCCATAATAAACTACATTGTGGTGAAATGCAGCATTGATTCCACCTGTGATGTTGATAAATTGATAGATGATTTCAAGAAAGACGGAAAATATGACAATCAGTTTCTTGACAATCTCAAATCAATAGATTGGGATACGACTATTCCTTAAAAGCATCCTCAAAATACTGATTCCATCTCAATTATTCTAATTAACTTCATTCATCTCTTCGCCGATGGCAGAAAATAGATTGAATTATGGCAAGGAAATATTATAATGTTTTATTCCAATAAAATCCTTTTTAGAAACTAATTGATATGCGAACTTGGGATAAAAATGTCAAAGAGTGGTTTCCGAAGATTAAAGATAAAATAAAATGAGAACTCACATTATAATTATTGTTATTTGCCTGAATGCCCTTACAATAGGGTGTTCAGACAAACCTCAATCTGTTGGGCAAATATTAAAATTTGAAGATTTACCTATTGATGTGCAGAAAAAATATAAGGAAGTTTATAACTATTGGACCATTCCCATAGTCAATGGTAATGACACAATCGAATACATGCCACCATTCATTGAAGCATATAATTTAAATGGAGATTCAGTTATCATAAATCAGTCCATGAATTTTTTAAATAACTCTTTTTCGATTAGCAGTAATGGTAAGAGAATAACAGTATCTCTGAGTATATTGGAACGTGTCTTTATCATAAAAAATGATTCAGTATATTATCCTATTTCAGGTAATGGCGTAACTACTTATGGAGAACCTCGTTCTTATAATGTTGGTGTAGATACTCTATTGTTTCAAGTATCAGCCATGAGATAGATTATTCTTTTCTAACTATTCTAAATATTGGAATTAATTATGGATGTGGAAATATTTGAAAATGCAAATTGCATCTCAGCTATTTATAAAGTGCCTATAAATACATCGCACTATGGTGCAAAAAGAAAAACTCTAATTTGTCCTCTTCATTTCTTAAAAGAATACGCAAGTGGTTTCCTTAATCTTTAAACACCTTGCACCAAGGTAACATATTTCAAATTATTGTTATGAGCGATATACATATGTTGTTGATTCTTGCTGCAGTTTGTGCAATACTGATAGCTGTTGTGGGAAAGATGCGCGGCATCCGCACAGCGGTTATTCATTCCATTGTGTTAATTGCGCGCGTCTCTGCAATTTTCAACCTAATTTTCATTTAATTTTAAGCGAAGCGCCCATCCAGCCTCAAACGCCAATTATGCATTGAATAAACCGCAGGCGCCCCCCACTGAATCTGACGCAATTGTGCATTGTGAATTATGCATTATGCATTAAATAAAGCCAGTTGTTCAAGTTGTTTCTAGGTTGTGTAAGTTGTTTGATCAAACTTTTTCTTTTTAATGTCGTTTTTCTCACCAAAAATTACTAACTTTGCCAACTAATTTTAGTATAATAGATATTTTATATACTGTTTTGACCTGTAAATGAACGACGATAATAACATACCCAACGACCTGGAGCCCATCGAGGACAACGACCAAAACCAAAACTCAACCTCTAACGCAGAGAGCGAGCAGAAAAAGTCCAAGAAAAGCTCCCCCTCTAAGATAGAGGAAGAGCAGGACGAGTCCAAGAAGAGCTCCCCTTCTAAGATAGAGGGGGCCGGGGGGAGTATGACCGAGTCAAGTGAGTCAGGTGAGTCAGGTGAGTCAAGTGATTCCACTGATTCCACTGATTCCACTGATTCCACTGATTCCAGCGATTCCAGCGATTCCACTGATTCCAACACTACAACCGATTCTCAAGCCCCAACATCCTATACTCGCACCGATAGCACCAAGAAGGACAAACGCCTCAAGCTCTCGGGTATGTACGAGAACTGGTTCATCGACTATGCCAGCTACGTAATCCTTGAGCGCGCCATTCCTCACATCGAGGACGGCCTCAAGCCCGTGCAACGACGCATCCTGCATGTCATGAAGGAGAGCGACGACGGGCATTACACCAAGGTGGCTGGTATCGTGGGCGACACCATGCACTACCATCCACACGGCGACACTTCAATTGGCGACGCGCTAGTGCAACTAGGTCAAAAAGAACTGCTCATCGACACTCAGGGTAACTGGGGTAACATCCTCACTGGCGACGGTGCTGCTGCTCCTCGTTACATCGAGGCACGATTGAGTGAGTTTGCCCTCGAGGTTGCCTTCGACAACAAGGTCACCGACTGGACTATGAGCTACGACGGACGCAACCGCGAACCCATCACCCTCCCCGTCAAGTTCCCGCTATTGCTGGCTCAAGGTGCCGAGGGTATCGCCGTGGGTCTTTCGTGCAAAATCCTGCCTCACAACTTCAACGAGATTCTCGATGCTGCCGTTTCCTACCTCAAGGGCGAGGAATTTCAGCTTTACCCCGACTTCCCAACTGGTGGATATGTCGACGTGAACAACTACCGCGACGGCGAGCGAGGCGGCAACGTGAGAGTGCGCACCAAGATTGAGAAACTCGACAATAAGACTCTGCTAGTCAAGGATCTGCCCTACGGCAAGACCACTAGCACTCTCATCGATTCTATTCTGAAAGCCGCCGAGAAAGGCAAGATTAAGATTAAGAAGGTTGAGGACAACACTTCGTCAACTGCCGAGATTATAGTTACCCTGCAGCCAGGAACATCGAGCGACAAGGCTATCGACGCGCTCTACGCTTTCAGCGACTGCGAGACCAGCATTTCGCCCAACATTTGCGTCATCAAGGACGAGAAGCCACAGTTCCTCACGGCAACCCACCTGCTCAAGTTCAGCGTTGACCACACCAAGGATATTCTCAAGCGCGAACTCGAGATTCAGCGACTGGAGACCATGGAGTCGCTCTTCTTTGCTTCGCTCGAGAAAATCTTCATCGAGGAGCGCATCTACAAGGATCGTGGCTACGAGCAGGCCAAGGACGAGGACGCCGCTGTTAAGCACATCGACAAGCGACTCGAGCCATTCAAGCCGCAGTTCTACCGCGAAATCACGCGCGACGACATCCTGCGCCTCATGGAAATCAAGATGAAGCGCATCGTCAAGTTCAACAGCGACAAGGCCGACAACTACATCGCTATGCTCAACGAGCGACTTGCCGACATCGACTACAAGCTGGAGCACCTCGTGGAGCACACCATCAACTGGTATGAGAACTTGAAGAAGAAATATGGTCACCTGCATCCTCGCAAAACCACTATTCGCGACTTCGACACTATCGTCGCCAGCAAGGTGGTCGAGGCCAACGAGAAACTCTACATCAACCGTCAGGAGGGCTTCATCGGCACTTCGCTCAAGAAGGACGAGTTCATTTGCAACTGCAGCGACATCGACGATATTATCATCTTCTACAAGGACGGTAAATATAAGGTAAGTAAGGTTGCCGAGAAACTATATGTGGGCAAGAACGTGATGCACGTGGGCGTTTACAAGCGCAACGATGTGCGCACTATCTACAATGCGCTCTACATCGACGGCAAGGGTGGCACCACCTATATGAAACGTTTTGCGGTCACTGGTGTGACACGCGACAGGGAATACGACATCACGCAAGGCAAACCAGGCTCTAAGGTGCTGTGGTTCACGGTCAACCCCAACGGCGAGGCCGAGGTGCTGCGCATCACCCTCAAGCCCAAGAAGCACCTGCGCGTGCTGCAGTTCGACGTTGACCTAGCCGACATGGCGATTAAGGGACGCACAGTGCGCGGCAACATGGTGACCAAGAACGAGATTCACCGCATCACGCTCAAGGAGCATGGACGTTCCACCCTCGACGACCGCGAGGTGTTCTTCGACCAGGATATCCTTCGCATCAACTACGAGGGACATGGTGTTTCGCTGGGCAAGTTCGCTGGTGAGGACCGCATTTTGGTGATAATGCGCAATGGCGAGTTCTACACCACCACCCACGAGGCGACCAATCACTACGAGGAAGGCATTCTGCGCATTATGAAATATGACCCAAGCACCGTGTGGACAGCAATTCTCAACGATGCCGACCAGGGATATGTCTACCTCAAGCGTTTCACGCTCGACGACAACAGCAAGAAGCAGCGCATGATTGGCGAGAATCCCGAATCGTCGCTAATCTTGCTAACCGATACAAAGTATCCACGATTTGAGGTGAAATTCGGTGGCGACGACAGTGTGCGTGACAACCTCATCGTCGATGCCGACGAATTCATCGCCGTCAAGAGCTTCCATGCCAAGGGCAAGCGTCTCACCACTTATAAAGTCGACACCGTAACTGAACTGGAGCCACGCATTGTGGAAGAGGCACCCGCCGAAATAGAACAAGACTCCGAGCCCCAAGATGAGATGCCAAGCGACATCGATCAGCAGGAGGTTCGCGACAAACTAACAGGACAAACGCGACTCTTCGACGATGATCAACCAGAGTAATATGGTAACTAGTAGCTCCCCCTCCAAGATAGAGGGGGCCAAGGGGAGTATGATATCCCCAAAATAGCTTTTTTATAGAACTAAATTTAATGAAACTAAAGGTCGAAATAAGGATTCTTCTTCTCATGCTAATCATGGCATGCGGCACGCAATGCGCTCTAGCGCAAGACAATGAGAATGAGAAGCCTTTAAGACCGGTAGCTTCGATTTTCTCGGCCCAATATGGTCACGCATCTCTGCTCGACTCTTATCTGTCACCCATCAAATATGGTGGGCACGCTATTGCTCTAAACTATGAGGCACAGCAGGCAACAGGCTTCAACCCACAGCACTGGACAAGGCAGCTGAGCTTGGGAGTTGACTATGACTACACCCACAACCCCGCAGGGAACCACACTATGCACTCCCTGATGGTCGACGCCCGATGGGCCTTGATGCACCGCTGGAACAATGTGCTGACTCAAGGGCTCAACTTCAATCTGGGAGGAGAAACGCAATTAAGGGGAGGGGTGCTCTACAATGCCCACAACAGCAACAATGTCGTCTCGGCACGCATTCACTGGAATGTGGGGGTAATGGGGCAAGCAATCTACAACACCCACATCAAGCGGCTACCCATCACACTGCGATATCAAGCATCGGTTCCAGTGGTGGGAGCTTTCTTCGCACCCGACTACGACGAAGCCTATTACGAGATTTACCTGGGCAACCGCGACAACCTAGCCCACTTCGGGTGGTGGGGAAACCGTTTTGATATCGATCACATGCTATCGGCCGACCTGCACCTAGGAAACACCATCCTGCGCATTGGTTACCGAAACCGCATCAGCACCTCCTGGATTAACAACATCAGCACGCGTGACATTGCTCACTACCTCGTTATTGGTATTGGAGGGGAGTTCCTCAACGTGAACTCTAAGCGCAGCAACAAGGTTAACAACAACATTATCTCGTCGATGTATCAATGAAACGGCTACTGAAAATATTGACCGTGATTTTAGTGCTCCTGCCACTGGGGGCATGCCATGACCAGGTGGAATGGGACAACGACCCCTACGGCAACTTCGACGCACTGTGGACAATTCTCGACGAGCATTACTGCTTCTTTGCCTACAAGGACGTTGACTGGCAAGAGGTAAGAACCAGATACCGCGCTAAACTGCATGACGACATAACCAGCCGCGAACTCTTCGACCTGTGCAGCGACATGCTCAAGGAGTTGAAGGACGGACACACCAATCTCGTCTCGAGCTACGATGTGTCGCGCTACTGGATTTGGGAGCAATATCCCGTCAACTACGACGAGAGGCTCATCAATGAGCACTACCTCAACTTCAACTATCGCAGGGCGTCAGGAATAAAATATAGTATCCTCGACAACAATTACGCCTACATGTACTATGGCGACTTCACTAGTGCCATTGGCGACGGAAACCTCGACATCGTGCTCAGCACGCTTGCCACAAGCGACGGCTTGATTATCGATGTGCGAGACAACGGAGGTGGCTATCTCACCAACGTCGAAACACTGGTAGGCCGATTCATCGACGAGAGAACCTACGCCGGCTCCATTCAGCACAAGACGGGAAAGGGGCACAACGAGTTCTCCGAGCCCTATGATTACTACTTCGAGCCTGCTCATGGCAGGGTTCACTACAACAAGCCCATTGTGGTGCTTGCCAACCGCGGCTCGTTCAGCGCCACCAACAATTTCGTCTCTATCATGAAGTCGTTGCCTAACGTCACTGTGGTGGGCGACATCACCGGTGGTGGATGTGGGCTGCCATTCACAAGCGAACTGCCCAACGGATGGAGCATTCGATTCTCGGCAGCTCCTATCACTGGGCCCGATGGGAAGCTCACCGAGTTTGGCGTTGAGCCCGATGTCAAGGTCGACATGACGCAACAGGACATTGCCGCAGGAAAGGACACAATCCTTGAAAAAGCTTTTGACATTTTGAAACACAAACAATAAAGGTTGAAACTATGGAAATTACCCCAATCGCCACATTCCACTCGCCGTTTAACGATAAGTTTGGCATTCCGCGTCAAAGTGGGATTGTGAGCGCGCTCGAGGGTACCATAGTTTTTGAGCCACAGTTCCGTAACCCCGACAGCCTGAGAGGTCTCGAAGAGTTTGATTTCCTTTGGCTGATTTGGGAATTCTCGGCCAACAAGCACGCCGCCACGTCGCCCACTGTGCGGCCGCCACGGCTGGGAGGGAACACTCGCATCGGAGTCTACGCCACACGCTCGCCCTACCGACACAATGCCCTCGGGCTCTCGGCGGTCAAGCTGGCAAAGGTAGAACTCGACACACCGCAAGGGCCGGTGATTCATGTCAATGGGGCCGACCTCATGGACGGAACACCAATCTACGACATCAAGCCCTACATTGCCTATGCCGACGCGCACCCCGACGCTCGATGCGGCTTTGTCGACACCAACGACTGGCAATCGCTAGAGGTCGACATCCCGCAAGATGTCGCACAACTGTTCTCGCCACAGCAGCTTGACGCTCTGAGGCACTCTCTCGCGCTTGATCCGCGACCGCACTACCACAACGACCCAGCCAAGGTCTATGGAATGCACTTCGCCGGGCACGATATCCACTTTACCGTTGATGGAAAAAAATTGAAAGTAAAAAAATTAAAAACCTAATAACATTTCACCCCATGCTTCAAATCCGATGTAAGAACAACAATGAGATTAGAGAATTTCCGGAGGGAACGTCTCTTCTCGAAGTCTACAATTCTATGGCCGATGAACTGCAGTTTAAGTACCCTGTCGTCTCGGCTAAGGTGAACAATGCCTCGCAAGGACTTAAGTTTAGGCTCTTCCAAAATCGTGACGTGGAGTTCCTGGATGCCCGAAGGGGCTCGGGATACCGTGCGGTAGTAAGATCGCTGTGCTTTGTCCTTTACAAGGCCACTAGCGACACCTGCCCTGGAAGCAAGCTCTTCATCGAGCACCCCATCTCGGGCGGATACTATTGCAACCTTAGGAAAAAGAATGGCGAACCTGTAACCGATGAAGATATTGAAAACATTCGCAACAGAATGCGTGAGATTATCGACAACGACACAGTTTTCCACCGTCATGAGGCAACTACCGATGCTGCCGTAAAGGTTTTTGCCGAACGTGGATTTGCCGACAAGGTAAAGCTGCTTGAATCAAGCGGACAAATCTACAGTGATTACTACACTCTCGAAGACACTGCCGACTATTTCTACGGGCCGCTGGTGCCATCGGCAGGGTACATCAAGGTGTGGGACGTGATGCGCTACAAGGATGGATTGCTGCTGCGCACTCACGACTGGGAAGACCCCGAAAAGCTCTCACCCATGTACGACATGCCGCGCACATTCGAGATGTTTGCCGAGAAGGTGCACTGGGATGTCATCATGCGTCAGTCTAACGCTGGTGATGTCAACAAGGCAATCCTTAACGGACACGCCTCTGAGCTCATACAGGTGAGCGAGGCACTCCAAGAGAAGAAAATAGTGCAAATCGCCGAGGAAATCAACCGTCGGTTCCGCGACAAGGACAACCCAATCCGCATTGTCCTCATCACTGGTCCATCCAGCTCGGGAAAGACAACATTCTGCAAGCGTCTCTCTATTCAGCTGCTGGCATGCGGCCTCAGGCCTCTGTCATTCTCTACCGACGACTACTTCGTTAACCGTGTCGACACACCGCTGCTTCCCAACGGCGACTACGACTTCGACAACATCAAGGCGGTCGACTGCGATTTGCTCGAAGACCACCTCATGCGCCTGATGAACGGCGAGCGTGTTGAAATCCCCGAGTACAACTTCGTCACGGGAATGCGCGAGTTCAATGGTAAGAAGCTCAAACTCAAGAACGACACCGTGCTCATCATCGAGGGTATTCACGCCCTGAACCCATTGCTCACCGAGAAAATACCCGACGACAAGAAGTTCAAGGTCTACATCTCAACGCTAACCAGCATATCGCTCGACGACCACAACTGGGTGCCAACAAGCGACAACCGCTTGCTACGCCGCATCATTCGCGACTACAACAAGGGAGCCTTCAGTGCCAAGGAGACAATCAGCCAGTGGAAGAACGTGTGCAATGCCGAGGAAAAATGGATTGCACCCTATCAGGAGAATGCCGACATGATGTTCAACTCGGCACTCAACATCGAGTTTGCGGTACTTAGGCCACACGCCGAGCTCATTCTCTCGAGCGTGCCCAAGAACTGCCCCGAGTACAGCGAGGCTCACCGCCTGCTCAAGTTCATCCACTATTTCATCCCCGTCGATGACAAGGAAATCCCGCCCACAAGCATCATGCGAGAGTTCCTCGGTGGCTCAAGCTTCAAGTACCCCAACCGCCAAGCTCAAGACTAGTAGCCACCACAAAACTATCAACCCAAAAAAACAACTGCATCGAGCATTGTCTCGATGCAGTTGCTGTAACAGGGAATTCTCAGTTCTCAGTAATCAGTCCTCAGTAGAGAGCTCTCACTAATCACTCATCACTAATCACTAATCACTCATCCCTAATCCCCAATCAACGCAAAGCGTCAATTAATCCTTCTTCAGCAGGTCGCGAATCTCGCCAAGGAGCTTCTCCTCGTTGCTGGGCTCGGCAGGTGCGGGCTCTTCCTCTTTCTTCTTAGTGAGCTTGTTCATACCCTTGATCATCAAGAAGATACACAGTGCAATGATGAGGAAGTCGATAACGTTCTGAATAAACGTTCCATACTTGAGCACTGCTGCTCCTTCGCCTTCACCAATCTTGAGAGCGAGACCATTGAAGTCTACATTGCCAGTGAGCATGCCAATGGCTGGCATCAGCACGTCGTCAACGAGTGAACTAACAATTTTGCCAAAAGCGCCGCCAATGATTACACCAACAGCCATGTCCATTACGTTGCCCTTCATGGCAAATTCTTTAAATTCTTTTACAAAACCCATAGCGATTAATTATTTATAAGTTAATAAATTAATTGTATACAATTATCACTCATGAACTATTAAACATTCTTAATTGGGACCACTACTCTCAATATTTTATGCCAAATGACTACGATTTTGAAAAAAAATATATTAATTTTGCAGTCGTAAAAAGAATGCAGTAAATGATCTACATTTGCAATCTATTGCAATAGCATGTGCAAAGATAATACTTTTTATACAATAATAATTATTTATTTTAAACAATTTACTGAATTATGGGTAAAATTAAAATCGGTATTAACGGATTTGGCCGCATCGGTCGCTTTGTTTTCCGCGCTTCTCTCGAGGAAGCTAACAAGAATGACGTAGTAGTTGTTGGTATCAACGACCTTCTGCCTGTTGATTACATGGCCTACATGCTCAAGTATGACACCATGCATGGTATCTTCGACGGCGAGATCAAAGCCGACGTTGAGAACAACAAGCTCATCGTTAACGGTAACGAGATTCGTGTAACTGCCGAGAAAGACGCTGCCGACCTTAAGTGGGACGAAGTGGGTGCTGAGTACATCGTAGAATCAACTGGTCTCTACCTCACTATGGACCGTGCCGAGAAACACCTCCAGGCAGGCGCCAAGTATGTAGTTCTTTCAGCTCCTTCTAAGGCTGGCGACGACGGCCGTCAAGCTCCTATGTTTGTTTGCGGCGTTAACCACGACAAGTATGCTGGTGAGACTATCGTTTCTAACGCTTCTTGCACCACCAACTGTCTTGCTCCTATCGCTAAGGTGCTCAACGACGCTTTCGGTATCGAGAACGGTCTCATGACTACAGTTCACGCTACTACCGCTACTCAGCGCACCGTTGACGGTCCATCTTTGAAGGACTGGCGTGGTGGACGTGCTGCCGCTGGCAACATCATCCCATCTTCTACTGGTGCTGCCAAGGCTGTGGGCAAAGTTATCCCCGAGCTCAATGGCAAGCTTACTGGTATCTCGATGCGTGTTCCCACCCTCGACGTGAGCGTTGTTGACCTCACCGTTAACCTCAAGAACCCCGCTACCAAGGAGGACATCTGCGCTGCTATGAAGAAGGCCAGCGAGGGTGAGCTCAAGGGCATCCTGGGTTACACCGAGGACAAGGTGGTTTCTAGCGACTTCCTTGGCGATCCACGCACTTCAATCTTTGACGCCGACGCTGGTGTATATCTCACCGACAAGTTCGTCAAAGTTGTTTCTTGGTACGATAACGAGATTGGCTACAGCCACAAGGTTATCGACCTCATCAAGATCATGAAGAAGCACAACGGCTAATCGCAGATTCCGATTTTGAATTTTTACTAAAGGGCCTGACCTGCATCGCGCAAGTCGGGCTCTTTTGGTTAATCTTTAATGTAAGATTTGGTGGTATGCATAATTATTATTACCTTTGGAAACAAAAAGATTAATGAATAAGCTAATAAAATATCTATGGCTGCTGCTCGTCGTGACAATGACGGCAAGCCATGCCCACGCCAGCCGCAGCAACCTGTACCTGCAAGGCAGCGAAATGCCCAATGCGCTTCTCTATCTGCCAGGGCCGCCCGACACGACTATGCTGGCACTCAATGGCGACTATGCCCGATGGACATGGGGCAAGAGTGTGCGTCCCACACCAAGGGGCGAGATGGCTAGCGATGATGAGCTGTTTGGCATGGAGCGCATGTGCGCTATCTATAGCAAGATACTGGGCATCAACATCAGCCAGGAAAGCACTCCAGCAATCTACCGGCTGATGGAACGTTCGGGAGAAACGGGCTCAATCTCCTGCTTGGCGATGCAACTCGCCAACTTCCGCAAGCGGCCTTTCGTGCTCATGAATGAGCCCACATGGGGAGCTTATGACGACCATGACGACCTGGGCAGGAAAAGCTCCTATCCATCTTCACACACTGCCTTTGGATGGGGTACCGCACTTGCCCTTGCCGAAATGGTTCCCTACCTGCAAGACATAATCTTGAGGCGAGGGCTTGACTATGGCATCAGCCGAGTGATTGTGGGAGCACACTGGCAAAGCGATGTCGACGCCGCAATACTTTGCGCCTCGGCCGCCATAGCACGGTCACATGCTACCACCAAATATCAAGCCGACCTTGCTGCAGCTCGCAGCGAATACATGCAACTCACGGCACTCACCGAGAGCCAGATAAATGAAAGCACAACGCCCTCGGCACTCTTAATCCTTGACGCTCCCGCTATGGGTGACTCCTATTTCTACTATGGTGACGTGGCACCTTACTGGTTGGCAAAAGGTGAGCGTGACACCGAGCGTGGAGCCCAAGCCATCATTGATTCCAACCTTAACGATCTCGTTATCATCAATGGGTTTTCCGAGTGCACAGGGACCGAAATCTCCAGCAGCACCACCCCCTGCATCAGCGCGCTCATCAAATCGGCAAAGCACTATATAGAACAGCAGGCCAAGGCAATGGGTGCCGACTGGTATCGCCCACACCCCTATGTGCAACTAGCCCACGCCACCATGCTGCCTGACCAAGAAGCTAGCCACAGCAACGAGTCGAGCTACCCCTCGCTGCAAGCTGTGGTGGGATGGGGACTAGCACTGCTACTCACCGAGGTCATGCCCGACTGCCAAGAACAAATCTTAAAACATGGCTATGACACGGGATGGAGCAGCGTGATAACTGGATACCATTATCCTACCGACGTGCAAGCAGGAAGGGTGATGGCTGCTTGCTTGGTTGCAAAGATGCACAACGAGACTAAATACTACAACATGCTCAGATCGGCAAGGCAGGAATATGCCAACCTGGCTACTAAAAACACCCGCCCCACCCCAAGAGCCCTTTCACCACAACTGCCTTCTCCTCCCGACTCGTCAAGTGTGAGTTTTGCTGCCGACTTCTACCGATGGAGTTGGGGCAAGAGCATGCGCAACACTGAGCGTGGCGAAATGGCTCGCCATGACTCGCAGTGCGACATCAGCCACCTGTGCGACATCTATAGCGGTGTTCTGGGAATCAACATCAATGAGAACTCGTCGCCTGCCATCTTCAACATGATTTCACAAGCTGCACAAGCTGGCAAAAACAGCACTCAGGCGATATCCACCAATCAATCCCGCAAGCAACCCTTCGAGCTAATGAACGAGGAGCCATGGGGCATCAACGACTCCAGCAGCGCGACATCCCACCCCTCGGCCCATGCCGCAATGGTGTGGAGCACGGCACTAGCAGTTGCACAAATGGCGCCTCAGCTCCAAGACACCATTCTCTCTCGAGCCATGCAATGTGCCAATAGCGGCGTCATAACAGGGTTCTGCTGGCAGAGCGATGTTGACAATGCCATTCCGTGTGGCAGCATGGCGATGGCACACTTACGCAGCAACAGCAACTTCACGACTCTTGCCGATGAAGCTCAAAACGAATACCTGCAACTCTCAGGACTCTCAATCAACGATTTAGACTCACAATTCCCATCTATAAACAAGATTATCGACCCATTTGCAGGAGTCGACGATGTGCACTTTTTCTACGACCTTGACAATTACTGGCAAGGAAAGGCTCTGCGCGACACCGAGCGAGGGATTCTGGCCAACGAGGATGCATCTATCGACAACAGCTACATCATCAACATGTTTAACGACTGCGCAACCACAATCAATATTTCTAAAGAAAACACTCCTCACATCGTTACACTCATCGAGATGTTAAAACTATCACTTAACTCTCACACCACCAATCTAAAAAACGCCTCACCAAGATGGAGACCCTATAGGCAGTTTAACGAAACTATACCTTATGGCGGAGAAGAATGGCAACATTACTCCGAGTCGTCCTATCCGTCACGACATGCATTACTGGGATGGGGAATCGCTTTAGTGCTCGCCGAGGTCATGCCCGAATGCCACTATGCTATAACAAAACGAGGGTACGACTATGGCGAGAGCCGTGTCATCACAGGATTGTGCTATGCCAGCGATGCCCGAGATGCTAGAATCATAGCAGCAGCAACCACCAACAGCCTGCACAATATTCCTCTTTTCGCTACATTGATAAATGAGGCAAAAGCCGAATATAAGCAAAAGAAAATGCCTTATGGCGACGTCAATGGCGATTACGCTGTAACAAGCACTGACCTCACAGCTCTTTACAACTGGTTGCTTAACGAAGACGACAGTAATATAGTCAATGGAGACCTTGATGGTAGCGGCGACATCACTGCCAGCGACATCACCATTGTCTACAACATTCTTCTTGGCCAAAATGTAGAAAATTGATGCTAATTTTTGTTACTTAGGCCATTTTTTACTAATTTTACACGCTCAAATCATAGGCTTACCATGAGTTGACGCACTAATTATCTATAACATAGACATTTCAATTAAATCTATAATAAGTATATGAAAAAATTACTTTCTGCATTGGCAATGTTGATGCTTCCGGTTTCGCTCATGGCTAGCGAGGCCGACCTGAAAATGCCCGAGGGATTTGCTGACAATGCGAGCGTCCTGTACTGGGGATTTTTAATTGTGATTCTAGGCCTTCTGTTTGGCCTTTGGCAATTCAGCCGAGTAAAAAAACTCAAAGCTCACAGCTCAATGCTTGAGATTGGCAACGTAATTTTCAAGACATGCTCTACCTACCTCAAGCAGCAAGGTAAGTTCTTGGGAATCCTGTTCCTCTTTATTGGTGCAGCCATTGCATTGTACTTTGGCCTGCTGTCGGGAATGGGTGTAGGTTCGGTATTCCTCATCCTTGGATGGACCATTATTGGTATTTTGGGCTCATATGCAGTGGCTTGGTTTGGCGTGAGAATGAATACCCTCGCCAACGCTCGCATGGCGTTTGCATCTCTTCGCCGTCGCCCTCTCGACCTGCTGAACATTCCATTGTCGGCTGGTATGAGCATTGGTGTTGTGCTGATTTGCGTTGAGCTGCTCCTGATGCTTGTCATCTTGATGTTTATGCCTGCCGACCTGGCTGGTAGCTGCTTCATTGGCTTCGCCATTGGCGAATCGCTTGGAGCAAGTGCTCTGCGTATCGCCGGTGGTATCTTCACCAAGATTGCCGACATTGGTAGCGACCTGATGAAGGTGGTATTCAAGATTGGCGAGGACGACCCACGCAACCCTGGTGTTATTGCCGACTGTACTGGTGACAACGCTGGTGACTCGATTGGCCCGACTGCCGACGGTTTTGAAACTTACGGCGTTACTGGTGTGGCTCTGGTATCGTTTATCCTGCTTGCCCTCACCGACCCATCTCACCAAATCCAGCTGCTCGTTTGGATTTTTGTGATGCGCATCCTTGGTGTTGTGACATCGGTACTCTCTTATTATATTAATGGTGCACTGTCGAAAGCTAAATACAACAATGCCGACGACCTCAACTTCGAGAAACCACTCACCAGCCTGGTTTGGATTACCTCAATCTTCTCGATTGTAGCAACCTTCCTCGCAAGCTATTTCTTGCTCAGCGATCTGGGTAACGGATGGTGGATTGGTCTTGCAACCATCATCTCTTGTGGTACTCTTGGCGCAGCTCTTATCCCCGAAATCACTAAGTGGTTCACCTCTCCTACCTCAACTCACGTGAAAGAAGTTGTAGAGACCTCACGTCAGGGTGGTGCCTCGCTCAACATCCTCTCGGGTCTTGTGGCAGGTAACTTCGGTGGCTTCTGGACTGGTTTAGTATTCTTTGTGCTCATGCTCATTGCCTATCTTGCCTCTACACAGTTTGGCATGGCCGACCTGCTTGGCGAGTATCACTCAATCTTCGCCTTCGGCCTCGTGGCATTCGGTATGCTCGGCATGGGTCCTGTGACTATCGCAGTTGACAGCTATGGCCCTGTTACCGACAACGCACAGAGTGTTTATGAGCTCTCACTCATCGAGGACGATATTGAGAAGGCTAAGACCGACATTGAGAACGACTTTGGCTTTACCCCCGACTTTGAGAAAGCAAAATATTACCTTGAGGCCAACGATGGCGCCGGCAACACCTTCAAGGCTACAGCCAAGCCCGTGCTCATTGGTACTGCTGTGGCAGGTGCTACAACCATGATTTTCTCGTTGATTCTCATGCTCCAGCACACCTTGGGTATTGACCCAGCCAGCATCCTCAACCTCTTGAACCCCTACTCAATCCTTGGTTTCATCCTTGGTGGTTGTGTAGTATTCTGGTTCACTGGTTCATCAATGCAGGCTGTTACCACTGGTGCCAACCGTGCCGTCGACTTCATCAAGAAGAACATTAAGCTCGACGCTAACGCTCCCAAGAAGGCCGACATCAGCAAGAGCCAAGAAGTAGTGCGCATCTGTACCGAGTATGCACAGAAGGGTATGCTCAACATCTTCATCGCAATCTTCTGCTTCGCGCTTGGCTTCGCTTGCCTGTCATCGCCAGGCAGCATTGGCGGCAATGATGCAGCTTGCCTCTTTGTAAGTTACCTCATTTCTATCGCAGTATTTGGTCTGTTCCAGGCTGTATTCATGGCTAATGCCGGTGGTGCTTGGGACAATGCCAAGAAAGTGGTTGAGGTAGACCTCAAGGCCAAAGGCACTCCACTGCACGATGCAAGCGTGGTGGGCGACACCGTGGGCGACCCATTCAAGGACACCAGCTCGGTAGCGCTGAACCCCATCATCAAGTTCACCACCCTCTTTGGTGTACTTGCCATGGAGATTGCCATTAGCGACAGCTTCAAGGAACTTGCCCCCTACTTCGGCATTGGTTTCGTGCTCATCGCTATTTACTTCGTGTACCGCTCTTTCTACAAAATGAAATCATTCTAATCAAGAGAGCAACACACAAAATCTAACACGTCAATCCCTGCCGCCCACGCGACAGGGATTACTGTTTTCTCCATCCACCAACAAACATGTTTTATCGGGGTTGAAAAGTTTTTTTGTTTATAAAGAAATTTGTGTGTAAATTTGTTGTTTGAAATTTAAAACAATTAGTTCGTTCTTATGAAACGTTTAAAATCAATAGTTTTGGTAATCTTTGTGATTCTGACGGCAGCTAATTGCGGCTGCGTTAACGCTAAGGTTCGCAAGGACCACAAAACCAAGCTGCCTGCACTCACCAAACCTGTAGTGGTTGGCGCCGAGAGGGTTAGTGAATATCTCCCCATTCTTCAAGGCAAGAGAATTGCTCTGCTGAGCAACCAAACGGGTGTGGTTGGCCCTCATCACAACAAGCACACACTTGACCTGCTGCTCGAAAAGGGGCTGAACGTTACCACTATCTTCTCGCCCGAACATGGGTTCCGAGGAAAAGCCGATGCCGGCGAGCATGTGAAAAGCAGCGTGGACGAGAAAACGGGAATCCCCATCGCCTCGCTCTACGAGGGCAAGAGCCGTATGCCATCAAAGGAGACTATGGACCGCTTTGATGTCATTGTCACCGACATACAGGACGTGGGACTGCGTTTCTACACCTACTATATCACCATGGTCAACATGATGGATGCAGCAGCTGCCTACGACAAGGAGTTTGTGGTCTTTGACCGTCCCAACCCCAACGGAATGACAGTCGACGGCCCCATCCTCGATATGAATCTAAAAAGTGGCGTGGGATGGCTGCCCATTCCCACTGTGCATGGCATGACAATGGGCGAGATAGCACAGATGACCAACGGTGAGGGCTGGCTCAAAGATGGCAAGAAGATCAAGCTCACCGTAATCCCCTGCAAGAACTACACCCACCAGACACGCTACAAGCTGCCAGTGGCCCCGTCGCCCAACCTGCCCAATATGCTCTCTATCTATCTCTACCCTTCCACTTGCTATTTTGAGGGCACACCAGTGAGCCTGGGGCGCGGCACCAAATGGCCGTTCCAAGTATATGGTCATCCCAACATGAAAGGCTATAAGTTCTCTTTCACGCCCACTAGCCTGCCTGGCGCCAAGAATCCGCCACAACTAGGCAAACTGTGCCACGGCGTTGACCTTCACAACCTCAAGGCCGAGGACGTGATTGCCAAGGGCATGAATCTGGAATATGTAATCGACGCTTACCGCAACCTCAACATGGGCGACAAGTTCTTCACTTCATTCTTTGACAAACTCGCAGGCCGCACTTACATTCGCGAAATGATACAGGCTGGCAAGAGCGCCGACGAGATTCGCGAGATGTGGCAAGAGGATGTTGAGAAATTCAAAGAGCAACGCCGCCCCTACCTCCTCTACTCTGAATAACACAAAAAAACTTATTACTTTTTACTTCCTACTTTTTACTTATTAATCAAAATGTCTACTCCCTGGATAGTTCTCGCCACAATAGTTGGCTATTTCATTTTACTTTTTATCATATCATGGTTGGCCTCTCGCAAGGCCGATACAAACACAGCCCTCACCGGAGGACGACAAGCACCCTGGTTCATTGTCGCCATAGCAATGATTGGAGCCCCCATCTCGGGTGTGACATTCATCTCGGTGCCAGGATATGTAGTTGGCTCTAGCTACAGCTATATGCAGATGGTGCTGGGATTTGCAGTAGGTTATTTTGTCATTGCCTATGTGCTCATGCCTTTGTTCTTCAAGCGAAACCTTGTGTCAATATATGGATACCTTGAGGACCGATTTGGAGGTAAAACCCACAAGACTGGAGCATGGTTCTTCTTCATCAGCAAGATGCTGGGTGCTGCAGTGCGCTTCCTTGTAGTGTGTGTAACGTTGCAAATGCTAGTGTTTGAACCATTACACATCCCATTTGTGTTTAATGTTATCGCCACTATCGCTCTAATTTTCCTTTACACCCTGCAAGGTGGTGTGAAAACTGTGGTGTGGACCGACACCCTCAAGTCGTTGTGCCTCATCCTCTCGGTGGTGCTTTGCATTGTGTTTGTGGCAAAGGCGCTAGGATATGGTGCTGCCGACATGGTAAAGGCTATAGCGAGCGACGACTCATCACGCATTTTCTTCTTTGACAATCCCAAAGAGGACACCTACTTCTGGAAACAGTTCATTGCTGGTATCTTCATGGTAATTGCCACTACTGGACTTGACCAAGACCTTATGCAACGCACACTCGCCAGCAAGAATGTGACAGAGTCGAAGAAAGGCTTGATTGTGAGTGGCATCACCCAAATCTTTGTAGTGGCGCTCTTCCTCATCCTTGGTACAATGTTGGTTCTTTACATGCGCAACACAGGCTCGGCTATGCCTGAAAAGAATGACACACTCTTTGGAATAGTGGCTAAAGATAGCACTATAATGCTCATATTTTTTGTGCTGGGGCTCATTGCAGCTGGATACTCGGCAGCAGGCTCGGCTCTTACTGCGTTGACAACATCTTTCACCGTCGACATTCTGGGTAGCGACAAGAAACAGGACGAGGCTCAGTTGTCACGCACACGCCGGTTGGTACACATTTGCATGGCAGTGGTAATGGGCATCATCATTTATATATTCTATCTGCTCAACGACGACAGCGCTATCAAGATGGTGTACTCCATCGCTAGCTATACCTATGGCCCTATCCTTGGTCTCTTTGCCTATGGCATGATGTGCAAAGCTGGTGTAAAGGACCGCATGGTGCCCATCGTGTGCATTCTAGCTCCTATCTTGAGCTGGGTAATCCAATGGTGGCTTAAGAACCAATTTGGATACACCATTGGCTTCGAGCTCCTGCTGCTCAATGCAGTGCTCACAATGATAGGCCTGTTCATTTTCAAGAAAAAGACCACTAAATAATAAGTTCAGCAGGTTGCGTTGCCAACACAACTGATAACTAAAAACTAACAAATGGCTAAAAACTTAATTGCCAAATACATCTGGATTGTCGACACCATCGAGCGCCATGGCTCTATCACCCGTGAGCGACTGAGCGAGCTATGGAAAAAGAGCGAATGTAGCAACGGTGAGCCATTGCCGCGGCGATCGTTCTATAACTACCGCAATGGCATTGCCGACACCTTAGGTATTGACATAGAGTTCAACCCATCAACCTATGAGTACTATATCGCCAATGACGGCACCGACACTGCCAACAAGCGCCAACAATGGCTTCTCGACTCAATGTCGATTAGTGGCATGGTGAGCGGCTCGGCCGACCTGTCAACGCGCATTTTGCTTGAATATGTGCCGTCGGCGCGCGAGTTCCTGCCTGTGATTATCGATGCTATGCGGCAAAATCACCGCATCAAGTTCAGCTACAAGAGCTATCAACGTGCCAACCCACAAAGCGGTATAGTCATCGAACCTTACTTTGTCAAGATTTTCAACCAGTTGTGGTATGTGATTGGATATAATATATCCGACAAGAAAATCAAGACCTATTCTCTCGATCGAATGACAAAGGTTAATATCACCGACGAGGAGTTTGTAATGCCCGAAGGTTTCGTGCCCGAAGATTTCTTTGCCGACTGCTACGGCATCACAATCAATCAAGCTGAACCCAAGCGCATCACTATAAAAGCCGAGCCCACACAGGCCAAGTATTTAAGGGCATTGCCTTTGCATCCCTCACAGCAAGAGGAAATTCATGACAACTACTCTATTTTCCACTACATGATGCGCAACACCTACGACCTGCGCGAGCGCCTGCTCTCGCACGGAAGCAGCATCGAGGTAATAGAGCCTCCTGAACTCAAAGCGCAAATCGTGGAGGAAATGAAAAAGGCTATTAGTAACTACACTAATAAGAAAAAAACATAGATTTAATAACTTTTTGTTGATGTGGGCAACATTTTTGCACACAAACTTTATTAACTTTGCAACATCAAAACAAACCAACATCATGAACATTGGAGACAAAATACCCGAGATTCTGGGACAGGACGCCCAGGGCAACGTGATTAAAGCAAGCGACTTTGCAGGCAAGAAATTGGTAATTTATTTCTATCCCAAAGATAACACTCCCGGATGCACAGCCGAGGCATGCAGCTTGAGCGAAGGCTACGGCAAACTCATGAAAGCTGGCTTCGCACTTGTGGGCGTGAGTAAAGACAGCGCTGCTTCGCACCAAAAATTTGCCGCCAAACACAACCTACCCTTCCCTCTCATTGCCGACGTTGACTTGACTCTCAACCAAGCGTTTGGGGTGTGGCAAGAGAAGAAAATGGCTGGTCGCACCTATATGGGCACTGTGCGCACCACTTTTATCACCGATGAACAAGGCATTATCACTCACATCATCAACAAGGTGAACACCAAGGATAGCGCCAACCAAATCTTAGCGCTTTTCGCTGATTAAAGATGAATTTATTAAAATAACTAACAATATAATAGTACAATGAACGAAGAAATTTTAAACCCCGAAGCCCAGGAGGCTATGGAGCAACCACAACGCGTGGCACCATCGCCCGAGAAGCTCAAAGCCCTTCAAGTGGCAATGGACAAGATTGACAAGACCTACGGACGTGGCTCTATCATGAAACTCGGTGATGACAACATCGAGAACGTGGAGGTGATTCCTAGCGGCTCAATTGGCCTGAACTATGCACTTGGAGTGGGAGGATATCCCCGCGGACGCATCATCGAGATTTATGGTCCCGAGTCAAGCGGTAAGACCACCCTCGCCATCCACGCAATTGCCGAGGCACAGAAGGCTGGCGGAATCGCCGCTATCATCGACGCTGAGCACGCATTCGACCGTTTCTATGCCGAGTCATTAGGCGTTGACGTCAACAACCTGTGGATTGCTCAGCCCGACAATGGCGAGCAGGCCCTCGAGATTGCCGACCAGCTCATCCGTTCTTCAGCTGTCGACATTGTTGTAATTGACTCTGTAGCAGCACTTACCCCTAAGGCCGAAATCGAGGGCGAGATGGGCGAGAGCAAGATGGGACTGCAAGCACGACTCATGTCGCAAGCTCTGCGCAAGCTCACCGCTACAATCTCTAAAACCAACACCACTTGCATCTTCATCAACCAGCTGCGCGAGAAACTCGGAGTGATGTTCGGCAACCCCGAAACCACAACCGGTGGCAACGCGCTCAAGTTCTATGCTTCGGTGCGCATCGACATCCGCCGCATAGGCCAGCTCAAAGACGGTGACCAAGTGATTGGCAACCTCACTCGTGTCAAGGTGGTTAAGAACAAAGTGGCTCCTCCTTTCCGCAAGGCAGAATTTGAAATCCTCTTTGGCAAGGGCATTTCGCGCACAGGCGAGATTATCGACCTAGGCATCCAGTTCGGAATCATCAACAAGAGCGGCGCTTGGCTGTCCTACGAGGGCACTAAGTTCCAAGGACGCGACAACGCCAAGCAGCTCATCGAGGACAATCCCGAACTAGCACAAGAACTCGAAGCCAAAATCTTCGAAGCCATGAAAAACCCACCAACCAAGAAGAAATAACTACTAACCTTTCTTCAACACTCCAAATCAGCAATTTGGTAAAAATGCGGTGCGCACCATCACTGGTTACGCACCGCATTCACAATCTAAAAGCATCCTTTCTACTAGGGTTTACAATCTTTGCAAGGTGTTCTTCCTGAACTTTGCGCTTTTGATACATCTACTGCAGTTACATCATGCCCCTTAATGTGCCAACAGGACGAACGATGATACCTCTTTCCATGAGGTGTGATGTAAACTGTATAACCCGAGGCTGCAGTTTGTGAATCGTCAAAACGGCCATATCCCGAAGTATATACTTCGCCTTTTGATGTGTTTGTAGCATACAACGGTGCTGGTGAACTCACATTATGCTCATAAGCTATGTGTGTATCTGGGTTACATCTGTGACATGGTGTACGTCCCATTTCCTCAGCATCCGATACTGTAAGCTCGGTTATATCGTGCCCACTGATGCTACCACAAGTAGAAATATGATATCTTTTACCATGAGGAGTGATATAAACCATCATCTCCGATTCTTCATCCACAGCACAAACAGGATCATCTTCTACAATTGTTTTCCCAAATAAATCATCTTTAAACTCATCTCTTGTTTCCTCTACAGAACATGAAGCAAGAAATGCCAAGGCCATAATTAGTGGTAGAATAATTTTTTTCATAATTCTTTATTTTATTTGTTTGACAATGATAGATTAACATCGCAAAGATAAGGGCACTTTCTCTATATTATTATAATGTTACAACGTTGCTCTTAAAATTGCTTATTTTGTTCGTTTTTTTCTGCAATTTGCAATATTTCCTTCCTAAAAGTGTTATATTTGCAAAAAACTATATCATGAATAAGTCTCAAAAAACATCATTCTGTCGAATTATATCCGACCTAATAAAAGCCGATTCAGTTATAGATCGACGAGAGCTCGGCATCTTTGAAACGATTAAGCATGACTTCCATGTGAGCGATGACAATCTAAAAGATTCTAACTATATTTCTTTTTCTGAAGCTGTCGATAACTTGCAGCCTCTAAGTAAAAATGAAAGAGACTTAGTGATCGCTGCTGCACAAGAAATTACAATAGCTGATGGCATGTGCAATAAAGATGAGGCATTGCTTATGCTGGCATTAGAGTATTGCCTTGAAAATAACCACAGAGCATCAATGATACAAGTAATCCATCCGGGCTTAAAAATGGAGAACGCACAAGTAATGTATGTTGAAAAGGAATACAATGACCATACAAACACGTTGATTAAAAATAATTACCACAAAATAGAAAACTCCATGCGTCTCGCTGGATTGAACTTTATTTATATTCCAAGAATAACAGAAGTTTATAACGACACCCCCGAAGGATTGCTTAAGGATGTAATAAAATTCTTGTCTCCCGATTATGTCGACGAAGAATTCAACAATATTTTAAAGAAACTTCAAACGATGTCAACTAGTGAGTTTTGTGAGGAAGAGTTATGCAAGAAGCTGCACATTGATGATGCTAATTTTCAAAAACCTTCTTTGTTGATAAAGGTTAGCAAAACAATTACTATTGACAATGTTTATGATAACTTCTTGAGGATTGAATTGAAAAAGGACTTTATTAATGAGATTGTTCAACTCAATTATCGTTTGACTTCGATGCTCAATGCCGAATACTCAATTATTAGGAATATTTTCCATACAAAAGACAGATTTGTTTATGATGGTATTTACAAAGAGGTGCTGGACCTTTGCCTTCTTAAAGAAGCTGAGAGAAGCACAATTTTAATTGATCCATACCATCAAAAGATTAAATTTCCCGAAATTAATAGTGAATTAAAAGTCCCAAAGGCATCAAGAGCTTTATACCTCTTGCTTTTAATGGAATCAACAAAAGGTGGAATTGATTTTTCCAATCCTATGGGATGGAGTAAAGACTATAGAGCTAGAATTAATGAAAAATATAAACTTATTTACAAATATCTAGGCGGCAACAATAAAGTTCCTGATATTGAAGATTCATCAATAAGAAACCCAATGGTATCAAAAATCAGGAAAGCTATATTTAAGCTGGAAGACAAACTTGTCAATGCCGATGAATATCAGGTGCACGTTAATCGCAACAAATACCGCATCTATATTGACCGAAGCCTAGTATATGTTGTCTCCCCACATAAAACGCCCAAAATTCCTTGGCAACAATCCAAAGAGTGGTTGAGTATTATGGACATATAATTATTTGAGCAAAGCACTTTTATATGCTTTGCTCAAATTTACATCATTTTTATACTACACTAGTACATTTAGCCATTATCTAATACTAATGTCTTTAAGAGAATACTTAGCATTGAAAATATTGTGGTCTATGGATTTTACAGTTCCTTTTAAGTGATTTGAATCACTGAATTGCCACAAAGTGTAAGTACCTTTCCCCTTTATGACAGGTGGTTTATCACCATATCGTCCAATCCACAAATGGTATACATTGAATTCAGGGGCACAATTCTTATTGTAAAAAGAATTAACTGAATAAATCATAGGGGTTACGTTATATTCTTTTTTTACTAAATTGATAAAAAGGCGCAGACTATCTTGAAACTCAGAACGTGACCAATTGCTGCGTTCCTCCACATCAACAACAGGAATAATGTCTATGTCACTTTTCTTAACTGTTTGCGAGAAATTCAAAAACTGATCTCTAACATTAGATGTGCTGCGCAGATAATGGTAAGCTCCAACCTTGAGGCCTGCTTTGTGGGCACCTTTCAAATATTTTTTATAATTGGCATCCTTCCCGGTACTTCCCTCTGTCGCTTTAATGTAAACAAACTTAATCTCGGGGTAATTAGCAGTTATCACATCCCAATCTACATTATTATTGTGGTGTGAAACATCTATCCCATCACAATACTGATGCTTAATGTTGAAGGAACACGTAGAAGTGCAGTAGTGATGTCCAATTATTAAACCTATTATTACAATTGCTATTACTCCAACGGCAAACCAAAATAGACGTTTATACCGGTCATTAAAAAAGTGTGTGTGTTTCTGCATTAGTTCAATAGTTATACAATCAAGTTATTGAAAAACAGGAGGGGCAAGTGGTCTTGCCTCTCCTGTGAGATAGGGATGTTTCAAACTTATTTCACCAAGATGGTGCCGGTGTTGCCCTTGAGGGCCTCGCGGGCTTTGTCGAGCGAGGTGATGAGGGCAGTTCCGCCGGTGGTGTTCTCAACGAAGCTGATGCAAGACTCCACCTTGGGAAGCATGCTACCAGGAGCGAAGTGACCCTCGGCGATGTACTGACGTGCCTCGGCGATTGTCATGCGGTCGAGATCCTTCTGGTCGGGCTTGTTGAAGTTAATCGATACTTTCTCAACAGCGGTGAGGATAACGAGCATGTCGGCATTGAGGTCGAGCGCAAGCTTGGCGCTTGCGCGGTCCTTGTCGATAACTGCTGCTACTCCCTCATAGTCGCCAGCACCCTTTTCGATAACGGGAATGCCACCACCGCCCACGGTGATAACCACGCTGTGAAGGCCCACGAGTTGCTCAACAACGGGGAGCTCCACAATCTTCACGGGAATGGGCGAGGGAACTACGCGGCGATAGCCACGTCCAGCATCCTCAACAAAGGTGTAACCAGTCTCGGCTACGATGCGGTCGGCGTCTTCCTTGCTGTAGAACATGCCCACTGGCTTGGTGGGATTTTGGAAGGCGCTGTCGTTTTGGTCAACAACCACCTGAGTTACCACTGCTGCGCAAGGCTTGTTGATGCCACGGCGAGCGAGCTCGCGCTCCACTGCCTGCTGCAGATGATAACCAATGTAGCCTTGGGTCATGGCACCGCACTCGGGGAAAGGCATTGCGGGAGTGCCACCGCCATTGTTGGCGCTGTACTCAAACGCGAGGTTTACCATACCCACCTGTGGACCGTTGCCATGGCCAATTACCACGTCATATCCTTCCTCAACGAGGTCGACGATGGTTGACGCAGTGCCTTTAACCAACTCGAGCTGCTCCTGAGGAGTCTTGCCCAGGGCGTTACCACCCAGAGCTATAACTAGTCGTTTGCTCATAATTTTTCAGAAAACAAGAAAACGAGAAAGCAAGAGGACAAGAAGATAGAAAACGAGAAGAGAATGAGATCTTGTTTTCTTGTCATCTTGTTCTCTTGTAATCCCTATGAAATTTACTTCAATGTTGCGTACATCACAGCCTTGATGGTGTGCATACGGTTTTCGGCCTCGTCAAATACCTTAGATTGTGGGCTGCGGAATACCTTGTCGGTAACCTCCATCTCCTTCAAGCCGAATTTCTCGTAAATCTCGCGACCAACTGAAGTCTCAAGGTCGTGGAACGAAGGTAGGCAGTGCAGGAAGATTGCGTCGGGGTTGGCGTTGGCCATAACAGCGTCGTTAACCTGATAGGGGCTCAACAGCTTGATGCGCTTCTCCCACAACTCGGCGGGCTCACCCATCGATACCCAAATGTCGGTGTAGATAACGTCGGCATTCTTGGTGCCCTTCTTAACGTCGTCGGTAAGAGTGATGGTGCATCCGTTCTCTTTAGCAATCTTGCGGCAGGTAGCAACAAGTTTTGCATCGGGCATGTTGTCCTTAGGACCACAAGCTACGAAGTTGATACCAAGCTTAGCCGAAACTACCATCAGTGAGTTGGCAACATTGTTGCGAGCATCGCCCATGAAGACCATTTTCAAGCCTTTGTAACGGCCAAAGTTCTCCTCGATAGTGAGAACGTCGGCGAGCATCTGAGTTGGGTGGAACTCGGTGGTAAGACCATTCCACACGGGAATACCAGCATAGCGGCCCAGATCCTCAACGATGTCCTGGTCGAAACCACGATACTCGATACCGTCGAACATGCGGCCAAGCACCTTAGCGGTGTCCTCGAGCGACTCCTTGTTACCCATTTGTGACGAAGCTGGGTCAAGATAAGTAACGCCCATACCCAGGTCATTACCTGCTACCTCAAACGAGCAGCGAGTGCGGGTTGAAGTCTTCTCAAACAACAGAACGATGTTCTTACCGGTTAAGTACTTGTGAGGAGTGTTTGTTCTTTTCAGACGCTTGAAATCCTTAGCGAGTTCAAGTAAATACTGGATTTCCTCGGTGGTGAAGTCTAACAACTTCAAGAAATTTCTTCCTGATAAACTTCTTGGCATAGTTTTAAATTGTTTTTTAGTTAATAAAATGTATTTTGTTAATTTTGCCGCAAAGGTAAGCATTTTCGCTTAACTGAAAAACGTTTTCAAAAAGTTTTTATGGGTAAAAAGAAAAGAGAAAACAAGCTGACGAGTAAACGAGCTAATGAGGCATAATGTACAAAAGATATAAATATTCATTGAAATCTTCATTTTTATTATAATAATTATTATCTTTGCATTTGAAAGTAATTATTATGAATTATGTTAGCCTAAACTATTGACGAAATAAATTTAAAACATTATGAAAAAATTATTTCTAACCATCTTTTGCTTGGTTGCGATGGCCTTGGCTGCTAACGCTGATGTTACCATCAACCAGTCAAATTTCCCTGATGCAATCTTTCGTGAGTATGTCACGCAGTTTGACTTGGACGGCAATGGAGTTCTCTCCCAAGCCGAGCTCGATGCAGTGACCGAGATTAGTGTTAACGAGATGAATATCTCTAGCCTTGTGGGTGTCAAGAATTTCAGGAATCTCATACGTTTATATTGCGGTAAGAACAACCTCACCACGCTTGATGTGAGTGGACTGTCGAACCTTGAAGAGCTGTTTTGCCATAGAAACCAGCTGACATCAATCAACTTTAACGGTCTTACTAATCTTGTTGCATTTTATTGCATGAATAACAACTTGGTTTCACTTGACCTTAGAGGATTGACAAGCCTTCAATCATGCTCTTGTAATGTCAACAACTTAACAAGCTTGGAAATCAGCGGATTAAGCAATCTCACATATTTTTACTGTACCAACAATAATCTTACCTCAATAGATCTTAGCAACTTGCCCAAACTGAGGAGATTTGAGTGTACTGAAAATAAGTTGACATCTTTGGATGTGAGTCAACTGCCGGAACTTTGGGTGCTGCGCTGTGGTTGCAACAATCTTGAGTCATTAGATCTGACAGGCCTGAACAAGCTCGAGTTACTTGAGATTTATGGTTGTGGATTCAAGGGCGAGGTGATGGATGATATTATCAATAGCCTTGTAACTTACAACTCCCTTGTTGGTGAAATACAAATAGCAACCTATAATATAGGTTCCTCTTCTATGACTCCAATTCAAGTGCAGGAGGCTCGTGAAAAGGGTTGGAATCCACGTATATATGCGTTTTATCCAGAACCAGGTTATGTTGACTATGACGGCGAATGGGATACCAACGTGGCATTAGTAGGCGACGTCAACGGCGACGGCTATGTTACAGCGGCTGATATTACAGCAATATATAATTATCTTCTCAATAATGACGCAAGCAGCCTAAAGAACGGGGATGTCAACAGCGATGGCAATATCACTAGTGCTGATGTCACTTCGGTCTATAATATCCTGCTTAATGGTGGAACCTCTGTAAAAGAATTCACTTTAAATAGTGTCAAATTTAATATGGTGGACGTTGATGGTGGCACGTTCGTGATGGGAGCTGCTGCTAATGACACAGGAGCTAATTCTGACGAGAAACCATCACATCAAGTTACCTTAACACCATTTGTTATAGGCCAGACCGAGGTTACACAAGAACTATGGGAAGAAGTTATGGGCAATAATCCGAGCTACCACATTGGAACAAACATGCCTGTAGAACAGGTAAGCTGGAATGATTGTAAAGCATTTATCACCAACCTCAATCAAATGTTTCCGATTGATGGTTATGAGTTCAACCTGCCCACCGAGGCACAATGGGAATTCGCCGCACGTGGAGGAAATAAGAGCCAAGGTTATAAGTATTCTGGCAGCAACAACATCGGTGATGTGGCGTGGTATACCGGCAACAGCGGCTCCATGTCTCATCAAGTGGCTACCAAAGCTCCCAACGAACTTGGACTATATGACATGAGCGGCAATGTGGAAGAATGGTGTCTAGACCATTACGCTACTTATTCGTCATCGGCACAATTCGACCCCTGTATTTACACAACTTCCAACAGTCCTTTTATCAACTTACGAGGAGGATACTACAGTACAACAGAAAGCAATTGCCGTAATACTCGACGTGACTGTTGGGACGCAAATCAAAGTTACAATGAAATAGGTCTGCGACTAGTATTACTGCCATCAAAGGTCGAGTTTGAGGTTAACGGCATAAAGTTTAATATGGTGAAAGTTGAGGGCGGCACGTTCACCATGGGTGCCAGCGACAGCGACACACAGGCATTTAGCAGTGAAAAACCGGCCCATGAAGTTAAAGTTAATTCATTCAGCATTGGCGAGACCGAGGTGACACATGGATTATGGCAGGCTGTAATGGGCAATAATCCCAGTTATTTTGTGGGAAGTAGTAATACTTTGCCTGTAGAACAGGTAAGTTGGAATGACTGTCAACAATTTATCACTAATTTGAACCAGATGTTGCCAATCGCTGGTTATAAGTTCCGCATGCCTACCGAGGCCGAATGGGAGTTTGCCGCTCGTGGCGGGAATAAAAGCTATGGTTGCAAATATGCGGGAAACAACTATTTGAGCGCTGTAGGTAATTATAACGCACAGTCTACTATTTTTGTCGCCAGTTATTATCCCAATGAGTTGGGTATTTATGATATGAGTGGCAATGTGGCAGAATGGTGTCAAGATTGGTATGATGAGAATTATTACAGTAACTCTCCGGTTAATAATCCTCAAGGCCCAAGTTCTGGGACTCAACGAGTGACGCGTGGTGGTAGTTGGCCTATGGAAGCTAGAGCATGTCAAGTAACATCTCGAGCCAAAGCTGCTCCTGATGTTATCAGCTTTAACATCGGTTTGCGCCTTGTGCTTGCGAAAGATGAATAACATGTCGAACTTCACTCAATTGACATAAATTCAAAGCGCCTTGCATATTCGCGAGGCGCTTTGAATTTAACCTTAATGGCCAATTCTGAGATTATAATCTTCTTTAAAATGTGGATGATTATTGTCCCCTTTTTTCATTAAAGATTTGTGGCGGTTTGTTTTGGCATTTTGAGTAAGAAGTTGTAACTTTGCACGCAGAACCATAGCAGAAACTTATCTATCTATAAAATAATAATAAAACTAATCATGAACAATTCAATTATTAATTTTCCACTTCCAGCTAATGAGCCAGTAAAGGCTTATATGCCTGGATCACCCGAGCGTGTAGCATTAGAGAAAGAACTTGAGCGCCAAAGCAACATGGTGGTTGAAATTCCTATCATCATTGGTGGTAAGGAGATTCGCACCGGCGACATGGGCGAGGTGACCTGCCCACACGACCACAAGCACGTGATTGCCCGTTACCACAAGGTAGGCAAGAAAGAGGTTGAAATGGCTATTGATGCTGCCATGAAGGCTTGGAAAGAGTGGAGCTGCACTCCCTGGACCACCCGTGCCGCTATCGTGATGAAGATGGCTGAGCTGCTTGCGACCAAGTACCGCCCCATCATGAACGCCGCCACAATGCTTGGCCAGAGCAAGAACTTCTTCCAGGCTGAAATTGACTCGGCTTGCGAGACTATCGACTTCTTCCGTTACAACGTGCACTATGCATCTAAGATATATGCAATGCAGCCCAAGGACGGCGTGGCACAACTCAACCACACCGAGTATCGTCCCCTCGAGGGATTCATCCTCGCTGTAACTCCATTTAACTTCACCTCTATTGCCAGCAACCTGTGTATGACTCCCGTGCTCATGGGTAACGTGGCACTGTGGAAACCATCGACCACCGCATTGCTGAGCAACTACTACTTGATGCAGCTCTACAAAGAGGCTGGTCTGCCCGACGGCGTAGTTAACTTCCTGCCCGGTAGCGGTGCCCTCATTGGCGAGGTAGCAACCGAGTCGAAGTACTTCTCAGGAATCCACTTCACCGGTAGCACTGCAACCTTCAAGTCGCTGTGGAAACAAGCTAGCATGAATGTTGACAAATACATCTCTTATCCACGCCTCGTGGGTGAGACTGGTGGTAAGGACTTCATCTTTGTTCACCCCAGTGCCGATCCTAAGGCTGTTGCCACTGCTGCCTTCTGCGGAGCCTATGAGTTCCAAGGCCAGAAGTGCTCGGCAGCATCGCGCATGTACATCCCCAAGAGCCTGTGGGCTGGCGTTCTCGACGACATGAAGGCTATGGCAGCTGAGGTTAAGATGGGTGACGTGATGGATCCAAGCAACTTCATCAACGCCGTTATCGACAAGGCTTCGTTTGACAAGGCTAAATCTTACATCGACTTCGCCAAGGAAGCTAAGGACGCCAAGATTGTGATGGGTGGTAACTGCGACTGCAGCAAGGGCTGGTTTGTAGAGCCAACTATCATCGAGACTAGCAATCCTCACTTCAAGTCGATGGAGGAGGAAATCTTTGCTCCCGTGCTCACCGTTTATCCCTACGATGACGAGAAGTGGGAAGAGGTAGTTAAAGAGTGTGACGAGACCTCTCCTTATGGCTTGACCGGTGCCGTATTCGGACGTTGCCGCATGGCCGTTGAGAAGATTACCGACGCTCTGCGTTACACCGCTGGCAACTTCTACATCAACGACAAGCCAACAGGTGCTGTGGTTGGTATGCAGCCCTTCGGTGGTGCACGCGCCAGCGGTACCAACGACAAGGCAGGTGGCGAGTTCAACCTCATCCGTTGGATTATCCCACGCGTGATTAAGGAGACTCTGGTATCGCCCACCGACTACCGCTACACTTATATGAAATAATCACATTTCTATAAAACGACTAATTCAATCCCTGTTCCGCAACCGCTATTAATCGTAGCGGTTGCGGATGGTAGGGAGAGATATTATTTATGGACAAAAATCAACTTAAGCCTTGTGAGGTAAATGTAAGCTCCGAGACTGGCAGGCTCAGGGCCGTGTTGCTGCATCGTCCCGGTGTGGAGATAGAGCGCATGACGCCCCTAAATGCCAATGCCGCACTCTACAGCGACATACTTAACAAGCCTATCGTCGATCAAGAATACCACAACTTCAGCGGTGTGCTGGAGCGTTGGACCCAAGTCTATTATGTGCAGGACATCCTCGAGGAACTGCTCAAGGATGAGGCTGTAAAGACAAAATTGCTCGCCGACAGCTTAAAGGGATGCAATCAAAAAACTGCGAGAGTTATTAACGAGATAGCAGGCGACGACCCTAAGAAGCTTGCCCAAGTGCTCATCGAAGGCTGCGAAGACCCCAAATGGGATGGCGTGAGCGAGCATCGTTATCTGCTCAAGCCATTGTACAACCTGTTCTTTACGCGCGATGCTTCGTCAACGGTGTATAACCGCGTTCTCATCAACTCAATGAGCTTTGAGGTGCGCGAGCGCGAGTCACTCATCTATGAGGCGATTTTCAAGCATTTCTTCGGTGTCGACACCCTCAATGCCATGGCATGGAACCCCTATGCCCGCACCGAGGGCGGCGACGTGCAGATTGCTAGCCCCGACATGCTGTGCATTGGCCAAGGCATACGCACCAACCGCAAGGGTATTGAGTATCTTGCTCAGACCTTTGCTCGCGAGCGCGAGCACTTTACCATCGTGGCACAGGAACTGCCCAAAGAGCCTGAATCGTTTATCCACCTCGACATGGTATTCACTTTCCTGAGCAAGCATCAGTGCATGGCATTTGAGCCTATGCTTACCAAGAAAGGGCTCTTTGCTGGTAAGGACACAACAGTTATCACCATCGACCACGGCAAGATAAGCTACAAGAGCGCGCCCAATATTGTTGAAGCACTCAATAATCTTGGTTGGGAGATTGAGCCAGTGATTGGTGGCGGCAGCGACCCATGGACTCAACTGCGTGAGCAGTGGCACAGCGGCGCCAACTTCTTTTCATTGGGCGACGGCAAGATTCTAGGTTATCGCCGTAACACCCACACTATCGAAGCGCTTGACCGGGCAGGCTTTGCAGTGCTCAACGCCGAGGACATCGTCAGCGGCAAGGTCAACATGAACGATTACGAGAAGTTTGTGGCAGCCTTCCCAGGCAGTGAGCTCCCCCGCGCCGGTGGTGGCGCCCGTTGCATGACAATGCCAATCCTGCGCGACTAACTTTTAGTCGACAATTAGGACAATTAAGGACTAAAAATCGCTATTCACTTATTATAAATGATTAGCGATTTTTATTATAGTTACACTTTGCTTGAGCCAAAAGGAATGCCAAGTGGCAAAGGAAATATAATTACATATGTGCCGCAATTGTCTTTTTTAAGAGAAAAAGCAATAAATTATGAGGATTTATTTATAATTTTGTAGTGCTTAATTGTGGTATATTATTTACCCTCTCGCAATGTTGTTGAAACACCATGAATTCACATTCAACAACACTAAAAATACTTGTTAAAAACTTATATAAAATAAAAAGAAATGAAGACCTATCCTTTGCTCCAATCTCAGTTGGGTGTTTTTTACGAGTGCTTGAAGTATCCACAAGTGATGCAATATAATGTTCCCAGCATCACTCCGTTAAGCGACGGTGTGGATTTTGATCGCGTTGAAGCTGCGTTCCAAGCAATTTTCGCCGAACGCCCTGTGTTGCGACTGCGTTTTCTCATTGATGAACAAGGAGAACCTCAACAATTTGTCGATGACAATAAGCACCTTGAAATTCAGCGTCGCTCGATGACCGAAGAGGAATTCCAGCGCTATGCTCATCAAGGTTTCTGCCGCCCCTTCGACATTATGGGCGACGAACCATTGTTGCGCGTAGAGCTCATAACAACTGAAACTGGCAGATATATGCTCATGGACATCCACCACCTGGTGACCGATGGCACGAGCTACCTAACAGTATTCCCACAACGCGACCTGCCTTTGGCTTACGATGGCAAGCCACTTCCAAAAGAGGAATACGGAATGCTGGAGGCAGCCGTCGATGAGCACGCTCGACTGGGCGACGAGGACTACCTGAAGGCTAAATCGGTGATGATGTCGCGCTATGCTGGTGTTGATCTCGCCACATTGTCGGCACGTCCCGAGAACCCCGTTGGCGAGATGGCCCAGGAGTCGGCCTACATCAACCGTGCTCTTGTCGACAACTGGTGCAAAGAAAACGGTTTTGCCCCCTATCAGCTGTTCCAGGCTGCGTTCAGCTACACACTTGCTAGATTGCTGCGAGAGGAAAAAGTGGCTTATACCACCGTCTATCACGGTCGTCGTGACTCGCGCGTGAAACAAGCCTATGGCATGTTTGTACGCACAATTCCATTCATGATGGAAATTAAAAAAGAACAAAGTGTTCGCGAGTATATAGCAACTGTACATAGCGAGATGAAGGCAACGCTAGCCGAGCTAGCCTATCCTTTCACACACTTCTGCCGCGACATGGGCGTTCAGCCTGGCATTTCGTTCAACTTCTCGGCACTGCCAGGTTGGGAAGAAGCTTACTATTTCGGTGACAATCATTGCCCGCTTGTGGAGCAGGACCGCGGTGATGTGTTCTACGATATGCTGGCTCACATCTTCCTTGCTGGTGACGACTATGACATCCGCATGGAGTCGAGTCTGGCGATGAACAGCCGCAATACCATGCGCATGATGGCCCATGCTATCAAAGCCACAATGAACAACATGATGGCGAGCCCCGACGGCGACATTAACAGCATCGCCATCGTGAGCGACGAGCAGGCCCAGAGTCTCATCAAGATTGGTTCGGGCAAGGATATCAACGTGGATATTACCAAGACATTCGCCAATCTGTTCACCGAGCAAGCTCAGCGCACCCCCGATGCTCCTGCCGTGGTCGACAAGGACAGCCAGCTCACTTACCGCGAGATGGACGGGTATGCCAACTTATTGGCACGGCAACTCATCAACCACAATGTGCATCGCGACGACTTTGTGTGTGTCATGCTCGACCGCACCAAGGAGTTCCCACTGGCAGTGCTTGCCATCCACAAAGCTGGAGCCGCCTATACCCCACTCGACTTTGAGTATCCCAACGAGCGACTGAGCTATATGCTTGAGAACTCTGAGTCTAAAATACTCATCACCAGCCACGACGTTCTTGCTGCCAAGCAGGCCGAGGGCAACTTCGACACCGCAGCCGCTCAGGTCTTCTTCATCGATGACTTCATGGCCAGTGCCGACCTCACCACTGCAGCGCCCATCGACCGCTCTCGCCCCGATGGCCTGGCTTACATGATTTACACCTCTGGGTCGACAGGCAAGCCCAAGGGCGCAATGCTGCATCAAGCTGGCTTGCGCAATTTCATTGCAGTAGTAATCGATATGGAGAAGCTCACTGCCGACGACCGCATCAGTGGTCACCGCTCGTTCTCGTTCGACGCTCACATCGAAGACATGTATCCAGTGCTCACGCTCGGCGGCTCATTCCATGTGATGCCCACCGAGATACGCAAAGACCTAGCAGCCATTCGTCAGTTCCTCATCGACCACCGCATCACTGGTGGTGGATATTCAACTGCAATGACGGGATTGCTACTCAACACCTTTGACGACCTGCCTATTCGCTTCACCACAGGCGGTGGCGAGAAGATGGATGGTGTGTTCAGTGACCACATCGAGATTATTAATGTGTACGGACCAACTGAATGTACCGACGACACTTCTTATTATAGCATCGCTCCAGGCAAGCGTGTGGAGAACATCCCCATTGGCAAGAGCGTGGCAAACAACTGGAACTTCATCGTCGATACCGCAGGTAACCTTGTTCCTCAAGGCGCTGCGGGCGAGTTGTGCTTTGCCGGCATACAAGTTGGACGTGGCTACTGGCGATTGCCAGAACGCACCGCCAAGTCGTTTGTCGATTGTCCGTTTATTAAGGAAGACCGCTGGGGACGCCCTGTGAGGATGTACCACACTGGTGACTTGTGCCGCTGGAATGAAGATGGAGATATCGAATACCTGGGACGCATCGACACCCAAGTTAAGCTGCGCGGTTTCCGCATCGAGCTTGGTGAGATTGAGAGCAAAGCGCTCAACATCGATGGTATAAGGCAGGCCGCTGCCGAGGTACGCAAGGTGGGTGGCAATGAGCATTTAGTGCTTTACTACACCGTCGACCGAGATTCCAGCATCACCGATGACGACATCAACAAGGCTCTTGCCGCATCGTCGCTCGCCGAGTATATGGTGCCCGACACCTATATGCGCCTCGATGCCATGCCTATGACTCCTAACGGCAAGATTAACCGCAAAGTGCTACCTGTACCGGAGCTCAAGCGCAACACCGATTTTGTGGCACCCGAGGGCGAGACAGAACAACTCTTTGCAAACATCTTCTCAGAGGTTCTACAAATCGAGCAAGTGGGCGCTCTTGACGACTTCTTTGAAATTGGCGGTACCAGTATCAATGCCATCAAGGTGATTGTCGAGGCTAGCAAGCACGGAGTGCAGATTGTCTTCAACGACCTCTTCAACCAAAAGACACCGAGAGCTCTTGCCGAGTTTGTGGCACAGAAACAGACGCAAACCCCTGCTGCTACCGAAATCACTCCAAAAGAAAAACCTGCCGATAGAGCTGAGAACACACGCTATGCTTCCTACACTCCTATCCTCAAGGCTAACAACCTCGATGCCTTCCGCAACGGAGAAAGACAGACAATCGGCGATGTGTTGCTCACTGGCGCCACAGGATATCTGGGCATGCACGTTCTTAACGAACTACTTTCATGTTACAACGGCAAAATCATCTGTCCTATGCGCGGTAAAACCAGCGAGGAAGCTATGAATCGTCTCAAGACACTTTTCTTCTATTACTTTGGCAGATGCAAGGCGTTTGAGCTTATCGACAGCCGCGTGACAGCCATCGCCGCCGAGGTGACTCAACCCAATGCCCTCGACAGCATCAATCTCGAGGGGCTGACCGTAGTCAACTGTGTGGCCAATGTGAAACATTTCTCGGCAGGCAACGACATCGAGATGGTTAACATCGAGTCGGTGAGGAACCTCATCGCCTTCTGTCTGCGCACCAACTCAAAACTCATTCACATCTCAACAACGAGCATCGCGGGATTGAGCATCGACAACGTGCCAGGTCCCGATGTGAAACTCACCGAGCAAGACCTGTGGCTGGGGCAGAACATCAACGAGAACAAATATGTTTATTCCAAGTTCGTTGCCGAAGACCTCGTGCTCGAAGCCATAGCACACCATGGGCTCAATGCCAAAATCATGCGAGTGGGCAACCTCTCGGCACGACAGCGAGACGGCGAGTTCCAGATCAATTTCCAGACCAACAACTTCCTGGCCCTGTTACGAGCCTATGTAGTTATCGGAATGGTTCCCTACGAAGCTTTAAACAACGTATTTGAGTTCTCGCCCATCGACGAGGTGGCACACGCCATCATGCTGCTGGCAACCACTCCACGCGAGTGTGTGGTGTTCCATCCCTACAACGTTCACCGCCAGTATTTGGCCGACATCCTCAACGGCTTTGCCGATGCTGGCATCACAATGAAACGCGTTGAGACCGAAGAATTCCAGCGTGCCCTCGACCGCATGATGGAAAATCCCGAATTGGTAACCCTGCTGCGTCCACTCATGGCCTACAACCTGAGCAGCAGCCACGAAATGCGATGGATTGAAGCCACCAACGACTACACCACACAAGTCCTCTACCGATTCGGCTTCCAATGGTCGCCCACCGCAACCCAATACGTCCACCGCTTCGTCGACACCATCGTCGGCTTCAACTACTTCACAGTATAATTGTCCTGCTAAACGATAAAAAAAGACGCAATATAACTATAGTAAGATATGAGAGAGAATAAGACCATATGGTTTGTTGTCATTTTTATAATTGCAACTATTACAATCTCTTATTTTGTTTCTAGGCCTAATGTACCAGACATCCCCGACGACCCTTTCGGTGGTTGGGTTAAAGTTTACACAGACACAGTGAAGCCTGACTCATGCAAAAGCTGTGGCAGCAAAGCATTTGCAAGATGTGGACATGGACTATACGATCCAGAATATGACGACTCGATTGCCAATTTGGCATTAGAAGGCGACACCACTGTAAAACCTTTCTACAGTATGGGATGTGTAGAAGAAATTGACACTTTTCCAGAACCATTATGGATATGCCTCAAGTGTGGCGATACTTATGGTTCTAGTAAATGGGTTCCCAAAAAAGAGAATAAATCATTTCTCGACAAACTGAAATTCTGGGAAGACTAAAGTTAGAATCTCAGTGCATTTGCAACTAATGGGATGTTCTAAAAAAATAATAGAACATCCCATTTTTTCAATAATGTCAATAACACAGGGATGGGAATACGACCTTAATAGTGCAGATTATATCGTTGATGTAAGTGATCTTGCCACGATAAATGTGCCGCTTTTCTCTTTATAAAAAAGTGGTGTTTTCTTATCCATATAACCTAATCCAGAGAGAAAATGGAAAGAAAGTGAGCAATTAAAAAAACAACAATCCGACAACCATTGAGAATCAAATAGTTATCGGATTAAATCGTGGTCCCACTTGGGCTTGAACCAAGGACTCCCTGATTATGAGTCAGGTGCTCTAACCAACTGAGCTATGGGACCGCTCACGGCTGTGTTGTGCCGAAAAGCGACTGCAAAATTACATCAAAAAAATGAAACCACCAAAACCTTGGTCTATTTTTTATCGTTTTTGCCTACTATGTCAACATTGATGACTTATCATTTTGGGTGGAGCATGAAATAACCACGTTAGTGTGTTTTTGATATGGCAAAAAAAAATTGATTGTCTCACGACAACCAATCTTAATTAACCTTAAATCTAATACCATGAAAAACACGGTGCAAAGATAGTCATTTTGGGTAATACCACAATTATTATGACCTAATCTTTGCTATGCTTTAACTTTTTTTTACACTTTAGGCCCCTAAATTAGCTTTTTCTTCCATTTTAAGCCCCATTCCTACCTATTTGGGTTGTTTTTCAAATGGCACTGATAGCTGCTGCATTTGCTCATTAGTGATGTCAACATCCATTGATTTTCCACTGCGATTTCCCACATAATGATGACGCACACCTCTGCCAGCTTCCATCACCAATTGCAGGAACGGAGCATTGGAGCTTTGCGAATTGGTGAGCTGGGTCTTTATCAAGGTCTGGATGTTTTGTGTGTACAATGCTCGCTGCGACAACATGGAGTCCATAGGGAGTTTTGTCTCATCTATCTCGCAAACATAGGTCACCAACTTGTCATCAAGCTTTATCTCCTTGAGCACAGTGACATGATCAATAATCGCCGGGCACTCTTTGTTGCTCTGCTCAACTGTCTCACGCAGGCGGCTCTCACTGCTATCGCCATTACATGCCGCCATAATCATTGCTATTGCAACAACCAATAATGTAAAATATCTCTTCATAATCTTATTACTCATTATCTATTACTAATTACTGAAAACTGATTTCTGACAACTTGCTACTTGACCCCATATCCATCTCTCTTAGCGCGCTGGCGTATGTGCTCGATGCGCTTGTCAAAGTCGGGATGAGACGAGAAAGCTTGAAGCCACTTGTCATATCGCGACTTGTTCTTACCTTCCGACAGCTGTTTCATTTTCTTAAACGCCAATCCCATTGCCCAAGGGTTCTTTCCCGACTTTTTAAGGAAGTCATATCCATAATCGTCGGCCTCGGTCTCATGTTGCCTAGAATGTTTCGCGCTAAGTGCTACACTACTCAAGGCTCCCAGATAGGAGTCGCTCAATGCTGCCCATGTTTCACTCCTAGAGCCAATGACATCGCTTGCGGCACTGCGCAGCAAGGCACTGCGCCACGCCTTCTTGGAATGCCTGAGTGCCACATGCCCTATCTCATGCCCAATCACACCCAGGAGCTCGTTATCATCGAGAATGTCCATTAGAGCGCTGAACACTCTCACGCTTCCATCGGGGCAAGCAAACGCATTGACATCGGTAGTCTTATAAACCTTGAAATTGAGCTTTATGCCATTGGCATTGGTCATGCCTTGAGTGAGGCGTTTCAAGCGCTTAGTATATGGACTTGAGGCTCCGCACACAGTGTTTTTGGCATCCATTTGCTTAACCTCACTACGCACGGCATCGGCTAGATCCTCGTCGGTGATTTTCATCGCCGCCCCTGCCTTCAAAGCCCCTTGCAGGAGCCTTCCCCAGTCGGTGCTGTGAGCAGGAAGAATCGACAGCGACAATATCAATAGTAATGCAATTTTCTTTATCATTCTTATAAAAAGAACACACTCATCTCACATAACTGTAGTGATGAGTGTGTTGTGATTTATTTCAACCTGAAGAATTTCTGACTTAAGCACCTGTCGCCTAGCCACACTTCATAGCGATAAACACCAGGCTGGAAGTGCCCCTTGTCTCCTCCGCCCCAACCGCTCAGCGAAACCGTGTTTTCATTGAGCTCTATTGGGTTTAGCTGGTAGGAGTAGGAATATCCATTGGGCGAGGTGTTGCCTGTTACAAGTTTCCCCTCGTTGTCATAGAGCCTAACCATGAGCTCAGCCTTTAGACCACCCTTTAGACCAACGTAGGTGATGCGAGGCATCAGGTACATTGAGTTGGCGGCCGATATGTCACTGCCATATCCTCCTATGACGTGGCCACCAGCGTCGGCATTGCCCACCTCCATCTTGGTAACGTAGAGCGGGAACATGGTCTTGAGGGTATCATTCTCAAGCTCTATGCGTTCTCTAATCTCCTTCTCACGACGCAGGTTTACCTTAGTGGTGTCGAGTTCTATCTTGAGCTGCGCATTCTGTTTTTGGAGCTCCTTTATTTGATCGTTGGCATCTTTCAGTCCTGCCTTAACTGTATCGGAATCTTGAAACAGAAAATACGCACCAGCGAGGCTCGCTATCAGCAGCAATGCCAATACAGCAGCAAGCCTTTTAGCCCCGCGCCCTCGCTTGGGTGTGGATGTTGACAATTGATTATCGTTGTCCTGTTTCATATTTTAGGTGTTGACTATGTGTAAATTATATTAGTCTAAAATAGCTCACTATTAACTTTAGCCATCTTAAACAGCTACAAAGTTATGAAACTTTTCACAAAAAATAACGACAAAGTCCCTATTTTATGTATTAATATTTCAAAAAAAATGCGAGAGCGATTTTTCCCAAAGTCGCTCCCGCAAGATTTTAGAGTATGAGAAAATTTACTTTTGTGTTTTCTTTTCTTTGATATTAAATCAAGAATTAGTGCGAATTTTCTTTTTCTGGTCGCAAATATAACTGATTTAATTCAAAAAAGCAAGAAAAAAGTGACATTTTTTCACAAACATATCATTTTTTGATACATTTTTTTACTTTATCTTTTTATTTTTGCCAAAATACTCCTTGGCTGCCGCCTTCACTTTAGGAGAAAGAAGGAGCAAAGCCGTCATTGTGCAGCATGCCATCAGGAAGAAAGCGATGTCCATAAATCCCACTACAACCTTCAATGGCACTACTGCAGCCACCACAATCATTGCCAGATAATAGTAGTTGTAATATTTTGCGTTGTGAGCGCCAAAGAGGAAGTTTGTACACTTCAAGCCATAATAACTATAGGTGAACATGGTCGAGAACGCAAAGAAGAACACGATGATCATGAGCAGATAGTGGCCAATGTTAGGCAGCAACTGCCCCCATGCGCCAAGTGCTATAGCCAAACCTTTTGGCTCGTTTACTCCCACATAGTTACCTGCAATGATGATAGGAATAGCTGTGAGTGTGCATATCAAACCCGAGTCGATGGCAGGACCAAGCATGGCGATAAGGCCCTCGCGCACGGGTTCGGTGTTCTTACTTGCACCGTGCATCATCGAGGCGGTACCCACACCGGCCTCGTTGACATAGGCAGCCCTGCGGGCTCCTATAAGTGCCACATAGGCAAACCCGCCTAATCCAGCCTCAAACGTGAAAGCTCCCTTGAAAATCGAGCCAAAAACGCCAGGAATAGCCTCATAATTAATTGCCATAATCACCAGCACCATGATAAGATAGAGGGCCACCATCAAGGGCACCATCTTAGATGCGATGGCAGCAATGCTCTTGATACCTCTCAAAATCACCGCTGCAACAATCACTACCATGATAACTCCCATGATGAGTCGCAACACCCAAGTGTTCTCAATGCCCATTGGGGTGGTGAATACAGTGGTCACCGACTCCACGAGCTGGTTGGCCTGCCACACACACAAGGTGCCCACAAGGCCAAAGATGGCAAATGCCTTGGCCAGCGGTTTCCATTTCTCGCCCAAGCCCTTGGTGATAATGTACATAGGACCACCTTGCACCTCTCCAGCGCTGTCTTTTCCTTTATACATGATGGCAAGTGTGCCCTCAAAGAATTTGGTAGTCATTCCCACAAGGGCGCTAACCCACATCCAGAATATAACGCCAGGATTGCCATTGCCCACGGTCAGTGCCACCGCCACACCAGCAATGTTGCCCATTCCCACAGTAGCGGCAATAGCACTCATCAAAGCTTGAAATGAGCTGATTTGTCCTGTCTCTTTTCCGCTGTCGCTGGCCTGTTTCTGACGTAAAACGCCTATTGCCTGTGGCAGTCGTCTAATGGAAATGGCTCCTGAATAGATAAATAAGAATAGTCCACCACCAATGAGCAGAAGAAATTCTGGATACTCACACAGGGCATCGGCTGTAGCGATAATCGCATCACCAATTTTAGTTAAAAAATCACTCATATATATTTATCGTTTTTTCGTTGTTCGATTTTTGTTGTTTGGAGATTGAGGATCAGACTTTGAAATAATTAGAATTTAGAGCTTGCACCGCCACCGCCAAACTCACCGCCACCATACTCATATTTGTAGGGTTTCTCCTCTTCGTCGGGTTTTGACTCATCATCGGTGGTGTCGTCATCAGTGTCGTCGGTGTCGTCCGATTCAAGTTCTTCTTTCTTTTCGGGCTCTTCGGTTTTGGGTTTATCATCGCTTGCCAGTTGCGACGCTTGTGGCGATTGGACTCCTACAGCGCCCTTGCTGCGACGGCGTAGTGCCACAAACAGGGCGCCCAATCCCAAAATCCCCGCGAGATATAGCCATCCGTTGCCTGTGCCACCTTTCTTCTTGCTGCCTTCGCTGGCCAGTGCCTGCGCCTGGCTTTTGCTATATTCATCAAGTACCACGGGAACTATCTCGGCAATGGCAGCTTTTATGCCTGCTGCATAGTCACCATCTTTGAAGTGTGGAATCATATAATCGGTTTGAAGGCGCTTGCAGAACACATCGGGCAACACACCCTCAAGGCCATAACCGGTTGCAAACCCTATCTCGCCGTCGCCCTTATCGTTCCTGGGCTTCACGAGCATTACAAAACCATTGTTGAGCGCTTTGCCACCAACACCCCACTTTTGGCCCAATTGTGTAGCAAACTCCTTGGCATCCATTCCTCCCAAGTCGTCAACGGTGACTACCACTATCTGGTTCTGGGTCTGTTTCGACAATGTGTCGAGCTCAGCATTGAGCGCATTAACCAGCGAATCGTTGTTAATAATGTGTGCCAAGTCCACCACGGGCGACGCGTTGGCTGGACGCTCTGGGACTTGAGCCAAGCTCCCTTTGCACACCAATGCAAAGAGAGCAATCAATACTATTCTATTTAATAACTTCATTATTATTTCTACAAACTGAGAGAAAGAAATTAAAATTAACGTGAACTGACGAAACAGGTCTCGTCACTACAACATCCACTATCCTACTGACAAATAAGTACTGAGAACTGAATACTGAAAACTGAGAACTGAAAATTCTTTTACCAGCTTCCGCCGCCACCGCCGCCGCCAAACGAGCCGCCGCCAAAGCCGCCCCAGCCGCCTCCGCCTCCGCTCCAGCTGCTGCCGCTGCTAGAACTGCCAGAGCCGAAGCCGCCCGGGAAGATAATGGGACCGCCAGTGTAGGTGCGGGTATTGTTGCCGTTGCCGCCGTTATTGTTACTGCTTTTTACAACAAAGATGAAACATATTATCATTATCAGCACAATCATCGAAAGCACTGCATCCGAGGCATCATTACCCATCAACTCCTCAGCTTCGTTGAAGTCGCCTTGCAGAGCCGGCTTGATAACCTCAAGAGCATCCCATATGCCACCGGCATAGTCATTCTCCCTGAAATGAGGTATCATTTTCTCATCTACTATATTGCTACACAGCACGTCGGGCAACGGGCCCTCGGCACCATAGCCTGTAGTGATGAAGGCTCGTCCCTTACCCTTGGCATCGTCACCCGTCTTGGGCTTGATAAGGATTATAACACCATTGTCAGAACCCTTGTGACCCACTCCCCATTTTTGACCAACCTCCTGGCCAAACTCGGCAAGTTCATACCCTTCAAGAATTTCATTGGTAACAGTCATCACCACAATTTGGTTGCTGGTGGTGCGCGAGAAAGCTTCGAGGGAGTCCTCAAGCAGTTGAACTTGATAAGGCTCAATAATTCCGGCGTAGTCCCACACAAGAAGCTTCTGCGTGGGCTTTTCGGGTACTGCGGCACTCACGCTCAACGACACGAGGAGCATGAGCATTGTAGTGAGTAGTATATTGCGGCGTGTTGTCATTGTTCTTAATCTTCTACTAAAAGGATATCTTTAATCTTGTCGAGAGCATCCTCAATTCCTTCGCCATATTTGTTCTCCTTGAACTTAGGAACCATTATCATATCAATAACATCGGTACACATTTGGTCAGGGAACTTTTTCTCTGTTCCTAAGCCAGTGGCTATGGCTGCTTCGCCTTTGGCATCACCTGTCTTGGGCTTTACAACGATAGTGATGCCGTCGTTGGTCTCCTTATGGCCCACACCCCACTTGTTGGCGAGAGCTGTGGCATAGTCCAGAGCCTTCATGCCCTTCAGGTCGTTGACAGTAACCACTGCCACCTGCGCCAGCTTAAGGCTGTCAAGCTCTATTATCTTCTCGGTTATCTCCTTCACGTCTTTCTCACTCAGCAAACCCACCATGTCAAGAATTGGCGACGATGGTGCATCGGGCAATAAATCCTCATTGATTTGCTGGGCTACTGCCTCGCTCTGCGATGCTTGAGCACTCTGGTCAGCACTTTTACTGGTGTCGCGACATGCCGAGATTGTCAACAGCAGCACAGCTGCCATTGCAAATGTCAATATCGATTTAGTCCTCATAAGATATCTCGTTGCTAAGTTCGTTCTCATCGTCTTCCTCACAAGGGAAGTAGGTTTTCAGTTTCTCACCCACGCTAGCAATCACCTTGCACATGCCAGTTGCAGGGTCTCCCTTTTTGAGATATTCCAACAAAGTGTTTTTCTCATCTTCCCAGTAGTTCTGGGGAACAACGGCGTTGATGCCAGCATCACCCAAAATGGCAAACTTGCGGCTCTCAAATGCCACATAGATGAGCACACCATTGCGGTGGCGAGTTTTGAACATTTTCAGGTGGTTGAAAGTCTTGGCGGCTGCTTTCATCACGTCTTTGCCACACTTGGGCGTCACATGAACGCGAATCTCGCCCGAGGTCATCTTCTCGGCATCGCCAATGGCGTCCACTACTCGCCCCTGATCGGGGATACTAATAAAATCGTCAAGTCGCATAGCCTTTTTATTTTTACATTAGAGTGGCAGGACAAGTCACCTCGCCCTTGCACACTCTAATGAAATAATTATGCTTTCGTTAAAAATATTCTATGCACAATACAGCACATTGTGCATTAGTTAAATTAGTCGTTGAGCATTGAGTCAACATCGGGAGCCTTGTCAGCGCCTTCTTGAGCAGCGAAGTATGGACGCTCGTTGAAGCCGAAGAACTTAGCAAGGATGTTGCCTGGGAACTTGCGGATGTTGGTGTTGTAACCCTGAGCGGTCTCGTTGAATTTCTTGCGCTCGGTAGCGATGCGGTTCTCGGTGCCCTCGAGTTGTACTTGCAAGTTCTCAAAGAGCTTGTCGCTCTTCAGTTCGGGATAAGCCTCATGCACAACATTGATGGCCAAGCGAGCCTGCTCGAGCATCTTGTCCTGTGCAGCAGCATAGGACTGCATCGACTTAGCATCGTTGGGGTCCATCTTAACGTTAGCCAGTGAGTCGGCAGTAGCAGCTACAGCTTGCATTTGCTGATCGGCATTAGCAGCTGTGTTGTTGTGAGCGCGAGCGTTGGCAGTTCCAAGTTGAATCTCTTTCTCGGTGTTGGCATATTTCTTGGCACTAGCTGCAACGTTCTTAATCAGGTCGATGCGACGCTGATATTGGTTCTCAACTTGTGACCAAGCAGTCTTAACTTCCTCTTCCTGGGTTACCAGGCCATTGTAGCCACTGTAAACCCACATTGCCAAGGCTGCAAGAATAGCGATACCTGCGCAACCCAACTTGCCCAGGCCAAAGCATCCCTTGCCAGCATTGCCGCCCAAAGCTGCATTCATGGGATTCTGATTGTTGTTAACGCCACCATTGTTCACTTGTGGCTCTTGAGTGTTGTTAGTGTTTAAACTCATAATTTTGATGTATTAAATTAATGATTATTTTATTTTTGTTGTAAAAGTAATGCTTTTTATTTAAATAAGAACAATTTTTATACTAATATTTTTGTTTGAAGTAAAAAAGAATACTCTGACGCTTATTTGTTAGAAGCCTGCCAACACAACCATATTAACTTGATAGTAACATGAACAACCCTTTTAATAGTTTCGGTTTAGAAAAAAATTGTATCTTTGCATCGTGAAGTATAAAAAATCTCTCTACGGCTCGACTACTTCACCATTTTACTACTTCACATCTCAGCTAATGAAAGGTTTTTTCAAAATATTAAGGCGCTTTGTGCCTCCCTATAAAAAGCAACTGGCACTGAACATCTTGTTCAACATCCTAGCTGCGTTGCTCACGTTGTTCTCGTTTGCACTCATCATCCCCATTCTTGAGATGCTGTTCGGGATTAACACTGCCACCTACAGCTACACCCCTTGGGGCTCGGCAAGCATCGACAAGGTGATTGTCAACAACTTCTACTACTATGTACAAAGCATAATAGCCAGCAGCGGCAAGAGTGTGGCGCTGGCATGCATCGCTGCTGCACTGGTGGTGATGACTGGCCTGAAGACTGGCGCCGCCTATATGGCTGCCTTCTTCATGATATCATTGCGCACCGGCGTGGTGCGTGACCTGCGTGCGATGATCTACAACAAGATGGTGTCGTTGCCCATCGGTTTTTTCTCTAGCGAGCGCAAGGGCGACGTGATGGCACGCATGAGTGGCGATGTGACCGAGGTGGAGAACTCGGTGATGATGTCGCTCGACATGATGTTCAAGAATCCCATCATGATAGTGGTGTGCTTGGCGATGATGCTCTTCGTGAGCTGGCAGCTGACGCTGTTTGTGTTCATCCTGCTCCCCATCGCTGGCTTTATCATGGGCCGCGTGGGCAAGTACCTCAAGCGCGCTTCTCTTGAGCAGCAAAATCAGCTTGGCACCATTATGTCGAATATTGAGGAGACAATCAGTGGACTGCGCATCATCAAGGCCTTCAACGCCGAGGACAAGGTGATGAACCGTTTTGGGGCCGAGAACGAAAAATACCGCAACATCTCGCGACGCATGAACCGCCGCTACGAGCTGGCACACCCCATGAGCGAGTTCTTGGGCACCGCCACCATCGCCATCGTGCTGTGGTTTGGAGGCACGCTCATTCTAGGTGGCACCAATGCCATCACAGCGCCCAAGTTCATCTACTACATGGTGATTTTCTATAGCATCATCAACCCCGCTAAGGATTTTTCAAAAGCGAGCTACAACATTCAGCGCGGACTTGCCTCGATGCAGCGCATCGACAAGATTCTGAGCGCCACCAATCCCATTACCGACCCCGCTGAACCTGTGAAACTCGACTCGTTTAAGCAAGGCATCAGTTACGAGAACGTGAAATTCAAATATCAAGATGCTTGGGTGATTAACGGCGTGAGCCTCGACATTCCATGCGGCAAGACGGTGGCACTCGTGGGACAGAGCGGCTCGGGAAAAACAACTATTGCCGACCTGTTGCCACGTTTCTACGACGTGAATGAGGGCTCCATTACCATCGATGGTGTAGATATCCGCAACTATCGTGTAGCCGACCTGCGTGGGCTGATGGGTAACGTTAACCAGGAGGCGATTCTCTTTAACGACTCGTTCTTCAACAACATCGCCTTCGGTGTGGAGAACGCCACCCAAGAGGAGGTGGAGAAAGCCGCCAAGATTGCCAATGCCTACGACTTCATCATGGCTTCAGAGCAAGGCTTCGACACCAACATCGGAGACCGTGGCTGCAAACTTTCGGGCGGTCAGCGTCAACGCATCAGCATTGCCCGCGCCATTCTCAAGAATCCGCCCATCCTCATCCTCGATGAGGCAACCTCGGCGCTCGATACCGAGAGCGAGCACCTAGTGCAGGAGGCCCTCGACAAACTCATGCACGGCCGCACCACGCTGGTAATAGCCCACCGCCTCTCAACCATCAAGAATGCCGACCTCATCGTGGTCATGCACGAGGGCAAGATTGTGGAGCAAGGCCGTCACGACGAGCTTATAGCCCTGGGCGGCACCTACAAGCACCTGGTCGACATGCAGACGTTCTAATCAATGCACAATGCACAATTGGTTTAACAATATAATTCCTTTATTTCCTTTAACTCTTTTATCTATAGAATACAGACATGAAAAAAATATTTTTAATCTTAATGATGGCTTTTGCCATGACAACACAACTGATGGCCGACGACATAGTGCCAAAGGCCACCATTCACCTGCGCAACGGTAAGACGCTGGAAGGCGTTATCATGTCGCGGACCGAGCAGCAAGTACTACTATCCACGCTCGATGGCATTGACTACACCATTGCCATGAGTGATATAGACCATATCGACCACGCTACACGCAAGAAGAACTACGACACCGCCAAGTTCCGTGGATTTATCGACGTGGGATACTCACTTGGCGTGGGAGAGCCACGCAACGACTTTTGGCTCATCGAGACCTCTTTTGGATATGCCATAACACCTAGGGCTTACATTGGAGCAGGTATTGGTCTGCACAGCTTCAAACCTATACTCAAGTCCTATCCTCAGCGCACCGACAAGGCCCAGCCCGAAGAGAACGACCCCAACTGGCGCTACCCATTTATTCCTCTCTACTTGGAGGGGCGTTACAGCTTCAAGAACGAGAGCCAGAACACCCCATGGTTGAGCCTCAAGGTGGGCGCCACTTTCATCAACCACAAGGGTTTTTACACCTCGCCAAGCATAGGCTACCACTTCAAGAGCAACCAGTACTTCTCGTTTAACGTGGGCATGGGATATGCTCTGCACACTGCGCACTACAAACTGTGGTGCACCGGCGACACTCCTGGCGCCATCCCCGACAAGAGCGGCAGCTCCTACCTTGACAAGAGTGCCATGTTCCACAACTTCTTCCTAAAGGTCGGAGTAGAATTCTAATCTTGTTTATAAACAGCTAAAAAACAACCACATAAACATGGCGAGCATCATCATTGATACTCGCCATGCAATTTATTTATAATTATAAAAACTGCTTAATAAGGATTTTTGAAATAGTCCATTGATAATTGTAGGGGCAATCACTTATTTATTAAGTGAACGCATTTTTTCCAAAAACCATCCTTTAGATTTTTCTGTTTGCGTTTTGTCATTTTTTTGAGTTTCGTCTGCCAGTATTTTTTCCATAAGTTCAATTGATAATTGTTCTGTTACTTCCAAGATGTCCTGAGTAATTGCAATGGTTTTTTCGTTGAATTTCTTTAAGCATGGCGTCTTAGCCAAAGCTATGGCCTGCTTGATTTCGTTTGTTGTGAAATACTTGGAATAAATGCGAATCGTCATGTCGGGCATATGATCCGACAAATTATCAAGTGAGCCATCAAGAAAGCCAGATGGAATTTTGTAAAAATTCTCTAGTACTGACAGCATCTGTTTCATTTGGTTATCAAACCCAGATGCCTGAAGATATTCTCTCACTGCCTCTTCAAAATCTTTTTCCACCACAATGTCGGCCGATGGACTTTTTTCTCCTTTAGCAAAGCATTGGCCTTCCTGCATAAGATCCTGAGATATTTGTGGTTGTAGGTTCCTGATTTTTGTTTGGATTTCGGTCTTATTGATTTCTGTCAATTGCTTTATCTCATCAAGGGTGAAATACTTTGAGTAAATATCCACCATCTTATCGGGCATCTTTTCTATTAACTGATTCATAAAATCATCAATATATGGATTATCTTCTTGCCCTAATTGCTTATAGGCAGAGACCATTCTCTCTTTCATTGTCTTCTCATATTCCGTGGCATCGAGCAAGGCTTTTACCGCAGCTTTAAATTCCTGGGTTGCTCCCGATTTTGACTGCTGTTGAGGAGTGTTGGAGCCTGTGGCAGTGATTGTTGCAAAAATCATAGCCAGCAACAATAATTGTTTCATGCAAGTTTTCATCGTCTAAAATGTTTTAGGGGGTATAATAATTAGGTAGCAAAAATAAGAAAAACTATTCACAATTGCAATGTGAAATGGCGTTTTTTGTGGTAAGTGCAAAAAACAAAAAGCCCGACAACCGTTGATTTCAACCGATTATCGGACTTTGCAGTGCCCAAGAAAGGACTCGAACCTTCACGCCTTGCGGCACACGCACCTGAAACGTGCGCGTCTACCAATTCCGCCACTTGGGCTTTTTAAATTGCGGTTGCAAAGGTAGTGATATTTTTTAAACTGGCAATAGTTTTTGTAAAAATTTTTCTCAAAGCATCACCAATTCGCTTAATAGTGAGCGCTATCCGCCCGCAAATTATCATTTGTCCTTTTCAAAGAGTTTGTCGATTTGCACCTTCAAGTGGGGTGGCAGCGGTGGGATGTTATGAGCCTTTTCATATCGCAGCAGGTCCTCATATGACTTGTCTACATCGTTTTCTTTGCGCGTTTGATTAAACTCTTTTTTATCAATGTAAGCTGTCTCGGTGACATAGGACTCAAGGATGAGGATGTACTCCTTCCCTGATCTGTCAAATGTACCTTTGGAAAGCTGCTGCATCATCACAAAATCGCCTATCGAGGAGTATCCTTCGTCATTCATGCGATACACCTCAAAATAATTCGACTCTTCTTCCTCTTGCCTTTTAGCAAGTTCCGCCTCCTTTTTTTGTTTCTTTTTCTCGTTCTTCTCTTTTGCTATATCTTGATGTTTCTTGAAAAGCCAATGGTCAAAAGTGGTGGTTCTCGTGCCATCTTTTTTGTCCTCATCGATATAGCCCAGCAATGACACAGAGTCTCTTATCACTTTGCGACCCGTGGAATCGGTAGTGACATTCAACTTTGCCCACTTCCCTTTGTTGCTTGTAACAAGAGCATAAGTCGACACTTTTTGAATCTTGCATTTGTTCTCTATCATGCGTCCAGCAATTGTGTTTATTAAAAATTTAAGCAGGCCTGTATATGCCTTCGAGATGCTCTTTGATTTGGTTTTTATCTTTTGATTAGCAAACTCGTAGGTGTTGTCAATAACACCTGCTCGGTAGTAAAGGGGACCTTCATCATCAATATAAGTGAGACGGTAATAGGTCTGCATGTAGAGTAATTCTTTTGGCCTTACAGCCACGTCGGGAAGGGTGTAACTTATCTCCTCCATTGTCACCACGCCGTTGGTCAGGTCGGTGACATTGACTGTGATGGGCTTGTAGGCTACATGTGAGAAGCACAGCACATTGTTGCCTTTAGTGTCCTGTAACAAGCCATTTACATCGGTCACTCCAATTAGTGTGCCTTGTTCGGTGGTTGCTGTAGCATAAGCTACTGGAACGCCATCGGTGTCTTTCACGGTTATTGACTGAGCACATACTTCAATAGCAAATCCAGTCATTATCACTAAAAATAATAATACTTTTCTCATAAATGATTAATTGTTTATGCGTCTTTAATTTATCGTAACAATAAAAATTTCAATTTTATATTTGCAAAAATAAAAATCTTCTTTGACTATTGATATATTTCATATTTGAAAATTATTATTTTTTTTATTAAATAACATTTTTTGCCACCATTATTAGTGCCGTTGAACCGAAAAGCAGTATCTTTGCAGATTATTTCGCCGAGCGACGTTGTGTCAAAGCTCCCGCTATCAGATGGAGTGGGCGGGGAAGTGTGAGAGTCCTCATGTTATATCACATTCTCATGACATACCCACAGCTTGCCACAACCAAGGCAAAGTAATGTTATAAAAAACTAATATGAGCGAAGAAAATATCAAGAATAAGAAGCAGGAAGATGAGTCGATTATTGAGCAAGCGGCGAGCGAAGAATACCGCTACGGCTTTGTGAGCGACTTTGAGACCGATGTTATCCCCAAGGGACTTAACGAGGACGTGGTGCGCCGCATCAGCCAGCTTAAGAACGAGCCCAAATGGCTACTGGAGTTCAGGCTTAAGGCGTTCCGCCACTGGCAGACCCTTAAGCTGCCAAAATGGGGCAAGGTGAACATGCCCGACATCGACTTCCAGGCCATAAGCTACTATGCCGCACCACAAACCAAGACTGGCGACAAGAAAGAGATAGACCCCGAGCTGAAGAAGACCTTCGACAAGCTGGGCATTCCCCTCGAGGAGCAGAAGCGACTGAGCGGCATGGCGGTCGACGCAGTTGTCGACAGCGTGAGCGTTCACACTAGCTACCGTGAGCGCCTGGCTGAACTGGGTGTGATTTTCTGCTCGATAAGTGAGGCTGTGAAGGACTACCCCGACCTAGTCAAGAAATACATGGGAACAGTGGTGCCTTACACCGACAACTTCTTTGCTGCCCTCAACTCGGCAGTGTTCAGCGACGGATCATTTGTTTACATTCCCAAGGGCGTGCATTGCCCAATGGAATTGTCGAGCTACTTCCGCATCAACGCGGCGCAGACCGGCCAGTTTGAGCGCACTCTCATCGTTGCCGACGACGACAGCTACGTGAGTTACCTTGAGGGCTGCACGGCGCCCATGCGCGACGAGAACCAGCTACATGCCGCCATCGTCGAGATTATCGTCGAGGAGCGTGCTGAGGTGAAATACAGCACTGTACAGAACTGGTACCCCGGCGACAAGGACGGCAAAGGTGGTATCTACAACCTGGTGACCAAGCGTGGAATTTGCCGTGGTGACCACTCGAAACTCTCGTGGACACAGGTGGAGACCGGCAGTGCCATCACTTGGAAATATCCCAGCACCATCCTCAAGGGCAACAACACCGTGGGTGAGTTCTACAGTGTGGCCCTAACCCGCAACTACCAGATGGCCGACACTGGCACCAAGATGATACACCTGGGCAAGAATTCCCGCTCCACCATCGTGAGTAAGGGCATCAGTGCAGGACACAGCGAGAACAGCTACCGAGGCATGGTCAAAGTGGCTCCCGATGCCACCAACTGCCGCAACTACACGCAGTGCGACAGTTTGCTGCTGAGCGACACCAGCGGTGCTCACACATTCCCCGTGATTGAGGTTGGCAATGACTCGAGCATCGTCGAGCATGAGGCTACCACAAGCAAGATTAACGAGGACCAGATTTTCTACTGCAACCAGCGCGGAATCAGCACCGAGGACGCCGTGGGGCTCATCGTCAACGGCTATGCCCGCGATGTAATGAAGAAGTTGCCAATGGAGTTTGCTGTCGAGGCCCAGCGCCTGCTCAGCGTCTCGCTTGAAGGCAGCGTGGGATAATGGTTAATGCATAATTCATAATGCACAATTAAAATCTAGTTATCTAGAACTTCTAGAAAATCTAGAAAAGAAATATAAAAACGACAATGTTAGTTATCAAAGATTTACATGCCTCTATCGAGGGCAAGGAGATATTAAAAGGGGTAAACCTCACCGTCAAGCCAGGCGAGGTGCACGCTATCATGGGACCTAACGGCAGCGGAAAAAGCACTCTTAGCTCGGTGCTCACCGGTAACCCAGCCTACACCGTCACTGGTGGCGAGGTGGAATTCTACGGCAAGAACCTGCTGGAGCTCAGCCCCGAAGACCGCGCCCACGAGGGCATCTTCCTGAGTTTCCAGTATCCCGTTGAGATTCCAGGCGTGCTCATGAGCAACTTCATGCGCACCGCCATCAACGAGAAGCGCAAATATCAAGGCTTGGAACCTATGAGCGCTACCGATTTTCTCAAACTCATGCGAGAGAAACGCGCTGTGGTCGACCTCGACAACAAGCTCGCCTCACGTGCCGTGAACGAGGGTTTCAGTGGCGGTGAGAAGAAACGCAACGAGATTTTCCAGATGGCGATGCTCGAGCCACGCCTCTCGATTCTTGATGAGACCGACAGTGGCCTCGACATCGACGCGTTGCGCACGGTTGCCAACGGTGTGAACCGCCTCAAGAGCGACGATAACGCCACTATCGTTATCACCCACTATCAGCGTTTGCTTGACTACATCAAGCCCGACCAGGTGCACGTGCTCTACAAGGGACGCATAGTGATGACTGGTGGTCCAGAACTCGCTCTGGAGCTTGAAGAGAAAGGTTACGACTGGATTAAGGAACAAGTTGACAACAATCAGCTATGAACAACTCGCTGAAACAATATATCGACCTACACGACAGCAACCTAGAAGCGATTGAGAGCCACTCGGCGCCACAGCTCAACGCACTCAGGAAAGAAGCACGCAAAGTTCTTGAAGGAGCAGTGTTGCCACGCAAGGGTAGCGACGACTATGAGGCAACCGACCTCAACGCTGCGCTCGCACCCGACTATGGCGTGAACATCAACCATGTGGATCTTTCACGCGAGTCAACCACCAAGTTCCGTTGTGAAGTGCCCAACTTGAGCACCTGCCTCTACTACGTGTTTAACGACACTTTCCGCCCAAGCGCAACAGCTGGGCAGAGTGGAGACAAAGCCAGCGTGGAGTCGTTCCAGAACACCAAGCATCCCGAGGTTCTTGCCAAGCACTACGGCAGCGTAGCCAATCTAACCAATCCCTGCACAGCACTCAACACCATGCTTGCACAGGACGGCGTGCTCATCTACGTGCCCAAAGGGTCGGCAACTACTAAACCCATCCAGCTCATCAACGTGTTTGACGCCAACGCGCGCTTGATGGCTGTTCGTCGCGTGCTCATTGTCCTTGAGGACAACGCCCAAGCCAAGGTGCTCGTGTGCGACCACACCAAGGGCGACAAGCAATATTTGAGCCTTGAGACGGTGGAAGTGATAGCAGGTCGCAACTCACGCCTCGACTACTACCACATGGAGGAGAGCGACGAGCACACTACACGCCTGTCGCAGTTGTGGGTAAGCCAGCAAGAAGGTAGCAATGTGCTAATCGACGGCATAACACTCACCAACGGTTACACTCGCAACGACTACCAAATTGACGTTGATGGCGCACACTGCGACACCCAGCTGCTAGGAATGGCAATCGCCACTAGCGACCAGCACGTCGACAACCACACGCTCATCAATCACAACGCTCCGCGTTGTCAGAGCAACGAGATGTTTAAATATGTGCTCAACGACAATGCCGTGGGTGCATTTGCAGGAAAGATTCTCGTTAAGCCCAACTGCCCCAAGATTGACGCCTATCAAGGAAACCGCAATATCGTGGCATCGCCCACAGCACGCATGTACACCAAGCCACAGCTCGAAATCTACACCGACGACGTGAAATGCTCGCATGGCTCTACCGTGGGCCAGCTCGACCAAGAGGCTTTGTTCTATATGCAAACTCGCGGCATATCGTTACCCGTAGCCCAAAAGCTGCTGATGCAGGCCTTCATGAGCGACGTGATCGACGGAGTGCGTCTCGACAGCCTTCGCGACCGACTGCGCCACCTGGTGGAGATGCGTTTGAGCGGTGACGCGATGATTTGCGAAACCTGTGAACTCAAGAAATAATTTTTTGATCTTCAACACCACTACCCTACTATACAAACAATGAACGTTTACGAAATACGTGACCAATATCCAATCCTGAACAGGAAAATCGAGGGAAAGCCTTTGATTTACCTCGACAATGCCGCCACGTCGCAGACACCGCGCTGCGTGGTGGAAACTATTAATGACATGTATTATAACCACAAGTCGAACGTGCATCGTGGCGTACACACCATCTCACAAGAGGCCACCAACATCATGGAGGCTACGCGCGAGAAGGTACGTCAGTTCATCAATGCAAAGTCGACTAGCGAGATTGTTTTCACACGCGGCACTACCGAGGCCATCAACCTCGTGGCATCTTCGTTTGGCGACAGTCTCTACACCGGCGACGAGATAGTGCTCACCGTGATGGAACACCACAGCAACATCGTGCCCTGGCAACTGCTGCAGCGCAACAAGCGCCTCAAAATCCATGTGGTTCCCATCGACAAGAATGGCGACCTCGACCTCAACGCCTATGAAGACCTGTTCACCGAGAACATTCGCTTTGTAGCACTCACTCATGTATCGAATGTGCTCGGAACCGTCAACCCTGTGAAAAAGATGGTGGAAATTGCTCACCGCTATGGTGTGCCAGTGCTCATCGACGGAGCTCAAGCCGCACCCCACATGAAGATTGACGTGCAAGACATCGACGCCGACTTCTATTGCTTCTCGAGCCACAAGATGTATGGTCCTGCTGGCATTGGCGTGCTCTACGGCAAGGAGAAACAATTGAGCCGAATGGTGCCTTATCAAGGTGGAGGCGAGATGATTGGTAATGTTACGTTTGAGAAGACCACGTTTGCCGAACTGCCATTCAAGTTTGAGGCTGGAACGCCCGACTTTGTGGGAATTGCCGCCTTTGGCGCTGCCATCGACTATATCAACTCGCTTGGCATCGAGAACATTGCCAGCCACGAGCAACTGCTGCTCGACGCTGCCACAAGCCAGCTCATGGAGATTGAGGGAATGCGCATCTTCGGCACTAGCGCTACTAAGGAAGGTGTAATCTCTTTTCTTGTCAACGACATCAACAGCTACGACATGGGGCTGCTGCTCGACAAGCTGGGCATTGCCGTGCGCACAGGTCACCACTGCGCTCAGCCGTTGATGAAGCGACTGGGAGTCACCGGCACCGTGCGTGCATCGTTCGCACTCTACAACACACTCGAGGAAGTCACAGCCTTCACCCAGGCCGTGTCCCGAGTCGCCAAGATGTTCTGATTCATTTTTTACAGCGCAATAACACATGCCCACTCAAAGTGGTTATGGCATAAACAACTGGCTACTATTGTTTTGAATAGTTTTTGCTTAAAACTTTCATTTTATTTAAGATTTTGGTTATAAAATAATTTTATTTTGTTTACTTTGCTTGTGAAATATAAGCAGAGTGATGAAGTTTGGTTATAACAATAGACCTCATGGCACTAGTGTTAGTACCGATGTAATGGATTTGGCATTCAGCAATTTGCCACCTAACCCTGTTTATATTGCTTTTGTTATTATTGATACTTAAAGATACAGCGCATTCCCAGCAATGTGGGATGTGCTTTTTTTATTAACAATCTAAATATTATAATTATGAAAAAATTATTACTTCTCTTCGCAGCGTTGCTCTTTGCAGCTAACGCAAGTGCCGATGTGGTCATCGACCAGACAACTTTCCCCGATGCAAACTTCCGCAATTATGTGCGTTCACAATCTTATGGTAGTGATGGGGTGCTAACCGATGCTGAAATTGCCGAAGTTAAATCAATGTATCCTTGGTATCGTGATATTGAAGATTTAACTGGAATTGAGTATTTTACTGAGCTTGAGACACTTGACGTTGATGGAAACCTTCTAGCTGAAGTGGATCTCAGCCAAAACACCAAGCTGAAAAGACTCAGTTTAGATAATAATCTTCTGACGTCAGTTGACGTGAGTAATTTCCCAGATTTGGATTTATTAAGTTGCTACGGAAACCAACTCACCGGAATTGACATAAGTAATAATCTAGTTTTGAATCAACTCAACATTAGCAGAAACCCAATCTCGGAACTCTCTTTTTCCACCAACAACTCAGCATTGGAGATACTTTACTGCTATAGTTGCAATCTCACATCGCTTGATGTGAGCAACTTGACAGGATTAAAGGAATTCGATTGCACTCAAAACCAACTTACAGAGATTGTGTTGAACCCCAATGCACCTTTGACTATGCTATATTGCTATGAAAACAGAATTAAAGATGAAGGTATGTGGAACTTGATTAACAGCCTGCCCGACTATGGAGAAGGAAACGATCGTCCATGGGGCAATCTTATAGGTATTCTTCCTGGTTCAGAATTTGAGGAGAATGTAATCTACACCACACAAGTAGTAGCAGCAAATGCAAAAGGATGGTCGGTATGGTCGGCAATAGGCAGTATGGAACCTTATGATGGAAGCGAACCTTCGGCCATTGAGACCATCGGCACAAACACTCCAGGCATCACTACTCGCTACAACTTGCAAGGCCAGCCTGTGGGAAGCGACTACAAGGGCATCGTCATTGAGAATGGCGTGAAGAAAATCGCACGTTAATCCCGATTAGGGTTTCTTAGCGCGAATTAAAAACAACAAGATGTTCTAAGTTTTTTAGATATCGCTGAGACACAAAAAAGTAAGAGTGCTGGCAATCGCTAACTGCCAGCACTCTTATTCTTATGTGCTTCCATTTGTGAACGAGTTTTTAGATGTAACCAACTACGATGTAAACAAATCCTTTAGGTGTGCGAACCTCGCGGTAGAGTACTCCATCGGCAAGCAACAAGCGCTCACGGTTGTGGGATATGAAACGACCATAGCTCGGACGCTTAAAGAAACGTGCTCCCATTGCTGGGCGATGAGCCATCGCAAATCTTTGGTCAAAGTGGCGTGGACCTGGATGACGGTGGTCGAAGTGACGATTGTCAAAGCGACGCTCCATTTTGTGCTTAATGCCACCCATATCACGATGACGAACTCCCTGTGCGGTGGCTGTGCTTGTGCCACCCATTAGCATTGCAGCTGCTGCAAATGCTGTGATAAGTAATTTTGTTTTCATAATTTTTTGGTTTTGTGTCAGGAGTCATATAATCTGACTTCCTTGACTAGTGAAACATGTTAACGATTCTCTTTGTAATATAGACAACATAAAAAGGCAAAAGTTCAACACCACCCTACCAGTAATAGACTTTCACCATAATTTCACCGATTAACTACCATTTGTTATATATAAAACATCCCCAAAAAAGATAGGAAACTGTGTATTTGTAAAGAAAAACACTCACAAAAGCTTCATTGTTCCCAATGTTGGGAATTAAAAAAACTTGAATCAAAATGAATCAATCAACTTTGTTAAAATGAGATTCGAGCACGAAATAATGTGTTTGTCAAACGCACAAGAAAGACACAAGTTAAACCGTTGATTATTAGACAATGAACTGCCAGAAAATAGTCTGTAAAGTAAACTGAAAAAAGCCAAAAACACCTAAATAATATCTTTAAAACCAATATTTTTCGTAACTTTGCACGTTTTTTCAACACACTGGTATTTTTTATGAGGAAGCAACTCCTATATATATTTACCGCCATTCTTATGTTTTCGTCAATGGCGGCTTTTGCACAGGATCATTTCTACGAGAGTCTCTTTAAGAAAGGATTCGACGTCGTTATTGTAGAAAATGAAGGTGTGAAGAACTTCCTCGACGACCGTTCCTACGACAAGCCAGATCTGACCAGTAAATATAGCCACAGCATCGTAAAAAAATATAGCAAGGGATATCCTTCAAAGCCTGCGGGCATCACGCTCCAATGGGATTCTATCACCCCCACCGAGGACATATCGTCGATAGTAGTCACTCTTTTGGAGTCTGACAAAGAATTAAAGGGGTCGGCTATTGACAGAGGCTTCTATAAAGAAAAAAATTTAAAGCGCTATTATCCCGACAAAAGTAGCCACGAGTATTTACTGTGTAACATGTGTCCGCACAAGTATTACTATTATAAAGTAGAAGAAGTTCTATATAATGGGCACAAGAACACTCTATTGAAAGGCAAGTTCTATGCCGATGGACAAATCAGGATGCTGCGTGTCGACGGCATGGCCAACGTGAGAGACTTTGGCGGATGGGACACTTCGTTTGACCGAGCTGTTGTCTACGGAAGAATATTCCGAGGAAACCGACCTGAAGGCATCACCTCTACAGGCAAGAACGATTTTGTGAAGAACGAACACATCACTGCCGACCTCGACCTTAGAGGCAAAGACTTGGGTAGGTCGCCTCTGGGACCACTTGATAAAGTGGAATTCTTCTGCACCAACAACCAGCGATATAAGTATGGTCTCATCAGTTCCAAGACGGCACTGGCCAAGGACCTCAACTTCATCGCCAGCGTGCTGCGCAAAGGTGGAAGCGTGTTCTTGCATTGCAACCATGGTGCCAACAGAGCCGGAACGCTATCGTTTGTTATCTCTGGAATTCTCGGCCTTAGTGAGGCCGACCTAAGCCGTGACTACGAACTATCGGCGTTTGCCTATAGCAGCATCTCACGTTCAAAAACCTATGGCGACATGCTGCCCGAAATTCGGTCCTATGGCGAAGATGATGATGACCTGGCGCAATGCTTCTATAACTACGCACGCAGCATAGGTGTCTCGGAGAAAAACCTCGACACCATTCGCAGCATCATGCTCGATCTTCCACCTAACGATCCAATAATACTTGATGCTCACCGGTAATATAGTCCTATTTTACTTATCATAAAACAACTAAAAAAATATAAGATATTGCGACCTATGAAAACGAAATTTGTTTTATGCTTTTTGGTAGTTACTGTTACAGCGATATGCTTTTCCTCCTGCAATAGGCAGAGCAAAAGCGTAGCGAGCAATACAACAATATTTAACAAGCCTAATCCTCCTGTGTGGGTTCTCAATGACGATGACGTAGAGCTGGGAACTGATGATTTCTTCACCTTTGACATCCAGCCCGACTACTCAAGTTTGAATGAAACCGTGTATACCGACCCATCCAAACAAATGTATGTCGAGAACTCCAATTTCAAGGATTCAGTAAGCATAAAATTTGATGGTAACAAGGCTATCGTTAATTGCGACAAGGATGCTGCATGCACAGTGAAAACCGATGGCGCCAATGTGACCATCAAAACCACCAAGGATGTGGCTTGCACACTTACTGGAAAGTCTGAGAGTGGTTCGCTCAAAATCCTGGGCGGCAACAAGGTGCGTGTCAATCTCAACGGTGTGAATCTTAAAAGCGCTAACGGACCAGCCATCAATAGCCAGTCTAGCAACATTTGCTTCATCGTTACCGATGTCGCATCTACTTTGTGCGACGACAGCACTTATGCCGAACCAAGCGATGACGAGAAGCAAAAGGGGTGCATTTGCAGCAATGGCTATCTCGCAATAAGCGGTAAAGCCCCATTAAAGGTTATTGCCAAAGGTGCCAACGCCATACATTCCAGCGTGGCTATCTTTGTGCGACGCGGCAGCAACCTTGACATTGACTCCCGAGCAGGTAGCGCCATCAAGGCCAAAAACAAAGTGATGGTTGAGGGTGGATTGATTAACATCAACTCAACAGGACACGGCGGACACGGCATCGCCGCTAAGCAGAAGGTCGAAATAGCGGGAGGACGAACCACAATTATCAGCAATGCAGGTGCCAGCAAGGATGGCAAGAACTCACGCGGCATAAAGAGTGACAACATTGTTGCTATCACCGGCGGCATTGTGCGCATCAAGGAATCATCAATTGGCGGCAAGGGCATTCGTGCCAACAAGTTCCTTGCCAAGAATTGTATTGTCGACGTTCTCACATTTGGCGAGGACGACAAGATTACAGGTAGCAAGAACCGTGGTATTAAAGGTGCCGATGAGATAAGAATCGACAGCTCGCGAGTGCGCGTCCGCACCGAGAATGGATGGAACGAGGGTCTCTCAACTCATCACAAGGTCTTAATTAACAACAGCCTTGTAGAATTGAAGACACGCGACGACGCCATCAGCGCAGGTGACCCCGAGACTGCCGATATTGAAATCAACAACTCTCACGTTTTTGCCTATTCAGGCATGGACGCCATCGATTCTAACGGAACTCTGCATATCGACTGTGGAGTGATATTTGTTATTGCTCAAACCCACTTGTGTAGAGGTTTCGACTGCGACCAAAAGGAATTCAAGATAGGTCCTAATGCAACTATCGTGAGTCTTGGTGAAATCACATCGCCACCCACTGCCAGCCTGCTGGAACACCCAGCCTGCCTTGTAACTCATTCAATTAACGATGCCGAGTTCTGCCTATCAACAACAGGAAGTAATGACAACATCGTTAGCTACCAGAAACCCAAGTTCAGGTATTCCGACGCCAATTACAAAGTGCTCCTGAGCGTTCCTCAGTTCAAGCAGAATGTTTCTTACGACTTCTGCCGAAGAGCCACCATCTCCAACCCAAAGCACACGTTCCATGGACTGTCGATAGGTGGAACAGCCGACAACAAGGTGGTTGTTGCTAAGCACACGTTCAACAAGAACTATAACGACTACTCGTTGCCAACTCCTCCACGTCCACCCAAGAATGGCATGCTCAACCGCACTGGAGCAATGGCTGCCACTCCCGCTGGCGCCACTGCAGGAACTCCTGGTGCCGCAGCTGCTCCCACTGAGCCTCAAGCCAGCACTAAAACCACAAAGAAAGGCTCAAAGAGCAAGCCACAGAACAATGCAGCTCCTGTCAACGCACCAGTTAACGCACAGGAAAGAACACAAACTGGTGTCTAATCCCGTTCATTAGGTCGCATAATATAATAAAGCCAGCTCCCAAAAGTGGAAGCTGGCTTTTTCGTTGTGAATTGTGTCGACAGCCTTTTAGGTGTCGATGGTAGCGTAGGTGGCGTTGTCCTCGATGAACTTGCGACGTGGAGCAACCTCCTCGCCCATCAGCATCGAGAAGATGCGGTCGGCCTCGGCGGCGTCGCTGATGTTCACGCGCTTGAGCAGGCGGTTCTCAGGATCCATTGTGGTCTCCCACAATTGCTCGGGATTCATCTCACCAAGACCTTTGAATCGCTGGATGCGCACATTCTTCTCCTCGCCATTGGCATACTTCTCAATAAACTGGCGCACTTGCATGTCATCCCAGCAATACTCCATGTTGTTGCCCTTGATGGCACGGTAGAGTGGTGGGTTGGCGATGTAGAGGTAGCCATTGTCGATAATGGGTCGCATGCGGCGATAGAAGAAGGTCATCAACAGGGTGGCGATGTGAGCTCCGTCAACATCGGCATCGGTCATGATAATGATGCGATGGTAACGCAGTTTCGACAGGTTAGCCTCCTTGGGATCTTCCTCAGTGCCAATGGTAACACCCAGAGCACGGAAGATGTTAACTACCGATTCACTCTCAAACACCTTGTGGTCCATTGCTTTCTCCACATTCAGGATTTTACCACGAAGTGGAAGGATAGCCTGGAAGCCACGGTCACGGCCCTGCTTTGCCGAACCACCTGCCGAGTCTCCCTCGACGAGGAAGAGCTCGCACTTGGCTGGGTCACGGCTCGAGCAGTCGGCAAGCTTGCCGGGTAGGCCACCTCCTGCCAATGGTGACTTGCGTTGCACCTTGGCGCGCGCTGTCTCGGCGGCATGGCGTGCTGTGGCAGCAAGAATTATCTTCTCCACGATAGCCTTTGCCTGACTGGGATGCTCCTCGAGATAGATGTTCAATGCTTCTCTCAAGCTGGTCTCTACTGCACCAATTACCTCGGTGTTGCCGAGCTTGGTCTTGGTCTGTCCCTCAAATTGTGGCTCCAGCACCTTAACCGAAATCACGGCGGTAAGACCCTGACGGAAGTCCTCGGGCTTGATGTCGACCTTCACTTTCTCGAGCATCTTGCTGTCCTCGGCATATTTCTTTAATGTTGAGCCGAGTCCGCGACGGAAACCTGTGAGGTGGGTACCACCTTCGATGGTGTTGATATTATTGACAAACGAATAAATGTTCTCGTTGAACGAGGTGTTGTAGGTCATCGCAACCTCTACAGGGATGTCGCTCTTATTGGTGCTGATGTGAATCACATCATTAATAAGGGCCTCCTTGCTGGCGTCGATGTAACGAACAAACTCATCCAAACCGGTGCTGCTGAAGAACTCCTCGGTGTGAGGATTGCCCTCCTCGTCTTTCTCGCGCAAGTCGGTGAGAATAAGTTTCACACCGGCATTCAGGTAGGCGAGGTCACGCAAGCGAGTAGCAAGTATGCGGTACTCATAGACGGTGGTTTGGGTGAAAATCTTTGCGTCGGGATGGAACTTCACGGTAGTGCCGTGCTCATCGCCACAATCACCTATCACATGAACGTCGCATGTGGGCTTGCCGTAGGCATATTCCTGACAATAAATCTTGCCGCCACGGCGAACCTCGGCACGCAGATAGTCACTCAATGCGTTAACGCAGCTAACGCCCACACCGTGCAAGCCGCCCGACACCTTGTAGGAGCCTTTGTCAAACTTACCACCAGCGTGAAGCACTGTCATTACCACCTCGAGGGCCGATTTCTTGAGCTTCTCATGCTCGTCAACGGGGATACCACGACCATTGTCCTGAACAATGATAGAATTATCCTCGGTGATGGTTACACGAATGGTGTCGCAAAAGCCAGCCAATGCCTCGTCGATCGAGTTGTCGACCACCTCGCTCACGAGATGATGCAGGCCCTTTACACTGGTGTCGCCAATGTACATCGCTGGGCGCTTGCGCACTGCCTCAAGACCCTCAAGCACTTGAATATTATGCGCCGAATACTTTTTCTCTTCTTGTTGTTCTCTAATTTCTTCGTTTGTCATATATGTCTTAATTATTTCGTTCTCTTTTTTACATTTGCAATGCCATCAAAACAACCTGACTAACAAACACTTACAATAGCTTATTTAAAACATAGCCTTACCCGTTTGAGGCATTGCGCTAAAAACATACAAAATTACAAAAAAATGGCCACTTGGCATAACATTTAAATCATAAAAAAAGTGAATATTTTGCCCTTTTTTCCACATTATGTATATTTTTGCATTATGATGAGATTTAGGGTCATAATTGTTGTGATAACAGCTTTTTGGAGCACTTGCTTGATGGCGGGTGCCACACACTATTTTGACCACCTTGACAAGCTAATCAAGGAGCACGACACGCGCATTGCCAATAAGAAAAGGGCTATCGACAAAATCAAGAAGACCTTGCCTGCACCCAGCAGCGATCCGGCTGTGCTTGCCAAGGAATATGACATCAACAATGCGCTCTACAGCGAGTATGCGGAGTTTCAAAACGACTCGGCACAACATTACATGCGGCGTAACATTGACATCGCCAGAGCCTTGGGCGACAGCGCTAAAGTAATCAACAGCAAGCTCAACCTCATTCATCTGCTCAACAAGTCCTACCTCCTTGACGAGGCCGAGCAATTGTCACAAACCATCGACACCACAACGTTGAACAAAGAGCAACGTCAAGTTTACTACAAGAACCTATCCGACGTGTGCCTGTTCAGGATTGAGTTCAACGCGGGAAGCAGCTACGAGAAGCTATACCAGCAGCAACTCACCAACTACCGACTCAAGATTGCCAAGCTCTCGGAGCCTGGCTCTGAGCGCAACAGGCTCTATCAAGCCAGCTACCTGAACGACACCGGAAAGACGCAAGAGGCGATTGCGCTGCTTGAGGAGATGCTCAAAGACTATCGCAGCGGCGACCGCACCTTCTCAGTGGTTACCAGCACCCTGGCATTCTACTACAGCCCGCTCAACAACCGCGACAAGCAAAAACAGCTGCTGGCAATGAGCGCAGCGAGCGACATCGAGGGGTGCATCATGGAGAACTCGGCACTCAGGCAGCTTGCCGACCTTCTTTTCGACGAGGGCGACATCGACCGAGCCTATCGCTACATCAACATAAGCGTTGCCGATGCCAATTTCTATGGCACGCGACTGCGCAACGTGCAAGCGTCGCAGCTGGTGCCGCGCATCATCAAGGCCTATCAAGACAAGCAGGAGAAGAACCAGCGCAACATGCGCAACTTCCTCATTGCGTTGAGCATCCTGGCATTGATGCTTGTGGCGGGAATCATCGGCACTACCCTGCTCTACCGCCGCTACCGCCGCCTGAGCGAGAGCAGGAAGCTCATCAATGACCAGCTCAACGACACCGTCAACGAGCTCGAGAGCACCAACCAGCAGTTGCAGGAGCGCGACAAAATCAAGGAGCAGTACTTGGGCCGATTCCTCACTTTCAGCAGCAACCTCATCGACAAGAACGAGACACAGCGCAAAGCCCTGAACCGACTCGCCATGGAAGACCGACTCAAGGAGCTGAAAGCGCAACTCAAGAGTCCGCACCTCGACTACGAGAACGCCACACTCTTCTACCAAAACTTCGACTCGGCATTCCTTAACATCTATCCCAATTTCATCCAGGCGGTAAACAGCTTGCTGGAGCAAGATCAGCACATCGAACCGAAAGAAGGCGAACAACTCACGCGCGAACTCCGCATTCTGGCGCTAATACGCCTCGGCATCACCGACAACAAGGAGATAGCGAGCATCCTGCGAGCATCAATCGCCACCGTCTACACCTACCGCTCACGACTCAAAGCCCGCGCTATCAGCAAGGACTCCTTCGAAGACGACATCAAGCACATCCAAGCCCTCTCCTAATGCACAATTCACAATGCATAATGCACAATTAATGCCCTCAAAAGGAACAATTCTTTTGAGGATATTTTTTGACATAAGAACAAAAGAATAAGATGGCAAAAGGGGTGACTCATGAGCGAGAATGAGATGTTAAAATTCTTGATTAACAGCTTTTTATTTGCAAAAAAAATCAAAAAAAGTCATTTATACTTACGATATTTATTATCTTTGCGCCGTCAAATGAGCATGATGCTCATGATTCTACAAAAAAATAGTTATTATTTTATCAACAGCATTGCCAATAAAGGCCTTTGTGGGCAATGTATATCTTTTATCTAACATGAAAAATTTTTTATTAAGTTTTATTTTTTGCGTGATTAGTATGTTATCATCATTTTCATTTGCACAAAATGGTGATAAGGTTATAGACTTTTATGTAGATACAGAAACAGGACATCTTATGTCCAATTCGCATGGTATTGATGTTGACCATGTTGATGGTTCGGTGGCAAATTACACAATAACTATTGAATCATTAGTATTCTCAGGTGAGTATTGCCAATGTATAATGAGAATAGAAGCTAATGGCAATCATCCTTGGGACCAATTGTTTATCTACAGGTTACAATCAAGATATTCAACCGAATATGTTGATGTGGAGCAACACGCCAAAGAAGACTCGGTGTGGAATGCTTATGAGATATCTACCACCCATGCATGGTTCAAAGATACATTCAAGAAGGATTGGATAGAAGGAAACGATTTGTGTTATGAAGTTCACGATATGACCAATAACCATCATTTATTTGTGGTAATACATAATGCATTTGGACATAGTGTCGTAACAAGTATTACTGATGTCAACAATGACTCACAAGCGATTTATTACAATCTACAAGGTCATTCTTCTAACAAGCCATTCAATGGTGTGAATATTGTCAAGAAAGGCAATAGAACCTATAAGGAGATTCACTGATAAATTGTTCACACATGTATAAAATAAAAGGTCTAACTTGAAGTTAGGCCTTTTATTTTATATGTATTTATAAAAAATTTCCATAGGTGTTTTTGTGTCAACTATGCCTTGACTCTAACATCCCCTATATGTCCACGTTGATGCAGGGGGGTGTTTAGCACAATTGGCTTAATCATTATTTTATAAGTTTTATGTCTATTAAAAAAGAGAACTGCTTTCAAGAAGCGATAGGAATTTAGCCAAATCCATATATCGCCGTTTCAATCACCTTTTCCTCGAGAGCCAGAGGCTAAGCAGAGGGTCGGAGAGGGAATAGATTTTTTCTTTGCAGGTAATCAGGTCGTACTCCAGAAGTTTGAGCGCAGCCGACTGTGTTGAACTTGGAGAGCGCAGTCGGTGTTTTTTGTTGAATGCCATTGATGTGATGGCTTGTGCCTGTCCTTCGGCGTGAATAGCATAAAGCAGCTCCTTTTGTGCCTCGGTAATAAACGACAACTGCTCGCGCTGGTGCGAATCGGTCTCGTCGATGAAATCTTCTATTAATTGCTTAATGGTGTCGACATCGCAAGTTGCGCCAACTGGAGTCTCGGCAAAAGCATCTTTCATGATGCGTTGCACATAGAATGTGACTCCCCAAAACGTGTCGTATGCGTGGCGAAAAGCGTCGGGAGCGATATTTTTCCCTGCCTCATTGAAAAGACGAGCGGCAAATTCAAGATATATATCCCTGTCAATAGGTTCAAGCCTGATGGCTTTGGCGCTCTGGTAAAAAGGCCGTTTAGACGAGAAGAACATCTCTTCCATCAAACGGCGCCTACTCCCTGAGAAGACAAAATTGGCATTTGAGAGTTTCTGTATGTGAGTTCTTAGAAGAGCCTCTACGTTTTTCTCAGGATAACGAGTAATCTGCTGGAATTCATCAATTACCACCAAGCAGCGTTTGTCCACTTTCTCCAAATACTCAAATATTTCGGCAAGAGTATATTCAGGTCGGATAATGTCACCTATTTTGACATCAAATGTTGGAGTGTTTTGCAATGGGTCATATCCAAAACTTGCGCTCAACGATTTAAGCAAAGTGACAAATTGCTTGCGCAACTTCTTGCTACGAGTAGCTACACTGTCGAAAACCGCATTTCCAAATGCTAAGATAAACTCGCGAAAAGTTGTAGTGTGCAGGATATCAACAGTGATGGTTATATATTCTTTTTTTATCGATGACCTGTCAAAGACAAAATCCACGAGCGAGGTCTTTCCCATGCGGCGCGATGATGTGAGCACCACATTCAATTCGTTGGTAAGTGCCTTTTCCAATGCGGCAGCTTCCTTCTCTCTATCGCAAAAATAGAGATGCGGAATCTTTCCCGAGACGATAAACGGATTTATAATTTTGTTCATAATGCTCTGTATTTTTTGCAAAGATAATTATTCTTTTTCAATTACCGAAAAAAAATTACCAAAAAAAAATAATATATGAACTAGACATAATAGAATGCCTGTTTGTCTATATGTTTAAATAAACGGACAGACACACATACTGAACAGACAAAATATGTTCTTAGGTCTAAAATCCTGCGTGGGGACAATGGCGGCTTTTCCCTCTCACCTGTTATTCTCGGGCAAATATAGCCCAACGAGATTAGAAGTCAGATTGCACTGCGTTTTCTTCGGCCTTTTGGTACCAGTATTCGGCGGCTTTCTCGTTCACGTCCACACCTATTCCCTGCGAGTAGCACTCGGCGAGCTGGCGCTGCGCCGGGCGGAAATCCTGCATTGCCGACAGACGCAGCCAGTGCACTCCAATCTCGGGGTTGCTGTCAACGCCTTCACCCTTGATGTAATACATTCCCATCAAGAACTGCGCCTCGGGGTCGCCCTTGTAGGCCTTGAGCCTTATGCCAGGATGGGTGGCGTTGCCTGTCACCTCATCGGTCGAGGGAGCCGCCACTTGGCTATTACCCACCTCTTGCTCCATGTCCTCAAAGAGTATCTCATTGCTTGGCTCAGTGATGACGGGTTGCTCAATCACTGGGTTGTTGTAGTCGTGAAGCACTAGCAAGTCCTTTTTCATGGTCCATTCCCCAAGCAGGTCAATAGCATTCAGGCCAAGCAGCAAGGGGGCCTTTTGCCCCACTGCGATTATCGCCCGCAAGTTATAAATCATGCGGTTACCCACCTTGAGCGAACGTATGTTGACAGTGGTATTGTTGTCGACCGTGCCACTTGCGTTACGAGTTTGGATGGCACCGGTGAAGTCGGTTTGGAGCAGACGTTTCTTCGCAAGCAGTTCGTTGACAAACTCCTGCGACAGGCTGGTGTTGGCAGCTCCTGTGTCGAAGATGAAGTCGCGCTTCACGCCATTCACCTCGCACGGCAAAACATAGACGCCACTCCTGCGCTTCATTTTCACCACATAGTCGGAAGCTACTGCGCTCGTAAAAACACCAAACACCAGAGCCATGACTAACATAGCTCGCCACATGTGTGTAGATAGTCGTTGATATAAGGCCATAATTAGTTATTTTAAGCCACAAAATTATCTATTTTTTTTCTTTCTAGCAAGAAGTGCAAACAAAACTTGATTCAGTGCTAAAAAACGCAAACGTTTGCACCTTATTTTGAGAACATTACACCTTACCTATTGTGATAAATATCTCTATAATTAATAAATTTGCTTGCATTTTTAGACCATATTCAAAACAAAATCAATAAATCAATGAAAAAATTCTATCTATCATTAGCATCGTTAGTCATTGCCATAAGCGCAATGGCGCAAGGATGGCCTGCCAACTATGGCGGCATAATGCTGCAAGGATTCTACTGGGACAGCTACGACTACACCAAGTGGGACAACCTCACAGCACGCAGCGAGGAGCTGGGATCCATCTTCGACCTGATTTGGGTGCCCAACTCAGCTATGACACGCGGTGGCAACACCTATCAGACCATGGGTTATATGCCATACCTGTGGCTCAGGCACACCACAGTATTTGGCGGTCAGAGCAAGCTTGTGAGAATGATTCAGACCTACGGCGCTATGGGCACCGGCATTATCGAGGACGTGGTCCTCAACCACAAGGATGCCAAAGCTGCCGAAGGCGATGGCTATCTCGCGTTCCAGGATGAAACTGCTGGCACCTACAGCGTGACTTGGGACAACGTGAACTACACCGGCATCGTGTGCAACGATGACGTGGAAGGCGGTGGTGGCAACTACGACACCGGCGAAGGATTTGCCGGCGCTCGCGACCTTGACCACACCAACACCCGCGTGCAGCAAAACTGCATCACCTATCAGCGATTCCTGCTCGACTCGCTGGGCTATGTGGGCTTCCGCCTCGACATGACCAAGGGTTATGCGCCTCAGTACACCGGCAAGTATAACGCTGCCACCAACCCCATCTTCTCGGTGGGTGAGTACTTCGACGGCAACACCGACCTCTTGAAGCAGTGGATTAACGGCACAGCGGTTAACGGAGTAATCCAGAGCGGCACCTTCGACTTCGCTCTTAAATTCGCCATCAACGACGCCTTTGGTGGTGGCAACTGGGGAGCCTTGAACCTCGCCGGACTTATTGCCGACGACAACTACAAGCGCTATGCTGTGACCTTCGTCGACAACCACGACACCAACGAGGACCACAACAAGTGCGGTGGCAACATCGAGGCAGCCAATGCCTTCATCCTCGCCATGCCCGGCACTCCATGCGTCTTCAGCAAGCACTACGAGGAGTACAAGACCGCTATCACCAACATGATCAAGGGTCGCCGCGCTTGCGGTGTGACCAACATGAGCAGCTGCACCAGCTCTCAAGTGAGTGGAGGTATAATCTTCACCACAACTGGCTCGGTGGGCAGCGTGATGGTACGTCTGGGTGCAGCAGCATCGGGCAATCCAGGCTCTGACTGGCAGCTCGTGCAAAACGGTACCAACTACTCCTTCTACATCACCAAGGGCATCGACTGGGTGAACAGCGAGAAGATTGGCAAGATTGTGGGATATCCAGTTATCAGCAAGCCTAGTGGCGTGTATGCCAACTCGGTGACCGTAACTGTGAAGCCCTCGATGGCAAGCACCACTCTGGTATACACCACCGATGGCACTAATCCCACTCCCGACAGCCAGCAAATCACCAGTGCAACCACCTTCACCTTCACCGAGAACACCACTCTCAAGGTGGGTGTGCTCACGGACGGCAAGGTGAGCGACATCGTGACACGCAACTACATCATTAGCGATGCCGATGCCACCAGCATCACAGTTTATGTGAAAGCCGACACCGCGTTCCTCTATGCTTGGGACGACGGTGGCAATGCTCTCAACGGCGAGTGGCCAGGCACTAAGATGACTCAGAAACGCACTATTGGCGGCGTGGAGTTCTTCTACAAGACCTTCGCCAAGAGCAGCCCTGAGTACAGCATCAACTTCCTGCTCAACAAGGGCGATGGCGACGACAGCAAGACCCAAGACGTGACCGACGTTTCGGGCGACGTGTTCTACACCTTCAGCGATGGCGACGCACGCGACCTGAGCAACATCTACCTTGCCGAGCTCTACAACCCATTTGTGTGCATCGACAAGCCCAGCGGCAATCTGCCAGCCAACAAGAAGGTTTACATCAACGCCAGCTATGGCGACGCCAAGATTGTTTACACCACCGACGGCAGTGAGCCCACAGCTTCGAGCCCACAAGCTACAGGAAAGAAGGAGCTCTCGTTCACCACAGTTGGACAAGAGGTTACCGTGAAGGCGGGCCTGCTCATTAACGACAATGTGAAGAACATAGTGACTCGCGACTACAAGGTTACCGAGGCTACAAGTGGCGGCAGTGGCTCTGGCTCAAGCAACAGCGTCACAATCTACTGCAAGGCCACAAGCGCCCCCTACATCTACTCGTGGGAAGACAGTGGCACACAGCACAACGGTGACTGGCCAGGCACCAAGATGACAAGTAGCACTACCATCGACGGCGTGAAGTGGTGGACCTACACTTACGACGTGAAGCCCATCAACATCATCTTCAACGATGGCAACGGCAACCAAACTGGCAACATCGTGGGACTCAATAGCGACAGCTACTTTGAGTATAACGGCACCAACACTGCCACCAATGTCACTTCACAGCACGTTGACCTCACCGATGCCGACATTCCATCGTGTGCAACATGGATCGACGGACAGCAGTTCGTTTACTTCGAGGCCAACAACTACTACGAGCCCTACACCTGGATTTGGAACAATGGTGGTGCCAACTTCACTGGTGGCGCATGGCCTGGAGCTGCACTTATCGACGTGGTTGGCGTAGCGCCTAGCGGCAAGAACATTTACCGATGGACCACCAGCAGCCAAGATGTGCCCACAGGCATCATCTTTAGCAACTTCGGATGGCCACAGACCAGTGACCTCGAATTTGTAAACGGTGGTTACTACACCGAAGGCGGACTCTTGGGAATCATCGAGGCCAAGCCAGCAGTGCATGGCGACGTTAATGGCGATGGAGTAGTGACAGCCTACGACATCACTGCCCTTTACAACATCCTCCTCGGCAACAGCCACGACTATGAGGAGAATGCCGACATCACCGGCGACGGAAACATCACCGCAGCCGACATCACCGCCATCTACGACATCCTCCTCGGGAACAAATAATGCAGAACTGATTAACGCATAATCACAACTGGGGCACGGCAATTAGCTGTGCCCCATTTTTTTAGGATTAGTCAATGGTGTCTTATAACAATTAAAAATATTAATTTATATTAAAACGGGGGGGCAACTTAAAATTCAATAAAAAATTATGGCTTTTTCTTTTATATTTTAAAGCAATTCTATATATTTGCAAAAACTAAAAACGAATACTATGGATTTTCATAAAAAAATTAAATCATTATTGCTTGTCCTGATGGCGGCAATAATGCCGTTAGCGGCCAGTGCCTACGACTTTATGGTCGATGGTCTGTGCTACAAAATCAACAACATCGAAAGGACGACAGTGTCAGTAACCAGAGAGAACGATTCAGGATACTCCAACCTTAGTGGTGATTTAGTCATTCCAGAAAGTGTTACCTATGATGACAAGACCTATCCGGTGACCGCGATTGACTCGTATGCTTTCTGGGGTTGCTCAGGCTTGACCTCTGTGACCATCCCCAACTCGGTGACTGAGATTGGCAAGGCTGCTTTTGCCCGCTGCTCAGGCTTAACAGCAATAATAGTCGATGACGAGAACACAATGTATGATTCTCGAGATAACTGTAATGCTATTATTGAAACCACGACAAATAAATTGGTTGCTGCTTGTAAGAATACGACCATTCCAAACTCGGTTACTTCGATTGGCAAACAAGCTTTTGAAGGACTCAGTGAAATAACTTCTATAGTCATTCCTTGTATGGTAACCTCGATTGAATCTAGTGCATTCTATGGTTGCACTGGCTTGACGGATATACTCTTTCCTAATTCACTTGTTTCCATTGGAGACTATGCCTTCTATGGTTGCACTGGTTTAACTTCAGTCAATCTTGGTATTTCTATTCAAAAAATTGGTGCTAGTGCATTTCGTGACTGCAATAATTTAACTTCGTTAACGATGGGAAACAGTGTATATATTATTGGTTCGCAAGCAATCCCTTATAGTTTGACCTCTCTCACCATAACAGGTCTAGGATATAGCAGTATCGATATAGATAACAGTAGTTGGTTATATATCATGAACCATTTAAAAACTGTAAATATAGGTAGTGAGATTCTCTCATTGGGGAACTTGGGGTTCGCTCCACAAGTGATAAACTGTTATGCTGAGACTCCTCCAGAATGTTCACAAGGCACTTTTGCTAATTATAATGGAGTGCTGAACGTTCCATCCACTTCAACAGCCGCATACTTTACAGCTGAATATTGGCAGAATTTCACTAATTTACACAACAATCTGACAAGTAAGGTGACTTTTGATAAAACAGAGGCAAATCTTACTCAATGGGAAACATTAGAGTTAACAGCTTCAGTATTTCCAGAGGATGAAGAATTAGTGTGGAGTTCAACCAAACCATGGGTGGCCACAGTAAGTGATGACGGAGTTGTTACGGCTACGGGGAATGGTGGATGTTATATATTCGCAACACTTGCATCAAACCCTGCTGTTTATGCATCTTGCCGTATTCTTTCTTCCTATCCCGAAATAACACTTTCACTCAATACCCAGTCTCTGGAGATGTCTTGGGGTGAAGAGGCTACACTTATTGCAACAGTAACCCCTGACAATACTGGTCTCATTCCCACATGGGAGTCAAGCAATACAAGCGTTGCAACAGTGAATAATGGTGTGGTAACTGCTGTTGGCGATGGCGAATGTGATATCACAGTAAGAGTGTTAAACAAAACGGCTACATGCCATGTTATAGTAAATAGTAATGTTGTTATTAAACTAAACATGGCAAATGCCATTATTGGCGTGAATCAACTTTTGACATTATTTCCTTCTTGCACACCGAATGTTCCTATTGAACTGATTGTTACATCAAGTGACCCTAACATTGCTATCCCTCGAATAGTTTACACATTCGACGGTGAAAAGGTAATAAGGATTGTAGGAAAAAGCATAGGCAATGCGACTATAACCGTAAGTACAGCCGATGGAAATGCCATTCCAGCTACTCTAGAACTTAGGGTTGTTGATGTGAACGAAGACGGCACAATAACAAGTTCGGATGTAACTGCTCTTTATGACCTCTTACTCAACGGCGATACTACACATATAACCACAAGCGATGTTAATGGCGACGGAAATATAACTGCTGCCGACATAACATCTCTATATAATATCCTTTTGGGACTATAATCAAATTAGAGGTCTTCGCCTGGCAAAAGATGTTTCCACAAAAAAACAAATCATCGGTCACCCACAAGGTAACTAGCGGATCATTCAACATCCTGTTCAAAAATGGCAAAAAATATTTTTTCTTAAGAGGGTATTCCAACAGAAAGAGAACACCCTCTTCTTTTTTTCCTTCGCTATCTCTAATCGCCTTGGTCTCCAATTGATATTAAACCAAATAAAGCGATTTTTATCAAAATATTAGTTATCTTTGCGTGATTAATTATAAACATGAGATATTATGAAAAAGACATTTTCCATAGCACTAATGTTGCTGATGATTATATCTACCAGCTGCTCGGCACAAAATGCCAATACATTGCGGCAGTCAAGCAGCTCTTACACCATAGGAAAAACCATAAAAGGCGGGACTGTGGCAGTGAGAGATGGCGGCACGCTGGTAATCCAAAAGGGAGGCAAGATTGTGAATGCAACTATCACTGGGCGCAACATCAGGATTGTGACCAACGGCACCGACGTGGCATTTGAGAACTGCAACTTCGCCAATGCCACCATTGTCAACTCACAGCTTTATGCCACCAATTTTGGACTCGTGCCAAACATGACTAGCAAGCCTTACAACTACACCTACAAGGGCAAGCGCATCAACACCACCCGCAACCAGGGCACCGACAACACGCGTGCCTGGCAACAACTGGCGCAAATGCTGAGCAACAGCTCGGGGGTGAAGATGACCTTCAACGGCAGCTTCTACAGCGGCACAGCCACCCAGTTTGTTTTTCTGCGCGACGCTAACAACTTGGAGCTGAGCGGCGGCACAATGACCATGAGTCTGCGACTCGTGAACTGCAATAACGTTAGCATCCACGACATGAAATGGGTAGGCTTTGAAGGAAAGCACGACTTCCCTCCCATGTACTACAAGGGCGAAGGACTCTTCAATGGGGTTCGCCATAACTCAAGCAACGCTCACATGCTGCAGACCGACAAGATTTCGGGAATGGGTGTTGCCGACAACGGCATCACAATCGAGATTGACAATGACAATAAGCGCAGCGAGAACATCAGCGTTGAACGTTGCCACTTTGAGATGCGGCAGAATGGACTGTGTGTTGGTGTGAGAAGCAGCAAACGCGTTGTGCGCAACGTGAAATGCCTGGACTGCACCGCAAGCCACATCGTGTATCAGCCTGTAGTTTTCCATGCCAGCAATTGCCTGGTAAGCAACATGGTAGCCGATTACTGCATGCAAGGCGTGGACATCTCGACATGCAGCAACAACATTACCGTGACCAACAGTCGCTTCACAGGTTGTGCCACTGGGCCCAAACAGGAGAACACTCAAGAATTCAGGTCGATGAGCTATAACAACGTGATTGAAGGCTGCCACTTCGGCATCAACGATGATTACATTTTGCTCGACGGCTCAATTTATATCCTCAACGTGAGCGAGGGCGCCAAGGGCGACGTGTTCACCGTGCGCAACACCACCTTCGACATGAAGAAGAATCGCCCTGTTGCCCTGATTCTGAATCGCACTAACAAGGTTGTTCTTGATAATGTGAGAATCAATTATGACGGCAAGCTACACCCTAGCACCAACCAGCAGTGGTCGGCGCAAGACATGTTCTCAATTTATGGCAGCACAAGTCACACGCCACAATATGAGCTTAACAACGTGACAATAAACCTTGCTGCTGGCACAAAAGTTTGCTCGTTGTGTTTCCCTCACATGAGTGGCAAAGATATGAACTTTAAGGCCAACAACTTAACCATCACAGGTAGCGGAGTTGTCGACAATTATTTCAACACTATTAATAATGTTCAGCTCACCAATTGCAATCTATCTCTTCCCTCAGCCAACTTTGCCCGGAGTGTAAATAGCATGGAAGCCAGTGGTTGCAACATAGCCAGCACCAAGTGCCTCTTTGTGGGCGACAAGAGCAATGCAACACTCAAGCTCAGGAACAACACTATCTCCAGCGAGAAGGTCGTTGATTTCAAGAACACTCCCAAACTCGTGGAGATGCAAGGCAACAACATTAGCCTCAACGGAGGAGAAGCATTTGCTGGCAACGCCAACCTAAGCACTAAGAATTTCAAAGTAAGTGGCAACAGTTTTGTCCGCAAGGCATCATCAGCAAAGCTTGTGTCACCAAGCAGCAAGACTTCTAAGCTACTCAACAACAATTCAGTTAAATAAGTTTATTTAGGTCGCAAATAATAAAAAAACAAGCCGAGGTCGATGTTTTGTCGATCTCGGCTTGATAGTTAAGAGAAACTCTATGGGTGATTCTTAGATCTCCTCGGCAGTGTGGAGGTGCTGAACGTAAACAGCCTTCATCATTTTCTTGCGGTTGATTACGCTAGGTTTCTCAAACTGCTGACGCTGGCGCAATTGTTTGATAATGCCAGTACGCTCTGATTTTCTCTTAAATTTCTTCAAGGCGCGCTCAATGTTCTCGCCGTCTTTTACTGGAACGATAATCATAATGTAAAATTTTTTATTAAATTGTTATTAAATTGGTTTTCAGTTTATTCTAGTGCCACTTCAACATTGCGCGGGCGACACTATGGCTGCGGACCGAAAATGTCCACTCATCTAAAGTTTTTTTAAAAAAATATTGTTGATTTCCGCTTTATAGGTTGTGTTGCGGCACAATCCTCATGCGATTGCACCCGCAACTTGGCAGTGCGGAGCTGCCTTAATCTGTGGTCTATATGTCTGTTTTTCAGATGTTTCCGGTGGTTAAATCAAACCTCCTTTCAATTTTAATGCCTGCAAAGGTAGTAAAAATTTTTGATTCACAAAATATTGCACCCCAAAAATTGCTCCAACATCATCAAGAGCCTTTTCACATAAATCAAGTCGCAGCCACTCTCTCCCCTCTCCCCTCTTACCTCTCCCCCGAAAACGATGTATAAATAGTTTATTTGTAAGATTTTTTGCGGTAAATGTGGCAAATTAAAGTAAAATTATTATCTTTGCCGATTAATATAGATTTATCTTAAATAAATGAAAGTTAAAATACATAGGGAAGGCCAGAACATAATCTTTGTGTTATTGCTTATATTGCTGGCAATCAACATTCCTGCCTATCTGTTCATAGAGCTCAAGTGGATTCCTATCTTGCTGATAGCCTTGAGCGTGATTACCTTTGCCCTGGTGATCAACTTCTTCAGGCTCCCACAACGCCACTTCAAGGGCGACGCCGACGGCGTTGTGGTGTCGAGCGTTGACGGCAAGGTTGTTGCACTCGAAGAGGTGTATGAGGGAGAATATCTGCACAAGAACGTGATTCAGCTATCGGTGTTTATGTCGGTCTTCAATGTTCACGCCAACTGGGTGCCCTTGAAGGGCAAGGTGAAATATGTGAAGCACCATGCCGGCCGCTTCCTTGCTGCCTACCTTCCAAAGTCCAGCACCGACAATGAGCGTTCGGCCATCGTTATTGAGAGCGAGAAGAACGGCGAGGACGTACTAGTGCGTCAAATTGCCGGTGCCATAGCTCGTCGCATAGTCACCTATGTTGACGCAGGTGACGATGTTGACATCAGCGACTTCATCGGTTTCATAAAATTCGGCTCACGTGTCGACATCTTTTTACCACTTGACAGCGAGATTCTCGTGAAACTTGGCGACACCACAACCGGCGGCATAACCCCAATAGCACGACTCACACCACGCAAGAATTGATGAGCATCTTAACTAAAATAAAGAACAACATCCCTAACGCCATCACATGCCTCAACCTGCTTTTTGGATCGATGGCGGTGATAGTGGCGTTCAAGCCATTCGAGACCCTTGGTTGCGGATTGCTTGGCTATCAGTGGGCGTTTATATTTATTGCCGCAGCTGCAGTGGCCGACTTTTGCGACGGCCTTGTGGCACGCCTGCTTCATGCAGTCTCCCCTCTTGGAGCTGAGCTCGACTCGCTCAGCGACTGCGTGAGCTTTGGCTTGGCACCTGCTCTAATCTTATACAACGTAATGGCCGAAGCAGGGCACCCACAATGGATGTGCTACTGCACTTTGTTGATACCTATCTTTGGCGCATTGAGGCTTGCCCGGTTTAATGTCGACACCAACCAAACCACCACATTCACCGGACTGCCCATACCAGCCAATGCCATCTTCTGGATTGGCTTCATCAACTACTTGGCAACTCACCACACCATTCCTGTTTGGATTGTGCTGGCGCTCATTGTTGTCATGTCGCTATTGATGGTGTGCAACCTGCGCATCTTCTCTCTCAAGGTTCACGGATTCAGCTTGAAAGAGAGTTATCGTCAGTACATTTTGCTCGCCGGCTCAGTGGTTTTCCTTGTTATTGCTGGCGTTTCAGGACTTGCCTGTATCATAGTTTTCTATGTCGTGCTGTCGCTTATCTTTAAGGAAAAGGAAGTCTAACACGGCAACTTGGCACATTTTTTGCTACTGATATTACATCGTAATTACTTTTATGGGAACTTTTTTGCTCATATTATTCATTTTGATTGTCATCTGGATTGCCTCGCCCATTATTAGGGTGTGGCGAAAGGTGCGTAAGTTTCAGAATGAATATACGCGCACAATGAACCAGACTCAGCAACAAAATCCCAACCAATCACAAGAAGGCAAAGACGAAACCATGGCCGAGAAATATCGCAAGTACAGCGACTCAACAGCCGAGAACGTCGACTTTGAAGAGCTAGACGGCCCCATGGAAGACACACCCGACACCAATCCTGGCACCGAGCAATCTACCCGCTACCAGGAAGAAGCCATCAGCGACGCTGAGTTTGAGGAAATACCGTAATCACGTCATTTCCACTACCCTAACAAATATTTTTTTCAGGATTTCCACTCCATCAGGAGCGGAAAAATTTGACTATGTCCTGCAATTGACTATCTAAAGAATCGTCCTACAACTGGTGCTTTCTTGAGAATCTCGCCCAGGTGCTCACGCTTGTAGATTACAGCTACAAACACAAGCATCAAGGCTGTGCGATAAGTGATGTTGAGCCAAGTGGCATCGAACTTCACCAGCACGCACGCGGCAAATATCGCAGCTGCCACAGCCGTGTAAATGCCAATATCCTTTAGCGGATAGTTAATGGGATAATACTTTTGCCCGAAGAAATAGCTCAGAATCATAGAAATGCCATAGCCAGCAAAACCTCCCCATGCACAAGCCATGTATCCAATCTTGGGCACCAGCAGAATGTTTATCAATATCAGTACCGTGCAGCCTATTCCCGAGAAATAGGCACCCCAAATGGTTTTGTCGATGAGTTTGTACCAGAACGACAGGTTGAAGTAGATGCCCATCATTATCTCGGCAGCCATGACTATGGGCACAACCTTGAGGCCTTCCCAGTAGTCGCTGGCGATGAAATACTTAAGCACGTCGAGCCAAGCAATGACAACAAGGAACGCCAGCAATGTGAAAATGATGAAATACTTCATTGCCGTGGCATAGGTTTCCTTATTATCTTTGTCGCTGCTCTTGCCAAAGACAAATGGCTCATAGGCGTAGCGGAATGCCTGTGTGATGAGCGCCATGATCATCGCAATCTTGCATGCGGCTCCATAAATACCCAGCTGAACACGGCCATTTGGAGTCTTGTCGATCATGGGATACAATATCTTGTCGGCAGTTTGGTTAAGGATACCTGCGATTCCAAGCACTAGCAAAGGCCAGCTATAGCCCAACATGCGCTTGAGGAGCTTGCGGTCGAGCACATATTTCACGCCAGTTAGCTCTTTCCAGAAGAAGAAAGTGATGGTGCCTGTGCACACCAGGTTAAGGTAGAAAGCGTAGCCTGCGCCCACCGATGGGTCGTAAATCTTCCCTATAACGTCGGGATAGCTCTTGTAAAGCGCTGGCAGCCACAGGAAATAGAATAAGTTCAGAATGATATTCAGAACGATGAACAGCAGCTTGAGGGCGGCAAACTTGATTGGTTTGTGCTTATAACGCAAGTAGGCAAAGGGGATAGCCTGGAAGGCGTCGAGTGCCACAACAATCGCCATCACACCTATATAGCTCGGGTGGTCGGCATAGCCCATAGCTGGCGCTATCCAGGGCAAGAAACCTAGCACGGCAGCAACAAAAGCCAATGCCACAGTGCCCACGGCGATAAGAGTGGTGGAGTAAACGGTATTTGGGTTCTCCTCGCTCTTGTTGGCAAAGCGGAAGAACGTGGTCTCCATGCCAAAGGTGAGTATCACAAGCAACAGAGCCACATAGCCATATACATTGGTAATAACACCATATCCGCCCGAGGCAGCGCTAAGGCTCTGGGTATATAATGGAACAAGCAGATAGTTGAGGAAGCGCCCAACGATGCTGCTGAAACCATAGATAACTGTATCTTTTGCCAGCGATTTTAAATTTGCCATTTCTTTCTCTCGTTTTTCTCGTTTACTTGTTTATTTCTTCCTGTCGTTAAAACAGGCTGCCTTGTTCACCTGGCCGTTGTGGCCTGTCGATTTTAAGGTGGGTGAAGGCGTGGTCGGTAGCAACACGGCCTCGAGGAGTGCGCTTGATGAAGCCCTCCTTGATGAGGAATGGCTCATACACCTCCTCGATGGTGCCTGCGTCCTCGTTGAGTGCAGCAGCCAGGGTGGTGAGCCCCACAGGGCCGCCACCAAACTTGTCGATAATGGTGCGCAATAGTTTGTGGTCCACCTCATCGAGTCCGCAAGTGTCGATGTTAAGTGCACCGAGGGCATATTGAGCTATTTCGGTGTCGATGTTACCACTGCCCATCACCTGGGCAAAGTCACGCACTCGACGAAGCAACGAATTGGCCACACGAGGAGTGCCACGACTTCTGAGCGCTATCTCACGAGCGGCATCATCGTCGATGGGCACTTTGAGCAATCTTGCCGACCTCTTGACGATTCCTTGAAGCACATCGTGGTTGTAGTACTCCAAGTGACAGTTAATGCCGAATCGCGCTCTGAGTGGAGCTGTGAGAAGGCCGCTTCGCGTGGTTGCACCAATCAATGTGAAAGGTGCCAGCGTGAGCTGAACCGAACGTGCGCCAGGTCCCTTGTCAATCATGATGTCGATGCGATAGTCCTCCATAGCCGAGTAGAGGTATTCCTCCACAATTGGGCTCAGGCGATGAATCTCGTCGATAAAGAGCACATCGTTCTCCTCAAGCGACGTCAATAGACCCGCCAGGTCGCCAGGCTTATCGAGAACTGGGCCGCTAGTGACCTTGAAGCCCACCCCCATCTCGTTGGCTATGATGCTCGAGAGTGTGGTCTTTCCCAAACCCGGAGGGCCATAGAACAACGTGTGGTCTAGGGCCTCTCCACGTTTGCGTGCAGCAGCCACAAAGACCTTGAGGTTATTGATTATAGGCTCTTGCCCTGCAAAGTCGGTAAAACGCGCTGGTCTCAACGCTTTTTCAAAGTCGCGATCGGTCGAGCTTTGCTCCTCTCTTATGTCGAATTCGTCGTTCATTTCATCTTGTGTGTAAAACTCAACGTGCAAAATTAATAATAAAAACCCAAAAGCAACAATAACAAGCAACATTTTGCCACATTTTCTTGCTCAGTTATGATTTTATAACTATCTTTACACAATAATACATTGTAGTAATTGTTCTATAAAATTAGTGTATTTTAATCAATAATAATCTTTTAATATCACATATGGATAACAATCGTTTTTGTGTAATTATGTGCGGTGGTGTGGGTAGCCGCTTTTGGCCCTATAGCCGCAAAGCAATGCCAAAGCAATTCATTGATTTCTTGGGAACTGGACGCAGCTTGCTGCAGCTCACTGCCGACCGCCTTGAAGGTGTGGTTCCCAAAGAAAACATCATACTTATTACCAACGAACTATATGCCGACATAATTCGTGAGCAACTGCCTGACATCGACCCGTCGCAAATACTATTAGAGCCAGCACGTCGCAACACCGCCCCTTGCAACGCATGGGCTGCGTGGCACATCAAGGCCCTCAATCGCAACGCCAAGATAATGGTAGCTCCTAGCGATCACCTCATCCTCAAGCACGACGAATTCAAGGAAAGCGTGCTTCGAGCTTTTGACTATATCGACAAGCACCAATCTATTGTGACATTTGGCGTCAAGCCCAATAGACCTGAGACGGGATATGGCTACATCCAAGAAGGCGAGAAAATCGATGAGCATTTCTCTAAAGTAAAGACCTTTACCGAGAAACCATCTAAGGAGCTTGCCAATCTGTTCCTTGAAAGCGGTGATTTCTACTGGAACTCAGGCATGTTTTTCTGGGATGTCGACACCATCATTTCGGGCATTAGGGAACACGCTCCCGAGATTGCCGATGTCTTTGACCATGCCAACATGTTCTATGGCACCCCTCAGGAGCAGGAATTCATCAATGAGCACTATTCGGCATGTCCCAACATCTCCATCGACTATGCTTTCCTAGAGAAGTCGACCGACGTGACAGTCGAGAAGGTGGACTTTGGATGGAGTGACCTGGGAACATGGGGCTCGATTTATGACAACTCGCCCAAGAACCGCGACGGAAACGTGACACCCAACACTCGCGTCCTCGCCTTTGAGAGCAACAACAACGTGATTGCAGCTCAAAGCGACAAACTCGTGGTAGTCTCTGGTCTTAACGGATTTATAGTTGCCGACACACCCGACGCACTTCTCATAATGCCCAAGAAAGACGAGCAGAAGGTTAAGAACTACGTGAACGAGGCCAAGACCCACTTTGGCGACAAGTTTATGTAAAGGTAGTCAATAATTCAAACCATTGTTGCTTGAGTGACTGATAGTCGTTTATATGGCTAAAAAATATTTGGACAAAGCACGCTCATTGGTTGCGAAACTCTTAAAGCCTGTCCTCGAAGAGTTCAACTTCTTTTTAGCGGTGCTGCTTATCAACAACAGCCTCACGTTTGGATACATTGTCGGGTGCTTCATGTACCCCGACAATTCTCCTTATCATGCTGTTCAATGCCTGGCACTGGGCATTGCCATCGCCTATGTGCTCACCGTTGTGCTGCATGCGCTCAAGCCACGCTGGGCACGCATCACCTTCAAGGCGGTGTGCTACACTATTCTCATCACGCTCGAAGCGGTCTACATCTTCCTTTTCTTCAATTTCGAGATGATGCTCGGGCCTCGAGTGCTCGTGCTGCTTGCCGAGACCAACAGCAAAGAGGCGAGCGAGTTTGTCTCAACCTATTTCCTCAGTGCCAAGAGTCTGTGGGCCTATGCTGCTATTATAGCTATCATCGCCCTTGTAGTCACGGGTGAGCTAATTAAAAAAATTATCAAGAAAGCGGTAAATCGTCGCATTCCCAAGGCCATTATAACCTGTATTGTGCTGCCACTGATGCTGTGGGGAGTGTACCTGTCGCACAATTATGTGAGGTTGGCGATGTGCAAGCACTCCAAAGAGCTGAACCAGTGGGTGCGCGACTTTGGCGTCGACGCAATCGACCACCTGAGCACATCTTACTACTCGTTGTGCTGCTTGAAAGTGAGTGAAGCCGACTTGAAGTACGCAGTCAACGTAGCTAAAGCGGTGGAAAAATCACCCATCACCCTAGCCGATTCCGACTCATTAAATGTCATTGTAGTGATGGGCGAAAGCTATATTAAACAGCACGCCTCGCTCTATGGCTATGAACTCAACACCACGCCCAATTTAATCAAGGAGCGTGACAAGGGGAACCTCATAGTCTTTACCGACATGGTAACACCCTATAATGCCACATCGCAGGTTGAGAAGAACTTCTTCTCCCTTAACGACTACTCTGGCGGCGAGATGTGGTATGACAAGCCCATCTTCCCAGCGGTGTTCAAGCATGCCGGCTTCAACGTCTACTTCTGGGACAACCAGCGCAACTATGCTAAGACCGAGATGTTTACCATCACTGTGAATGCGTTCATCTACAACGACACCATAGCTGCGTTGAGCTATGACGAAACATCCAACATCAGCATGACTTTTGACTATAACCTAGTCACCAATTTCCAAAACAAGTCAAAAGTGCCCGCTGCCAAAAACAACCTCTACATCTTCCACCTAATGGGGCAACATGTGCACCCAGTGGGCCGATACCCAAAGAAGAAGGGATTTGACGTGTTTAACGCCGACTCGATTAAGAGCAAGGAAAAATACCTTGACAAGGATAAGCGCACCTACATTGCGCAATATGACAATGCCACCTATTACAACGACGCAGTGGTACAGCACATCTTCGACATATGGAAAGACAAGAACACCGTGGTGCTCTATTTCTCGGATCACGGCGATGAGGCCTACGACTATCGTGACCATTGCGGACGCGGCAATGTCACTACCGACAATCCGCAGCTGCTGCACTGCCAGTTTGACGTGCCATTCATGGTGTGGTGCAGCGACACCTACATCAAGAAGCATCCTCAACTCTACAAGGAGCTGAAACAGGCAACAGCGCGCCCAGGTTTGGTGGTTGACGCGGCCCACATGATGCTCAGGCTTGCAGGCATCAACAGCCCTTACTATCAAGCTTCTCTCGACATTTCCAACCCCAACTACAAGGCCAAGAAGCGCATCGTGAGCGACAAGTACAATTACGATGAGGTAATGGCCCGAAAACCTTGACCATTATCTCAATGTTGATTTTGTTGGGTTGGAAAAAAATTGCTAACTTTGCAAGCCGCAAACGAGTGAAACAAAATAATCTGAAAATCATGCGAATAGATATACTCACTGTGATGCCCGAAGCCCTGGAGTCGCCTCTGCACTGCAGCATCGTTCAGCGCGCCCAGGACAAAGGACTTGTCGAGATTCACATACACAACCTGCGCGACTGGTCGCTGCGCAAGCATCGCAAGGTCGACGACTACCCATTTGGCGGAGAGGCCGGCATGGTGATGCAAATCGAGCCAGTGTACCGATGCATCGAACAGCTCAAGAGCGAGCGCAACTATGACGAGGTGATTTTCACCTCGCCCGACGGCGAAATCCTCGACCAACCCATCGCCAACCAACTGTCGCTAATGGAGAATCTCATTATCCTGTGCGGGCATTACAAGGGCGTGGACTATCGCATACGCGAGCATCTCGTAACCAGGGAGATATCAATTGGCAACTATGTGCTCACTGGCGGCGAATTGCCTGCTGCAATAATTGCCGACGCGGTGATAAGGCTCATTCCCGGCGCCATAGGCGATGAACAGAGCGCTCTCAACGACTCCTTCCAAGACAACCTGCTCGAGGCTCCCGTCTACACCCGTCCTGCCGAGTTCAACGGATGGCAAGTTCCCGAGATACTGCTCAGCGGCAATTTCGCCAAAATCGAGGAGTGGAAAATGCAGCAAGCCCTTGAGCGCACCAAGCGCCTCCGCCCCGACCTACTGAAATAACCACCAACCATTTATGGTCCCCACACGATTGCAAGATGAACAAGATAAAGAAAAATTGTTAAACGTTGCGAATTCATCTTGCTGAAAAGAAAAAATAATAGTAACTTCGCACCCCAATAAAACGAGTAAAACGACATTCTTAAGTGTATGAAATTGAAAAAAATTAAGCGTCCTAAATGGATCCCCTTGTGGCTAAGCTTGCCATTCATCATCTTCATCGCATTTATTGTGATGCTGCTCTTCTTTGGAGAGAACAACTACAGGGAAATCTCAAAGCAACAGAAGGAAATCGACAAGATTAAGGCCGAGATCAAGGTTCAAGAGGACTCGGCGCAGTACTACATTCATAAGACTCAAGAGCTCAACACCGACAAGGAGACTCTTGAGAAAATTGCTCGTGAGCAATATAACATGAAAAAAACTAACGAAGAGGTGTTTATCACCGACATACCATAAATAGCAATGAATTTGAACGTTAACAAAAAGGCAGTCAACTTGTTACTTTGTGTGGCAATGTTAACTCTGCTGGTAACTGCATTGTTGCCAATTTTGGGTTTTAAATGGGATTGGCTACGATATGCATTCGCAGCAGGTGCGTTCTTCACTCTTGTAGCACAAGTGCTCACTCCAGCACCCGACGGAGGGTTTCGTGAGCGCAGACTCGCACGCATGAACGTGTGGTCGGCTATCCTCTATTGCGTGTCGGCAGCATGCTTGTTCATTCACGATGCCTCGATGCAGAAGAGTTGGGTAGCCTTCCTGCTTGCAGGAGCGGTGCTTCAAATCTATGCTACACTCATGCTTTCCAAGCTACAAGGCAAATAAATTACTAAAAAAATAAAAAACTGCCAACCAATAACTAAAAACTATTTACTAAATATTTATAAGTAAATACTATTTACTACCTTTGCACTTTGTAGTAAAATTTTCAACCAAGATGAAAGGTATCAAACACATTATAGCATCAACAATGCTGATTGCCAGCACGGCTTTTATTGCCATGGGGCAAACAGTTAACACTCCTTATTCTAAGCTGGGATTCGGTATCCTCAACGACAACGCAACAGGAATTCAACGCTCGATGGGAGGCGTGGGTTACGCCATGCAGAATGGTCGCCAAATCAACGTCATGAACCCTGCCAGCTACTCAAGGGTAGACTCACTCACATTCTTGCTCGACATGGGTATGGACGTCACCAACAGTTGGTCAAAAGAAGACGGCAAGAGTGGTTACAACCTGGGCGGAGGCCTGGATTATATCACCATGGAGTTCAGACTCGCCAAGAATTTGGGTGCTGCCATTGGTGTGATACCTTACTCGAGCGTGGGCTATAGCTTTGGCGGAAGCATTGAAAATGGTTCTGACTCACGCACAGGCTCTGGAGGCCTGAGCGAGCTCTTCGCCGGTTTTGGCTACCAGCCCTTCAAGGGATTCTCAATTGGTGCCAACTTCTCTTATCTGTTTGGTAATACCACCAATGTCACTACGGTAACTGGTGTAACCACCACACAGTTCACTCGCACACTCGAGGTCAAGGACTGGAACATGAGAGCCGGTATTCAATATGGCTTCAATGTTGCACGCAAGAGCCGAATCGTCCTCGGTGCCACTTTCTCTCCCAAGAAGGCGATGCACGGCACTGCCTTAGGACTAAAGGCCGATATTAGCCAAGATGTCGTAGTTGACAGCCATGGCAATAGGGTGGTAGTGTATGACACAATTGCAAACATGTCGATGAAGGGCAACTATGAGTTTCCAATGGCTATTGGTGCCGGTGTGAGCTACACCTACGACAACCGCCTCAACATGGAGATTGACTACACCTATCAGCCCTGGTCAAAGGCTAAATACACTCCCATCAACTATTTCGAGGTTCCTGAATCAAAATGGAACGACCGATGGAAAGTTGCTGCCGGTGTTAGCTACACCCCCAACCCTCGCGGCAGTTATCTCAACCGCATGACTTATCGCATGGGTGGTTACTACAACAACGACTACATGAACGTCAACGGCAACAACGTGCGTGACTATGGCGTGGGAATTGGCTTCTCATTCCCCGCACTGGCTGGCAACAAGACTCTTGTTAACCTGGGCATTGAGTGGAAACATCGCTACAGTGTGCCCTATAACCTTATCAAGGAGGACTACTTGAACATCACATTGAGCGTGAACTTCAACGAGATGTGGTTCTGGAAGAACAAGATTAGGTAATCTAATCAAGAGAAATAGAAAAGATTTATTTACAAACTGTACTCAACACTTAACGACTAAAGCGTCAACTATATAGATTGCACTATCGCAGTAATGAAGGAAAGTCGATACTACTTTATCATAGCGATAATTATTGTGATTCTTATTGCATCGGGCTGTAAGGACGAAGTTGGCTCCACCACCAACGTCGACTTAGACCCAGCCAAGATGCCAACCATGGTCTCCCACAATGTCCAGACCCTTCTAAGCGACTCGGGGGCCACACGCTATCGCATCACCACCAAGACTTGGCTAGCCTATGAGAAGAGGGAAGATCCGCACTGGATTTTCCCCGATGGGCTAATTGCCGAAGAACTGGAGAATGACGCCAATTTCAATGTTAAGATGTCGATGAAATGCGACTCGGCCCACTATAGCCGCAACGAGCGAATGTTGAATCTCGTGGGAAACATCACCATCCACGATAACGATGGCGGTGAGATTACTTGCGACTCGGCCTACTATGACGAGGAGAAGCGCCTCTGGAGCCTCAACAGCATGGTTACCATCACCAAGAGCGATGGCAGCAAAATCGAAACCAACCAGATGTACTGGGACCGAAAGGCCAACAAATACTACAGCGACTCGTTCATCAGGATGCAGCAGGCCGACAAGATTCTTGAAGGTCATGGCTATGTGTCTAATGACGACATGACCAACTACACCGTTCGCAAGGTGCAAGCAATAGTGCCCGTTAACGACACTAAATTCCCATCGATGTAACTAATAACAACTAGAAACTATAGCAACAGTGGAAGGTCTTATTCCATACCTCATTCTAACAATCACGGCACTCGTGTTCTCGGCTTTCTTCTCGGGAATGGAAATTGCTTTTATTTCGTCCAACAAAGTAAAAGTCGAGATTGACATCAAGAAAGGTGGTCTCGTGAGTCAAATTCTGAACATCTTTTACGCTCATCGCGAGACATTTATCTCGACAATGCTCGTGGGACAAAATATTGTGCATGTAATCTATGGTATTGGTATCGCATGGTTGCTTAAAGAGCCTCTTGAGAGTTGGCTTGGCGACAACGAGGCATTGGTGCTTCTTGTTCAAACCATCATCTCCACTCTCATTGTGCTAGTGATGGGAGAGTTTCTTCCTAAAACGACTTTCCGAATCAATCCTAACACGTCGCTGCGCATTTTTGCCGTTCCGTTGTTGATGCTTTATCTTATTCTTTATCCCATCTCAAAGTTCATTTCGTGGCTCTCGATGGTGTTGATGCGCTTGTTTGGCATCAAGAATGAGAAAGATGAAATACGCCTCATTTCGGTGGGTGAGCTCGACGACTATCTTCAGGAGACCATCGACAAGAGCGAGGATGAGAACCGAGAGGTAGAACGAGAGGTGAAGCTCTTTGAGAACGCTCTCGACTTCAGCGACACGCGACTGCGCGACTGCATGATTCCTCGCAACGAGATTGTGGGTGTCGACATTGCCGAGACCGACCGACAAGAGCTGGTAAAAATCTTCTCGCGCTCAGGCCTGTCGAAGCTCGTGGTTTATCACGACGACATCGACAATGTAATAGGATTCATTCAGGTGAGCGAGATGTTCAAGTCGGCCGACGTAAACTGGAAAGACCAGATAAAACCTGTCATCATCGCACCCGAGACTATGCTCGCCAAGAAAATGATGCAGAACCTGCTCAAGGAGAAGAAGAGCATGGCGATTGTGGTCGACGAGTTTGGTGGAACGGCAGGAATGGTAACGCTCGAGGACCTTGTAGAGGAAATCTTTGGCGACATTGAGGACGAGCACGATCGCCGCAAGCTGGTGGCTCGCAAAACTGGCGAAAACACCTATGAGTTCTCGGGACGTATGGAAATTGAGCGCATCAACGAGCTATTCAACCTTGACTTGCCCGAAAATGATGATTATCAAACGATAGCAGGTTACATCGTCAACCGCCTGGAAGTGATTCCAAACCAGGGCGAAGAGCACAACATCGACAACTTCACCATAAAAATTAACAAGAAAAACGGAGCACGCTTAGAGCTCATAACAGTCACTGTCAATGCCAATGACAGCAACGACAACGACTAGCCATTTTTAGGGTGATAAAGAGTTTTTGAAAGCAAAAAGGCTATTTGCCGTAACCGTTAAGCTTGCGGAAATTATTTGGCGACTGCCCCAGGTGTTTCTTTACATATTTTCCAAAGAACGACAAGTTCTCAAAACCCAGTTGCAAGGCTATCTCCTTTATGCTCAATGAGCTATAGAGGAGCATCTGCTTTATGTGCCCTATGGTGTTTAGAGCTATCAGCTCGCTGGCAGTCTTGTTTTCATGCTTGCGACAGATGCTGGTGAGATACTTTGACGACACACACAGCTCGTCGGCATATTCCTTCACACTGCGCTGGGTGCCATTATTCTTGGCTAGCAACATCACAAAGCGGTGGAATATCTTGTCGCCCTGACGCATAATCGACATCTCATGCTCATACTCGCCATAGTGCATAGTGAGATTGGCAATCATGTCGATAATATAAGCCCTGAGAATCGTGTGCATCACATCTTTGTTGGTAGAGCCCACTCCAGGATGATCAATCTTGAACATTGCAAGCTCATAATACTTGCTCATAAGCTCCATCTCATCTTGAGAGAAGTGAACTACTGGATTCTGCTTGATGCGGAGGAACGCTTCAAAGATACTCTTAGTCATGAAGGTGAGGCCACCTTCGAGCGACAGGCAAATAATCTTGCAGCTCATAGCGCTGTCATAAACAATGTCGCTCACCACGCTCAGCATGTCGATGAGCAAGCCATCGTTGGCATTGATGTCATATTTTACATTGTTGACCTTCATCGACACACTGCCACGAGTGCAAAAAATCATTGCCACGAAGTTGACCTTGAATGCGTCAACCAGCGAGGTCACCGAGCGGATATCGTCGGCAAAACCTATCTCTCCATCAAAATACTTGAGGCTTCTTGAGAGATGAGGCACATCGGTCAAATTTATTTGTTTTATTCCTGTTTCGCTCATACGAACTAATATTTTTGAGATTGCCAGCGTGGAATATTCTTTACTCATCCCATCACAGGGCTTTCAACACCATGAATATCAACTGCAAATTTACACACTAATTTCACATCCTGCAACATAACATTTGGTTAAATAATCTTTTTTTGAAATTAATTGTTAGGCATTTTCTTGTAGATTGGTCATTATTGCACTACTTTTGCGCCATTGAAAACAAAACACCTAGTAATTATATGGAAATTATCAGAAATGGCAAAATGGTGGAAGTTGCCTACAAGTTTTTTGCAGTTGACGGAGACACCGACACCACAATTTATGAATTTACTAAAGAGCGTCCCGACCGCTTCATTTTTGGTTACGACCATTTCATGCTTGACGCATTTCTCAAGAACCTTGAGGGTCTTAAGGCTGGCGACGAGTTTGACTTCACCCTAGCTCCTGAGGATGCCTACGGAGAATATTCAGCCGACCATATCCTGGAACTTGAAAAGTCAATTTTCTTTGTCAATGGTGAGTTTGATGAGGAATTAGTGCATGTGGGATCTATTGTTCCCATGAACACTACCGATGGATACCGCATCGACGGCTTGGTAAAAGAAATCACCGACAACAGCGTGATTATGGACTTCAACCACAAGCTTGCAGGAAAGAATGTGAGATTTGTGGGCTCGGTAGTTAGCGTGCGCGAGGCTACCGAAGAGGAGAAACATCCACAGCATGGCTGTGGCGGTTGCCATAAAGAAGGCGGTTGCCACGAGGGTGGTTGCTGCGAAGAAGGCCACCACGATGGCGAATGCTGCGGCAAGGGCGAGGGACACCACCATGGTGACGGCGGCTGCTGTGGCAAGGGCGAAGGTCACCACCACGGTGACGGCGGCTGCTGCCACAAGGGAGAGAACTAATCCCCCTTAGCCACCCACTAAACATATCACACAAAAAATACTCGCCGCTGGAGGTTATCATCCCAGCGGCGAGCGTTTTTATTGTTTAACTACAATCAGCCTTTGGCGGCTTCTACCCATTGCTTCACATCGTCGGGCATGGGGTTCTTGTAGCCAAGCTTGTACTTCTTGTTGATTTCAAGCAAGTCTTGGAAGAGTTTGCCTGGTTTCTCAAGAGCTCCGAGGGCCTCAACGGTGAGGATGCCCGCCTTTTGGATGGGAGCCACCCACTCGGCAGGTACGCCAATGGCGGTGAACGCCTCTTCCTTGTCGCGGTGCTGAACCTTCTCGGGACGCATTTGTGGGAAGAGCATCACATCCTGGATGTAGCTGTTGCCTGTCATGAGCATGGTGAGGCGGTCGATGCCAATGCCAATACCGCTGGTTGGAGGCATACCATATTGCAATGCACGCAAGAAATCTTGGTCGATAACCATTGCCTCGTCGTCGCCCTTGTCGGCAAGTCGCATCTGCTCCTTGAAGCGTTCCTCCTGGTCGATTGGATCGTTGAGCTCGCTATAGGCGTTGGCAACCTCCTTGCCGTTGACCATAAGCTCGAAGCGCTCGGTGAGGCCTGGCTTGCTGCGGTGCATCTTGGTTAGCGGCGACATTTCAACTGGATAGTCGATGATGAAAGTGGGCTGAATGAAGGTGCCCTCGCAAGTCTCGCCGAAAATCTCGTCGATGAGCTTGCCCTTACCCATGGTTTCGTCGACCTCGATATTGAGTTTTTGAGCCACCTCGCGAATCTGTGCCTCGTCCATGCCGTTCAGGTCATAACCAGTCTTCTCCTTGATGGCGTCGAGGATGGGAAGGCGGCGGTAAGGGGCCTTGAAGCTGATGGTCTTGCCGTCGATCACGCTGTCGGTGCAGCCGTTCACGGCGATGCAAATCTTCTCGAGCAACTGCTCGGTGAACGACATCATCCAGTTGTAGTCCTTATACTGAACATAGAGCTCCATGCAAGTGAACTCAGGATTGTGGTTGCGGTCCATACCCTCGTTGCGGAAGTTCTTGCCAATCTCATAAACACCCTCGAAACCGCCAACTATCAGTCGCTTCAGGTAAAGCTCGGTGGCGATGCGCATGTACATGTCGATGTTCAACGCGTTGAAGTGGGTGATGAAGGGACGAGCGCTGGCACCGCCGGCAATAGCCTGCAGGGTGGGAGTCTCAACCTCGGTGTAACCAGCATCATCAAGCACCTGACGCATGGTGCGAACCACGGTGGCGCGCTTCAAGAAGGTATCCTTCACACCCTCGTTAACAACGAGGTCAACATAGCGCTGGCGATAGCGAAGCTCAGGATCGTCGAAAGCGTCGTAGGTCACACCGTCCTTAACCTTCACGATGGGCAGTGGCTTGAGACTCTTGCTCAGCACCTTGAGCGACTGAGCATGGACACTAATCTCGCCAGTTTGAGTGCGGAACACATAACCCTCGACACCCACAAAGTCGCCAATGTCGAGCAACTTCTTGAAAACAGTGTTATAGAGGTCCTTGTTCTCATCGGGGCACAGGTCATCGCGGCTGATGTAAACCTGAATGCGACCGCGGGAGTCCTTCAACTCCATAAACGAGGCCTTACCCATGATGCGACGGCTCATGATGCGGCCGGCAATGCTCACCTGGCGGGGCTCGGCGTCATCTTTAAAGTTGGCCTTAATCTCGTCGCTCCATGCGTTAACCACATATTCGGCAGCGGGATAAGGGTCGATTCCCAACTCACGCAACTGGTTCAAACTGTTGCGCCTAACAATCTCTTGTTCGCTAAGTTCTAAGATGTTCATATAGTAGATTTTAATTATTTACCTATTTTAGAGTGCAAAGATACAACTTTTTTTGAAAAGAAAGCACATATACCTACTGTCAAGTTCTCAAGTTCAATATTTTCTAGATTTTCTAGTGGTTCTATATTTACTAGAGGATAGTGTGTCGTCAAAAAAAAGATGCGCCCCGCATTGGGACGCATCTTTTAGATGTTTAACGGATAGATAGATTATTTGATAACAACCTTCTTGCCGTTGTGGATGTAGATGCCAGGAGTAGTTGGCATGCTGTTGAACTTAACACCGAGGAGGTTGTAGTAAGCATTGTCGGCCTTAGCGTCAACGCCAACGGTGTTGATGCCAGTTTCCTCAGCCTTAGTAACCTTCAGCATTGGAGCCTTAGCCTCATTGATCAACTCGAAGGTGTAAGTGCCAGCCTCTGCCATGCGGAAGTTTGCACCATCCACGAGAGTGATGCCAACACCATAGAGGCCTTCGTTAATCAGGAAGTAGCCAACTTGGTTCTCGTCAACGCCACCGTACCAGATCCACTGGCCTTCTTCCTCAGCAGGAGTGATAACCTTGAACTCAGCCTCAGCCTCGAGCTCAACATCCTCAACCTTGTTGTCAACGAACTCTAACATACCGTCAACCTGGCTCCAGCCGTTGAATGTACCAACGAGATAGTATGCAGGCTCTACAGGAACTTCGCCAATCTCGGTAGTGAAGAGTACGCTCTCAGTCCAGTTAGTAGTGCGAGCATCGGCGCCAACACCCTGAACTTGAGTCTCGTAAACAGTCTCTGGCATCAAGCCTTCGATAGTGTAAGGATTCTCTACGTTCTCGCAAAGAGTCCACTCAGCTGGCTCAACAGCGCCAGGAATCTCAACTGCGATGTTGTCAATGTAAATAGACCACTTGTCGGTGCAGTCATAGTGACGGAAGGCGATAACGCCCATGCCCTCATAGTCGCTCAGGTCAACCTCATAGTTGGTAGCAGTAGTTCCAGCAGGCTGAATGAACTCAGAAACAGCCACGAACTCGTCAACGCTCTCCCAATCAGGATTGTCGCAAACGTAAACCATGATCTTGTCGGGATAGCTAGTGCTTTGCTGCCAAGCGTCAAACTTGAGAGTGCCACCCAGGCCTACAGCTGGAGTGAACAGCCAGTTGTCGGGGCTAAGAGCGCCAACACCACTAATGTAGCTTGAAGAGTAGAAGCAAACGTCGTCTTGAGCGTCGCTGCTGTAAGCGAGACCCCAGCCGTAGTCGTCGCCATCGGCGTCATAAACCATCCAGCCCTCATCGAGCTGTGCCTCATAGCCATCCAATGGGAAGTCCCAGAGCTTGTTCATCAAAGCGGGATCTACCCAAGGACGCCAACGGAGGTTCCAAGTAGCGTTGTTCTCGCCAGGAACCCAAGCTACAGTAGCAGTAGTTCCGTCAGCCGAAACTGCGTTAACAGTTACGTCGGTAGGAATAGCTGGAGCTGTTGGGTCGTCGATAATAAGGTCAACCTGGTCGTTAGAGCCACCGAGAGATACTACGAACTCATAAGCAGCACCCGAAGCGAACTCAAAGTCATCGTAACGGCCACCAATTGAACCATTGGCAGAAGCAATCCACATGCGGTCGCCTGGAGTTGGGTTGGTGATACACCAGTCATAGGTGCCAGCAGGAATCAAAATTGTTACGCTAGCATCGAGCACGATGTTAGTAGTAGTGAGAGCACCGTCGGCATTCTCAGGAATCTTGTACTCAAACTCAGCATACACATCAGCACTTGCATTACCGCTAGAGGTCAGACCACCTTGCTCGGGGATGATGGTGCCATAAGCGATAGCGTCCTCGTCAAGAAGCATCTGATAGCCAGTGCCATCATCCCAAACGTTACCAGCAGTAAGAGTTACGCTTGCATAGCCCTCGGGAACGTCGGCCTTGGTGCCAGTTACATACTTAGGGCCAATAGCCTTAACTGAGGTAGGAGTTGAGCTAACAACAACCTTGTCAGCCTTCTTGTTCATTTGACCGTAGGTCTTAACCTCGGCGTTCATGGTCATTGGCAGAAGCGCTGCAGCCAATAACAATAAGGTAATTTTTTTCATAAAACTTGGTTTTGGTTAATAAATTAGTTAATTAAATGAATAATTATAACAATTATCAAGTCCACAAAGGTATATAATATTATCATTTTATGCAAGAAAAAAACATCATTTTATCATAGAAAAAACCACTTAACTACCCAAACGGGTGGTTTTGCTTAAAATTTTAAGGCATTCACAGAAAAAATAATTTTTATTCAACACACTTTATTTTCGCATAAAAAATAGCATAATATTCCCTTTTTCACACATCCTCAAGTGTCATCTCCAACAACTTACTGATTACTGAAAACTGACTACTGATTACTGACTACTGAAAACTAAAAAAGATGCGCCCCGAGGGACGCATCTTTTAAATGTTTATCGGATAGACCGATTTTTTGATAATAACGTTGAGCTTCGCTCCAAGTTGTTCACGCTCGGAATAACATGAGCTAGCTCAGTTATTCTCTTACTTAATCACAACTTTCTTGCCGTTGTGGATGTAGATGCCAGGAGCGGTTGGCATGCTGTTGAACTTAACACCGAGGAGGTTGTAGTAAGCGTTGTCGGCCTTAGCGTCAACACCAACAGTGCTGATTGCGCTAGGATCCTCGGCAACAGTAGTGAACTCTACGCTCTCGGTCCAGTCGGTGGTGCGGCCATCAGGGCCAATAGCCATAACTTGTGCCTCATACTTGGTGTCGGGCATCAAGCCATAGATAGTGTAATTCTCGGCATCAACCTTAGCACCCTCAACGAGTGTCCACTCAGCTGGCTCAACTGCGCCAGGAATCTCAACTGCGATGTTGTCGATGTAGATAGACCACTGGTCGTTGCAGTCATAGTGACGGAAGGCGATAACGCCCATGCCCTCATACTCGCTCAGGTCAATCTCATAGCTTGTTGCAGTGGTTCCTGCAGGCTGGATGAACTCAGAAACTGGAACGAACTCGTCTACGCTCTCCCAATCTGGGTTGTCGCAAACGTAAACCATAATCTTGTCGGGATAGCTTGCGCTTTGCTGCCAAGCATCAAACTTGAGAGTGCCACCCAGGCCTACTGCTGGAGTGAACAGCCAGTTGTCGGGAGTAACAGCGCCAACACCGCTAATGTAGCTTGAAGAGTAGAAGCAAACGTCGTCCTGAGCATCGCTGCTGTAAGCAAGACCCCAGCCGTTGCCGTCGCCATCGGCGTCATAAACCATCCAACCCTCATCGAGCTGTGCCTCATAGCCATCCAATGGGAAGTCCCAAAGCTTGTTCATCAAAGCGGGATCGGTCCAAGGACGCCAACGGAGGTTCCAAGAAGCGTTGTTCTCACCAGGAACCCAAGAGATGATAGCGCTAGTACCATCAGCCGAAACAGCGTTTGCAGTTACTTCAGTAGGAATTACTGGAGCTGTTGGGTCGTCGATGATGAGGTCAACCTGGTCGTTCTGGCCACCAAGAGATACTACGAACTCATAAGCTGCACCAGATGCAAACTCGAAGTCATCGGCACGGCCACCAATTGAACCATTGGCAGAAGCAATCCACATGCGGTCGCCTGGAGTTGGGTTGGTGATACACCAGTCATAAACACCAGCAGGAATCAAGATGGTAACGCTGCTGTTCATAACCATGTTAGTAGTAGTAAGAGCACCGTCGGCATTCTCAGGAATCTTGTACTCAAACTCAGCGTAAGTTTCAGCACTTGCATCACCGCTAGAGGTCAGACCACCTTGCTCGGGGATGATGGTGCCATAAGCGATAGCGTCCTCGTCAAGAAGCATCTGGTAGCCAGAGCCATCTTGCCAAACGTCGCCAGCGGTAAGAGTTACCTGTGCATAGCCCTCGGGAACGTCAGCCTTAGCACCTGACACATACTTAGCACCCATATTAGCCTTAACAGCTGTTGGGGTTGAACTAACTACCACATTTGTGGCCTTCTTGTTTTGCTGAACGTAGGTCTTAACCTCGGCGTTCATGGCCATTGGCAAAAGAGCTGCTGCCAATAACATAAGGGTAAATTTCTTCATAAAAACTTGAGTTAAGTTGGTTAATAAATAATTGGTTAAAACATAAGGAATACTTCCTTTATTTTTTGTTTTTAAAATAATTACCTCGCAAATATACTCATTTTTGGTTAACCAACCAAGATAATAATCATTATTTTTTAAAGAAAATAAATTTTATTCTTTTTTTCCATCCTATCAAAAAGAGTATATCCCATTAATAAAAAGTTATTTATAGCGACAATTCATCATTATCTTTTATTTGAATTTTTATTAGACATATTCTCAACTTTTGTTATCTGCCCTCTGAATGTGATTTCTAGCCATTGACATCTCTTTTTAAACATCTTTTTTCTATCTTTGCACTTTGATTATGGACTGTCGAGTGGAAATACCAAGCATGATTGACCGTGAAGCAACGTTGCCACAGTCAAAGAGCATCATGGCAAGAGCATTGATAATCAATGCGCTGGCGCACAACGCTGTTGATTGCTGCGATGTCGATTGTTGCGACGACACAATGGTGATGTCGAGGGCATTATCGAGTGGTGGCGACTACATCGATGTGGGTGCTGCCGGCACCGCAATGCGCTTTCTCACTGCCTATTTTGCTTGTCAGGATGGTCGCACAGTGACACTCGACGGCAGCGCCCGCATGCGACAGCGCCCAATTAAGCCTCTCGTTGATGCCTTGCGACAAATGGGAGCCAGCATCGATTATCTGGGCAACGAAGGCTTCCCACCACTTAAAATTGCAGGCAACAAGCTTCACGGTGGTCGCATCACAATGCAAGGCGATGTGAGCAGTCAGTTCATATCGGCACTGCTTATGATATCGCCAATGGCAGGTGGATTAACCCTTGAACTTGAGGGAGAAATCGTGTCACGGCCCTACATCGACATGACACTCGCTCTCATGCGCCACTATGGTGTCAACGCCACATGGGCCAATGGTGAGCACCAAATCGTGGTGCCAGCAGGGCAATACATCGCCAAGCCTCTTGAAATCGAAGGCGACTGGTCGGCAGCTTCCTACTGGTTTGCACTGAAGGCCCTGCTTCGGCAGTCACACATCGTGCTCTCTCCGCTGAATGACCACAGCATCCAGGGCGACCGAGCCATTGTTGAGATGATGGCTCCGCTAGGAGTAAACGCAAGCTTTATTGAAAACAGAGTGGAACTGAAACATCAATCAGTGGAGTTGCCACCGCACTACCGCTGCGACATGGCATCCACGCCCGACCTGGTGCCCACTCTCGCTGTGACACTGTGCCTGCTGAGGGTGCCTTTCACACTAACGGGAGTGCGCAACCTGCGCATCAAGGAAAGCGACCGCATCAAGTCTCTCACAGTGGAGCTTGCCAAGTTAGGCTACACGATAGAGAGCGACAACGACACAATGTGCTACAACGGCAACCACAGCGAGCCAGAGCGCGAAATAACAATCGATTCTCACGATGACCACCGCATAGCTATGGCCCTAAGTCTTGCCGCCACCCGCTACCCCGGCATCACTATGAAAAACGCCGAAGTTGTGACCAAATCCTACCCTAACTTTTTCTCACAAATCCTAAAAACTGACAACCAACAATGATTCCTGCTTTCTACATATTCACAGCCATGGTGGTGATAGGAGTGATTCTCTACATCCACGACCGGATGACACGCAAGCCTAACCAACAAGAGGACGAGATGCCTAAACCCGAGCAAGAGGAGTGTAACGAAGAGTGCTGCGGCACCCATGACGTGTGCCCTAGCGAGATGATGCTCAAGCACTTGAACGACCCAGTCACCTACTACGAAGATGAGGAACTGGATGCTTTCAAAGACCGAGATGCCGCTTCCTACAACGACAACGAGCTCGAGCAGTGGCGCGACGTGCTCTACACCCTCAAGCACGACGAATTGCTTGGCTGGGAACGCTCAATCAAGAAACGTGGCATCCAAATCCCCGATGTAATCAAAGACGAACTATTGTCGCTATATAATGAATAATAATCAATGCCTAAAACGCGCCAATGCAATAATAATAATCTTTTCTCGTTTTAGAATATATCAAGCAGTGATAGCTGGGTAATGAACAAATTGTATCGATACATACCCGTAATTATTATAGTAGCGACAGTGATTCTGGGTGCGTGCAGCACTAAGAAGAACACTGCCGGTAGCCGTTTTTGGCATGCCATGAACACACGATATAACGTGTACTACAATGGCGAGAAGCACTACAAAGAGCAAATCAAAAAGCTCGAAAACGAATATCAAGACGACTACTCAACCCAGCTTTACATTCACCCCGCCGAGGCTTACAGCAACCCTAAGGCCACCCAGCCCACCACCAACTTTGACCGCACCATCGAGAAGATGCAGAAGGCCATTTCGCTGCACTCCATCAAGAAAAAACCTCAGCGCAAGGCGGGAAAGGGAAACGACCCAAAATACAAAGAATGGCTCAAGCGAGAGGAGTATAACCCATTCATTCACAATGCCTGGTACCTGCTCGCCAAGTCGCAATACATGAAAGGCGACTTCCTGAGCTCGGCGGCTACCTTCCATTACATCTCGCGACACTTCTCGTGGAAACCCGACTTGGTGCTCGAGGCTCAAATATGGGAGGCTCTGAGCTACTGCGCTATGGACTGGACAACCGAGGCCGACAATGTGCTCGCCCACATCCATCCCAGCAGAATCGAAGACTCGAGACTGCAGCAACTCGCCAACCTGGCTTTTGCCGACTACTACATCAAGACCAAGATGAACGCCGATGCAGTGCCTTTCCTTGAGAAAGCAGTAAACGGAGCTAGCGGCGGACAGAAGGTGCGCCTTAACTTCTTGCTGGGACAGCTCTATGACGAGACAGGCCAGAAAGAAAAAGCCTATCAGGCCTATAAGCGTGCTGGCAGCAGCAATTCGTCGACCTACCGCACCAAGTTCAACGCACGCATCAAGCAGAGTGCTGTGTTCCAAGGCAACAACATCGAGAGCGAGGTCAATGCCCTCAAGCGCATGACTCGCTACGACCGCAACAAGGAATACCTCGACCAAATTTACTATGCCATTGGTAACCTCTACCTCACCCGTGGCGACACCGTCAAGGCAGTCGAGAACTATGAGCTCGCCGCCAAGAAGAGCACCCGCAATGGCATCGACAAGGCAATCAGTCAGCTCACCCTGGGTGGCATATACTTCGCTCAACACAAATATGACAAGGCTCAGCCATGTTACAGCGAGGCAATACCGCAACTGAGCGAGTCCTATCCTAACTACAAGGAGCTCAAGCACCGAAGCGACGTGCTCGACGAGCTTGCTGTGTACTCGGGTAACGTCACTCTTCAAGACTCACTGCTCAGACTGTCGCAGATGCCTCTCGAGGAGCAGAAAAAGGTGATTGCTAAAATCATCGAAGAACTGAAGAAGAAAGAGAAAGAAGAGAAAGAAGCCGCCGACCGCGAGGCCTATATGGCACAACAAAATGCAGCGGGCACCGGACTGAAGAACAATACCCAGCAACCAGCAAGCTACAACATCAACAGCGACAACTCGTGGTACTTCTACAACACCGCCACCAAGAATGCCGGTAAGACAGCCTTCCAGCAGCAATGGGGCAACCGCAAGCTCGAGGATAACTGGCGTCGACGCAACAAGAACACCTTCTCGCTTGAAGAAAACAACGAAGAGGAAGAAAGCGAAGCCAGCGACACGACCAAAGCCGCCGCTGGCAACGACTCTGTCCAAGTTGACAAGGAAGCTGCCAAGCGTGCCGAAGACCCACACTACGAGGAATACTACCTAAAGCAGATTCCTAAGACCGAGGAGGAGATTCAAACCTCTAACGACGTAATTCAAGAAGGCCTCTACAACATGGGTGTGATTCTCAAGGACAAACTTGAGGACCTGCCAGCTGCTGCCTACGAGTTTGAGAAACTGCTCGAGCGATATCCCGACAACACCTACCGCCTCGATACCTATTATAATATGTATTTATTATATTACCGAAGTGGCGATCTTGCCAACTCGGAGCGGTACAGGCAGCTCATCCTCGACAACTTTGCTGATTCAAAATATGGAATGGCAATGCAGGATCCCGACTACATCGAGAACCTCAAGCGCATGAACCTTGTACAGGAAGAACTCTATGACCAGGCCTACACAGCTTATCTGCGCAACGACAATGCCACAGTGCATGCAGCCTACATCGAGATGATGAAGACCTATCCGTTGTCGAAGATTATGCCTAAGTTCATGTTCTTGCATGCTCTGGCCTATGTCACCGAACGTAATCCCGAGAAGTTCAAGAGCACCATGAAAGAGATGCTCGAGCGCTATCCCGAAACCGATATCACCCCCACTGCCTCGGCTATCGTTAAGCAACTCAACCAGGGACGCAAGATTAATGGCGGCTCGTCCAACACTCGCGGTATGCTCTGGACTATGCGACTGTCGAACGATAGCACCGCTGGTGGAGAGGGCAAGGAGTTCACTCCATTCACCGAGGGCCGCAACAGGCCACAGTACTTCGTGCTCGTGTTCTCGACCGACTCAGTATCGTCTAACCAATTGCTCTATGAGGTTGCTAAGCACAACTTCGAGTCGTTTGTCATCAAGGACTTTGAGCTCGAGCCCATGTCGTTTGGCGACTTAGGACTGATTATCGTGAAGGGCTTCGCTAATTATCGCGAGGTAGACCATTACCGCGGTGTGTGGGAGAAGAACGAGGAGAAGAAAATTCCTAAGGAAGCTCACTATGTCATCATCAGCGAGGACAACTTCAACCTGCTGCTCAAGGAGGGCCGCACATTTGAGGAATACTTCCGCTACCTCGACGAACTAAACGAGGAGAAGGTCGAGGAACAAATTCCCGATGACGCAGTCGATGACGAGAAGGCCGACACCGATGACGGCAACGAGACCGATGGCGACAAGCCCGTCAAGTCGGTGAAGAAGGGACAAGGCAAAGCGACCGACACCAACGAGGACGAAAAAGCCGAGGAGAAGACCGAGGAGAAACCCAAAGTCAGCACTCCCGAGGAGCAAGGTAATCCCAAACTTCTTGAGGAAGCTCGCCGACGCGCCGAATTGCGCCAACTCGAAGAGCAGCGCAAGCAAGAAGAGGCTCGCAGGCAGGAGGAAGCACGCAAGCAAGAAGAAGCTCGCAAACGTGAGGAAATGCGCAAGCGCCTCGAAGAGGAACAACGACAAAAAGAGGAGGCTCTCAAGCAGCAAGAGGAAGATAAACACGGCAAGAACGACGACAACACCGTGACCAACGACCAAGGCGGCAAGACCGAGAGTAACGTTGCTCCTAAGACCGACGGCAACGGCAAGGCCAAGGATGATAACATCCAGCATCTCAAGAAGCAGAAAGACGAGGAGACCAAGGCTCGTGAACGCGCCGAGAAAGAGGCCAAGAAAGCCGAGAAAGAGCGCGAGAAGCAGCTTAAGAAAGAAGAGAAAGCTCGTCAAGACTCAATAAAGAAGGCCGAGAAAGAACGCCAAAAACAGCTCAAGGCCGAGGAAAAGGCTAGAGAAGACTCTATAAAGGCTGCCGAAAAGGCTCGCGAGGAACTCGAAAAACAAAAAGAGCGCGAGAAAGAGGAAGCCAAGAAACGTGCCGAGCAAGAGCGCAAAGATAAGATCAAGGCCAAAGAAGAGGCACGCAAGCAGCGTGAGCAAGAGCGCAAGCAGCGAGCCAAAGAGCGTGAACAAAAGAAGAAAGAAGAAGAAAAACGCAAGAAAGAAGAAGCTAAGGCGCGCAAGGAGGCCGCCAAGCAACGACAGAAAGAGCGCGAAGAAGCTCGCAAGCAACGTGAACGCGAGCGCAAAGAAGCGGCCAAGAACAACAAGGACTAAGTTCTCAGCATCACGCGCTTATCAGCAAGAAATAAGGGTGACGTCAAATATCATGACATCACCCTTTTTGTGACTTGCGATTATCTACATGGCTACAGCTTGGGAGCCGATGCAAGAAACGATTTCAATGCCGACTCTATCTCACAGGCATCATCGGTGAGGGTGAGCAGCAGATTCTTGTATTTCCCCGTGTTAAGCAGTCGCTGCAGCAGCGGGTAGACCGGCATTTCTTCGGTCCAGAACTTCTCGCCCCAAAATATCATTGGACTTGAGAACCCAAACGACAGGTAATGATTCTGCACAGCATCTTGAAAAATTTCCTGCATAGTGCCTGCGCTGCCGGGAGTGTAGATTATGCCACCAAATGCCATGGTGAGAATGCTATCCTCGCGAATGCTGTTCTCAAAGAACTTTGCTATGTGAGTTGCGAATGGCGTTGAGGGCTCGTGGCCATACAGCCAAGTGGGAACGCCAAGGCTCACGTATTTGCTTTGTGGAAAACGCCGAAGCACGCCGAAAGCCGACGACAGCCACCCAGGGTCTTTAAACGAAGGCGCTACAGCAAGCATCGTGAGTGCTTCTTTCACTTCTTGACGGGTGCGACCTGCCATCCACGCGCCAAGATGAGTGGCTTCCATTGCTCCAGGTCCACCGCCTGTAAGCATATAAAATCCCTCTTCGGTAAGCCTCTTGCTCAGCATCACGATTGCTTCATACATGGGCTCGGTGCGCAGCATAGCGTGTCCACCCATTATACCAACGCATCGCCGTCCGTCGTGGTCTTTAAGAAAAGCATCGAGAGCCATGTGTATGCCATGGTCATGCAGCGTGCGCGCCAGGGCCTCGTTCACATTCTCGGCATTCTTTCCCATCAACAAGTAGTGCTGGTAGGTTCTCCCATCATAACAATCTAAATAGGACTCCCTGTCGGCTTGAGCGTCATTAGCCGGCTCATAGCCACGATAAAGGTCGTCGGCACTATAAAGCCTATAGCGATCAACGTCATAGGGCACCTCATCGAGCCAATCGATTATGCCATCCACTTCTTTATAATCCTTGGTAGTAATCATAGTACTATTAGTTTTTTGAGGCACATCATTCATTGTTGCTATGCCTGAGGAATATAGAAAGACAAAATTACAAAAAATCTTGCAAATAAGCCACTTTGCCTTTAACGCAAGTGTGCTTGCTACAGTCGATTGACATTTTTTAACTGACAGATGACAATAATGGCATCATTTTTTCGGTTATATCGCTTGCGGAAATGAAATATAGTAGTACTTTTGCGCAAATTTTCCCAAACAGAATATTATTAACGAATAAAACACATATTTTTTACTATGTATTGGACATTAGAATTAGCAACTAAACTTGAAGACGCACCATGGCCCGCTACCAAGGATGAATTGATTGATTATGCAAAGCGAAGCGGAGCACCACTCGAGGTTATCGAGAATCTGGAGGAGATAGAAGACGAGGGCGAATCCTATGAGAGCATCGAGGAAATTTGGCCCGACTACCCCACCAGCGACGACGACTTCTTCTTCAACGAAGAGGAGTATTAATGACAAGACAAAGAGCACTGGAACAATACCAGTGCTTTTTTCAACAATTCAACAAAGACACCTAGCACTCAAACGGGTAAAATAGTGTGGTTGTTTTTGAAAAAAACACTTTTATTTAAGATAAAATGGAATTTACTATCAATAACCCTTTTCATTGCGAGATTCCCATTCAGCTTCGCTTCAGTGACCTCGACACTCTGGGCCACGTGAATAACTCGGTGTATCTTAACCTCTTTGACCTGGGCAAGAGCGACTATTTTGAGCGTGCGGCCGGCGAGCGTCAGGACTGGAACAACGTTAATGTGGTGATAGCCAACATCAACTGCAACTTCCTGCACCAAACCCTATTTGACGAGCCACTGGTTGTGAAGACCCAAATTGACCACATAGGAAATAAGAGTTTTACCGTCTTGCAAGCACTTCAAAACACCGCGACCGGAGAAGTGAAATGCGTGTGCTCACAGGTGATGGTATATCTCGATCCCGAGACACGAACTCCCGCACCGCTGCCACAGCACTGGCGCGACTGCTTCTCGGCCATGGAAGGCCGTGAGCTGTAAAGCATTTGGAGTGTATTGACTATGGTTAAGTGTGTTATTGATGTATAAATTTTATTAAATATATTTAAGATTGACGTTATTGCACAGCTTTTCAGGTGCTTTTAAGGCTGTTACACTTGCTGTTATAGAGTATATTTACTACCTTTGCAGCGCAATTCCGGACGGAGGGGGCTCTGAAGCTTCCTCTATTTTGTTATAATTTGGGAAATGGCAAAGCTGATTGGCAGCTTTTCAATAATTAAAAGTAATAAAAGAATGATTGACAAGAAAGAACTCACTAGCGTGATAGAAAATGCCTTAGAGGGCAGCAAGATGTTCCTCGTTGACATTACAGTGAGCGGCGACAATGTGATTGACGTGCAGCTCGACAGCCTTGAGAGCATCACCATCGACGACTGCATAGCCGTTAACGATGCCGTGCACGCCGCCTTCGACCAAGACGTTGAGGACTATGAACTCACAGTGGGCTCTTATAGCCTGACCGACCCCTTCAAGGTTCTCAAGCAATATGAGAAAAACCTGGGTGGCGAGGTAGAAGTGCTAACCGCCGACGGCAAGAAGCTCAAGGGCACTCTAAGCAGTGTTGACGCCGAGCAGTTCACCATTACGGTTCCCACCAAGACCAAAATCGAGGGCAAGAAGCGCCCTGAGATGGTTGACGTGGAGCACACTTTCAAATATGACGAAATAAAATACACTAAAAATATATTACAGTTTTAAACACTATTATGGCTAAGAAAGTAGAAACGGTCGATATGGCCGACCAGTTTTCGGAGTTTAAAGAGTTGAAAAACATCGACAAGACCACTATGATTAGTGTCTTGGAGGAGTCGTTCCGTAGCGTTATTGCCAAGATGTTTGGCAGTGACGAGAATTTCGACGTTATCATGAACCCCGACAAGGGCGACTGCGAGATTTACCAAAACCTCGAGGTAGTGCCCGACGGCGAAGTTCTGAACCCCAACCAGCAAATAGGGTTGACCGACGCCCGCAACGACGAGGAGAGTCCCGACCCCGACTGCGAGATTGGCGAGGAGCACACACGCAAGATTGACTTCGCGAAGTTTGGTCGCCGCGCCATCCTTAACCTTCGTCAAACTCTTGCCAGCAAGATTCTTGACCTTCAGAAGGATGCCATCTACAACAAGTTTAAAGATCTGGAAGGCGAGCTCGTAACAGGTGAGGTTTACCAGAACTGGAAACGCGAGGCACTGCTGCTCGATGATGAGAAAAACGAGCTCATCATGCCAAAAGACCAGCAGATTCCTACCGACAACTTCCACAAGGGTGACACAGTGCGCGCCGTGATACACAAGGTTGACAATCAAAACAACAACCCCAAGATTATCGTATCTCGCACTAGCGACCTGTTCCTGCGCCGACTCTTTGAGCTTGAGGTGCCCGAGATTCATGATGGACTTATCGTGATTCGCGCCGTTGCCCGCAAGCCAGGCGAGCGTGCCAAGATCGCTGTTGAGAGCTATGACGACCGCATCGACCCCGTTGGTGCTTGCGTGGGTGTTAAGGGTTCACGCATCCATGGTATCGTTCGCGAGTTGCGCAACGAGAACATCGACGTTATCAACTACACTAACGACCCAGTTCTCTTTATCCAACGAGCTCTTAGCCCAGCCAAGATAACTACCATCCGCATCGAGGAGGAGACCAAGCACGCCGAGGTGTTCTTGCGTCCCGACGAAGTGTCGCTTGCCATTGGCCGTGGCGGCTTGAACATCAAGCTTGCTTCGATGCTCACCGGCTACACTATTGACGTGTACCGCGACCTTGACAACGACGAGGATGACGTTTATCTCGATCGCTTCAACGACGAGATCGACCAGTGGGTTATCGATGCTCTCAAGGGCATTGGATGTGCAACTGCTAAAGCTGTCATCAACACCCCACGACAGGATCTTATCGACAAGGCCGACCTTGAGGAAGACACCGTCGACGAGGTTCTCGCTATCCTCAAGGCAGAGTTTGAGGACTAAAAAGCCTTTCTCTCTCCCTTTTACATTACAGAAACAAAACAAACTCGTTATTACGTTATTAAATACTGCCTATGCGTGTAAAATTAAGTAAAGTCATTAAAGATTTGAATGTTGGAATGCAAACTATCCAGGACTTCTTTGCCAAGAAGAAGATTGAGCTGGATGTTACACCCAACACCAAAATTGATGAGGATATTCTGGAAATCCTTATCAAGGAATTCAAGCCCGACATGGAGCAAAAACTCAAGTCGGAATACCTTACTAGCTCAAGGCTCAAGGAGAAAGCCAAGCAAACCGAGGAGCCAAAAGAGCCTGAAGAGGCTAAAACCGAGACCGAGGTGCGCAAACCTAAGGTGATAGGAAAAATCGACCTTGACAGTGCCGGTAAGCCAGCTAAGAAATCAGCTCCCAAGAAAGAGGAGCCTGAAGCAATCGAAGCGCCCGAAACCGAGCAACCCAAGGAGGAGCCCGTAAAGGTTGAAGAGGCTGTCGAAGCAGCACAACCCGAGCCACAGCCCGAGCCCGAGACTAAACCAGCTGAGGTTGAGTCGAAGCCCGAGCCACAGCCCGAGCCAGTCAAGGAAGAAACCGAAACTCCTGAAGAGCCTGTCGAAACCGCCACTGCAGAGCCTGAGAGTGAGGAGAAGAGCGACATCTTCACCACTACTCCTGTGCTCAAAACTAACATCAACGTGGTGGGTAAGATCGACCTGTCGGCTATTAACCAGTCGACTCGACCCAAAAAGAAGACCAAGGAGGAAAGACGACAAGAGCGCATCGCCAAGGAGAAGGCTCGTCAGGGCGAAGATGGCGTTAAGAAGAAACGTCGTCGCATAGGCCGTGAGAAAATCGACATCGAAAAAGCTGCTCAGCAAATCCAGAATAACGCTGGCGGCAAGAACGCAAAGAACAAAGATAACGAGAACGCGAGCAAGAAGAAAGAGAAGAAGGCAAAGCGACCATTGCGTCCACAAGTCAATGAGGAAGACGTACAGCGTCAAGTGAAAGAGACGCTCGCACGACTCACCACCAAGAAGCAGAACATGGGTGCCAAGTGGCGCCGTGAGAAGCGCGAGGCAGTGCGCGAGGAGGAGAGCAAGGAAGCAGCATTGCAGGCAGCCGAGAAGAAGATTCTCAAGCTCACCGAGTTTGTTACTGCCAACGACCTCGCAATGATGATGAACGTGCCCATCAACAAGGTGATTGGCACCTGCATGAGCCTGGGTGTGATGGTTTCTATCAACCAGCGTCTCGATGCCGAGACAATCAACATCGTTGCCGAGGAGTTCGGTTTCAAGACCGAATATGAAAGCGCCGATGTTGTAGAGGCAATTCATGAGGAAGAGGACAGCCCCGAAGATCTCCAGCAGCGTCCACCTGTAGTAACTGTCATGGGACACGTTGACCACGGTAAGACTTCATTGCTCGACTACATCCGCAAGAGTAATGTGATTGCTGGCGAGGCTGGTGGTATCACTCAGCACATTGGTGCCTACAACGTGAAACTTCCTAACGGCCGCCGCATCACCTTCCTCGACACTCCAGGTCACGAGGCATTTACCGCCATGCGTGCACGTGGTGCCAAGGTAACCGATATCGTTATTGTGATTGTGGCTGCCGACGACAACGTGATGCCTCAAACCAAGGAGGCCCTTAACCATGCCACTGCAGCAGGTGTGCCCATCGTCTTCGCAATCAACAAGATTGATAAAGACGGTGCTAACCCCGATAAAATCAAGGAAGAGCTTGCCAACCTAAACTACCTCGTTGAGGACTGGGGCGGCAAGTACCAGAGCCAAGATATATCGGCTAAGAAAGGTATTGGCGTGGAAGAACTCATGGAGAAGGTGCTCCTCGAGGCCGATATGCTCGACCTCAAGGCCAACCCCGACCGCAAGGCCACTGGCTCAATCATCGAGTCATCGCTCGACAAGGGACGCGGCTACATCGCCACAGTGCTCGTCGACAACGGCACTCTGCGCGTGGGCGACATCGTGCTTGCCGGTACTCACTATGGCAAGGTGAAAGCGATGTTCAACGAGCGCAACCAGCGCATCAAGGAGGCTGGACCATCGTCGCCAGCCCTGATACTTGGTCTGAACGGTGCTCCTACTGCCGGTGACAAGTTCAACGTGATGGACACCGACCAAGAAGCACGCCAAATCGCCAACCGCCGCGAGCAGTTGCAGCGCGAGCAGATGCAACGCACTCAGCATCGCCGCACTCTCGAGGACATTGGCCGCTTGCGTGCACTGGGTGAGTTCCACGAACTCAACATCATCGTCAAGGGTGATGTTGACGGTTCAATCGAGGCATTGGGCGACTCGCTCATCAAGCTCTCGACTCCCGAGGTTCAGGTCAACGTGATCCACAAGGCTGTGGGTGCCATCAGCGAGAGCGACGTTACTCTGGCTGCAGCCAGTGATGCCTATATCATTGGTTTCCAGGTGCGTCCTTCGGCCGATGCTAAGCGCTTGGCAGCACAAGAGGGCGTCGACATTCGCATCTACTCAATCATCTATGATGCTATCGAGGAGATTAAGAGCGCCATGGAAGGTATGCTGTCACCCGACATCAAGGAAGAGGTCATTGGCAATGCCGAGATCAAGGAAGTTTACCACATCAGCAAGGTGGGAACTATCGCCGGCGCCATGGTCAAGGATGGCAAGCTCAAGCGTGGATGCAAGGTGCGCGTGATTCGCGACGGTATTGTTCGCCACACTGGAACACTGGCATCGCTCAAGCGATTCAAGGACGACGCCAAGGAGGTTACCAGCGGCTATGAGTGCGGTTTCAGCGTTCAGAGCTTCAACGACCTCGTAGTGGGCGACATCGTCGAGGCATTCGAGGAAATCGAGGTACAGAAGACATTGTAAAAGCACTTCTTGCCCCTTCGACCAAGATGAACAATGGGTCTAGAAAGTCTAGAGATTCTAGAGGTTCTAGACCCTTTCTTTTAAAACATAATCATGATGACTTACTATCTCAACATAGGCTCCAATCTTGACGACCGCGAGGGCAACCTCTGGGCAGCCGACTTGCGACTGTCGCTCGACTTGGGGCTAGTTGTGGCGCGCTCCAGCATCGTCGAGAGCGAGCCATGGGGCTTCGAGAGCGACAACGGCTTCCTCAACATGGGAATTGCCGTTGAGAGCCAATTCTCACCCATTGAGGCCCTCAACATCATCCATGACATAGAATATGAGCTAAACCACGGCCACAGCCACCGCGATGCCGAGGGCAACTACGTGGACCGCCTTGTCGACATCGACATCATGGCTATCGACGACCTTGTCATCAACCTCCCAAGCCTTCAGGTCCCACACCGCCACCTGCCTAGCCGCGACTTCTTCTTGCGGCCTATGGCGGAGCTCGCTCCCGAGTGGCTCCACCCCACCCTCCACCTCACCGCCCAGCAAATGCTGGAACAACTTCAAAATAAATGATATTCTTTAACATATTACTAAAAAGGCAGGAACCTCATGGATTCCTGCCTTTTTGATATAATTATAGTGTGGATTGTTTATTTAGCGACTTTCTCTAGGCGCTTCATCATGATGAACATGAAGAGGGCTGAGACAACGCACACGCCAATGAATACGCTCCACACAACCCACAAGGGGAGACCACCCCACAAGTAACCACCTACACTAACAAGGAAGTTACCAAGAGCAGTGCTAGCAAACCAGCCACCCATCATCAAGCCTTTGAGCTTGGGAGGAGCCACCTTGGTAACAAACGAGATGCCCATAGGACTGAGCAAGAGTTCACCAAAGGTAAGCACCAGATAGGTCGAGATAAGCCAATTGGGCGAAACAAGAGTAGCGGCATCGCCAAGCGCTTTCTGCTCGTTAGGACTTGGAAGCCCCATAGAGCCAACAATCATAATGAGGAAGGCCGAAGCAGCTACAAGCATACCTAGAGCAATCTTGCGTGGCGCACTAGGCTCCTTGCCTTTCTTGGCAAGCCAGCCAAAAAGTGCCAACGACACTGGAGTCAAAGCTACTACGAAACATGGATTGAACTGCTGGAAGATGGGAGCTGCAACATCTACTGGACCGTCCAAGTTGAAATAGCGATAAATGAGAATTCCCACACATGCTGCTATCACGCCACCAGCAATGCCACGGGTGCGCTTGCTATTGGTGGAGTCGAAAATAGCAAAACCAGCATACACAATAAAGATGCACAGCACCAGATTCCACACGTCGAACGACATGGCCTGCAGGCCAGTAGATGTCTTTGCTGTGAACTCGTTGGCAAAGAATGTAAGAGTCAATCCATTCTGATGGAAAGCCATCCAGAAGAAGATAACCACAATGAACACAAGAATGAGTGCCACAACGCGCTTCGCGGTCTCACCAGGAGCCAATTCAGCAGCGGCAGCTGCTTCCTTGTTATCCTTCTTGCTTGAAATAGCACTTTTCTCAACGTGCTTAAATGTGCCACGGAAGGCATAGTAGATGATGATTGAAACAATGAGCGAAACGCAAGCCACGCCAAATGCAAAATGGTAGCTGTCGGCAACGCTCACGCCGAGGTTCTTTTGAGCATATTCCATAATCTTCACGGCTGCAGTTGGTGCAAACATAGCGCCAATGTTGATTGCCATGTAGAAGATACTGAATGCGGCATCACGCCGTTCACTGTATTTTGGGTCATCATACAGGTTACCAACCATTACCTGGAGGTTGCCTTTAAAAAGTCCCGTTCCCAAGCTAACAAGCAGCAATGCGCCCATCATTGCAACTAGGGCCACAGTGTCGCCACCCAGTGGAACTGAAAGCGCAACGTAGCCAAAGAACATGATAAGGATACCACTTGTCACCATCTTGCCGTAGCCAAAGATGTCGGCAAGAATACCACCAATCACCGGCAGGAAGTAAACCAGCATCAAGAAACTGCTGTAGATAAGACCTGCCTTACCAGGATCCAAGCCGAAGTTCTCGCGCAAAAAGAGCGCAAACACGGCTATCATTGTGTAGTAGCCAAAGCGTTCACCAGTATTGGCAAGCGCCAGAGCATACAAACCTTTAGGTTGATTTTTGAACATAATCGATTGTTTTGATTTTTATTTGTTATTATTTAAAAAGTTAATCTCATTTTTACCGTAAACTGTCTAAATCTATGAAAAAAATAGAGATTTAGACGATTTACGGCCTTTTTGTGCATAAATGTAATTTTCTGCAAATATAAGAAAAAAAAAAGATTTAAACGATTTACGCAATTATTCATATCTTTCCTAGCCTTGAAAGCACACAAAATCACCCCAGAGCTACACATTCGCTCTAGGGTGATTTTTTAAGCTATAATATCTGTCTAAGCAGATATGTTATTTAGTAACTCGCTCGAGCCATTTTACCATTCCAAGCATCACGCACATCGAGATGAGGCAGAAAGCAGCAAATACTGCCCAGCACTGCCACTGATGTGGGAACTTATTGAGCATTGTCACACCTAATGCAATGAAAAGGTTGCCTACTGCTGTAGCTGTCAGCCACCAACCTTGGCACACGCCTTGCAAGTGGGTGGGAGCCACCTTAGATACGAATGACAAACCGAGTGGAGAAATAAACAACTCTGAAACGGTAAGGAAGAAATAGGTGACAATCAGTACCCATGGACCTGCCTTCATTGATTCCTTCATGGCTTCGGGCAGACTCTTGAATTCGGTACCCGAGGGGAAACCATTGTTGGCTGCGATTACGATGAGGAAGATGTAGGCACTAGCTGCCAAAAACATACCAAATGCAATCTTGCGAGGAGTAGAGATTTCTTTGCCTTTACGTGCCAATGAAGCAAAAATCATCATAATGATAGGTGTGAGCACAATCACAAAGAATGGGTTGATGCATTGCCATATTTCAGGAGCAATTGAGCTGGTGTTACAGAAGTCGCGGGCAAATACCGACAGCGACTGACCATTCTGGTGGAACGAGAACCAGAAGAATACAGCCACACCAAGCACTGCAAACAGGGCATACATGCGCTGCTTAATCTCCTTAGCATCGGCAGTTACTTCTTCCTTGCTAACTGTTGTTGCTTCTTTAATTTTCTTCACAGGGTTAGGCAGAGATTTGCGAGTAGCCACGAAAATGAAGAATGATATCAACATTGCCAAAGCCGACGCGATAAACGAGTAGTGCACACCAGTGTTGAAACTTTCAAGATAGTTAGTGCAGAAAGTTGCCATATCACCCACCTGGCCTCCATTTAAAACTGAACCCTGAGCAAGAGTGGTGAGGTTCTGCATGTCGTCGCCTTTAAGCGTTCCCTCGATGAAGCCGTGGCACAAGCGAGGAAGGTCGGCATTATAGATGAATCCATCCATCTTAAGCAATGCGCTGCGCAGCAATGGCGCAACGAAAGGCGCAATCACGCCGCCAATATTGATGAACACATAGAAAATTTGGAAGCCACTGTCACGACGCGACTTGGCAATTGCAAGTTCCTCGGGACCCTTCTTTGCAGCTTCGGCCTCAAAGTTATCATATAGTTGGCCCACAATAGCTTGAAGGTTACCCTTGAACAAACCATTACCAGAAGCAATGAGCAAGAGTGCAAAACAGGTTAACACGAGAATCCATGTGGGAACCGAGCCTGGGTTGCCACCAAACACGGGAACCGACAGAATTAAATAGCCCGTAGCCATAACAATAAGGCCTAACATGATTATGCCTTTGTAATTCTGTAACCTATCGGCTAGTATTCCACCAGGAAGGCTAAGAACGTAAATGAGGAAATAGAACACAGCATAAATCCAGCCAGCTGCGTCATCGCTGATGCCAAACTTTGAGCACAAGAACAGCAGTAACACTGCATTCATGATGTAATAGCCAAATCGTTCGCCCATGTTTGACAGAGCGGCAGAGATAAGGCCCTTTGGGTGTTTTTTTCTTGCCTCAATTAAATAGTAAATGAGGAAAGGCAGTACAACAATTAATATCGCAATAAGCATAAACACCATGCGATTGTTGTTCCATAAATCTAGTAACATAGTCAGTTTATTTATTAATGGTTAAAAATTTATTGCTTTACACTTGATGGTAAACTCATCGATTGCTGCCGTTGGCTAGCTACTTTTTCATTGTGAAGGCCATAGCGTAGGCTTTCATGTTTTTGAGCATGGAGAGGAGGCCGTTGCTGCGTGTGGGCGAGAGGTGGTCGCGCAGGCCAATGCGGTCGATGAAGTAGAGGTCGGCATCGACGATATCCTGTGGTTTCTGGCCACTGAGCACGCGTATGAGCATCGCCACGATGCCTTTCACGATGATGGCATCGCTGTCGGCGCGATAGGTCACCACACCGTCGCTGTATTGTGCGTCGAGCCACAGGCGGCTCTGGCATCCGTCAATGAGGTTATCGGGGGTTTTGAGGCTCTCGTCGAGTGCGTCAAGGCCGTTGCCCAGCTCGATAATGTAGGCATAACGGTCCATCCAGTCGTCCATGTCGCTGAACTCCTCGATTATCTCGTCTTGAATTTGATTAATCTCGTTCATTTTGTGTTGTGATATAGATAAAATCGGTCAAAATTACTCATAATTTTGCTTTTTCACAACATTTTACTGAAAAAAAAGGTGCGGGGCCTGAAGCCTCGCACCCTTTGTTGACTTTTCAAGTGCTAATGATTAGCTGAACTTGACAAGGTTGTTCTTTACCTTGCGGCTATTTTGCAGGATAGCACCGAGCATCTGTTGGATTGGGAAGTTCTGCTGGCGATACTGCATAGCCATTTGCTGCTTGGTTTGCTTGTCGGTCAAGGCACCACGAGGTGGGTTGATCTTGTTAACTTGCACAGCATAGATGGCATTGCGTCCAGCGATGAGCTGCACTTTACCAACAGCCTTCTGTCCAAGACCAGCGATGAGACCAGCCACGCGGCCCTCGAGCATCTGCTGAGGAGCACCCATAGCGATGCTAGCGCTGTCGACATTGCACTTCATAGCTGCTGCATAACCAGCAACATCATTAGCCTTGCCCTTGTACTGCTTCATGAGCATCTCGCCCTTCTTCTCGTTCTTGAGGAGCTCGGTAAGATTCTGCTTAACAGTTGGGTCGCTAAGTGGGGTGTAGTCTTTGTAGACCTCATCAACAGCAACAACTATCAACTCTTCATCCTCACCAAAAATTTGCGAGATGGTGCCGGGTTTGTTCTTGAATGCCCAAGTGATCGCCTCACGGCTGTGAGAGATACCTGGCATCATGCCAAACTGCGATGCCTGAGCGCCAAGTTGTGATGTAGAAGGAGTGATAACCTCCTCAACGATGTCAAACTTAGCAGCCTTGGCGTTCTTCTCAAACGAAGCAATGTCCTTGTTCTTGTTGAGATAAGCTTGGAGCTTGCCACGCAGGTCACCCTTAGTGTCCTCGCTAGGCGAGTTGGTGTAACGGCAACGGGTGATGTTGTAGAAGGTAGTAGCAGGATTAGACTGTGCTACCTTAGCAAACATCGCGCCTTCGGTGTTAGCCTGCCAAATGAAGAAGTTTCCACCAGCATTGTCGTTAACCTTGGTGCGAATTGAGTCGGGCAACTGGAATGCGCGAGCCAACTGCTGTGGGTTGCTCTTTTGAATTTGGATGTTGGGCTTGCCAGCAAGCGAGTCAATCGCCATACCGCCCTCAAGAAGAGCCAATACCGAGTCTTGACGAGCCTTAGGACCCTGCACGAGCACCATGTCGAGACCGATTGAGTCGATGCTCTGGTAGGTGCTTGTCACCTTATATAATAATGTGTTGCGGTCACGTCCTGTGGGGTCTTTCCTGTCGCAGGTGTTGAGTCCACCAGCGATAAGGTTCTTGATGGTCTCGTCTTTGGCTTCAACCTTTGCGCCAAAGATTTGCTTGTCGTTAGCAGTGGTGGTCACCGAGTCGGTAACAACGTCGCTGTTAGAGCGCACGCCACTGTTGCCTGGCTTGTTCTGGAGGTCGGCATAGATTTTGCTGATCTTAGCTGCAGCTGCTGCCTTGTCCTTAGCCGATGGGTCAACGTCCATCTTGATATAATGTATGCGACGGCTCTCATCGTCGAGCTTGAAGAGGTTTTTGTACTGCTCATAAGCTGCTTGGAGCTCAGCGTCAGTAATTTTCACCTTTCCATCGTCGATAGTAGCATAGTCAACCTTAGCATAGGTGACGTCGTATACTGCACTCTCATTGTTGGTGATTTCGATATCGATATCGTTAGCTTGGAAACATCCCATCATGAGCAAACCTAGCTTAGCCTGCATGAGCTGGTTGGCCATCTTCTGCGACTCCATCTCATAGAGTGCGCGGATTTGTGGGTCAACTTGCGAATTTGGATTCTTTATGAAATCCAAAAGACTCTGTGGGTCAATGCCATTTTGCTGACACAGCTGCTGAATGGGCTGTGTGGGATTTTTCACCATGAGTTCAGCTACTTCCGAACCAGTTACTATGATATTAGCATCTTCACACTCCTGCGAGAGAAGTTTCTCTTGAATAACTTCTTGCAGAATTTGCTGCTGCATCACAGCTGGATCCACCTTGCTGTCGGCATCTTGTTGTTGCTGACGTGCTTGCGAGATGGCCTGGAACTCTTGCATTTCAATTTTCTCATTGCCAACTTTGGCTGCCAGCGTGTCGGTAGTAAAAGCACCCGATGCACGCACGGCCTCTTCAAGGATAAAAGCGAGTAGGCCTGCGCCTATCACAATAGTTAGAATTGCGGCTCTTTTTCTAATTTTTTCTAATGCTGCCATTATAAATATTATTTATGTTTTTTATTTGCAAAAATATATACTTCACAAAAATAGCACGCAAAGGTATACATTTTTTATTTAATGGCAAAAATGTTAAGCAATTTTGTGAGGTTTTTATGCAAAAAGCACGGTTTTGCACGGCTAAATAAGGTGAATTTTGAGCCAAATACGGCCTTTTTTCGTTGTCAAACAATTGCACCTGCCACTATCAAAGAATTAGCCTTTTGAAGGCATGAATGCTAAATGAAGTTCAAAAAGTTGTCACGATTAATTGTTTCAAAAGCTGCCTCGGGATAGTTTTTAGCGAAGGCCAAAGGTGCTTTTACTGTTTTGCTACCCGATTTCATTTCAAAAGCTTTTATTAATTGATTGTCTTCTTCTATCAAGTCTATTTCTTGCTTGTCGTAGGTGCGCCAGAAGTATTGATTAGTTCTGAGTCTATTGTTTTTAATCCTCTTAAGTCTTTCACTAATTATAAAATTTTCCCACAAAGCGCCACGTTCCTGGTCGGAGCGTCCATTAAATGTTTTGAAATCATTAAGCAAAGCATTTCTGATTCCATTATCAAAGAAGTACCATTTTGAAGACTTCGTGACCTCTTTGCGTAAATTGCGAGAATATCCACCTAAAGGAAAAATGACAAAGGACTTTTGCAGCAAGTCGAGATATCGTGCCACACTATTGCGGCTAATTGACAATTCTTTACTAATTTCATCGAGAGACACTTCACTCCCAATTTGGTAGGCAATAAGCTTTAGCAGGTGGTGAAGTTTGCTTGCATTTTTCACTCCATCAACGGCTAAAATATCCTTTAAGAGATAGGCATTTACCAATTCTTCAAGATATTCTTGCTTCTCTTTTAAGGATGGTAATGACATTAGTTCAGGGTATAAACCGTAAACAAGATAATTATCTATATTTGTTTTAACCTCAAGGCCTGAAAAAGTGGAAGTCAATTCCTTGATTGACAATGATGACAAGAGGAATTGTGTGCTGCGTCCCACCAATGGCTCTCCTGCTTGGTTTTGCAGATCGAAAGAAGATGATCCTGTGGCAATCACTGCAATATTAGGCACTTCATCTACAATAAGTTTTAGTTTTAGACCTATCTCAGGTATATGTTGAGCCTCGTCAATTGCCAACAAATCTATACCATTAAAAAGTTGACGGTAATTTGTAATAGTTCGTTCTTCTAGTATACCTATTGTGTCAAGGCTCTCGCCGTTGAGTAACAATGTGCGACCAGAGTAATTACTCAAAATCTCTTTTAAGAGAACGGTCTTGCCAACCCTTCGCGCTCCAAAAATCAACGCCACCTTCGATGGCCTTATGCGCTGCTCAATCTCTTGTTGTAAAATTCTTTTTATGTTTTCCATAATTTTGTTGCTTTATTTGGCGCAAAGTTAGTTTTTTCTATCAAATAAAACAAGAAAAAAATTTAAAATCATTTAATGCAATTGAAAGAATTAACGTAAATTCATTCAGTGTGGATGAACGAATTTGTATTTTTTGACAAAGAATGCCATTCTTTTGATGACAACCAATCTTTCAAGTTTGGCAAGCTGCGTTGTTAGATTCAATAGTTTTAATCAGTCGCCGCAGAACTGGCCCGTTTGGAGGATTGCGTGAGTGGTCTCGTCGTAGATGAAGTAAAGGAAGGGATGAGTGGCGTTGAAGGGCAGATTGATTGATTTAAATATGTTGCTCTGCACTGTCACACCGCTGGCTTCGGTGCCATACTCGTTGACGGTAATCTTAGTGTCCTGCGTGAAGCGGTTGATGTAGGAATGCGCCTTGCTCAGGCGACTGAAGTCGGCATTGTCGTTAAAGGCCGTTGGCATCAAGGTTGCCAGCATGTCGCGCAAGTTCAAATTGCAGCCGGTAGAGAATCGAGGCAAAATCAAGTCGACCACCCTTTCTGGGGCTTTAAGGCCTGAAAGTATGCGATTGAATTCCTTCACGCCCATCATCGACAGGAACTTGTTGATTTTGATATCTTTAGGCAAGACAACGAGCATACAGAACTCGCTGTTGTCATATTTCATAGAGATGGCCTGGCAAGCGTTGTCCTCGTAGTACAGCTCACGAAAATATCGGAACATCGAGGGCACTTGCATGGTGGTGCCATCATCGTTGGTGAACTCACGGTCAAAAGTAAAATTCTTGTCAAAAGGATTTGCCCACAGAGCCTTGAATTTCAGGTAATTGATGAGGTAGATAATTTCGTTGGGGTGAGTTTGCTTGACTATGTTGTCAAATTCGCCTCCCGACTGTTGCTTGATCCAATCATTGATTTGTTGGGTGGCCTTGCTGGTACCGAAGTCAAGATTGCTCACTTGGGCATTATAGACACCAGTGATAGCCTTGATGTAGTCAGGATTGATGATAAACCTGTTGTTCATCGCGAGATAGTTGCTCATAACAACCGATGGCGTGAAATGAGCGACATACCGGCTATAAAATGAGTTTGCCGCTGCCGATGGCCCAGTCAACGCCTCTATCTCCTTGAGCGTGGCACCACTGGCACCATTGCTTGCCATGGCAAGTGCATAGCTCACGCTCAATGGCGAGAAAGTGAAACTCTTAAAAGGCTCACTGCTCGACTGCTTTTTCAACAGGGTGAACGCCAGTTCATTAGCCCTATCAACGCAGAGCTTGTCGTCATTGCCCAAAACAAGAGATTTATCGCTCTTAATCACTTGCGAAGCAACACCAACTTTGCTTTGTTTCTTTTGCTTAACGGCCCTGTGAGTTTTTACTCTTTTAGCCTCGGCCGAAGTGCAAGAATGGGTGGCAAACGAGCATGCCACAGCACAAATTATAATCAGAATGCGAACAAATAAGCTTTTCATATCGTTAGTTGTTTTTTTAATATGCATATTATTAGCATGCCCCAAAGTTAGTAATAAATTTTCAAAAAAGCAGCTCCTATCATCGGCAAAATGCCTTGCAAACTCAAAACAGCGTCCCTCTCCTTGAAATGACTTTCACCAATCTTGTTTTACAAAATCTGAATTATGCAAATAAAATTATGCTGAGAGAATAATTCTTTTAGCATAATATCAGTGTGAATAGTTTTAATATTTTGTCAATCAACAACTTTTACTTTGTGGGCGAGACATTGATAGAGATTGATTTGCTGGTTTTGGAGGCAGGTCTAGTAATTGTGTGAACTTTTTATATTTTGGCACGATTGTTGTAGTAATTCATTTTTTGTGATTATATATAGTTTTTATTAATAAAGAATATTAATTCTTGTTTAATTAATGCGTAAATAAATATTTTTTTGTAGTTTTGCAAGTTATAAGGTGAAGTAGCACCCTTTGCCTTATGACAATTATTAAAAACCTAGTTTTTAAACACATTGAGAATGAATATGATAAGACGAGTATATAACATGCTAGGCATCGCGCTAGTGATGCTTGCTGTAGCATTCTTTACCGCCTCTTGTGGCGGTGGCGGCCTTGAGAAAGCCGTGAAAAAGGCGTTCATCGATGGCGACACCACCCAGGCATGCTACGACAAAATTTGCGCTCTCATCAAGGAAAACCCCAAGAGTTATGCCGAGTTTGTGACCGAGAGTGGCGACATCAATGTCGAGGCCCTTGGCAAATACATCAACGAGGTGGGCAGCAACCTGCGTCCACCCATGACATGGGATATCACCGGCTACGGCCTGAAGGAGCTCACGCTCACAGTGTATTTTGAGCGCAGCGGTTCGATGACCCCCTACGACACTCCGGGGGGCGGCGGACAGCTTAAAAAAGCTGTTAACGACCTCATCAACTTCTTCCCAAGCAAGGAAGGCACTAAAATCAACATCGTTAACGACAACATCTACCCCTACAGCGGCAGCGTTGACTCGTTCCTGCAGGACCGCAACATCTACGAGAGCACCAAGGGAACCGGCAATGCCAGCTACACCGACTTCAAGCTCATCTTTGAGAAAATTATCCAGGCTCAGAAACCCGGCAACGTGAGTGTGCTCGTTACCGACCTCATCTACTCGCCACAGAACACCGCCGATGTGAGCGTGGAGAAAATCCTCAACGAGGAGAACAGTGTGGCAACCAGCATTTTCAAGACCTACAAGGGCAAGTCAATTATTGTGAACCAGCTGATGGGCGACTATAACGGTCAATACTATCCATATAACGGAACACCATTCACCTACAACGGTAAGCGTCCGTTCTATGTAATCATCGTTGCCGACGCGTCGACCGTCGACCGCATGAACGCCGACGACAACTTCGCTAAGTTCTTGCATCCCAACGGCCTGAAAAACAGCTACCGCTTTAACCAGGCTGCTAGCGAGCTAAACGTCAAGGTTATACCCGACTGGAAAGACAACGTGGGACGCTTCCGCCAGTCGCGCAGCGAGCAGAATCTGCTTACCGACTGTGAGGGCGACCGCGAGACAGGCATTTTGTGTTTCACTCTTGCCGCCAATCTCAAGCCCCTTGCCAAGGACGACTCGTTCCTGACCAATGTAGCCAACTATAACGTGCAGTCGCAGAGTGGTTTCGACATCACAATCCGTGCCATCAAGCCCGAAGATGTGAACAATAACAACCGCTCTTACCTCGACGGCATGACACACCTCATCACCGCCAAAGGCAAATTTGCCACTTCGCGTGATGAGCTGAGCATAACCCTTGCCAACCAGTTCCCCGAGTGGATAAAGGCATCGACCACCACTAGTGACGTTGACCCCAATGCCGCGAATTTCTCAACCACCACTTTTGGCTTGGAGCGCTTTTTGCAGGGAATATATGATGCCTTCTCGGCAGGAAACGATAATTATGGAAAAATTGTAATAAAGTTAGAAAACTAAAATATTGAGATATGCGAGATAAGGTAATATTTTTAGTGATTGGAGCAGTGGTAAGCGTGCTGTTCTGGATTTTTAGAGTAGAGCTTTATGAGGCTGTTTACAATGTCAACGGCTTTAGCGATCAGATGTATAATACAGGTGCCTATGGCTCGGTAGCCGCCATCACCATCGCGATGTCTTGGGGTTTGGCAGCCATTTACTACTATGTAATCAACTCGGTGAAGTTTGACCGCTGGTATCACTGGCTGGCAATGCTCGGTGTAGCAAGCGTTCTCACCCCTGTGGTGTGCTACATTGTGATAGCCAACTTCCTAGAGGGTTTCGACTACGGCACCGCCGAGTTCACCTTTGCATTTTACAACATCCTGTTCACGGCCCTTACCTTTGTAATCGCCTCGTTCTCGATGCGCTGGTGGAGCAGCAACTGCCGCCACACACCCATCCCTCAGTAAAATGCACGATTCATAATGCATAATTTTTAATGTTCATTTAATAAACACATTAATACCGATCACGATACCCATCACGATCACAAAATAACATGAAATTATTTGTATTTGCTATAGGTGGCACTGGTTCGAGAGTGCTCAAGTCGATGATAATGCTGTGCGCTGCTGGCGTGCGTCCCGTCGACTCTAACGGCCGCCCTCTGAACGACGTGGAGATAGTGCCCATCATCATCGACCCACACAAGTCGAATGCCGACCTCAAGCGCACCGAGCGTCTGCTCAGCGCCTACGGCACCATCCGCGAGAAGCTTTACGGCAAGAACGCCAACGCCAATGGTTTCTTCGCAACCAAAATCTCGACCTTGAAAGAAGTGGTGTCGAGCAGCCAAGTGCCCCTCGACGACTCGTTCATCTTCAACCTGGCGGCGGTTGAGAACTACAAGTTCCGCGACTTCATCAGCTACAACACCATGAACGAGCCCAACCAGGCATTGACATCGCTGCTCTTTGCCGACTACCAGCTCGAGAACAAGATGAGCATCGGCTTCGTGGGTTCGCCCAACATTGGCAGCGTGGCGCTCAATGGTGTGAAAGACAGCAACGAGTTTAAGGCGTTTGCCAACGTCTTTGCCGACGGCGACCGCATTTTCTTTATCAGCAGCATCTTTGGTGGCACCGGTGCCGCTGGCTTCCCCATCATTGTGAAAAACATACGCCAAGCCAAGAACATCGATGCCAAGAACAAAGCGTTCTTGCAGCGAGCACCAATTGGTGGCCTTACAGTGCTCCCCTACTTCTCACTAATGGAGAGCGACGATAAGAATGACAAACGAATCGACAACGCCGACTTTGTGGTAAAGACCCAAAGCGCGCTCGAATACTATAACAACACTCTCACGGGCAATGGACGCAACGCTGTGAACGCCATCTTCTACCTTGGCGACCACGGACACAACGCACCCTATGCCTACGATCCAGGCGACAAGCGCGACCAGCACGACCCCGCCCACCTCATCGAGATGGTGGGTGCCATGGCACCGTTCAAGTTCTTGAGCCTCAGCGATAGCGAGCTCACCGACCTTGCCACTGGCGAGCCTTTGCCTACCAAGGCATTTGAGTATGGCTTGGAACACGACTCCGACTTTATCGATTTCTCGGGCTTCGGTCAAGAGACACGACAGCTCATCTACCGCCCACTCGTGAAGCTGCACCTGCTCTACATCTTCCTGCGCACAGGATTGAACAACATCATAGGCCAGGGCTTCACCGAGGATAGTCCAAAGATTACCCGCGAGTTCACCGGCACACAGTTCTATCGAGTGCTCACTCAACAGTTCTTCGACAGCTACATCGAATGGATGACCGAGCTGCTGCACAACCGCCGCCACGTCACACTCTTCAACGAGGGTGAGATGGACATGAACAAGGCTATCCACAAGGTGCTCACCAAGAAAGGCATCTTTGGAAGCAAGAAGGTTGACAACGATGTGTTCAAGGCCGAGATGAACAAGCTCAGCCGCGATAACAACAGCTACGGCAGCAATCCCGAGCTCAAACTCATGGATTTGTTCTACACCGCAGCCGAGAAAATCATCACCGACCGTTACGACAACATCAACTAGAAAAAACTGATAACTGACAACTATTATGAGTCAAGTACTATCATATAACAACAAGACGACGAAGACTAGCGCACAGGACTGGATTCCTGTGGCACCCTACGTTGAGGACGACATCAAGCAAATCAAGGACCCAAACGGAGGAATGAGCGAGAATCCGCGCACAGCGATTCCAAGCCCCTTTGCACAGCTTGACTTGGTTAAGAACGCATTTGAGCACCTTGCAAGCAACGCGCGCCTGGCAGGCTCGATGATGGACAAGCGACTGGTGTCGAACGCCCTCGACGTGGCTCAGCTTTTCTTTGACTTCGAGAACCACAAGGACTACTTGCACATCGTGCGATGGAACCGTGACGAGCAAATCGAGCGACTCAAGAGCGAGCCAGAACATCGCCTCTACGGCGAGACGCTGGAGCTCTTCCTCACCAGCGACACGAAATACAACTTCAACCTGCTAACCGACTGGTACATCCTGCTATGGAACAGCCAAGTGATAGGTGCCACATCGCCATCGTCGATGACCATTGCCGTGCCACGCGAGAGCGAGGAGCCCATCACCGGCATCAAGGTGGAGCAGGGCATATCGCTCTTTGACAGCGAGACCCGCGACCTGTGGCAACGCGACGAGGACTTCGTCTACTACATGTTCATGCTCTTCAACGCATTCCCCACATTGCGCACTGCAGTGAAGGGTGTCTATGACTACATGCTCAAGAACAAGGACATCATCATGCAGCAAAAACCGCTGCTCTACAACCGACTCACACAGGTAGTACCCAACCTCGAAGCGCTGAGCTATGAGCTGGCACCACGCCTGGTTGAGAGGTTAGACCTGGAATTTGACCCATTCGTTGGTGACGATGAGGTTACCGTTCTTGGCGCGCGACTCTATCACAAGCGCGCCCGCGACATCAAGACCTCGGCCGCTAGCAGCGACTTTGTAATCGCTCCCACACGCCAAGTTGAAGGCACCTTGCCACTTGTGCTGCGCAACAACTTCAACGGCAGCGTCGACCACTACATCTACATCGACAAGGAATGGGACAGCTCCACTCAGGTGTATGTGGGTAACACACCCATCAACAAGCGCAAGCTGCCCGACACGAGCATAATTTACCCATTCATCACCACAGGCGACTTCTTGCAGGACACCCTCATCCGCCTCGCAGGCCCCATCGACGATGCCCACTATTTCAACGGCAACGTCATTAACAAGACCGTGGCATCGCGCAACGGCTACTTGCTACCGTTGACCGAGGAGTTCTTCAAGTACTTCAACGCCAGCGATGTCACCAAGCAGGTGTGCGGGCGCGACATGCTTGAGATGGAAGAGCTTATCGACGGCTCTGTCAACGTGACACTGCGAGTGCCACTCAAGAAGCGTTACATTGAGCTCACTCGCAACTACTACCCCATTGATGACCCATCGTGGCAGTTTGATGAGAAGCGTGGCACCGGCCGCATCATCACCAACGTGATAATGTCGGCAGCCATCTTCCCATTTGTGCGCACCAACTATAAGGACGACTATACTGTGCAACTGTTCACCATGATTGACGGTGGCAACGCATCGCTCGAATTCCTGCAGAACGGTATGGCAACCAGCGACCTCAAGGTGAGCGGCAAAACTCGCTCGGAGGGCACCTACAGCACAAAATACTACGACCTCGAGGGCTCATTTGACATCGTGAAAGCCAATGTCACAACCCCATCGGGCAATTTCTCAGGATACATCGTTCCGTTGTGGAAACCCTATGTGGCAAGCAGCAAGGAGCTGATTTTTGCCGTCGACTTTGGTACCACCAACAGCCATGTCGAGTGGTCGGAGCGAGGCCATGACGCCAAGGACCTGGAGTTTGCTCACAGCGACCGACAAGTGCTCATCGCATCGCTTCTGAAGCGCGGCACATTGCTCTTTGCCGACCAACTGCAGCGCGTGGAGTTCCTGCCTAGCGACATCGACAATGTGTACGGATTCCCGCTGCGCAGTGCTCTCGCACGCAACGACATCAGCACTGGCGGACACAAGCTCTTTGCCGACGTCAACATTCCATTCCTGTATGAGCGTCAATATTTCGACGGCTATGACATCACCACCAACCTCAAGTGGATGGGCGACATCACACTCTCACGCGAGTTCTTGCGTGAGCTGGTACTCCTCATCAAGGCCAAGGTGCTGCTTGAGAATGGTGATTTGAGCCGTACCAACATCGTCTATTTCTTCCCTGTGAGCATGGGAGGCAGCGACCGACGCAAGCTCGACGACACATGGCTTGAGCTCTACCACACTTACTTTGGCGACGAGACCGAGAGCCACCTGCACGCTTATCCCGAGAGCATCGCTCCCGCCTATTTCTACAAGGGCGACGACGTGAGCGGCGGCAGCTTCGTCTCAATCGACATTGGTGGTGGAACCACCGACACTGTAATCTATCAGCCCACTGCCAACCGCCTCGACACCGAGCCTGTGGCAATCTCGTCGTTCCGCTTTGCCGGTGATGCCATCTTTGGTGACGCATTCACCGAGCGCGATGCCGACAACAACCCGCTCATCAAGCACTATGGCGAGTACTTCAAGAGGCTGATTTCCAAGAATAGCGACATCGGCTACCTCAACAGCATCCTCCAGGATGTGCTCAAGCGCAAGCGCTCACAAGATGTGAACGCGTTCCTCTTCTCGATTGAGAACGTGGAGCAGTTGCGCAACCTGCGCGAGGTAGACCGTAACATCTATAGCTATAACACGCTGCTGCGCAACGACTCGCAGCGCAAGCTCATCTTCATGTACTTCTATGCCGCAATCATCTACTACATCGCACAGTCGATGAAGGCGCGCAACTATGAGATGCCCAAACAAATCTACTTCAGTGGCACCGGCTCCAAGATTCTCAACATTTTGGGAAGCAAGGAGCAAGTGACCGAGTTCACAAGGCTCATTCTGGAGCGTGTGTTTGAGCAAGAGTACACCGAGCGCTTCTCTATCAAGATTGAGCACAAGAGTCCCAAGCAGATTACCTGCCGTGGCGGCATCAACCTCGAGACACTGCGCATGGATGGCAATGTCGACGTTCAGCGACTCACTCCTCGCAACGTCAACGCCATGAAGTACTGCTACTCAATGCTCAACGAGAAGCCACTGACCATCAAGTCGGTTTATGAGATTGAGGTGCGCGACCAGCTTATTGAGCAAGTCGAGAAATTCAACCAATTCTTTGTGGGACTGTGCGACAGTGTTATCAAAGATGAGTTTGGCATCGACAACAAGGTGTTCCGCATCTTCAACAACGTGCTTAACGACAACATCAGCAACTACCTCACTGCCGGCATTGGCAACTACCTCAAGGGGCGCTACACCGGCGACGAGGCAATTGAAGACGTGCCGTTCTTCTACCCCATCATCGGCATCATTCGCCACAACCTGTTGAAGAACTTGTGCAACGAGGTGATATCGAGCACTGTGTAAGCACACATAACAAGAAATCAATAATAATACAATCAAATAAAAACCATTTATCGAAATGAAAAAAATTATTTTTACTCTAGTGTGTGTCATGGCAGCCATGACATCACTCAGCGCTCAAGACGGCGCCAAAAATCTCTCTCAAGGACAGTGGAACCATGGCCTCGCCATTGGCGCACAGTGGATTGCCACCGACCTGGGTTTTGCACAAGCCGAGTCGCAAGTAATTGCCAAGACCAACGAGAACTACTCGCTCGATGACCTGAAGGTGATGTACGGCGGCCGCGACAAGTGGGTTACATTCTATGACAAACTCAAAAAACACGAGAATGAGACTGGCGACCTTGACAAGCTGATTGCTACCATTACTGCCGAGTATGACAAGGGTGCTGTTATCAAGAACGGTGTGACACGCGATGTAAATAAATACAACGCTTCACACACCGGCGATGAGGTGAACACCAATCCCCACGATGCTGCAGCAACCACAACCGATGAGGCTAAAGATCCTAATGCCGAAAATGCCGCTCCTGCAGCCGAGAACGCCGATCAGCCCGAAGCTGCCAACAAGGATGCTCAGGACAACAAGGACGAGGGTAACGACTCAGGACATGGCCTGCTCTACATCCTCACTGTTCTTGGCCTGGCTCTGGGAGCTATAGGCACATTCCTTGCTATGCAAGCTCGCAAAGAGAACCAAGTGATTATGCGCGACAATCAGGATGATATCCGCAACATGCAGAAACAACTTGACAAAATGCGCGCTGCCCTCAAGAGCGGTGCAGTTGCCGCAGCTGCAACACCACAAGGCGCTACCCGTGCTAGCAATCTCGACGAGAAAGAAGGCTTGGCCCAAACAAGGAAGATTGAGTTTGACAACCGTCAACCCAAAAAGCAGGAGCCTAAGAAAGAGGAGCCCAAGAAAGTAGAACCAAAGAAAGAAGAGCCAGCAAGAAGGCCTGAACCCAAAAAAGAGGAACCTAAGAAAGAGGAGCCCAAGAAAGAAGAGCCTAAGGCTCCAGCTATGGGTGAGCCACGCATCCTCTTCATGGCTAAGCCCGACGAGAACGACAACTTCTCACGCTCATCGTCACAATATGAGCCCGGAAACTCTATCTTTGAGCTCACTACAATGAACGGCAAGAGCGGTTCGTTTACCGTAATCAATAAGGCCGAAGCCCACAAGCTCGCATTGCTAATGCCAGGCGACACCCTCACCCGCGCATGCTCGGGCAACAACATCCAGTCGACAGCCGGAAGGTCGCGCATCGTTACCGACCGCGCCGGCCGCGCCCAGCTCGAGAATGGCAAGTGGCACATTGTGGTTAAAGCCATTATTCACTACGAGTAATCCCTTGACAAAGTGAGAAGGAAGAAGTGAAAAGTGTAAAAAATTTGATTCTTTTCCTTGTTCCTTCTTCCTTCCCACTTTTTACTTAATACTTCTTACTTCACACTTATTACTTAATACTTCCTCCTTCCCACTTTTCCATGCATATCTTCTGTCCCAATTGTGGCAAACATATCGACGTGTCGGCAAGCGAGATAGAGAAGCTCGAAGGGCATTATGTGTGCCCCCAGTGCCTCTCTGAAATCAACCTCGAGGGGTTTGAGCATGACGACCACTATAAGGACTATATCGACGATGATATAGACCAGCAGGACTATGCATCACAGTCACAAGAGGTGCCTGAGCTGCCCAAAGAAGACCCCAAAGAAGACACAGGTGCCCGACAAGCTGTCAAGCCAGCAAGTAAACCCACAACACCTCCGCCATCCCGCAATCAACACGCCCCAACAACAGCACAACAAGGCGCCACCGACCAAGTGCTGCGCTATTGCAAGAAATGCGGGGCTTTCCTAAGGCAAGGCGTGAGCTACTGCCCCAAGTGCGGCAATTATGTAAAAGTCGCGCCGCCCACCTATCGTGGCACTACTAGCACCACTGAGCCAGCCGCATCTCGCCCATTAAACCGTGGTAATAACGCTTCAACTCAGTCACCCTATCCAAGAAACAGACAAAACAACCCCATGTCAAACAAATCCCGCTCATCATCTTCATCGCGCAAGGCCAACAATAGCACTGGCCAAGAAGCGTCACGAGGCATCTTCAGCATCGCTGGGTGCTTGACATTCACCATCATCGTTGTGGCGCTGTTTTTCATCCTGTATATAATCTTCGGAGTTAATAACGACGGCCTGGTGACCCCCTAATGTTCACGGCACAACGCGGCTTTAATATTATATCTCTAAAAAGAAATGAATATCGTTTGTCCTAAATGTGGATATACCACCACACAGAGCGAAGAAGAGCTGCAAAAGCTCAACCACATCATCACATGCCCCAGCTGCATGTCGATGCTTAAAATAGTGAACGGAATTGCTTATATACCCAGCGAAAAAGCCAATATTGATGATTTGGCACCTATCGACACACAACAACCACCAGAGTTCAAGGGAGAGAGCTACTACGAGCGAGGCGGAGCGCCCATCTCAAACCATGACCTGTACTATGCTGCGGTAGAATATGTAAAAACATGCAGTGCCATCACGCTGCCCATGCTACAGCGATACTTTGAGCTTACCCCCGAGCAAGCCGAAGAGCTAATGCAACAACTCGAAGACAACAAAATCGTTGCACCTTTTGACGGAGTGCATCCACGCAAGATTCTAATAGACCATGACACACGTCTCACCAACGCTTATTGGGGCCAAGCACGACGTTACGAGACCGAGAAACAGATAAAAGAGCAACTGGAACAGGCACAAAGCCAGAATCCTGACTCTATGCCTCGCACTCGCGGCTGCACCTGCTCGCTGCCTGGTTTTGGTGTAATAATCTTCCTTCTACTGCTCGCTTACCTCCTAATTTATCTCTTAAGGTAAGATTACCAAGATATTGTCATTATTAGGAAAGTCCAATCACTCTCCTATAGCCTGCTTGTAATCAAGCATTTTGTTTTGATATTCAATGAAGGCGTCGGTGCGCATGTCGCATGCCTGCTGATACAATAGCTGCGCTTCGAGCAAATCACTCATCTTCGACATTCCCACACTGTAGAGGTCGCGGTTCACGCGCAGGTTCTCGGTAGCCTGCTCAATGCTCAGCTTTGCCAGTTGCATTTGATTATAGGCCTCTTCCACCCCATTCCAGGCATTCTGCATGCGTATTATAAGCAGTTGCGCGTTATCGTTCAGCTGCTCTCTGGCTTTGAGGCTCTCTATCTTGTTGCGATTAACAGCATGGCGGTTGGTCCACCAGTCTGAGATTGGAATGCTCACTGTGGCAAACACCATTCCAAACGAGTGATTCTTGTCAAGCAAATTATGATAATTATAACCAGCGCCAACCGACACCGTGGGCAGATTCTTTCCACGTGTTATCCTCTCCTGCAGTTCCGAGGCTTCGAGCTGCTTGTTCAAGAGCTTGTACTCCGTTGTGTTTAGTATCGCCAAGTCGTGGTCCTGCCTGGTTTGAACGGGCAATGGCACATCCTGGTTGTAGGATACTGTGAACGCAGTGTCTCTCAAGCCACAATACTGGCACAACAGCAGTTTCAACATCGATATTCCGTTGTTCAGTTTCATCTTCTGGCTAGTGAGCTCATTTTGTCGCAGCTGAACCTGAAGAAGGTCGTTTCTTATGGCAAGACCCGCTTTCAACGCCACCTCGGTATCCTTGGATATAGTGCCCAGCAACTCCTCCGAGGCTTTAACAGTCTTCACCTTCTCATACAATGACACCAGTTGCCAAAAGTAATGTTGAGTGGTTTTCTCCACTTCATTCTCCGACATCTCGAGTTTCAACAGGCTCACATCTTCTCCCACCCGGGCCAGCTTGTTGCCATTGACGATTCGCCCTCCGGCATAGATGGGCTGAACGGCAGTTACCGCTGCAATAACACCATTCTTCATCATCGACACGTTGATAGGCCTTGACATCGATGCAAGCACTTGTGGTGGCAAACTTTGAGCCATCATCTGGCCCAGCTCACTAGGAATAAACTCTTGTGGCTTGAGAGTCATCTCGGCCATCCCTTTACTGGCCTCAAACCACATTCCCGAGGCGCTCACGGTGGGGAAATAGTTCATGCGCGCCTCCTTCTTTTGAAGCTTTGCCGCCTCAATATCGTGCTTCGCCGTCCTGATGGCAATGTTGCAACTACGTGCCGAGTCACACAATTGTTCTAAATTATAGGCTGGTTGTGCTTCACACATCACAAAAGCCGTTACTGCGACAACCAATGACAACCAATGTCTCATAGTGAGTTATTATTTTAAGTTTGTTTTCCAATAAATAACGGGCAGCATAGTGACCACCATAATCAGTGAGCCAATGCCACCAGCAAAGATAGTAACGCCCACAGGCATCCAGAACGACGACTGCGCTATAATCATGGGCACAACACCAACCGCCGTTGTGGCTGTGGTGAGGAAGATGGGAACCATGCGACGCTTGCCGGCATCGTAGGCTGCCTGTTTAACGGCTTCGTTGTAGGCTTTTCGGTCTTTCTTCCAGTCGCCATGCTCTTCCACATATTTCTTTATCAATTCGTTGGCATGCTCAAAGATTAGAATCTCGTTGCGCATTATAATACCCATCAGGGTAATCAATCCAAAGATTGACGTCAATCCCAATGCTCGGTCCATCATCCCCAGGCCTATCAGAGCACCGGGCGTCATCAATCCCAAAGCGGCAAGACACACTATTGTGATGCCAAATTTCTTGAAATTAAACAGCAGGAAGAAGAAAATGATAATCATGGCAATTGCTATGCCCCAGAATATCTGTGGCAGAGCCTCGTTGCCATACTCAATCTCACCTCCCACCTCACAACGCACTCCTTGAGGAATAGGAATCTCTTCTTCCATGATTTTTGCAATATTTTTCTCGACTGGACCAGTGTACACGCCTTGTTTGAACTGCCCAGTCACGGTGATGCAACGCTCACCGCCACGGTGCATGATGCGGCTCTCGCTCCACATGGGTGCCACCTGTGCCACTTGCCTGAGTGGAACGGTAGTGTTCTTGCCACCCACATTTCCTGCCAAAACCGAATTGGTGGTTACCATGCCAATGTCACCAACGCTCGAGAATGACAGCACGGCATCATCCTTGACAACGATGGGCACATCATTGTTGCCTTCCCACACCTCGCCCACCTTGAGGTCGCTCGTCATGGCACCAAGGGTGAGCTGAGCGCCACTTCTTGTAACACCCAGCTGCGCCGAAGCCACTGGATCGAGCTGCACATTAACAATGGGATAGGGCTGGAAATAATCGGTGTGCACCCATTCCACCTCGGGCATCTCACGCATGCGCTCCATCAGTCGTTCGGCCACCACATGCAACGAGTCGATGTTGTCGCCATAGAAACGATATTCCAGCTCGTTGACCTCAAGATAGTCAAGGCGCTTGAATTTGACATAGGCATTGGGAAATGCTTCGCCTAGCATTGGCTGATATTTGGCGAGCAACTCGAGCGTGGCCTTGTTTGACTTAGTGTTCACAATAAACTGAGCATAATTCTTGCCAGCCATTTGGGGCGCATAGGCGTCCATAAATCGTGGAGAGGAGCACCCTATGAAGCTGGTGATTCCCACCACGTTGGCGTCTTTTTTCAGCTCTTGATAAACTGTGTTGGCAATTCGCTCAGTCTCGGCCATGCCCTTGCCGTCGGGCAAGAAAATCTCCACGGCAAACTGGTCACGGTCGGCATAGGGGAAAAGGCGAATCTTGAGCGTGTTCACAATCAACGACGACAGCACAATCACCACAATGCCTGTCAATATCGTTATCCACGGATGCCTGAAGGTGAAGTCGAGCACATGGTTATAGGTGCGCTGCACTCCATTAGTAATAGCGTTTCCACCCGTTTTCACCTTGCCCGGCTTGATGATGCGCACTTCAAGCAACGGAATGATGGTCACCGCGATAAGCAGCGACACCATCAGGTTAATCGTGATAGTGATGGGGAAATCTTTCAGAGCATCATAGAAGGTTCCTTTCATCGTGATGAGGAAAGGATAGAAGATAATGCTAATGCACAAGGTCGCCAGCAACATGGGCAAAAAATACTGCTTTGCCGAGTCGATTGCTGCACGCTTGGGCTCATAACCTTTGCCCAGATACTCCAGATATCCATCAATAACCACGATGCTATTGTCGACAATCATTCCAAGCACAACGATAAGTGCAGCCAGCGTCACAATGTTAAGCTCAATGCCGGCAAAGTACATGATTGCCACCGAGACAAAGGTGCTCAAGGGTATGGTGATGGCAGCCACAATCGCCGAGCGAATGGGGAACAACACCATCATCACCAAGATGATAATCAGCATCGACACGAGCAGGTCACGCAAGAAGTCGGTGACACTCACGCTCACCACCTTGGGCTTGTCGGCAATGCGAGTCACATTGACATCGCTGGGGAGTTCGTTCTTTCGGTAATCGTTAAGCACTTTCTCCACATCGCGGCCATATTGCAGCACATCGTTGCCTGGAGTCATTTCCATCGACAGGAGCACGCAAGGATGCCCATCCTGCTCGATGCGGTCGGCCTGAGAATCATATTCCCTGGTCACTCGCGCAATATCCCTCACGCGCACCACCTTCCCCGAGTGAGGGTCGGAAAAGATGATTAGATTGGCTATCTCCTCTTCGCTGTTCTGCGTTGGTTCCACATGGATTGGCACTTGCTGGTCGGCATTGCTGATGCTACCGCTCATGGTGGTGATGCCTTGTGATTGCAACTCCGAGAGCAGCATTCTTTCACCAATACCATAAACCTGAAGCCGTTGGCGGTCGATGTAGAGACTTATTTGCTCTTTGTGCTCGCCATAAATCTTCACATTGGCCACCGATGGTATCCTGCGCAAGCGGTCGCTTATCTCATCGCTATATTGCTTCAGGTCGCGGTAGCTTCGCTCCTTGCTGTCGATAGCAATTAGCAACGTCGAGGTGTTTCCAAAGTCGTCGTTTACAACCAATGCCAGCACACCCGAGGGCAGTTGGCTCTTGAAAGTGTTGAGGCCGTGCTTTATCTTGCTCCAAACTTCATCCTTGTTGTTTACGTTGTCGTTCAACCTCACAAACGCAAAGCACATTCCATTTTGCGAGGTGGTCGAGGTTTTTGCACGGTTCACTTCACCATAGGTGAACAGATACCGCTCCAAGGGGCGAGTTACTTGCTGCTCCACCTCCTCGGTAGTGGCTCCAGGATAGACAGCCACAACCACTCCCTGCCTGATAGTGACATGCGGAAACTCATCCTTAGGCATCACATACATGCCATAAATGCCCAGCACAAACAGGATTCCGATGATGAGCAGTGATATGGGGTAATGCTCAAGAGGCCACTTGAGCCAATTCATCTTCTTCTCCATAGCCTAATATACAACTTGTGAGCCCTCACTCAATTTTTGATTGCCATTGGTCACCACTCGTTCACCAATGCTAAGGCCATCGACAATGGCAATGCGGTTGCCTAAGGTTTGCCCCACGGTAACCACCTTGCGGTGAGCCTTGTTCTGTGCGTCAACAACCCAAAGGAAGTTGCTGCCATCGGGCTGTCGTTGCACGGCGTTGATGGGAACAAAAATGCTTGACGATGCTGCCGACTGAATGGTAGGGAACGACACCGACGCAACCATGCCTGGAAGCAAACGGTGACCAGGGTTAGCCACGTTGATGCGTATGTCATAGGTGTGGGTTGCAACATCGGCCTGAACGCCTTTCTCGATGGCGCCTCCGCTCAGTGTTGAGTTGGCAGCCTCAACCACAATCGACGACGGGGTGCCAGGGCCAATGTTTTTAAGCTCGGTTTCAGGAATCGACACCTTAACTTTCACAGTTCCTATGTTGAGGATGCTAAGCACTGGCTGCGAAGGCATCGCCGTCTCGCCCACGTTAAGTTGCCTTTTGCCAACCACACCGCTCACTGGTGCTATGAGCTTGGTGTCGGCAACACCTTTTTGAGCTATGGTTTTAGTCGCATGTGCCGATGTCACGTTGGCGCGAGCGGTGTTTAATGCTGTTTCGGCCTGACGCAGGTTAGTTTCCATCTCAACCCATTTAACTTCGGGAATGGAGCCATTTTCATGAAGAATCTTCATTCGGTCATAGGCATCCTTGGCTTGAGCATATTTGTTCTCGGCCTGCTTGACCATATCCTCGGCCTGCACATTCGACACCTCGGCAATCTCTACTGTGCTGGTTGGCGTTGTCGCGTCAATCTCGGCAAGCAGCTGGCCTTGAGTGACAGTCTGCCCCTCGGCCACCAGCATTCTCTTTATCACTCCCATCGAAGTGAAGCTCACTGCAGTTGCCTCGCTTTCCTCAACCACTCCCACATAGGACATCCCATTGCCGCCGGCACCAAACCTGGCGGCCTCGGTCTCAACCCTAATAGGATATTTCTCAACCTTTTCTTCTTTCTGTTTGCATCCTGCTATCAGTGAAGCAACCAAAAGAATAAATATTACTTTCTTCATAGAGCTCTATTGATTTTTATTACAAAAGTAGTAATATATTAACAATCAAAACATCCCAAAACACCCATACAATGTTTTATTTTTCTTGTTGGTTAAAAATAAAACAAAAAAACTAACAAATAAAACATTCTATAACACCCTATTTTATTAATTTTGCCAATAAATCAGGACATCATGAATCGCAAAGAAGAAATAACACTGCAATCTCTTGCCGAAAAAGGGGAAGTAAAAATAGGATATTCCGACAAGGACATCATTGTTGTTGACAGCATTCAAAAGTTTGCCGAGATCAACGCTGCCCACATCGCCATGAATGTGATAATGATTTGCACCAATGGTCGCATTCATGCTCACATGAACGGCAGGCCTGTAGAGTTGAAAAAGAACCAAGTAGCCATTGTGCCACAAAATGTGGTGGTAACCAACATCATGATTAGCCCTGATTTCAACCTTAAAGCCATGTTTCTTAACAACAGCATCTTGCAAAGTGCGCTACACGACAAGATGGTCATTTGGAACGACATCATGTACGTTCAGCACAATCATGTCATCACCCTCAAAAGCGAGTACCTGCTAATATTCTCGCAGTTCTATGACATGCTCAACATGGTTATTGAATATAGCCAGGAAAACCCTTTCAGGAATGAGATTATACATTCCATTCTCAGTGCAGCGATTCTTGCTGTGTGTGGCGAATTGAAGCAAATGTTGCCCCCGAGCGATGAAAAACACCTGCGACCAAGCACTCACTTTCAACGTTTCATCAAGCTACTTCACAACAGCGAGATTAAATATCGCCCAGTGGAACACTATGCCAGCGAACTGTGCATCTCGCCCAAGCACCTGACGGCCATCTGCAAGAAATATTCAGGCAAGACAGCAAATGACTGGATAAGGGAACAAGTTCTTGAGGACATAAAATATTACTTGAAGAGTACCGACTTGAGCATCAAGCAAGTGTGCGACCGAGTGGGATTCTCCAACACATCATTCTTTGGCAAATACGTCAAGCAACACCTAGGCATGACTCCCGTAGAGTTCCGCAAAAACTGAGCCACCTCCTAGTGCTCCCACTTCAAAGGTTCGTCTAATTCATAATTAAAAATGTGATTGCCTTGTTCAAAGAAGGGAACTTCAACTTTTATTCTCTTTGCCGTCTTTGCTCTTTTTAATAAACTACTTGTGTCTCATTTGTAGGATTATTTAGGCTATTTGTCTATAATATTTTGTTCAATTAACTAATTATAGTATATTTGTCAACTTTTAGAGAAAACCAAACTTACTTGATAAACAACTATTTTAAACCTTTTAACCCGAATTTTTTATGGCAAAAAACAGATTTTTTGGTCTGCTTATGCTCATCTTGGGCATTGGATTGCTTGCGCAAGCTGCTCCAATCTCTCAGGATCAAGCACGCAAGGAGGCCTTGAGCTTCCTGCTCAACAAACAGATTTCCAACCGAAGCCTGAAACCTGTTGCCCTTAGCAACAGAATGCTGAAGGCTGGCAACCAAGCTGCTTTCTACATCTTCAACGTTGGCAACAACCAGGGTTTTGTTATCGTCTCAGGCGATGATCGCATCAATCCCATCTTGGGCTATAGCGACGAAGGTTACTTCGACGAGGCTAAGGCTCCTTCTAACATGAAAAACCTGCTCAACGAGTATGCGCAGCAAATCTCGATGCTCGACGAAGTGTCAAACGTCAATGGCGCTATCGCTGCTGCAAAGAACATAGTTGACACCCGCAACTCTATCGCACCACTGCTCACCACCAAGTGGGACCAGGCACGCCCCTATTGGAACAAATGCCCTCAGGTCCAGAACGAGGATGGCGAGTACGAGCCCTCCTACACTGGCTGCGTGGCAACCGCCATGTCGCAGATAATGAAATACTACAATTATCCAGCACAGACCACTCAGGTTATTCCTAGCTACCAATATGGCTACGGAACAGGAAACATGGGAGAGTATATCACCCAGACCACCGAGGACCTGCCCGTCACCACATTTGACTGGGCACACATGCTCGACAGCTACAATGGCAGCGAGGACCAGGTTTACACCGACGCTGTGGCAACTCTCATGCTCTATGTGGGACATGCAGCTCACATGACCTATGCTCTCACAGCTTCGGGCACTACCGACCCTTATATTCCTAAAGCATTCAATAATTACTTTGACTATAATGCCCAGCTCGTTTATCGCAGCGACTATGACCAGCAGGCGTGGGAGGATATGGTTTATCAGGAACTCGTTGCTGGCCGTCCCATGGTTTACAACGGCCGTGCAGGCAGCGGCGGCGGACACTCTTTCGTGTGCGACGGCTATGAGATGGGCGACTATTACCACATCAACTGGGGCTGGGGAGGCCTGGGCAACGGATACTTCCAGCTGGCAATCATGAATCCTCATGCTGCAGGCATTGGTGCCTCTAGTAGCGCCGAAGGCTACAACATCGACCAGACCGCCATCATTGGCATCACTCCTGGTTACAGCGGCCAAGGCCAAGTGAATCATGTGCTCACCGTCTACAACATGTACTACTCAGGCAACCGTGAGTTGGAACGTGGCAGCAATGGCTTCTCGCTCTACAAGCGTCGCCAGGTGGTTGTTACCGCCGAGGATCATATCGATGACGGCACAAAATATGCTCGCGGCATCGCCCTCTACGACAGCAACAACAACTTCGTGGAGATGATTGCAAGCATGACTTATTACTCAAGCGCTATCTCGGTTACCGACAAATGGCCCGACAGCAACAGCTCTGAGTATTACTACTTTGGCAAAAACATCTCTAACGGAACCTATAAGATTGTGCCTGTGTGCCAAGTACAGGGCACCAGCGAATGGATTCCAATGCTTGAGAGCGATCGCAACTACATTGAGATGACCGTGAGTGGCAACACAGCGACACTGGTCGACCATCCACTCAACGACCTCACCTCCACCAACTTTGAATTCACTGGCGACCACAGGGTGGGCGCTGCCGAGCAATGCCATGTCACTGTTCAGAACAATAGCGACGACCGATTCTCGGGCAAGCTCTTCCTCTATGTGAGCAACGAGCAGATTGACGAGTATGGCGAGTACACCACAGTGGTCGAGGCCGAGATTCCTGCCCATGGCAGCAAGGTAGTTACCTTCAACTTCACACCACAAAACGCTGGAACCAAGACCGCTCAACTTTCGCTCCACGACAGCAGCATGGGCGGCAGCAAGATTCCAGGCACCGGCAGCGTTACCATAGCAGCTGCTCCTGCTGTTGTGCCCATGAACCTCTCGGTGGTTATCGAGGCGACAAACGCTATCGACGGTGTCATCTACGACACCCACGCTCGTTTCAAGGTTGATGTTACCAACAATGCCGATGGCGAGTTCAACCGCTACCTTCTGGCACCACTGTTCATCGTGGAGAACGGCTCGGGCACTATGGTGACCTACCAGCAGACCACCCTGCGCATTCCTGCTCATGAGACAGTAACCCTGTACTACGACTTCGACAACCTCGCCTACGGCTCGACCTATGCTCTTAACATCTACGGCCGCAACGAGAACGAGCAGACGGTGAACCTCGTGGAGCCAGGACATTCAGTTTACTATCAAGTGCAGCGCGGTCTCGTGACTTGGGACGGCACCAGCATGGTGGGCAACAGCGGTCCTGCAAGCGGCAACATCACAATTCCTGCCAATGCTCTGGCAGCTCGCCTCGAGGGCCTCAACATCACCAGCGTCACTCCAAGCGGCAACCCCAACACCATCTACTTCATTGGCGAGAACGAGGCAGTTCCCGCAGGTCTTGAGGATCTGAACGTGGTTAAGGGCAACGTGGCTCAGAACATCGCCCTCAAGGACGGCTATGGCTACTTCATCCCACAGAGCTTCACCGCTCAGCACATCAACTACGAGCGCACCTTCACCAAGGCCCGCCAGAACGGTGTTGCCGAGAACTGGAGCACCATCGTGCTGCCTTTCACTCCTGCCACTTGCTCAGCAACCAACGGCCTGTGGATTGAGCGCTTCGCTCAAGAGGAAAACGGTGAGGTAAAATTTGCCGAGGTGCAGAACATCGAGACCAACGTACCTTACATCATCTCTATCGACAAGGCTGCTGGCCTCATCAACACTCCAATCACATGGAGTGCAAATGATGCTCTGCTCAAGGCTGAGCCCATCGCCTATACTAGCGGTGCGCAATACCTGATGGCTGGCACATTTGTTCAGCAGACCCTCAGTGACATCTACAACGTGAACGCTGCTGGCTCAGTGGCACAGTGGGGCAACGGTACTGTGGCTCCATTCCGTGCTTACTTCAAGGAAATTGCCGCTCTCGAGAGCCATGCCGACATCCTGCTCCCTGGCGAGGCTGGGCAGCAGCAATCCGTTCCTGGCGACGTCAATGGTGATGGCGACGTCAACAGTGTTGACATCACTCTCCTCTACAACTATTTGCTCGATGGCGACATGAATGGCATTGTCAACGGTGACCAGGATGGCGACGGCTACATCACTACCGTCGACATCACTTTTGTCTACAACGTGCTTCTGGGCAATTAATTTGCACAAATAATACACACATTTCAAGGTGCCTCAACGCTGGGGCACCTTTTTTCTACTTTTTTAAGGGCTAATGTTTTGCGATTTTTCCAGAAAGTTTGTACTTTTGTCAAGAAAGATTGACGATAAACACATTTTTCAATTTCTCCACCACAATGAGCACATTACCTTTTAATATCAAGAAATGGACAGTGAGATGCCTGCTGGCTATTGGAGCCCTGCTTGGCTTCTCATCATGTTTCCACACAAAGAGCACCAGTTCGGCTGAGTGTGTATATGGCCCACCCGAAATGTTTGAACAAAGTTCGGAGCCCATTGATTCTCCACAAAACAATGTGGAACCTGTGGATTCTCCAAAATTGAATGATCAAGAAGTGGAACCAGTGAAAGTGGTCTATGGTCCACGCCCCTATTTCGACAAAGATGCGAAACCCGCAAAAAACGACACTGCTAATTGAGAGCATGGATAGTGTGAAACGCAAAAAAGTGCCGCTGGCTCATCACGAGCTCGCGGCACTTCACTATAAACAAAACAAGAAGGATAATTATACTACTATGAAGAAGATTACACTTTGATGATGCGCATGTGCGCCTTGGGGTAGCGCAGCACTAGGCAGCTGGCCTCGGTGAGCACTGTGGCGTCGACATTGCGCACGCCGCTAGCCTTGAGGTTGAGCGTCTCGGCGCTGAACGGCACGTGGGTGTACTTTTGCAGATACTCTGGATCGATAATCATTCCGGCATCTTGCATGCCACACTCATCAAACACCTCGCTCAGCAGCACATAGAGCGTGCCAAACTTCGAGCGCAGCTCGGTGAAGTCGATGCCCCACTTGGTGATGGTGTCGCTGGCGGTAATCACGCGGTTGTAGTCGAGCTTGTTAAGGTAGCCTATCAGTTCGGAGCCACCAATGAGAATCTTGCGCTTGCTGCCGGCGTTGCCAGTAAAGGCCTCACGCATCAGGTCGATGATAGTCTCTTGTGAGAAGCCCTCGTCGCCATAGGCAAACTCCTTGCCCGCTTGGTGCCAGATGCCACCTGTGAGCATCACATTCTCTTTCTTGTTGTTGTCCCACACGCGGGCTTTCACACCAAAGAGGAAACTCTTCTCCATTCCCAGGCGCATGTCATAGACAGCCGCCTCTTCCTGGTCGTTCATGGTCCAGTCAACCTCTTTGTTGGCGAGTTTCTGCATAGTGCTTTCCTCAACCTGCATCTTGAATATCTGGCAATATTGCTGTGCCTTGTGAGGCAAGGCCTCAAACTGTGGCGACATCACATCGAGCTCGGTTGCAGCGCGTCCCATGCGAATGAGCACAGCGCCTCGCGAGATGCTTGGCACGCAGCCTTCCACGTCACCAATCTTCTTGCCGTTGACGGCTTGCACACGCAGTCCGTTGGTTGCGTCACGCGACAACACATAGAGCACCAGCTCCTGGGCGCTTGGCGTTTCGCCATCGCTCTCATAGCCATAGGTGCCTTGCACGAGAATTGTGTCGCTGGCGTCAAAAATCTCATCGTTGCTAGTGTGGATAATGGGGCGGGCGCTGTCGGCGCGCGCCTCGTCATCGTCGGGCTCGTCATAGGGCTGACTCATAGCAGCAAAGGTGGGCTTGGTGTCGACGTTGTGGTAGTCGACAATCATGCTGCCCGAGTGTTTCGAGCCCGCACATCGCGAGAGCTGGTCGATGGGCGTTGCCATGGGCCTGATTTTCACTATTTGCTGGTCTATCTCGTTGAGCAGCAAGTCGGGGGCTGCTTCACGGGTGCGGTCGGTTGTCAGTGGCTCGTCAACCACATGCTTGCCACCGGCAACACCTGCTATCACTATCGCCAGCATTGCGTCGTGACTGGCGGCATAGCAGCCGCCCAATATCAGCATTATCACTATTGCCAGCAAGAGCAACAGCAGCTGGCGATTTCGTTTAATCCAGTTGCACGCATCCTTGATGCGCTTGATTGTGTTTTTTATTAGCATAGGAATCAAGTTTAAATGTGTTTGTTAAAAAAATTGCAGAGGACTCTCCCCTCTCACTCTCACCTCTCACTCTCACCTCTCACTCTCACTAGTCCCAAAAGCTGCGCTTGCGGTAGATGGGGAAGTTCACGGGAGTTGGCTCTTGGTCGTTATCGACCTTGGTCGCCGCCTCGATCACCTCGTTGCGGCCGCGCAGATAGCCTGCCGCCTCGGCGTTCTTGATGTCCTCGTCGTGGCTCAGGGCGCTGACAATGAGCTTGACGAAATTCTCGCCCGGGGCTTTACCGCCCTTCACAGTGTCGAGCAGAGCTCTTGTCGAGGCTGCGACGCTGTCGCTCACGCCAAGCTGCTCGAGAATCTCTCCCACCTCGTCGCGGGGCTGTGGCTGCTCAGCAACCACGGTCTCCTGCTCTTGAGGTGCCGAGGCCTCGGCTTGTGCCTCGCCGGTGACTTGCAAAATGTTGTCGTCGGTTTCCATGATATTTTTAGATTTAAGTGTTAAACGTTTATTGTGCCTCGCGGTTGAGACACGGCAAATTTCACGATGCAAAGTTACAATGCCACATTTACACAAAACCACCTTAAAAAACACGAGCCCTACTCCACCACTCCAACCATCGCATAACACTGTAACACACCCCATTACAACACAAACAATAAATTATCCTATTACTACCATCTTCCACTCCCGAATGCTCTGATTTTTTTTGTGCATAGCAATGACTACAGTGACTCGTCGTGTTGAATGCTAATTACCCAAACAATTTTTGTAGATTAAAACAGGGCGTTCTTCTATGTGGTTGGTTGGTTTAGTCTATCGAGAGCCATATTAATGCGCGATAAAGTGCTTTTTTTGCAAAAAAGTGACTATCTTTGCAACATGACCAAGAGACTGACCTTTACCCGCTCCACCTTCATCCACCTGATATGCTGGGGCCTGCTGCTGGCGTTCCCGCTCTTCATGTACCGTCAGGGCGACACGATGACCGACGTCACGCGCCACTACCTGCGCTCGCTGGGCGGCACAGTGTCGTGGATGTTGATATTTTACCTGAACTACGTGTATTTAGTTCCCAAGCTCCTGTTTGTTAACAAGCGCAAGCGGTTTGTCGTGTGCAACGTGCTAGCCATTTTTGCCCTCGTGGCATTGATGACGTGGTGGTGGCACATGATAGGCACCACCTTCCCGAACTCGGCCCCCAGGCCCGAAAACTTCAACGCTCCGCCGCGGTGGACACGCTTCGTGCAGATGTCATTCATGCTCGTGCTAGTGGTTGGACTGAGCGTTGCGGTGCGCATGAGCCAGCGTTGGCACAAGTTGCAGGAGGCCAAGATGGAAGCCGAGCAAACGCGCATCGACGCTGAGCTCAAGAACCTGCGCAACCAGCTCAACCCCCACTTCCTGCTCAACACCCTGAACAACATCTATGCCCTCATCGCCTTTGACCCCGACAAGGCACAAACGGCCGTGGGCGAACTCAGCAAGCTGCTGCGCCATGCCCTCTATGACAACCAAAAGCGGTTTGTGCCGCTCTACAAGGAAGTGGAATTCATCAAGAACTACATCGAGCTGATGAAGATTCGCGTCACCGACAATGTAAAAATCAACACCCACATCAACATCGCCGACGACGACTCCACGCCCATTGCTCCGCTCATCTTCATCTCACTCATCGAGAACGCCTTCAAGCACGGCATCTCACAGTCGGGTGACGGCGAGATAAGCATTGCCATGAGCAACAACGACAACAACATCACGTGCGAGATAATCAACACCAACCATCCCAAGCGCGACAACGACAAGAGCGGCTCGGGCATAGGGCTCGAGCAGGTGGCCAAGCGGCTTGAGCTCATGTACCCTGACCGCTATTCATGGGAGAAAGGCATTGACAACGAAACCAACAAGTATTACTCTAAAATTATTCTCTACAATGATAATAAAGTGCGCAATAATTGACGACGAGCCCCTTGCCATAGAGCTGCTGGTGAGCTATGTGAAGAAAATTCCATTCATTGAACTCAATGGCAAGTATTCTAATGCCGTCGACGCTATGAGAGGCATCGCCGACAATCCAGTGAACCTGGTGTTTCTCGACATCCAGATGCCAGAACTCAACGGGCTGGAGCTCTCGAAAATGCTGCCCGAAACCACACGCGTGGTGTTCACCACCGCGTTTGACCAGTATGCCGTTGACGGTTACCGCATCAACGCTCTCGACTACCTGCTCAAGCCCATCGCCTACCCCGAGTTTCTCGAAGCCTGCAACAAGGCTCTGCAGTGGTTCAAGATGCTGCAGCAAGCCGATGAGCAACGCACACCCGAGGCCACAAGCATCTTTGTCAAGAGCGAGTACAAGCTGCTGCAAATCGACCTCGACGACATTCGTTACATCGAGGGCCTGAAGGACTATGTGAAAATCTACACCGAGCAGTCGCCCCACCCCATCTTGTCGCTGATGAACATGAAGGCAATGGAACAGATGCTGCCGTCGTCGCGATTTATCAGGGTGCACCGCTCCTACATTGTTCAAAAGAGCAAAATACGCGAAATTGACCGCAACCGCATCGTCTACGACGATGACCTCTACATCCCCATTGGCGACAGCTACAAGCAGGCGTTCCTCGACTTCCTGGGGCAATCCTAGCCCCAGTGGTGTCACACGCCACACATAACACTTTTTTTGCACTATATAATTAATTTAATTTTTAGTGCAATAGACACACATCATTCAACGTTTTATAAGTTAGGGATAATGTGCCCCAACCTATAGGATGTTGAATTTTCTTGACGCACATATTGCACCGCCGCGATGCCGCCGCTCGATTATAGTGGCCTGGGCATTGATGCTCATGACCGTCGCCGCTCACTCGCAAGTGATTATCGATGGCAAGCGGGCATTCAGCGACAGCGCGAGCGACATCATCCTCTACTGCATCCCGCAAGAATGCTTCGGGCACGACTTCACTGCAACAGTGCAGATCGACTCAGCAAGCCACTGGAGCAACGTCACCATCAACAGCCGTCCACTAATCAACACTCCCATCACCTTCCACAATGTGAGTGGCGACAAAGCCATTACCATCAGGGCGACAATCAACCACAGGCCCATCGTCAAGCGACTCATGTTTACCTTCTTGCCCATCATCAGCATTGAGGACAGCATAGGCTACGACTTTGTGGACACACACGTCACGCTCATGGCTCCCGACGGAGAGCTCAACGAGGCGATGACAGCACAAGTAAAATGGCGTGGTGGCTACACCAACACCGAGGACCGCCACAAGCGCAACTATAGCATCAAGTTTGTTAACGAGCAAGGCGAGAGCCAGAACAGGCAGCTGCTGGGCATGCGTCGCGACAACCACTGGAAACTCGATGCTGGGCAGGTCGACCTCTCGAGGGTGCGCAACCGCGTGGCTACCGACCTGTGGCTCGACATGGCGCGGCCACCCTACTACTACGACCAAGCTCCCGACGTGCTCACCGGGGCACGCGGCAAGATGGTGGAAGTGTTTACCAACGGCACTTACATGGGCATCTACTCCCTGATGGAGAGCATCGACCGCAAGCAGCTGCAAGTCAAGAAATACAATGAAGAGACTGGCACTTTCCACGGCATGATTTGGAACGCCGCAAGCTGGAGCAAGGTGGCAGAGTTCAAGAGCTGGGTGCCACACAACAACAATCTTCCAAACTACGAAACCTTTGTGATTGAGTATCCCGATTTTGAGGATGTGCACCCCACCCAGCATGAAGACCTTTCTAACGCCGTGAGATTTGTGGCACAAGGAAATGTCAACACTTTCAACGAGAAAGCTCACCAGTATTTCGACATTCCGGTGCTTATCGACTACTCTATCTTCATCCAGTTTCTAATCGCAGTCGACAATAGCGTGAACAACATTTTCTGGGTAATCTACGACCGTGAAGTCGACAAGAAACTCACGCTCGCAGTGTGGGACCTGGACTGGACACTGGGCATGGATCGTGACTCGCAATCACTGCATGGTGGCCGCGCCGACCCTCACCACGACCTCAAGTTCTCGAGCATCGAACTTCGCATGTTCTCCTTGCCCGAGTGCGTCTACCATCGTGACTTTATCGACCGATACTGGCAGCTGCGCAAGACATGGCTTAGCGAGAAGAGTCTTATCGAGCGAATGAACAAGGCAGTCGACCCTCTCGTTGAGAGCGGTGCGGTGGCACGCGAGCAGGCACGATGGAGCGGCGACAGCGACATCAATGGCCTCACTCTCGACATTGTGGCCGAGAAAGACTTTATCATCGACTGGATAAAGGAGCGACTGGCCTATCTCGACCGAACCATGATGCGGCACCCCTGCGATGTTAACGGCGATGGCGCGGTCACCGCCTACGACATTTCTATGATACTTTCTTGCTTGACCGATGGAACCCAGACCAACGTCGAGGACCTCGACATCAACGGCGATGGTAACGTTACCGCGGCCGACCTGACCCGCATCTATGAATACGTTCTTGGCCTCTAAACTTTATTTGAATCATGATTTATCGCCACAAAATATCGTTCTTGAAAATCCTAGCAGCCGTGTTGCTCGCTATTACAGGATTCAGCATCGCAAGAGCCAATGCCAGGCTCACCGTCAACCAATGCCCTGCCTACTGCGACACGGCATCGGCAACATTACTGGTGTCGGTGCCTCAGCAATGGTTTGGAAGCAGCACAACAGCGCTAGTCAACGGCTGCAACGGCTATCAAGTGGAGAGCATCAACGGCTCGTCACTGGGCAATGACTCGACTTTCACCTTCAACGATATCGCTGGCAATAAAAGTTGGACAGTGGCTTGCTCCGATGCTCATGGCGTCACCACCGCCTACACTCTGCAGTTCACCTACCTCCCCATCGTGGCGCTGGAAGGCGACTTTGGATATAACTATACCAACGGCACCGTGACCCTCGCCGAGCCAGGAGAGGTGGCTAGCGAGATGATGCTAGCACAAGTAAAATGGCGAGGAAACACCACCAACACCCCCGAGAAGCACAAGCGCAACTACAGCATAAAGTTTGTTTATAGCAACGGTGACAAGCAAAACAGGCAATTGCTGGGCATGCGCCGCGACAACCATTGGATTCTCGATGCAGGGCAGGCCGACATGGCACGAGTGCGAAACAGAGTGGCCACCGAGCTGTGGGTCGACATGGCACGACCACCCTACTACTACGACCAAGCGCCCGATGTGCTCACTGGAGTGCGCGGGCACATGGTGGAGGTGTTCCTGGGCAACGACTACCGAGGCATCTATGCTCTCACCGAGGCCATGGACCGCAAGCAGCTGCAACTCGTCAAGCACGACACCATCAACAATGTGTTCCATGGTGGACTGTGGAAAACCAATGAGTTCAACATGCATTCGGGATTCCGAATTGCCGAGGAGTTTAACGATTCATTGCCCGACTATTACGGCTTTGAGGTACAATACCCCGACATCGACGAGGTGTTCCCAACGAGCTATCAAGTGCTATACGATGCCATTCATGCTATGGCATGGAGCGGAACAATTGGCACTTTCAATCGTCGAGTCGATAATTACTTCGACGTCCCAGCAGTTATCGACTATACCATCTTCTATCTCACTCTCAGCGCCAACGACAACTCGGCGCGAAACATCTACTGGCTTTGCTACGACAGGCAGCAGGACCCACGGCTGTCTATCGCAGTGTGGGACCTCGACGCCTCGGTGGGGCAAACCTGGTCGCCCGTCGACTGGAGACCGCCGCTCACGGCCTACAACTACTTCAAGCTGCCCTACAACTGGCTCTTCAAGATGATGTTCCACAACAAGTGCAAGTATCGCCAGGATTTCCTCGACCGCTATGACGAGCTGCGCTCCACATGGCTCAGCACCGAGGGTCTCGTCAACCGATATAGCTCGGCCATCGACAGACTTATCAATTGCGGCGCGGCAACACGTGAGGAGCAGCGATGGAACGGCGACAGCGACCTGTTTGGACACGACCTCAACTTTGAAGAAGAGAAGCAATACATCACCGAGTGGTTCACCAAGCGCATGCCACTGCTCGACGTGTGGATGCACCACCACATCTGCGATGTGAACTTCGACGGCAACATCACTGCCGCCGACATCACCGCCGTCTATGATTTCCTCCTGAGCGACATTCAAAACTACGGTGAGCATCTCGACACCGACTTCGACGGCGAAATCACCGCATCCGACATCACCAACATCTACAACCACCTCCTCAACGACTAACCCCCACAACAACCAACATTCACCACAATTCACCCATTTAACAACAGTAAACGACAATCACCAACCAAAGCATGAAACTATCGCACAACATCAGGCAAATGCTAAGTGGCAAATGCGGCAGGGAGCTCAACTCCGCAGCATGCTGCCAAGTTCTCGCACTCGACATCGAGTCATGCACAGGCGAGCACATTGGCCTCAACACTCTCAAGCGCCTGCTAGGATTCATTGCCGACGAGCGCCAGCCACGCACTTCCACGCTCAACATCATTGCCACCTATCTCGGCTACGACAACTGGACCGCACTCAGCCTAATTGATAGCGAAAAGGGCAACTCCACATTCAACGACGACACCGTGCAAGTTGAGGCGGCTGCACTACACGAGGGCGACAGGGTCGAGGTCACCTATCACCCAGCACGGCAAGTGATAATGCGCTACAAGGGCAATGGCACCTTTCTCGTGCAAGAAAGCGCGGGCAGCAAGCTGCTGGCGGGCGACATCGTCACGCTCTCGCACATCGTCAAGGGCTACCCACTGCTCGTGAGCCAGGTGGTGCGAGGCGGTGAGAACCTGGGCCACTTCACGGCAGGCAAATCACAAGGTGTTGACTTTAAAATCCTGTCACGCGATGGAAAACTCTGAATTTAGCAACAGTCAGCTATCCTTCCCCGATGCCGAGCTCTTGCCCATGCAAGGAGCCACATGCCTGTGCTACCGCGTGAAGCTCTACGGCAAGCTGCACTTCCTCAAGCGCCTCAAGCCCGAGCTACGCACCAATCCACGCTACGTGGCTGCCATGCGCAAGGAGTTTGAGACGGGCTACAGCCTTGACCATCCTCACCTGGTGCATTACCTGGCTTGTGGCGACGACTACCTGCTCACCGAGTGGGTCGATGGCACCACACTCGATGACTTCGCCGAGCAAAATCCCCAGTTCTTCAAGAGCCGCGACAACGTGCAGCGCCTGGTGGGTGAGCTCCTCGACGTGGTGCACTACTTGCACTCACACCAAGTGGTGCATCTCGACCTCAAGCCCTCCAACATCCTCGTCACACGAGTGGGCAACGACCTCAAGCTCACCGACCTGGGATTTTGCTATACCGACACCTTTACCGACACCATGGGGCGAACCGACAGCTTTGCCGCTCCCGAGCAGCTCGGCGGCAACGCCCAGGTGGACCACCGCACCGACATCTACGCCCTGGGGCGCATCCTCGACACGCTGCCCTGCGCCAAGCGTTTCAGCAAAGTGATTGACCGTTGCACTCGCACCAGCCCCGGCGAGCGTTACCAGAGCGTCGACCAGCTGCGCAAGGCTCTCAATAACAACAAAACGAGATGGCTTGCTGCCGCAGCATCGATAGCAACAGCAGCACTCATAGCTTTGGGCGCAGCGCAATGGATAAAAAATGACTCTGCAACCATCCATGCCACACCACAGGTTGCCGACACCATTTTAGCCACATCGCCTGCCACTGAGCCTCCCACATCGCCAGCTCCTGCCCACACCGTGCAACCACCGCTTGAAGCAACCACACACGATGACAACTCCACAGCCAATGTCCCCCTCAAGAAAGAGCAGCACAATATCGCGGCTACAGCACCTGCCACCGCAGCACCCACCAAGCCAGCGACTATTAGCGAAGAGACTCTATTCAACGAACTCTCAGCAGCAACTCGCCCCATCCACGACAAGTATCTCAAGCAATATAAAAACATTAACCCTCTCGACACTGACCGCATAAGAGCAAAAGAACAATGTGAGAGGGAAATGGAAGCAATGTTGCATCGTCTCTACCAAACAAAATACAAGCCGATGGGAGTTGACGAAAGCGACTACGGCGCCGTAGCCGTGCGGACTTTATACCAATATAAATAAAAGCCTCCCCTTTTTCTCACTGTCAGCATAACAGGCGATCGAAGGCCGGCAATTGGACACAATGGACGATGCCACAATCGCATTTTTTCACTAAATTTGCCACACCATTACAACTAATAAGGGATTTTAGATAATATTTTTTAATCACGAGGAGCGTTTTTTCCGAGAATTTCACTATCTTTGCAATGTCATGAGCCTAGAGAGGCGCGTGACATCTTTATCGAGATAGCGATTTCGCTTTATTCCACGGTGTGTAACTTGGACAATTACCACTCAACAGTAATGCGTGAATAAAGAGGAAAGACGCTCCTTTCTTTGCCGTGTATATCGCTTAACCTCAATCGAGGTGCGACATATACCCTCAAAGCGGAGTTGATGTTCCACTTGTCGGCATTACTGGGAGTCCAAGCCCACACACCCGATAAGGCAGCGAACCATCAGCTCCCTTTCTTTTTTTTTGTGCCTCACCCACCACCAGCACACCTTAAAACCAAATGGACAAAATGGACGCTTGGCTGCTCAAAACAATGACGTAACTTTACTAAATAATTTTGGCATTATAAACTATTAGTCAAATTCTTTCAAATGGAAGTAAAAAGCATTGACAAAATTTTTTACCGTCCTGAATGGACTTGTGGGCGATATAACAAAGAAAAGCAAGTCGCAATAATGTATAATTTAATTGCGGGGGTCAGCTATTTCTTTGAAAGTTATTCTGCAAATGTTATCGGTGAGATATTGAGAGTGGGCAGGAATGAAGATATAAATGTCGACTCCATAGCATCGGTTACAGGAATCGGTATGGAGTCTCTGAGCAAATTCTTCATCCTTTTGTCCGATAAAGGTCTTTTGACTGAAACGTTACCGACCGAAGAGATTGTCGAGAACTATCGAAAAGCGGTATTGGAGTCAAGAAAGGCAGAGCAATCTTGGGGAGAAAAGCCAACTCTCGAGAAATTGCCAATGGATGTGTCTAATGCCGAACAGGCTTACTTTGATGCTGTTAATGATGGCAAGACCGTATGCTCGTGTTTGTTTGAACTTACCTATCGTTGTAGTGAAATGTGCATCCATTGCTACAACCCAGGTGCCACGCGTAATAATAATGAGGTAAGCCACCGTGGTGACCTCAAGGAACTTGCGCTTGATGACTATAAGCGAATCATTGACGACATGTGTGACCATGGGCTGGTTAAGGTTTGCTTGAGTGGCGGCGATCCGTTCTCCAAGGATTTCGTTTGGGAATTGCTTGACTACCTATATGAGAAAGGTATTGCAGTAGATGTTTATACAAATGGACAGAGAATCACGGAAGACGTTCAGCGACTGGCCGATTATTATCCGCGTTTGGTAGGTGTGAGTATCTATAGTGGTGTTGCCAAAGACCATGATGCCATTACCCGCATTCCTGGGTCTTGGGAAAAGTCAATGAAGGTTGTAAAGCAACTTCATGAATTGGCGGTACCCATGAATCTGAAGTGCTGCGTTATGCAACCTAATCTTCATTCTTATTATATGGTCGCCGACATAGCAGATGCTTATGGAGCTGTACCACAATTTGAAATAAACATCTCTGAGTCTAACGAAGGCGATATATGCGCCAAGCAGTTGCGGCTGACCGAGGAACAGCTGCAGGTGGTTCTGCGTGACAACAATCTTGCCCTGTATGTCGGCAAGGAAGCTCCAAACTATGGTGGGCAGAAACGCGATATGTCATTGTGCAGTTGTGGGGCAGGCAACACAGGATTTTGTATGTCACCCAACGGTGACTTGCGTGCATGCCCCGCATTTATACAAATATATGGAAACGCTAACTCACAATCTATTGAAGAAATATTGACAACATCTTCTGCTCTCAGCGAATGGAGAAAAGCTGTGATCGGTGATTATACCGAGTGTGGAAAATATGATTATTGCGACTACTGCAATCTGTGCGCTGGGCTAAATTACACAGAGCATGGCGATTTCAGGAAACCTGCCGAGACTAACTGCTTTATGGCAAAATGCAGGTATAACTTGGCGCACAAATTAATGGAGCATGATGAATCCATGCCTAGAGAACAACTAATAACGGCTTTACAACACCTACCCATAGAAAACGTAGTATTGCAACGCCAATATAATAAAATAAAGGGATAAATGGTGTCTCCCTAAAGCGCACCTATAATATTAATATTCTTATTTTATATGAAAGTAGAACTAGGAATCAGCATTGCAACTAATGTTGCTACTGCAAGCAAATGTCCAGAGGTATCCGAGTTGTTTTGCGGCATCAATTACCGCTCGGCCTTTTGATGGCATTCGCTAAATTTGATGGCATGGAGAAGTGCCTTTATTTCTCCATGCCATTTTGAGAAATAACTCAAATATTCTTAATCAATATTATTATTATGGAGAATAAAAAAAGAAGAAATTTTCAAGAACTCAAAGCAGAGTATTCTCGTAAAGAAACTACCGAATCCCGAAAAAAGGAGTTGGTCAAGTTGATGCAAGAAAACTTGAAACAACGATGCGGGCAAGATGGTGGCACTATTAAGTGCTTGGATGGAAAGAATTATTCGATAGACTCCAATGACGTGAGCGAGCTTTATGCCATTGATTTTTATTTAAATGAGTTGGAACGTAAAAAAAAGGTGGATAATATTTCAGAGAAAGCTCGCAAGGATGCAGAGAAAGAGAATAAATATAGCCTCACAAAAACCTATACAGGAAGATGAGTTTAATGAATAAACCACATGAGGATTTCTTCACAACTATTAAGCCTTTTGTAAACAAAGTCTATACTGATATACTCGGTAATGTCATTGCCCATAAACAAGGTCAAGGCAAGCGTCTCATGCTTATTGCTCACCATGATGTAATAAGCTTAATGGTAACTTATATTGATGACAATGGTTTTCTTTATGTGAAACCATCAGGCGGAATAGACTCGTCTATACTGCCGGCAAGGAAGCTGATTATAAGGCATGAGGGCAATTCAGTAATAGGCATAATAGGCAAGAAGCCAGTACATTTAATGGGAAATGACGCAAACAACACTAAGGTGAATTATGAAGACCTTTGGATTGATATTGGCGCAAATAGTCTGGAGGAGGCTGCCGAATTGGTGAGTATTGGCGACTATGCCTACTTTTGTACTGAGAGCGAGGAGTTACCTAATGACATAATTACCGGTTCCTACCTTGACGACATAGCCGGCTTGAAAGTATTGCTTAATGTAGCAGAACATCTACATAAAAAGAATGTGCCATGGGATATATATTTTGTGGCATCTAATTATGAGGAGATAGGAATGCGGGGAGCCCATGTCGCAGCCAATGCAATTCACCCCGACGTGTGTATTTGCATTGATGTAACTCATGCTACCGACTATCCATCAATGAATATCATACGCTATGGAGACATTAAGCTCGGAGAAGGTTGTGCCCTGGCAAAAGGGCCAAACGTTTATCCTAATCTTTTTGATGCCTTAAAAAATGCAGCTACTCAAAACAAAATTCCATATCAAATAGAGGTGAGTCCATATCCCACAGGCACGGATGCCAATGTCATACAATTAGCAGATAAAGGCATAAAGACAGCATTGGTATCTATTCCATGCCGATACATGCACACCCCGCACGAGATGTGCTCAAAAAATGATATTGCAGCAGCAGCCTCTATTATCTACTCATTTTTACAAACTTATGTGTGATACCTTGTAGTACTGTGCATCGCTATATTTATAAACCCGACATAAGTAACACCAATCAGATTACCACTTTTTAATACTTTTTGTCATGACCCTCTCAGAAGATCTCAAAAACATTATCACAAAGCATGGGGTGGATATTTTATCTAACCCACAAGTTATCAATTATTTCTCCGATTTGGGTATATCTAGTAAGTATCCCTATGCTATACCCATTTTTAAAGACATTCTTTCTCAACATGGGACTGAGATAGTTGCAACATTTACATTGGAAGATAAGTCTTCTTTAAATAATCTCCTCCGAAAGATCCAAAACAAGTATATCAGTGCATCTATCTATAACGAAAAACGCATTTTAGAGATATTTGATTCTTTGGCTTTCTCGCTTGATACTCAAATTAATGTGGAAACTTCACAAGAGATTTTACAGGAGACTTCACACAGTCAACCTGATGATAAGCAAGTAGAAGAGCAAGAATCAAAAGAAAAAACTATCAAGGTAATCGAAGAAGGCATAGAAAAACTTCAAAAACTTCGACAATCATTTTGTGATAAATACATTACAGAAGAGATGGCAAGCAGCATTGAGGATCTTTTAGATGAATTTTCTCAAAATGTGGAGTCGGGGATGATAGACCCAGAGGCTTTATCAACTCCAGAAATAATCAAAGAATTGCAGCTGATGCGTAAAATGATATATGAATTGCCCTACTTGGCAAAAGTCAAGCTTGAGATACAACGCACTTATGAGTCTCATTCTTCACCACCAAGAATTGACAATATAACAACTTGGTTAGGTATGGATCTTAGCACTGAATTTATTATATACAATAACCTTGTTGACGACATGCAACGGATGGTTGACAGAGCGACCAAGAGAACAAATATTTCCAACAATATATACAAATCCTCGGCCGATACCGAAAGCTTTTTCCATACGATAGCGAAAGCCGGTATAGGAATATGCTATCATTTCACCGACTCGATAACCAACTACTCTTTTGACATCGTTTTTACTAACGACGAATTAACCGCTCTGCTGCATGAGCCCATGAGCGACATTCAGCTTCTAGAATATAAAGTACAAAACGAAAATGCCACTTTGCCAAAAGCTACCGACAGCAATACAATAGCGGAAAAAATTATTATAGAACAGTATTATGTAGTTTATGTAAGCTTAATTCATCCTTATTCATATTTTAAAAATGTAAGGCGGAACCAAATCGCCTTTAATAAATTAAAGCAAGTGATTGCCGGCAATATTGCCAATAGCGGTGATGTGAATAATAAGAGATTCTTCAAGCTCGTGGCTCGCTTAGGGAAAGGGCTGCACTATCATTATCACAGCGACCCTATTAAAGGATTTATGGGAATTGGGGCAAAAGAGCCTGAGACACTCGATATCTATTTCACTAACATCGAACTCCAACAATTAGTTAGTAGGTATTAAAAAAATATTCACGCAATATGTCAGAATTAAAAGCAGGAACAAGAGTTGCATTGGCCGGTAGCGGACAAGTTCAGATTATTAAGGAACTTGGTCGCGGCGGTCAGGGTATCGTTTATCTGGTGTCGCTCGACGGCGCACAAATGGCGTTGAAGTGGTATTTATATAATCCTGGCGACAAGTTTTATAAGAACTTGGAGCGCAATGTTGCCGCCGGGCCTCCTAGCGATGCGTTCCTATGGCCAGAGTACCTTACCAAACGAGAGAATGGCAGTTTTGGGTATGTGATGAAACTTCGTCCAACAAATTACTTTGAATTTGGCAATTTTCTCTTGGCAAAAGTCACATTCAAGTCTATTAATGCCATGCTTGCCGCAGCCATGAAGATTTGTGACGGCTTCATGATGCTGCACCGTCACGGCTACAGCTATCAGGACTTGAATGACGGCAACTTCTTTATTGACCCTGACACCGGTGATGTCCTTATATGCGACAACGACAACGTGATGCCGCAAGGCGAAAAGAGCGGTATTATGGGTAAGGCACGTTATATGGCGCCCGAAATCGTGGCCGGTGGCATTCCCGACAAGTATAGCGACCAGTTCTCTCTATCGGTCATCTTGTTTATGTTGTTCTATGCTAATCATCCATTTGAGGGCGCTAGGGTTGTAGCATGCCCCTGCATGACCGAGAGCTATGAGAAGAAATTCTATGGCAGTGAGGCCATCTTCATTTACGACCCCGATAATGACACGAACCGTCCCGTGCGTGGCATCCATCAGAATGTGATACGTCGATGGCCAGTGTTCCCACAGCTGCTGCGTGACACATTTATCGAGCAGTTCAGCCAGGAGAGGCTTAAGAACCCGAATACTCGCTTGATTGAGATGAAGTGGAAAGAAATCATCAATGAAGTGCGTGACGAGATGGTGGTGTGTCCACACTGTAGAAAAGAAACTTTTGTTCAACTAAACCGCATTGTTAGCCGCTGCATGAATTGTGGAAAGGCTTTTGATACTTCCTTAAGATTAATCATGCCTGGACGTGAGCTGCCATTGACCAACATGACACAGCTTTTCTTTGACACAGAGAATACTCCCAAGGGACGCGTGGCAAATGACAGCGCAGGAAATGTGCTTATTCAAAATATTTCTAATGAAAGATGGGCCGTTGAAACACCCAGCGGAAAATTAAAGACTGTTGAAACTCAAGGCTTCATGCCAGCAAAGCCTGGCCTGAAAATATCTGTGAATATTCACAACTCGCAAGTTATAATGGAAATACAGAAAAAAAATATTACTGATAATAACTAAAAAACTCTTTAACTATGGCACTATTAGATGAGGCTGTAAGTGTCCCTCGCAGGACGATGACTCTTTTCTTTTTGATTGACACCTCAGGAAGCATGGAAGGGAACAAGATTGGAGCCGTAAACGATGCGGTGATTAACGTCCTCCCTATCATCGATGATATTTCAGCTACCAATCCCGACGCGGAAATCAAAGTGGCCGCTCTCGAATTTTCAAGTGATATTAGATGGCTTTACAACGAGCCGAAATTGGCTTCGGAGTTCGTTTGGCAAGACGTGAAAGCTGGAGGCTTAACTTCTCTTGGCGCGGCATGCATCGAGTTGAGTAGCAAGCTCTCACGCAGTGGCTATATGCAAGCCGCAAGCGGCTCGTTTGCCCCTGCAATTATCTTGCTCTCCGATGGCGGACCCACCGATGACTATCTAAGCGGGCTGGCAAAGTTGAAAGGCAACAATTGGTTTAAAGCCGCTATTAAGATTGCCATCGCCATTGGCGACGATGCCGACAAGGATGTGTTAAAGGAGTTTACAGGCTCAAGCGAGGCGGTATTTACCGTTCACAACATCGAAGCTTTGAAGCAGATTATCCGTGTGGTTGCCGTCACCTCATCGCAGATTGGCAGCAAAAGCAGCACCGCGGGCGAAGAAACAAAGCAAGACATGGTTATCAAAGACGTGACCGAGGCTGTAAACGACATACAAGGGGCTGATTCATCCACTGCACCGGCAGCCGACAACTATGACGAATGGGATTAATAAATATTAGGCATAAATGAAAGCCCTGCATTATTCATGTCAAGGCGAAAGCCACAAGGCAACCAACAAGGTTTGCCAAGACTATTCCTATAGCGAGGTGAGCGACCGCCTTGGCATTGCCATTGTGTGCGATGGTCACGGTGGCGCGCGTTATTTTCGCAGCGATGTAGGCGCCAAGTATGCTACCGAAATCACAAAAGGTTGTGTTGCCACTTTTGTTGACAACATAGAAGACGGCTTTTTTAAAGACAAGAAGTTCACACAAGTTTATGCGCTCAATACAGAGATAGAGAACGACGATTACGCAAAGAAAACCAAGGTCGATATTGCCATGCGGCAGTTGTTTTCGTCAATTATATATCGTTGGCAAGAAATGATTTGCTATCATGCCCACAATCAGCCATTAACTGATGTGGAGCGGGAGAATCTTGACCCTCGTTATGTTGCAGATTTTGAGGCAAAGAAGTCCTTAGAAAAGACTTATGGCTGCACATTGATGTGCTATGTTCAAACTAAGGATTACTGGTTCGCTTTTCATCTTGGAGATGGTAAATGCATTACTTTTGATAAAGATGGCAACTGGTGTGAACCTATTCCATGGGACGAAAGATGCTTCTTGAACAAAACCACATCCTTATGTGATTCAAGTGCTCTTGATGAGTTCCGCTACTGTTATCAAGGTGATGGCGGGCATCCTGCCATCGTTTTCCTCGGCTCGGACGGCATAGATGATTCATTTGGTGAAACAACTAATATGGTAAACTTCTATGCACAAATTGCTAAAATGCTTGCCAAAGAGCCATTAGAGAAATGTATCAACTCAATTCAAACCACCCTGCCCGAATTGAGCGCTCGCGGCAGTCAAGACGACATGTCGGTTGCGTGCGTGTTTGATGATGCCCTTATCGGTGCTGTCTCCAAGAATATCACACGGTGGCAACAGCGCAATGTGCTTAAAACTATAAGCACACTCAACGAGCGTATTGTGAGATTTAGCAAGGAATATGAGCAGTATGCCAAGATGAGCAATCTCTCCGACAAAGAGAAGATTGATAAGCAGAACACGCTCAATGCGTTGAAGCGTGCCTACGATTTCAAACGTGAGCAAGCAAAACGATATGACCGTTTCTCCCATGAATTGGAAAAGGAAGCTAACGTGCCTTATAGTGATGAGCTGGGATTCGGCGAGCAGAATATTCTTCCTCTAGAAACACTAGCGGTTGAGGAAACGCCTCAACCAAAAGGAAAAACCTTGGTTCAAAAATGATTTGAGAACTATATATAACATTAGTGACATAATATGAATGAAAAAACAGTAATGACAATCATAGTGCGTTGTATTTTTCATCGTGCGGCGAATCCCACATGTGACATCTTGTGCCTTGGCAAGGAAGAGTGGCGGACTTTCCTCGCTGCTGAGCCTCAACAGCGCATGAGAATGGCACTTACCAAGCTCAACAAAACCCATTTGCTGGGAGCTGTAAAGGAGATGGTGTGGATACCCTACGATTATCAAAACATTGTTAAAATCGTAAGTGAGATGTAAATGTCCTTCAAGGGGATGGCTTTTGAGGATAATTTTTCGTAACTCTAAAACAAATACATTAACAATAATGAAACGAACAGCAATCATTTTATTGTCTGCCCTTGTGGCGCTGCTGGCGAGCTACCCTCTGGCTGATGCCAAGGTCAAGAAATCAAAGCGCCGGGCAACTACAACATCAACTGCCGGTGTGGTGAGAAAAATTACTGCCAGCCAGTACTCTAGTCTTGTGGCTGACTATAATTATGCGCCTAACCGTTTTAAGGGCAACAAAGTTACAGTGGTCAATTTCTTCTCCACCACGTGTGGCCCTTGCCGCATCCAAGAGCAAATTTTGGACGCTTTGGCCAGCCAGTATGGCAGCCGTGTCAATTTCTATGCGTTAGACGTAAACCAGTGCATGCAAGTGGCGTCGGCTTATGGAATTAAAAGTGTGCCCACTACTCTGATATTCTCCCCCTCGGGCAAGAGCGCTACTGCCACAGGGGTGATTTGGCCTCAAGATTTAGCCAATGCAATCAATAGCTTTTTTTAGGTAGGCTGATGTGTTGCATAATCCACTAATTTTTATTATCTTTGTCCATTAAAAATTGAGTCCACTTGAAAAAGTAAAAAACGGCAAATTAAGCGAATTAAACTAATTTTCAGCCACTGAAAATCAAAATTTTAATTTTCCATTTTTCTTGTTTTTTGGACAATAGACTCAGAATAAGGACTTTTTAAAGTGGACTCAAAATTCAAGTTTATAAAGTAGCTGCGCAACTTTAAAAACTTGAGGATTAAAGATTAAAGAACACTTTGACTCGCTAAATCGCATTTTTCTCACTAATCACTAATCATCAGTCATGAAAAAAATTCTTTATTTCTCAGCATTATCAGTTCTTGCTATGGCAATGGCTGCTTGCACCACTGGCACTAGCACCTCGGCCAGCAGTTCACAAGAAGATTCCACAGCAATAGTCGAGGAACAAGTCGACACCATGGCGGCACCACAAGAAGCTGAAGCGGTTCAACCCGAGGCCGAGAGCACTGTCGACAACACCTACAACGAACAAGAAGCCGAAGCCTTCGCCACCATATTCATTAAGCAAGGCAAACCTCTTGCTTACCGTTTATCCAGTGCTAAAAAATTTATGACTCCCGAGTTATATGCCAAGTGCAAAAATTATACAAGTAACACTAACATAGAGAATGAAGGTGAAGAGCCTTATCTTGCTTATGGCGAAGAAGAGCAACACATAACCAGGCCGGGAGTGTTTATCAAGAGCCTAGGCAATGGTGAATTCTGTGGCACATTGAGCGAAGTTAGTGACTTTGCCGGCGACGAAGGCGGCTATTCCAACAGAGAATGTACTATCATAGTCGACAAGGTAGATGGTGAGTATAAAGTAGTCAACATCTACAACTACATGAAAAAGCGCTACGAGCTGTAGAACCATTCATTTGTCATTCATTGTCTTAAAACTGAGTCAATTGAGTCCGTCCTCTAATGATTATCCGTCAACATATTGCAATTTAAAAATTTTTCAGTAACTTTGTAACCTCACGATAAATAACCAACATAAACACTATAAAAACTCATGAAAGATTTTAATGCTAAAGAAGTTACTCAACAAGCTATCCAGTGGATCAGGGACTGGTTTGAAGAAAACGGGAAAGGATGCAACGCCGTGATTGGCATCTCGGGTGGCAAGGACAGCAGCGTTGTTGCCGCTTTGTGTGCCGCGGCTTTAGGCAAAGACCGAGTTTTCGGCGTTACCATGCCCAATGGCGAGCAAAAAGATATAGACGACAGCAATCGACTCATCAAGCATCTGGGCATCGGTTCTTGCTGTGTCAACATTGGAGAGACCTACCAAGCTCTCATGGCTGCAGTAACTGAGCAACTGGGCTCTGTGGGCAAGGAAGTGAGCAGCCAAACCGTCATCAACATGCCACCACGACTACGCATGACCACGCTTTATGCAATCTCACAGTCGATGAACGGACGAGTTGCCAACACTTGCAACCTCTCGGAAGATTGGGTGGGATATTCCACGCGATATGGTGACGCAGCGGGCGACTTCGCACCACTGGGTGGACTCACCGTGCAAGAAGTCATCGCAGTAGGAAAAGAACTGGGACTGCCCGTCGACCTCGTTGAGAAGACTCCTTCTGACGGACTTTGTGGCAAGACCGATGAGGACAACCTGGGATTCACCTACGCGACCCTCGACCGCTACATCCGCACTGGTGAATGCGACGACCCGCACGTTAAAGCCCTCATCGACGACAAGCACGTCAAGAATCTCTTCAAGCTCAAACCAATACCACATTTCGAGTACACCCCAACTGAATACTAATTACTGATAACTGACTACTGACAACTCAAAAAGTCCGAGTCAATTGTCTATAATACTCAAAAGCCGAATGGCTAAGAAAACAACATTAATGGAAAAAAGATATTGTCATTAATTGTCGTAAAAAAAACTGATAACTGACAACTGATAACTGACAACTCTTATGGCACTGATCACTTGTCCCGCTTGCGGGAAACAAATATCCGACCGAGCTGTTTCTTGTCCACACTGTGGCGAACCAATCCAGGGCCAAGAGCCCATGATGGAATATCAGCAACAAGAACCAGTTCAGCAATATGACGAAAGCGGCGATAATAATAACCGCAAATATATCGCACCATTGGCGATTTTTGCAGGTGTGTTACTAGCAGTTCTCGTAGGAGTAATAGCCTACAATAAAGGAGCAAAAAACGTGGATGAAACTGCCACAGAGCCCGCATCCGAGTCCTATACAGCAGTTGACACCTCAAGCACCATTTCACCATCAGCTCCTTTTAACACCAGCATGCAACCGCAAACCGAATCGAAATCTGAAGATGATGCCGTTAAATCTGCTGAAGAAACCTCTGAGGACTTGCCTAGCATCCCAAGACATAGCAGCCACCATCACCGCTCATCCAGGCCACACAATCCCTCCATTGACGAAATGATTAATAATGCTCCACCCGCAGCGTGGAGATAACTGAGTAGATTACTAATAACAACATAATAACCTATTACCTATGGCACAAATCTTTTGTATCAACTGTGGAAACAAAATCCCCGAGGGGGCACACTTCTGCCCCGCGTGTGGCACTCCACGACCAGCTCTGCCTTCCGACTATCAAGAGCAGCCTGCTGTGCAGCAACCTGTGCAGCAACCAGCGCAGCAGCCACAACCTTATGCTCCCCAGAAAGACCAGTATGCTGCCCCCGACATGCCGCCACCACTAGGTCCTGAGCAGCCCTATCAACAACCCTATCAACAGCCCTACGCTCCAGGGCTGCCACCACAGCAATATCCACCCAAGAAAAAGTCAAGCGGCGGCATCATAGCACTCATAGCAGTGCTAGCTCTCGCAGCCTTGGCTGGCGGTGGATGGGCACTTTACAAGTATGTGCTCAAGCCTTCGGCGCCTGTAGAGAACAATGAGCCGTCCACATCCTTCAGCAGTGAAGAGGACAACACAACCTACTCTACCGAGGTGTCATCCATCGACAGCGTGACAATCGTCACCGACACAGTAGTAACAGTTGATAACAACGGCACTAAAGAAGAGATTATCATTCAAGATCCACAACCCGATGTGCCAAGCATTCCTCAAGAAAAGGTAAGCCGAAGAAGATCTGGTGAACCTTGGGGCATGACCGACGAAGAGGCGGCACAAATGCGACGCAACAGACAAAACGTGCCCAGCATTCCTCGTTCACAACAGCGTCAGTCAAGGCGTAATCGCTACAACGGCGAACCCTGGGGTATGACCGACGAGGAAGCAGCACAAATGAATGACGGCATGCCAATGGGGATGACCGACGAAGAGGCGGCCATGATGCGACAGATGCAACGCCAGCAACGCAGGGCAAGGCGCCGTTAACCACGAGCTATATAAAGCCCGAATGGCCTACAATCCTCAAAAAAGAGGTTGTGACAAGGATTTTACCCTACCACAACCTCTTTATTGTGTTATTTTCCAGTAACTTAAATCACAAATGTCGAGTCATAGTACTTCTGAACGTCACTAGCCTCGATGTCAAAGTCTTTCTCCTTGCCCAGAATCTCCATGTTCTCGCTGTTCTTACAGCGGCAACGGATGATATTGTCGGTGCTGGGCACATATAGGATCACATCCTCCTGATATTGGTCAACAAATACATTGCTTAACTTAACCATATAGAAATCAGTGCCATTATGGTTAAACTTGTAGGCCGAGCCACTCACACCTCCTATCTGCTCCTTCAAGGAAGCAACACCCGCGCGAGCAACGAAGTCATCGTTGGCGAGCAAGTTGCGGATGGGTTGCTTTGTGCCCTCTTTGCCCACTGCAGCGGCAATAAGCTCAGCGATACTCTTGTTGTTAGAATAAGACGACGACACAGCAGCGTCGGCTGCACGGTCGGTAGGCATCTCCAAGCCTGGGCGTTTCTTAGTAGTAACCTTGGTGGTCGATGCTTTCTTCTTTGTAACCTTCTTCTTGGGAGCGGCATCCACCGAGAATGCCACGGCAAGTGCCAACATGCACACGAGAATTGTTGTGATTTTCTTCATTTTCTTGTGATTTTAGGGGTTATAATTATTCTATTGTGGCGCAAATATAATACATTTTTGCTATACATCATTCCTTAGCACAAGAAAAAAGCCCCAACACCAGTTGATGTTGAGGCTCTTTGGAAGCGTGGGAAGAGGTGGACTCGAACCACCGAACCCGAAGGAGCGGATTTACAGTCCGCCGCAATTGCCACTATGCGATCTTCCCAAACATTAATAGCGACTGCAAAGGTAATACTTTTTTTTAAATCTGCAAATTTTTTCATTTTGAAGAAGTGTTTTTTTAATAAATAGCATTAAAAAAGCCATCTTATCGAGAAATAAAACGTTATCTTTGCAAGAAATTTTTGATTAACGAATGAAACTTACGACAAACGATAAACAATCATCGAGCAAAGAAACTCGACACAAGATACTCTCATCGCGGTTTGCGCCGCTGGTGGCACTGGTGGCCAATTTGTTTATGGCCTATGTGGTTTACTTTCTGGCACGAGTAGTTTATCTGCTTGAGAACTACAGCATATTCACACAAGGGCTTGACACTCAAGGCCTGCTAAGCGCGTTCCAAGGAGGCTTTATGTTCGACTCCTCGGCGATTATGTACACTTGTTCGCTTTACATCGTCATGATGCTACTGCCGCTGCACCTCAAGGAGCGGCCACACTATCACAATGTGTGCAAGTGGGTCTTTGTTGTAATCAACGCCATATGCCTAGCCATCAACCTCATGGATGCTGTATATTTCCAATATACAAGCCGTCGCACCACAAGCACTGTGTTCTCGGAGTTCAGCCATGAGGGCAACTTAGGAGCAATTTTCGGAACCGAGATGCTGCGACACTGGTACCTGGTGCTCGTAGCAATAGTGCTGGTGTGGCTCATGTGGAAGCTCTATGTCATGCCACGCCTCACTGTGCAGCGCGCACGCTCTTGGCGCTACTATGCCATCATGGTGGCGGGAGTGCTCGCCATGGTGCCCACTATGATTAGCGGTATGCGCGGCGGCCTAGCCACTGCTGTGCGCCCCATCACGGTGAGCAACGCCAACCAGTATGTGGACCGTCCTGTTGATGCAGCATTGGTGCTCAACACACCGTTTGCATTGCTACGCACCTTGGGAAAAGATGTATACAGCAACCCGCACTACTTTGACAACGAGGCTCAGCTCGAAGCCGTTTACACCCCGATTCACGAACCGGCCGACACCGTCACATTCACACCCAAGAACGTGGTGGTTATTATCGTCGAAAGCTACGGAAAGGAATATCTGGGATTCTTCAACCATGACCTTGACGGCGGCAAATACAAGGGATACACTCCATTTATCGACTCGCTAATGGCTAAGTCGCTAACCTTCAAATATAGCTATGCCAACGGGCGCAAGAGCATTGACGCTATGCCCAGCGTGCTCTCGGGCATTCCCATGATGAAGGAACCGTTCTTCGTCACTCCAGCCTCGATGAACAACCTGAGCGGCATGGCGCGACAACTCGATGGCAAGGGCTATACCACAGCATTCTTCCACGGAGCACAAAACGGGTCGATGGGATTTGAGGCTTTTGCTCGCTCCACAGGCTACAAGCAATATCTGGGACGTACCGAATTCAACAACGACCCCACTACACGTGGCGACGAAGACTACGATGGCACCTGGGCAATTTGGGACGAGCCATTCTTGCAGTTCATGTGCCACAAAATCAATGGTTTCAAAGAGCCGTTCCTAGCCACCGTGTTCACTGCCTCTAGTCACCATCCGTTTAAGGTGCCCGAGGAGCTTGAGCAGCAGTATCCCGAGGAAGGCACCCAGCCCATCCACAAGTGTGTGCGCTACACCGACATGGCTCTGCGCCGTTTCTTCGAGGATGCTTCCAAGCAGCCTTGGTTTAAGAACACCATCTTCATCTTCACTGCCGACCACACCAACCAAACAACTCACGACGTGTATAAAACCGACCTGGGAATGTTCTCAATTCCAATTGCTTTCTACACCCCCGATGGCTCACTTGAGCCCGCCGTGCGTGACGATGTGGTGATGCAGCAAGCCAACGTCATGCCCACACTCATGGGAATGCTAGGATATGACCAACCTTACCTAGCCTTTGGTTGCGACGTACTCAACACGCCGCCCGAACAGACTTGGGCATTCAACTACAACAACGGCATCTACCAATTCCTGCAAGGCGACTGGATGATGCAGTTTGACGGCGACAAAGTCAAGGCTATGTACCGCTTCAAGCAAGACCCAATGCTCAAGCAAAACCTCGCTGGCAAAGCTCCTGAGCAAGCCGCCATGGAACGCCAGCTCAAAGCCCTAATCCAGCAATACATGACCCGCATGACCGAAGACCGGCTCACTATAAGGAAATAAGTAATAAGTAATAGAACCTAAAGCAATGAGAAAAGAGGATTTTAAGAAATTAATAGAGAGCAACGCTCAAGTGATTGAGCAGATAAGGAAGAGCGCTCACGAGCTGCACGCCAGCGTGAACCAGAGCTACGACAGTCATCCTTATGGCTACCACCTTGACATGGTGGCCGACTCGGTTTATCGCTATGGACATCTCGTGTGCGACACCCCTGGCGACGTGCTGCCACTGCTTTTTGGAGCCTACTATCACGACAGTATCGAGGACGCACGGCTCACCTATAACGACGTGCGAAAAACTGCGGCCCAGTTCATGGACGACCGGCAGGCACTTCTCGCAGCCGAGATTGCCTATGCCCTCACCAACGACAAAGGACGCACTCGCGCCGAGCGAGCAGGAGAGAAATACTACGCTGGAATCCGCGAGACACCCTACGCTCCCTTCGTCAAACTCGCCGACCGCCTGGCAAACATCTCCCACTCCTGCACCCATAGCAACCAACGCATGATAAAGATCTACCAAGAAGAACTCCCCCACTTCCTCGAAGCCATCACCCCCGATACCAACGACCCACGCCACTCCCTCCCACAACCCATGATCGACGCCATAATCAAACTCATCAACGAGTAACCAAAACTGCATATTTGAGTGGGATGGGGTAGGAGATTATTTTGGAGAGGGCTTTTTTGTTTTTTAGATTTTTATTAATTTTGCAGTTGTTGATGAAAAAGCACCTTAATGATCTTTCAACGTTATGATTACCTACTGGAAATATGACACACGATATGTTCAGGTTGACGAGTGGCAGCCTGGATGCTGGATACGCGTGAGCAATCCCACTGCCGAGGAACTCGAACTGCTTGAGAGCCGCTGGCAAGTGCCTCTCGATGAGGTGCACGACGCTAACGATGCCGATGAGCGTCCTCGTCTGGATCAAGAAGACGATTGGATTGCTGCCATTGTGCGTATCCCCAACAGCTATGTCGATGAGGACGGCGACACGGTGTTTACCACGCGCCCGCTTTCGGTCCTGATCAACGGCGACGTGTTTGTCACAGTGAGCTTCTTTGAGAGCCCCGTGCTTAGCGACTTCATCGCATGGAGCAACCGCCGAGGCCAGCCCGAGCGTCGAGGCTGCGACATGTTGCTCTCGGTGTTGCTTTCCAGTTCGGTGTGGTACCTCAAGTACCTGAAGCAGATGAACTCCATGATGATGACTGCCGAGGAGCGTCTTGAGAAATCGATGAGCAATGAGGAGCTACAAAAGATGATGGGACTTGGAAAATACCTTATCTACTTTATCACGTCGCTGCGAGGCAACGAAATGGTGCTCATGCGCCTCAAAAAAGTGCTTCGCAATGTGACCTACGATGAAGACCTGCTCGACGATGTGGAAATCGAGATGCAACAGGCCTATGACACAGCCTCAATCTATAGCAAGATTCTTGAGCGTCAGCAGTCGACCTATTCATCCATCATTGGTAATAACATGAACGTGATAATGCGCACCCTCACCGTTATCACCATCATCCTGATGGTGCCCACAGGCATCGCAGGTTTCTACGGAATGAACGTGCCCAACGGCATGGAGTCGTGGATGTGGGGATTTGTGTTCGCAATCATGCTCTCGGTGATACTATCGATACTGATTTACGTATACCTCAAACGCAAAAAACTCATCTAAGAAAAGTGAGGCAATGTGCCTATACCCCCCTTTATCCTCCTTCATTTTTTTAGAGGAGGAGCTAAAAAGTGTTTCCAGCAATGTCTCATTTTGAAATCATTAACAAAAAACTGACCGTTGATAATAGATAACTGAAAACTATTTGTTATCTTTGCATTTCGTTTTTTATAGAATGAATTTGACGCATGGAGATTAGTTACATTACCCAGAATGTGGAGATGCCAGCTATCGATGCCGAAAAGGTGAAAAGCTGGATTGAGACGGTGGCTCACGAGCATGGCAAGCGCGTAGGTGCATTGACCTATGTGTTCTGCGACGATGAATACATTCTCGCCACCAACAACCAATTTCTGGGTCATGACTATTACACCGATATCATCACCTTCGACTATAGTAACAGCCACCGTATTAGCGGCGACATGGTGATATCGCTCGACACGGTTCGCAGCAATGCCGAACAGCTGGGTGTGGACTACCAGGGCGAGCTCCTGCGCGTCATCATCCACGGTGTGCTGCACCTGTGCGGCATCAACGACAAGGGTCCCGGCGAGCGCGAGATCATGGAGCGTCATGAAAACGAAGCGCTGGCTATTCTGCCCGAAAACGTCATCAAGAAATGAGATTTGACTACGATGTAATAGTGATTGGTGCCGGTCATGCCGGCTGCGAGGCGGCATGTGCCGCTGCCCGACTGGGTTCCCCTACCCTGCTCATCACAATGGACATGAACAAGGTGGCTCAAATGAGCTGCAACCCTGCTGTTGGCGGCATCGCCAAGGGACAGATAGTGCGCGAGATTGACGCTCTGGGCGGCCAGATGGGCATTGTCACCGACCGCTCGTCAATCCAGTTCCGCATGCTCAACCGCAGCAAGGGACCAGCAATGTGGAGCCCTCGTTCGCAGAGCGACCGCACACGCTTCATCGAAAACTGGCGCAAAATCCTTGACAGCACTCCCAACCTTTATATGTGGCAGGACAGTGCCACAAGCCTCGTCATTGAGGACGGCACAGTCAAGGGCGTGCAAACCGCTTTTGGCGTGACCTTCACTGCTAAAGCCGTCATTCTCACTGCCGGCACTTTCCTCAATGGATTGATGCACGTGGGGAGTGTGCAGGTTGAAGGCGGCCGAGTGTCGGAACCAGCATCAACGGGCATCACCGAGCAACTTGTGGAGTTAGGCTTCACCGCCAGCCGCATGAAGACAGGCACCCCTGTTCGCCTCGACGCCCGCACCATTGACTACAGCCAATGCCAGCGCCAAGATGGCGAGAACGACTTCCATCATTTCTCCTATCTGCCCGGAGTTCGCAGCGAGCTGCGTCAACGTCCGTGCTGGATTGTTTTCACCAACGAAGAAGTGCACCAAGTGCTTCACGAAGGGCTCCCCTACTCTCCGCTTTACAATGGCCAGATTCAGAGCGTAGGCCCCCGCTACTGCCCCAGTATCGAGACAAAGTTAGTCACCTTCCCCGACAAAGACTCTCACCAGCTCTTCATCGAGCCCGAAGGCGAGACAACTCAGGAGATGTACTTGAACGGCTTCTCGTCGTCGATGCCGTGGGACGTGCAAATTGAAGCAATTTCACACATTCCCGCACTGCGCGATGCGCAGGTCTATAGACCAGGATACGCCATAGAATACGACTTCTTTGACCCGCGCCAACTCACCCACACCCTCGAGACCAAACTTGTCAAGAACCTTTATTTCGCAGGACAAGTTAATGGCACCACGGGTTATGAGGAAGCAGCAGGCCAGGGCCTAGTGGCAGGCATCAACGCACACCAAAAAGTGCGCGGCAAAGAGCCGTTTGTCCTCGCCCGCGACGAGGCCTACATAGGAGTGCTTATCGACGACCTCGTCACTAAGGGCGTTGACGAGCCCTACCGCATGTTCACTTCACGCGCCGAGCACCGCATCCTGCTGCGTCAGGACGATGCCGACATGCGCCTAACTCCACGTGCCTATGAGCTGGGACTGGCATCGCTCGAACGCTACGAGTTGATGGTCTCAAAGCGAGAGCAAGTTGATGATTTAGTGGAGTTTACACGCAACTTCTCGGTAAAAGCAGCGATAATAAACCCAGCGCTCGAAGAGGCTGGATATCAACCACTTAAGCAAGGCCAAAAACTCTATGACCTCTTGCTCCGACCTCAGTTTGACATCCAACTTCTAGCACAATTCATTCCCGCGCTGCAAGAGAAACTCAACACCCTTGAGCAAGAGCGCCGCGAGGAGATAATCGAGGCCGCCGAGATAAAGATCAAGTATCACGGATACATCCAGCGCGAAGAGATGATTGCCGAGAAAATAGGACGACTCGAACGCCTCTATATTAAGGACAAGTTTGACTATTCCACCATCCTCCAACTCTCGACCGAGGCGAGACAGAAGCTTGAGAAAATCAACCCCGAAACCATAGGGCAAGCATCCCGAATTCCGGGCATCTCACCCAGCGACATCAACATCCTGCTCGTTCTCATGGGAAGGTGACACACAAGCAATGTTCCACGTGAAACATCGACCACTCCCCCATCCTCGACTCGCAAAATAAACACGACATAATTAGCAACATTAATAATAAACATCAACATGGAAAAAGAAAAGATTGACTACGTAAAGAGTAAAGTGAGAAACATTCCTGACTTTCCAGTAAAAGGAATTCAGTTCAAGGACCTCACAACCGCATTCAAAGACCCAGAATCGCTCAATATTATGCGCGATGCCATTATAGAACTGTATAAGGACAAAGGCATCACCAAGGTGGTGGGCATCGAAGCACGCGGATTCATCTTTGGCGCAATCGTTGCTTCGGCACTCGGAGCTGGATTCGTGCCCCTGCGCAAGCCGGGCAAACTTCCCGCAAAGACCATCAAGAAGACCTACACCAAAGAATATGGCGAGGACACCATCGAGATTCACGAGGACGCCATTGGTCCCGACGATGTAGTTCTCATGCACGACGACCTACTCGCAACCGGTGGCACAATGGCAGCAGCTCTCGACTTGGTTGGCATGATGAAACCCAAGAAGACTTACATCAACTTCCTGTGCGAACTTGTAGACCTTAAGGGTCGCGACATTTTCCCAGCCGATGTTGAGGTAACTTCCCTCTTCGACTTCGAAGGAGAGTAAATTTAATGCACAATGCTAAATGTGCATCACCACTCCCCTCTTTTACACTCCACTCTTCACTGAAAATTGCAGCCTATGCGCGACGAGTTGAAGTTGAAAATATCGCTCCTTCCCGACAGTCCAGGTGTGTATCAATACCTGAACCGGGAAGGAACGGTTATATATGTGGGTAAGGCCAAGAACCTAAAGCGACGTGTTAGCTCCTACTTCAACCGCGTGCACCCAGTGGTGCGCACCAACCTGCTCGTGCGAAACATCTGGGACATGAAATATATCGTTGTCAACAGCGAGGAAGATGCCCTAGATCTTGAAAACAGCCTCATAAAAGAGTTCCAGCCTCGCTACAATGTGTTGCTCAAGGACGACAAGTCCTATCCCTGGATTTGCGTCACCAAAGAGTTATTTCCACGCGTGTTTATCACCCGAGAAAAGCACACCAAGGGCACGAAATATTATGGCCCCTATCCCAAGACCGAGGTAGCACATGCACTAGTCGACACCATCAAGCAGCTCTACCCTATCCGCACTTGCCGCCACGCACTCACTACCGAGAATGTGGAAAACCGCAAGTATAAGCTATGCCTACAATACCACATCAAGAATTGTGAGGGTTGTTGCCAAGGATTTGTTTCACATGAAACATATTCGACTTATATTGAAGACATCACAAAAATTCTCAATGGCGACACCAAGCAAGTGAGTGATTTTCTCATGCAAGAGATGATGAGACTAGCCCAAGAATTGAAATTTGAGGAAGCCGAAGTACTAAAACGAAAGTATCAACTACTAGAAAAATATCGTGCAAAATCGGTTATCGTCAACCCCACAATTCACAACGTTGACGTCTTCACGATTGTGCGTGATGATGGTGCCGCCTATGTCAACTTCATGCACATGCGCAACGGGGCCATCGTGCAGAGCTTAACAGTGGAATATAAAATCCAAGATGCAGGATCGGACGAGACAAATGAAGAAATCATTTCGACAGCTGTGCGCGACATCCGAGAAAGGTTTGCCGACACCTATAAGCATGACAAAGTAAAAGAAATACTCGTCAATGTAGTTCCCGATTTTGAGATAGAGGGAATAGAATATGTGGTGCCACAACGAGGTGACAAACGCAAACTAGTAGCCATCTCGGTTAAAAACGCCGAGCAATATCGCACCGAGAAACTCAAGCGCATAGATAAACTGAATCCCGAGCAACGAGCAACACGCACCCTCACCGCAATGATGAAAGACTTGCACCTTAAAGAGCTTCCCAGGCACATTGAGTGCTTCGACAACAGTAGCATCTCGGGAACAAATGCTGTAGCAGCATGCGTGGTGTTCCGTAATGCCAAACCTGCTAAAAAAGAATACCGGCATTTCAACATAAAGAATGCCGACGGAAATGATGACTACGCTCAAATGCGCGAAGTTATTAATCGCAGATATACTCGACTCTTGAACGAGGGGACCGAGCTACCACAACTCCTGGTGGTCGACGGAGGCAAAGGACAACTAAATGCCGCTGTCGAGGTTCTCGAACAGCTGGGGTTGCGTGAAACAATTGCCGTTATTGGCATCGCAAAGCGCCTTGATGAGATATTTTTCCCTGGCGACAGTGTGCCACTATATATTGACAAAAACAGCGAGACAATAAGGGTTATCCAAAAGCTTCGCGACGAGGCCCACCGCTTTGGCATCACTCATCACCGCAACAAGCGCAGCAAGTCACAAATCCATAGTCAGCTTGATGACATCAAGGGAATAGGTCCTGCAACTCGAAATGCACTTCTCAAGCATTTCAAGAGTCTCAAACGAATCAAGGAAGCATCGAATGATGAAATTTCACTTGTTGTGGGAGCCAACAAAGCACGACTTGTGATTGAGGCACTAGAAATTGGCAACAACGGCCAGCACGAGTAGGGGAGAGCTGTTTTCTCGTATTTTCTCATTTTTCTGAATAAAATAATCCGACATCCCAACAAATGCATCAACACACTGAAACACAATTAAATAACAACCAAAAGTCATCATTTTAAGCCGTTTTCCTCGCATTTTTTGAGGCTATTTTCAAAAACTAAGGCAAATATCCGAGTGAGAACTCAATATTTTTTATTATCTTCGTGACATAAAAACAAATACCATAAATAATCTTCAATCATGATAAATGTTTTTCACATCGTCTCGAGCAAGACATGGGGTGGGGCAGAACGATATGCCAGTGACCTCGTCGCTCACATGCGTCACGATCCCGACTTCTATGTCGAGGTGGTGAGTGCCAAGAACGACGACATCATCGAGCAGTTCCAAAAGATGGACATTCCAGTATCGATTCTGCCACTCAAGGGCATTCGTGACATCGATAGCCCGGTGCGACTTGCAAGAATGCTTCGCAAGGGCAAGAACATCGTTCATGTTCACACCTATCGTGATGCCGTCACTGCTGTGATGGCTCGCATCATCAGCGATAATCCCAACACCAAGGTCGTTTTCACGCCTCACACCCTTAAGAAACCCACATTTAACTATGTGTCGAAAAAGGTTTACAACAACATTGACCACTATGTCTTTGTATCGCAGTTTGCCTACGACCATTTCCTTGCTCACGCAGCGCCTCGCATCAAGAAGTCGCTCACCAGCGTGATTCCTGAGAGTGTGCTCAACACCGACACCAGTGCCCAGGCTCCAGTTCCTGACCTGCGCAAGGAGTTGAAGATGACTCCTGAGCAGGCATTGATCATGTTCCATAGCCGCCTGAATCATGAGAAAGGCGTTGACGTGTTGCTCAAGGCCATCACCGACCTTGACCGCGAGAGCTACAAACTCGTAATGCTTGGCGAAGGACAAGACAAGGCAGTTCAACGCATCAAGAGCTATATCATTGAGAATAAGCTAGTTCACAATGTGCATCTACTCGGTTTCCAACGCAACATGCATGGCTACCTGTGGCAGTGCGACTTTGGCGTGCAACCATCGGCCATACCCGAGATGCAGGGCATCAGCAACCTGGAATATATGAAGCAGGGCAAGCCCATCATCACCACCAACAATGGCGCGCAACAAGAGTATGTGCGGAACATGGAGAACGGAATTCTCGTCAAGCCCAATAATGTAGAGCAACTCGCCGAGGCAATAAAGACGCTCGTTAATGACCGCGAACTCATCCACCGCATGGGTCGCCAAGCCAAGCATGACTTTGACACCAACCTCAACTATGAGAGCTTCTACCACAAGATAACATCTCTTTACAGCCGACTACTAAACGACTGAGTAACAATAGGGTAGTGGGGCTATATAATTAAATATGAATAAAATATTGAATCCGTGGCGTGGTCATCCACGCTACAACTGTTTTGGGTGCGCACCCAACAATCCCATTGGCTTGCACCTTGAGTTTTGGGAAGACGGCGACGACATCGTCACCCACTGGCAACCTGAGCCAAATTATCAAGGATGGATCGACACCATGCATGGCGGCATCCTGAGCACGCTCATCGACGAGACTTGTGGCTGGGTTGTAACAAGCAAGATGCACACCAACGGCTTCACCGTTGAGATGAACGTGCGCTTTCGCAAGGCTGTGTCAACACATGACCCAAAACTTACAGTGCGTGCTCACATCACTGGCCAACGTCGCAATCTGCTCTTCATGCACGCTGTGTTGACCAACGATGCTGGCGAAACATGTGTAGAGGGTGATGTTACCTACTACCTGATGAGCGCCGAGAAGGCCAAGGAAATAGGCTTTGAGTCGTTTGGCGATTAGGGTTTTATTTTTTTAGGAACGCGAGTACATTTTTGTCAAAGATTTTAGTTATTTTTGTGGAATAAATTCTAGAGGGCATGAAAGTTGTCTTGGTCAATAAGAGTGACAGCAAAGGTGGCGCTGCAGTTGTGTCGCTGAGGCTCATGCATGCCCTTGTTGACGCTGGCGTTGATGCCCGTATGCTCGTGATTGACAAGCAGAGTAACGACAACTTGGTCGACGTTATGGGCAGCAAGTGGGGCAACAAGTGGCGATTCCTTGCCGAAAGGGTAGGGGTGTGGTGCCGTAATGGTTTCGACCGCAGCACCCTGTTCATGACCGACCCTGCCACACATGGTGTAAACATATCCAATCATCCCTGGATAAAAGATGCCGATGTGGTGTGCCTTAACTGGGTGAACCAGAGCACATTGTCGCTCAAAGGCATAGAGCAGATTGCCAAGAGCGGCAAACCCATAGTGTGGACCATGCACGACATGTGGAACTGCACTGGTTCGTGTCATCATGCCTACGAATGTCCGGGCTATAAGACAACCTGCGAGAGTTGCCATCTGCTGGGCAGCAAGGGACGTGACCTTTCTACCGTTACACAGCAACGCAAACGCCAACTTTACCGGGAAACCGACATCCACTTTGTGGCGGTAAGCAACTGGCTAGCAGCCAAGTGCCGTGAGAGCAGCCTGATGCATGACAGCGATATCAGTGTGATTGCCAACGCATTCCCTGTCGAGAACTTCTCGGCTACAAGGTTGCCAAACGGTGATTACGGCATCGATGACGACAAGAAAGTGATTGTGATGGGTGCTGCACGCCTTGACGACCCTGTGAAAGGTTTTGACCAGCTTATTGCTGCGACAAAGCACGTTGCCGAGCATAAGCCAGAGCTAGCCCAGCGCTTGCATTTGGTGCTGTTTGGTGCTATAAAAGACGCGTCATTGCTCGACCAAATAGCCTTGCCTTACACTCATCTTGGTGTGGTAAATGATGTAGCCAGAGTGTACAGCCATGGTGATATCGTTCTCTCGACATCGCTCTATGAGACACTGCCTGGCACGCTCATCGAGGGGCAGGCTAGCGGATGCTTGCCAGTGACCTTTGGGATGGGCGGACAGGCCGACATCGTAGACCATCTCAAGACGGGATATATTGCTGAGTATAAAGACACTGCGAGCATTGCCGAAGGTATAGAGTGGGCGATTGGTGCCAATGTTTCAAGGCAATTTCTGCACGATGAGGTGGAGCGCAAATTTGCTGCATCAAAAATAGCGCAACAATACATTGAACTATTTGAAAATATAATAACCTAAAAATATAGTGGATTATGAAGAAAAGTACACTGATGATGGGAATAGCGTCGGCATTATTGCTGGCGATAGTGTGCTGCCCTGCTGCACAAGCACGGAAAAAAAACAATAGGCCGCATCCCAAACTGGTAATGAAAGCGCTGGTAGTTTATTATTCTCAAACGTCGAACACCAAGGCTGTTGCCATGGAGATTGCCAGATTGCGTCATGCCGACATTGCTGAAATTGAGCTTGTTAACCCTTATGACAAGGATTACAATGCCACCATTGAGCGTTGCAAGAAGGAAAAGAAAGAAGGCATTCTCCCCGAGATTAAACCATTGAAAGTTGATGTTTCAAAATATGACGTGATATTCTTGGGATATCCAATATGGTTTGGCACCTATGCTCCCCCTATTGAAGCTTTCCTAAACCAGGTGGACTTGAGTGGCAAGATAGTGGTGCCGTTCTGCACCTTTGGCAGTGGAGGTCTTGAGTCGAGTGTAAAGAGCCTTGCCGCCAAACAGCCAGGAGCCGAGATTCTGGATGGTTACGGAGTGCGCGCTGCACGCATGGATGCTATGCCCGAGGAGGTAGACCAGTTCTTAACGGCCAGCTATTTCATCAAGGGCAAGGTCGTGAAGCTCGGTGAGTTCTCGGCAACTCATAGCGTTAGCAATGACGAGGCGGCCATCTATGATGCTGCAATTGGTGATTACCCTATGATGCAAAACACCAGACCACTTTTCGTTGCTTCGCGCGCTATTCCCGACGGCACTGAATACCTGTTCACCGCCTACGAGAAGCGAAAGGAGCCAGTTGACCCAAATATGTCGATGCGTCCTCCAAAGGAGATGCACGTTTATGTGATAGCAATCAATGGCAAGGCACCCGTGTTTACTAAGGTTGTAAGATAAATGTATAAAAATAGATAATCATGCAAACAGTATTATTTACAAGTACGATATTTGGTCCCATCCACAGCCGCAGGCTGGGGACTTCGCTTGGTATTAACCTAATGCCTAATGATGGCAAGATTTGCTCGTTTGACTGCCTCTACTGCGAGGCGGGCTACAACGCCCAGGGTCCTGGCACCACTGGCGTGTCGAAGCGCGAAGAAGTGAAAAAGCAACTCAAGGCCAAGCTAAAAGCGATGCACGAGGCAGGTGAGAAACTCGACGTGATAACCTTCTCGGGCAATGGCGAACCCACATTGCACCCCAACTTCAAGGAGATAGTGCACGACGTGATAAACCTGCGCAACCAGTATTTTCCCGAGGCTAAAGTGAGCGTGCTGAGCAACGCCACGATGGCTGGTCGCCCCAATGTGATAGCAGCCCTCAAGCAAGTGGATAACAACATCCTCAAGCTCGACAGCGCTGTGGCTCGCACTATGCGATTGATTAACCGCCCAACGTCGCCCAACGTGCTTCCACAAGGTATTATCGAGGACTTGAAGGCCTTTGGTGGCAAGTGCATCGTCCAGACCATGATGGTGCGCGGTGAGCACGACGGACAGATTGTGGACAACACCACCGACGCCGAGATTGACGCTCTAATCAACGCCTATCTCGCAATAAAGCCTAAGGAAATCATGCTCTACAGTATTGATCGCAAAACTCCTGAGGAGAAACTTGTGAAGGTGCCTGCCGAGGACCTCAAGCGCATAGCACGACACATTGAGAAAGAGACTGGCATTACTGTGCAAGTGAGCTGTTAGTTCATAGTTAATAGTTCACAGTTCATAGTTTTTGGGGGTGTACTATATTGAGGATGAGGAGTTTGGCAAGATGTATGTTAGCATGCGTGCTGGCATGCGCAACATTACCATGCGGTGGAAGGGTGGCTCGCTCTATGTGAACGCGCCTAGATCGGTCTCGATAACCCAAATCAATTCCACTCTCAACAAGTTTCGCGACAAGCTTCGAGCATCTCGCGAAAAGGAGTCTATTACCTATAACATTAGGCAGGTGATTCAATGCTATGGACTCACGCTGACAATCAAGGAACAGGACAAGAAGCCTAGTTTAATACTTTTCAAGCACAGTTGCGACAATGTGGATGTGCTTGTGCCTAAAGGAATTGACTTGAGCGAGCCAAGAAACAAAAATTGGATATCAAAAGCGTTGCGCCATGCTCTCAACGGACACACACAGCCACTCATTGAGCTGGCGCAGGAAGTGAGCAGGCGGCTTGGAGTTGCTCCTGCACGGTTTGAGATAGGGCGGGGCTTGCGCAAGATGGGCCATTGCACGCCCGACAGGGTGATACAGCTGTCGGCTAACCTCATGTTCTTGCCCGAAGACCTCATTGAACTTACTATATGCCACGAACTTGCCCACCTCACGCACATGAACCACTCACCGCAGTTCCATGCTCTCGTTGACAAATACCTGAATGGGCGAGAAAAACTACTGGAATTGAAGCTGAAAAAGTTCAAGTGGCCAGTAATGTGATTTCTCATCATCAGCACTTTTTCATTTATCCCAAATAGGGCATTAAGTTTCATGCGATAGTAACTGCGTTAACAGTAACAAAAACTAGCTATCGTCAACCTAATGACCTATTTGGGTTTAAATATTAAAAAAAGTGAGCTTTAATTTTGAAATTATTTATACATGCACTAACTTTGCACACAGTTAAACGAGATTATAATTAAATTTTATTACTATGAGTATCAATAGGTGCCCTAATTGTGGTAATGAATTACCCGAGGATTCAGCTTTCTGTAACAAATGTGGAAGCAGAATTGAAATGAAAGAAAGAAACTACCGTCGCGACTATGAAGACTGGGACGATGATGACGATTATGATCGCCGAGACAGACGCAACAATCGCGATAACAACAAAAAAAGTATAGTTCCCTATGTTTTGATTGGCATAGGCATTGCGACATTCCTTGCCATTTGGTTAATCCACCAAAAATTTGGCACTAGCGATAAAGATAGAACCCCAACCGAGAAGGTGAGCATTGTTGACAACAGCAACAGTGCTGCTGCCGACGCTCTGTCGCGTGCTCTTAACGAGAACAACTATGTGGGCGACGGTGCCACCATCGTCTATGCAATGCGCATCTCGGGCTCTGAGCCTGGTGTCAACGACAAGATTATTGGTATCACTCAGTCTAACAAGGGCGACGACTCGTTCTATAAGCTCTATGAGTTGCTGCAGAATGGCGAGAAATGGACCATCGACCCTGAGCACATCAAGCAAGTGTCGACTTCGGGAAGAGATGTTTCATTTGACCAGAATAAGCTCAAAGCTGGTGTCGACATGATTCCTCAAATCGCTGAGATTGATGGCAAGAAGTATTTCTTCTACGCTTATTTGAGCCTTCCTAAGGGCGATGCAAGCAACCAAGCAAGCGTTGTGCTCAACCTTTATGATGTAGACTCAAGAACCATCACTTCGGCAACCTATGAGGGCACATTCCAGAATGTCAACAGCGAGCAGGCTATCGTGTGCCGTCCAGCATCGGGCTCGTCGGAGACAGTGAAATGGATGAATGAGCAAGCCCGCAATTTCATCCGCATCCTGAGCATCAGTGGTGCCGATGGTGAGAAAGAGACCAAGGCCGAGGAACAGAGACCAGTAGCCGAGGAACAAAGGCCAGCAGCTGCCGAGCAAAAACCTGCCGAAACTACAGCTGCAACAACTACCGAGCCTACCGCTCCAGCACCAACTGCTGTGGGTGAAGAGAAAGATAAAGACAGCCCAATGTTCAGCAAGGACGACATTGTAGAGACCAAGCAGGCTGGAAACTACAAAGTGTTCCGCCTCAAGGACGGTAGCGTAGTGCGCTATGACCGCACCACAGGCAAAAACACCAAGATTCATCAAGGTGGAGCCGAAGCAATAGGCTTTGAGAACACCGAGAAGGGAATTCTCAACATCCGCAAGGCCGACGGCAGCCGTGAGCAAGTGAACCTCAACAATGGTCAAAAGACCACCAAACCAGCGCCACAGCCTGCCCAGCCAGCCGAGAAGAAAACGGAATGATGGATAAGTCCAATTTTATTCCTTTAAATGATATTTTAACACGTGGAGAATACTCTTCTTCACGTGTTTTGTATGCTCTCCTCCATCCGCTTGTCGAGCAACTTATGTCGAAGACTTGTGATGATGACAATCAAGATAATGGCACCTTGACAATCGATTCTATTTATCTCTCGCCTAGCATGAATGAAGTGGATGTGAGAAGCGCCAGCACAAGCGAGAGCAGGAATGTGAGCGACTGGGGAGCTATCATTCTGGATGTTATGAAGCAAATCAATTCCAACGACAAAAAGCTCGCTAAGATTGCCAATGACTGCCTAACGGGAGAAATCACCACCCTCTCTCAGCTCCACCTCATGCTGGAGCGACGCGTTAGCCACGCAATTTATATTATCCTTCTCATTATCATTATTTCAGGATTGGCTTTACTAGCCTTTTCGCATTTAGGCTTTTGATTAATGAGAATTTGTGCGAATGACTTTTTTTTACTATTTTTGTAGTTTTAAATGCATTATCAACTATGAGAATCGGAATAATAGTAGCTATGAGCAAGGAGCTGGAGTTGCTCAAACCCATGCTCGAGAACATGAGAGTTAGTGACAGCAATGGCGTTAAGTTCTATTGCGGTAACATAGGAAACCACAAAATCGCTGCCATGCAATGCGGTGTTGGAAAGGTTAATGCCGCCTTGGGTGCCTTGTCAATGATTGAGACTTACCATCCTCAGTTGGTAATCAACACTGGCGTGGCTGGAGGCATGGGCAACAAGGTGAATGTGATGGACATGGTAGTTGGCAGCAAAGTGTGCTATCACGACGTGTGGTGCGGTGGATTTGACGACACCATGAGCTATGGACAGGTTCAAGGAATGCCCCTATACTTTGATGCAGCCAGCAATGTTACCAAAATGATTGAAGAGAACGACAGCCTTCATTGTGGCCTTATCGTGAGCGGTGACCAGTTTATTGACTCAGAGAAACAAATAGAGGCCATAGGCAAGCATTTCCCCGATGCTATGGCTGTTGATATGGAGAGTGGAGCAATAGCTCAAACCTGCTACATCAAGAAGACGCCATTTGTGAGCATGCGCGTTATTAGCGACTCTCCTGGGGCAAACCACGACAACTCTAAGCAATACAGCGACTTTTGGGAAGATGCCCCAGCCCACACACTTGCAGTGGTAAAAGATTTGCTTAAGAAGTTAGACTAAGATAATTATCACACAAAACATCATATATTTTTATGGAAAAGATTGCGAGTTTTAATATCGACCACACCAAGCTACAGCGAGGAATATATGTGGCTCGAAAAGATAAAATTGAGGGTGGAGGCATCATCACGACTTTTGACATTCGCATGAAATTGCCCAACAGGGAACCTGCCGTTAGCCAGAGTGCCTTGCACACTATGGAGCATCTTGCCGCCACATTCTTGCGCAACCATCCACAATGGGGTAGTAAAATTGTTTACTGGGGTCCAATGGGTTGCTGCACAGGCAACTCCTTGCTCATGCAAGGCGACTTGGGGTCGAAAGACATAGTGCCCCTGATGCAGGAGCTTTTCACTTTTATCGCCGAATTTGACGATGACATACCCGGTGCTAGTGCCGCAGAGTGTGGCAACTATATGCTCAACAACCTGCCTATGGCAAAATGGGAGGCTCGCAAATTTCTGGTAGAAGTGCTCAACGACATCAAGCCCGAAAACCTAATCTATCCTTAAAGAAAAAAATCTGGGGCAAGAGAGTGATAACACTTGACACTTGTTCCTCATTACTAGCTATTTATACTTAATACATCATGGCTTTTTTTAAATTCTTTACTAAAGAGAAAAAAGAGACTCTCGACAATGGCTTGAACAAAACTAAAGAAGGGCTTTTTTCTAAACTCAAGAAGGCCGTTGCCGGCAAGTCAACAATCGACGACGATGTGCTCGACAACCTCGAGGAGGTGTTTATCACCAGCGACATGGGTGTGGACACCACTCTCAAGATTCTAGACCGCATCCAGGAACGCGTAGCACGCGATAAATATGCCTCGACATCCGAGCTCAACGACATGCTCTGCGACGAGATAACACAGCTGCTGGCCGACAATGATAACTCCAACCGCGAAGACTTCACAGTCGATGACGACAAGAAACCTTATGTCATCATGGTTGTGGGTGTGAACGGTGTGGGTAAAACCACTACAATTGGCAAACTCGCCTACCAGTTTACTCAAGCGGGCAACAAGGTGGTGCTCGGTGCTGCCGACACCTACCGCGCTGCTGCCGACGAGCAACTCGAGATTTGGGGCGAGCGAGTGGGAGTGCCAGTTATCAAGCACAAGATGGGTACCGACCCTGCATCGGTGGCCTATGACACCGTTGCCAGCGCTAAGGCACAGAATGCCGACGTTGTGATTATCGACACCGCTGGCCGTCTGCACAACAATGTGGGCCTGATGAACCAGCTCACCAAGATCAAGAACACGATGAAAAAGGTGCTTCCCGATGCTCCTAACGAAGTGTTGCTCGTTCTTGATGGCTCTACTGGACAGAACGCATTTGAGCAGGCTAAGCAGTTTGTGGCAGCTACCGAGGTCAATGCGCTGGCAGTCACCAAGCTCGATGGCACAGCCAAGGGTGGCGTGGTGATTGGTATCAGTGACCAGTTCCACATCCCCGTGAAGTACATTGGGCTTGGCGAGCGCATGGAAGACCTCCAAATTTTCCGTAAAGAAGAATTCGTTAAATCCCTCTTCGGCAAGTAATTTTTAGGGGAGAGGGAGAGTGAGAGGGAAGAGTGAGAGTCTTAAAATTTGTATTTTTATGGAAGATATTTATTTTGTTTTTGAAAAACTTGATGTTTATCAAAAGGCTCGTAAATTAGTAAAAGACATTTATTTGCTGCTTGAACATTTTCCCTCATATGAAAAGTATTCTTTATGTGATCAAATTAGACGATCTGCAATCTCTGTACCATCTAATTTAGCTGAAGGCAGTGGAAGATTCTCACTAAAGGAACGCATACATTTTGTAGAAATTTCTTATGGTTCATTGATGGAGGTATATTGTCAACTAACTATTGCTAATGATTTAGGTTATTATCCTGCAGAACAATATAAAGAGTTTAAAATACGTATAGATGAAATTTCAAGAATGTTATATGGGCTGAGAAACAGTTTATTAGATAAGATAAACAAATGATTTATTTCTCTTCCCTCTCACTCTTCCCTCTCACTAAATGAAATGAAAAGAAACAAAGTTGATATTATATCGTTGGGGTGCTCTAAGAATCTGGTGGATTCGGAGCACCTTATTCGTCAGTTGCATGCAGCTGGCTACACAGTGGAGCACAATCCAAGCCATGTCGACGGTGAGATAGTGGTGGTGAACACCTGCGGCTTTATCGCCGATGCGCAGGAGGAGTCGATAAACACTATTCTCGAACTTGGCGAGGCCAAGCGCCAAGGACGCATCCGCCGCCTCATGGTGATGGGATGCCTGAGCGAACGCTTCCTTGCCGAACTTACCGAGGAACTGCCTGAGGTAGACCGCTTCTATGGCAAATTCAACTGGAAGCAGATGCTCAACGACTTGGGCAAAAGCTATCGTGATGACCTTGCCAGCGACCGCATTCTCACTACACCGCCACACTATGCCTATATGAAAATCTCGGAGGGCTGTAACCGTTTTTGCGCCTTCTGCGCAATTCCTCTCATCACAGGGCGTCACAATAGTGTGCCCATGGAGCAGCTGCTTGATGAGACCCGCAACCTTGTGGCACGTGGCGTGAAGGAATTCAACGTGATAGCGCAAGACTTGTCGAGCTACGGCCTTGACATCTACGGCAAGATGATGCTGCCTGAACTGATAGAGCAGATGGCGGCCATTGATGGTGTGGAGTGGATAAGGCTGCACTATGCCTATCCCACACAGTTCCCTTGGGACATCCTGCCTGTGATGGCTCAGCACGACAATGTGTGCAACTATCTCGACATCGCCTTGCAGCACATCAGCGACAAAGTGCTTACCAACATGCGTCGCCACATCACCCGCGATGAGACGTTAAGGCTCATCGAACGTATGCGTCGTGAAGTGCCAGGATTGCACTTGCGCACAACTCTGATGGTGGGTTTCCCGGGCGAGGGCGACAGAGAGTTTGACGAACTGATGGACTTCGTGCGTGAGGCTCGATTTGAGCGCATGGGTGCCTTTGCCTACAGCGAGGAGGCAGGCACATGGGCTGCCAACAACCTAAACGACGACATACCTCAAGACGTGAAACAAGCTCGCCTTGAAGCTCTGATGGACCTACAAGAATCAATCTCAATGGAAATCCAAGAGAGCAAGGTAGGCACTACCCAGCGCGTCATCATCGACCGCGAGGAAGAAGAATACTACGTGGGCCGCACCCAATATGACTCACCCGAAGTTGACCCCGAAGTTCTTATCACTAAAGACCGCATTTTTACCCCAGGATGCTTCTATAACGCCCACATCACCAGCGCTTTGCCCTTCGAGCTCATGGCGATTTGCGCTGATTAGTGAGAATAAAACACTATGAAAAAAGTTCTTTTTATTTTAATAACAGCATTGGCGATGACTTCTAACGCGCAGGAAGTTGACAAACTGGCTCTCAGGATGGCTTTGGAGCAGCAGTTGGGTGATTATCCCGAGTCGACGCTGCAAGATGTCTACAAGGCCTTCTATCAAGAACATTTTGGGCCTGAGCACATGATTAGCGACACGGCTGCTGTGCGCAACTACCTTGAATATGAACTCGCCCACTGCGATGACCAAGTGGGACACCTATACTATGAGTCCATTGGCCTTGACGGCGGTTACGTGAGAGTTTATTTAAAGGCCGTAACAGATGGGCTCATCACTGCCGAAGAACTATTGCGGGCGTTTCTCGACAGCGCAGCAGCACGCACTGAACCGCCTGTAGAGTGGCAGGTAAAGTGGGAGGCTATAGTTGGTACCATCGACGAGATAAGGCCTGGCTTTAGTGCTGGTGAGCGCGAAATGCTGCGTGAGGCGAGCATTAAGAATCAAGCCGTTCATCACAGCAAGGCCTATAACGCAGCCTATCATCCTCACTACCGCATCGTTGATCACACCATCTTTGAGATGCTGCTTAAGCCCTTAATCGACAGATGACAGACCAAAGAGTTTTTATTCAAACAAATTATTCTCCTAAAGAGAGAAAAAATCATTTTTTTATCTATATTTGCAGAATAATAGAAATTAAATCAATAGAATCATGAAAAAGATAATCTCTCTATCATTAATGCTTTTAATAGCATTGTCAATCAACGCAAAGATAAATACAAATGTTTGGGACTTGTCGTTGGGCAATAGCAATAAACAACAGGTCACTGATGTTATAAAGAAAAAAGGGTTTGAGCCTCTTGCGTTAAGTGAAACTGTAGTGGGCATAGAACCCAAAAGTGGACTTGATTATGGCGGGATGCATTGGTCGGCAATGACTTTTGGTTTTTATAACAACACATTATATGAGATTAAATTCTTTAAATATGATGAAAAAAACTATTCCGAGGTGCTTTATATTCTTGAGACACTCAAGGAGAAGTTAGAGGAGAAATATGAAGATTATTATTTGTTCTCCGATGAGGAGTCTCTTGTTTTTGATGATGGAACTAGCACCTTATGCTTGACTCTTTTTAATAGAAAACAAATAGGCCTAGTCTATTTAAACAATGCCCTTGATAAAGCAAAAAAGCAAGCCGAAGATGCCGAACTATAACATTCAAAACATTCTTGACCGAATATGGCTATGCCAATAAATTGCTCACTGAATAGTGAGCATATTTTTTTAAAGCAGGTCTCACAACCAAGACATTAGCATCTTTTTTTCTCTTTTTTTGAAAAAAAGTTTGGTTTTGGTGTAACATTTTGTGCTATCCTTACGTCTAGATAAGTGAGCGACAATTTTAGGACGCAAATTATTAACAACACAATAACATTTATCATCATGAAGAAATTTTTAGTTTTAGCTCTCGTGGCAATGATTAGCGCCACTGGTTTCAGCAAGACAATCGACGAAGTTTTCAACTCATTTCCCAAAGCCGACAATGTGCAGGAGGTGACTCTTGACAAGGCAATGCTTGCCATGGCAGGGAATGCAGGTGGCGAGCAGGCCAAGCAGATGAAGAACATCGATGTAATGCGAGTTATCGCCATCGAGGACGCTACTGCCGAGCAAGTGAAGATTGCCAAAGAGCTGATGGATGAGGGAGTTGATGGCTTTGACGTAATGGTCGATGCCGACGAGGAGGGCGAGCACGCATTAATCCTTACTCAAGGCGATGAAAAACTGATTAGCAAAATGCTCATCATTGCCATTACTAAAGAAGAGGTGGCTGTCGTCTTGATTGAAGGCAAAATCGATCCCGAAAACGCCACAAATTTGGCAAACATAGCAAAATAATCGCTAAGAAGCAGGATGAACGCAACAGAGTTTAAACAGCAACTCCTTCCACTCAACGCGAGCCTCTATCGCATAGCTTTCAAGCTCATGGGTAATGAGGACGACGCAAAGGACGTGGTACAGGATGCCTACCTTAAACTCTGGAAAATGCGAGACAATATATCCAACGTCAACAACCCGCTTGCCTACTGTCTCACGATTGTCAAGAATATGTGCCTCGACCGGCACCGCGCGGCAAGCCTCAACCTAATCGACAAGCCGCCCGAGGAGCTGCCCATAGCAGGCGACGACAGCGCATCAAGGCACATAGAGCAACAACAGACTAACCGACTGCTCAACCAATGCCTGGCACGACTCCCGGTGCAGCAGCAACAAGTGCTGCGAATGCGCGACCTGGCAGGATGCTCGATGCAAGAAATAGAGAAAGCCACAGGCCTAACAGCAGTAAATGCGAGAGTGCTCCTGAGCCGAGCGAGGAAATCACTGAGAAACCAATTTCTAACACACCAATCATCATGAACAAGAATGAAATAGACCAATTGCTGAGCAAGTTCTACCGCGGCGAGACAACTCTCGACGAGGAACAACAGCTGCGCAACTCCCTCAGCGACGACAGCGTCGACGCCTTGCTCATGAAGGAGCTTGAGGGTGTGGACAACGAGATTGAGGTGCCTGCCGACTTGGAATCAAACCTCAGCGACTTGATCGACCAGTGGGATGACGAGGAGCAGCAAGAGGCTAAAATCGCTCCGTCGATGTGGCGACGCACTTCATGGATAGCAGCAGCTGCAAGCGTGGCAATCATCGCCACTGTGGGAGTGTGGTTCATGCGCAACCAGCAGCAACCAGCCCAACCGGGCAAGCAACGACCCGTTATTGCACGCGTCGAAGAGCCAACAACACCTCCTGTAGTTGAAGAGGTGCCACCAGCCGAAACTCAGCTTGAGCAACAGCCCGCTGTTCAACCTCAACCTGAAATAAAACAAAAAGTACAACAATCTAAATCTGCTCGTGTGCTCAACAACAACGTTATGCACCTGGCGCAAGCCCAGGCTAAGCCACAGGTTAAAACTAAAGCACAGGCTCAGCCCGAGTTAAGTGCCAGCGACGAGGAAATAGCCCTGGCAGCACTCGAGAAGTTCGCCACAACCCTCAACAAGGGCATGGATCAGCTCAATGAGGCTGGCGAGAAAATCGACAATATCAACAATACTATTCATAAACATTTATTATAAAGATTACAATTATGAAAAAGACGATATCTATACTGATTCTCATGCTCATGGTGAGCATGGCGGCAAATGCGCAAGAGCCGTTTGCCAAGCAATTCAAAGGAAGGGAAGGTTTCGCCTGTGTCACAATTGGCAAGGCAGCAATGAAAATGATGAGCTCTAGAGGCAAGCTGGGTCGTGAAGGCTTCGGTGGTAAGCTCAAAATCGGCAATTTTGCCGACAAGATCGACCGCCTTGAAATCGTAGCAGCGAGCACACCCGAAGCATCCTATGAACTATTGGCTGCATGTCACAAGTGGATTGAGAGCGACGATTTCGAGAGTGTAATCGACGTTGACGAAAGTGGGCAGCAGGCTTCAATCTACGCCAAGACTGGCGGCGACCAGAACATCTTCCTCCTCCTCGCGCAGGACAAGGAAACCTCGGTCATCATAATTTATGGCACCATGACCCTTGAGGACCTTCAGGGCACCATTGGCGGCAAATAACAACCAACACAACTCTTTAAAAAAAACATCCCTCATGAGCGTTAAACTCGTGAGGGATATCTTGATGCGGTGCGTACAGGACTCGAACCAGCGACCTCCTGCGTGACAGGCAGGCATTCTAACCAACTGAACTAACGCACCGTTCAGCATAGTCATTTTCGACTTTTGCGCTGCAAAGTTAAATCATTTTTTTGAAATACCAAAAAATCAACCGACTTTTTCTAATCACCACAAAATTTTAGTCATGCGGATTGTATAAACTAAAGGAATATCCACCGCCGCGCACACTGTAGAACGTGCCGTCATAAGAATTCAAGTATTCACCATCGGCATTGTAAGTTCCTTTGAATTTACCAATGTACCTGCCTCGCAAATAGGCTTCAACTTCCATGTGTCCATTGCTTCTAGACACAACACTGAGCGAGCGTCGCGCGCCACCTGTGACATAATATCCACTACCATCCCTATTAATAACAAAAGGAGATAAATATTGCTTCCCCACCGTGCCATATAAGTCGCCATGAACCACGCTCTCATAAGTTGTAGTGCTAACAGGAGTTTCGGTTGTTGTTGATGGCATCGCTTGAGTTGAAGTAACATTTAAAGCGCTATTGTCCGCCATCCTTATTGCATTGGTTGCTTGGGTAAGATTTTGCTCCTTAACCTCATCACGGCCTTTGTCTTTTCCAAAATTAAAGGCAACAACTCCCACAAGAATAAGCACCAATGCAACCACAAGGCTACATAGCACTGTGATAATGTTTTTATTCTGCTTATCCATAGTCTTGAGAAAAATTAGTAGCTCTCGGCGTCGTTGGGGAAGAGACCTTTCTTCACGTCCTCAACGTAGTGGTTGACGGAGTCGATGATTTGCTCGCCCAAGTTATTGTAATGGCGCAGGAATTTGGGTTTGAAACCCATGTTCATGCCCAGCATGTCCTGGATTACCAGCACCTGGCCATCACATCCAACGCCAGCGCCAATGCCAATGGTGGGGATGCCCACGCTCTCTGTCACGCGCTTGGCGAGTTCTGCTGGAATCTTCTCAAGAACAAGGGCATAGCAACCTATCTCCTCGAGCATGCGAGCATCGTCGATGAGTTTTTGAGCCTCGGCTTCTTCTTGAGCACGCAATGCGTAGGTGCCAAACTGGTAGATGGACTGTGGAGTGAGTCCAAGATGGCCGCATACGGGTATGCCGGCACGGATTATCAGCTCCAGCGCCTCGCGAATTTCACTGCCGCCCTCACATTTCACCGAGTCGATGCCAGTGCTCTGGATGAGTCGCACGGCATTCTCTTGAGCCTTGTAGGGATCGCCCTGATAGGTGCCAAAAGGCATGTCGATGCAGGTGATGGCGCGCTTGCATGCGCGAGCCACAGTGCGGCCGTAAACTATCATGTCATCGAGGGTGATGGGCACTGTTGTGGCGTTACCCTGCATCACGTTTGACGCACTGTCGCCCACATGTATCATATCGATTCCACCTTGCTCTACCAGGCTGGCAATGGTGTAGTCATAACTGGTCAATACTGCTATCTTCTCACCAGTGTGCTTCATCTCGCGGATGCGCTTGGTGGTAATTTTCTTGTTGTCGCTAACTAAATAAGCCATAATTAGTTTTTAGTTGTCAGTTATTATTATCTAGAATAACTAGTAATTCTAGTATATCTAGAAATGAACGTGGCAAAAGTACAAGTTTTTTCTTAATAATGCCACGTTTCATAATAGTTTATTGAGGGGTACCTCTTTTTTTTGAAACTTTTTTTATTTATCGTCACTGGTTTTAGTATTATTTTTTATCTTTGTAGTTTGAAAAAAAGCTACCATAATGGAAACTATGCCACTTCGCATCGATGTAGACAGCGTGATAAGGCAGCGATTGCCTCGTCACTACCGCTACATCCCCAAGTGGCTCATCCGTTGGATTGAACGCACCATCCATCAGGACGGATTGAATAAGATACTCCAGGACATGGGCGACAAAAAAGGTGTGGAAGCCGCCGATATAGCCCTCAGGGACCTTAATGTCAAATATCAAGCTGTGGGCGAGGATAACATCCCAAACGAGGGACGCTTCATTTTTGCCAGCAACCACCCGCTGGGAGGCCTTGACGGCATGGCACTGATATCGCTCATAGGGCACCGCTATGGAGGTGACAACATCAAATTCATAGTCAACGACCTGCTGATGGCTGTCAAGCCCCTCGACAACGTGTTCCTGCCCATCAACAAACACGGACGGCAGTCGCGGCAGAGCGCACAAGATATCGAGGAACAGTACCAAAGCGACCGTCAGATGATAACCTTCCCTGCTGGATTGTGCTCCCGCAAGCTCAAAGGCGGCAAGATTGGCGACCTGGAATGGAAAAAGTTTGTCATCACCCACGCCGTGAGTTCGCAACGCGACATCATCCCGGTGTATTTTGATGGTCAAAACAGCAAGAAGTTCTACCGCATGGCGCGGTTGCGCGAGCGTCTGGGCATCAAGTTAAACATCGAGATGATAATGCTTCCCGGCGAGATGTTCAAGTCGAATGGCAGCATCTACAAAGTCCACTTTGGCAAGCCAGTTAAGTGGCAGGAACTCAACGCTAAAGATGCCCGCAATGAGGCATCCCGACTGCGTGACATGGTATATGAGTTGAAACAAAGCTAAATCGAAAGTGACGGCAATGAAACAGGAGAAGATAATAGACCCTATTGATCTCAAGCTCATTGAGCAAGAGCTCACCCCCGAGCGGTTCTTGCGTAAGACAAACAAGGCAGGCAACGAGATTTATGTTGTTGACGCCCACAACTCTCCTAACGTGATGCAGGAGATAGGACGCCTGCGCGAGATAGCTTTCCGTCATGCTGGAGGTGGCACAGGCAAGGCTTGCGACATCGATGAGTTTGACCTCATGACACCAGCATGCCAGCAGTTGCTGGTGTGGAACCCCGACGACCGCGAGATAATAGGAGCCTACCGTTTCATCCTGGGCAGCGACATGCGCTTCGACGACAATGGTTCTCCCATCATAGCCATGGCCCACATGTTTAACTTCTCGCCCCAGTTCATCAGTGACTACTTGCCTTGCACCCTTGAGCTAGGCCGCTCATTCGTCACTCCTGAGTATCAGTCAAGTAGGGTAGGGGCCAGAGGCATCTTCGCCCTCGACAACCTGTGGGACGGCTTGGGAGCATTGACTGTTCTCCATCCCGAGATAGAATATCTGTTTGGCAAGATGACAATGTACACTACCTACCCTGTTGATTGCCGCAATCTGCTACTCTCATTCTTGCATCTCTACTTCCCCGACCACGAGAATCTAGTAACGCCCATTCACCCTCTCGACACTGGTAGCGACCTCAAGGAAGTGGCATCTTTCTTTGATGGCAACGACTTCAGGAAAGACTATTTGCGCCTCAACAACTACATCCGCAGCAAGGGCATCAACATCCCGCCGCTGGTGAACGCCTATATGAGCCTGTCGCCTACCATGCGCATGCTTGGAACGGCTATCAACCACGAGTTTGGCGGCGTGGAAGAGAGCGGAATCCTTATTAAAATCGACGAGATAGCCGAAACCAAAAAGAGCCGCCACATCGACACCTTTTCCAAAACGGCATTCTTTGCCAAAAAAGTGTTTTCACACTTCAAGAAAAAGCGACAATAGCGACATTCATGAAATGATTAATAGCAAAGCAAGCGGGCCCACCACCAAGTAGTGCGCCCGCTTTGTTAATATTATTGAGATAGGTGATTTACTCACCTGCAATATAATATCTTAACCCCAATTAACAGGGCCACGATAACGTCTTAAGTTCTGAACGTGAGTGTAGTAGACACCAGAATCGCCTGAACCAGCAGAAATTTTGTACCAACTACCAACTCTCCCGAGAACCCATACAGGTTCGCCGTCATAAATTTGGTAAGCCACGCTATAGTTTTCACCTGGTCCGTAACGCACATTGCAAGTTCCAATGGCTGTATACCAACCTCTAACTGAGCCTCCTCTTTTCTTCTTGGCTGTGAGTTGCTCCTGCTGTGCCTTAGCTTTTCCTAGCTGAGGAATTGCTGCGTCACCAGCCTGCAAGCTAAACGCTGTGAGCACTGCCGCAATAATTAAAAACTTCTTCATAATTAATTACAATAAAAAGTTAATAGTTAAACACAAGTAACGAGTTGCAAATATAAACAAAAAGGACTAAAAAAAACAAAATAATAACACCTATTATTTTGGGGACAATCACAAATTCTTTTTTACAGAACGCTCTCTTTCAAAACTGTTTTAAGGCAAAAACCGAAAAGTTATTAACAATTAGGATTTTTTCGTGTATTCAATTTGGGCAACGAGGATTAAAAGCAGTAATTTTGCATTCTGCAAATAATCCTGTACCCCAATTCGGGTAAAAAAACGAAGTCAAAAATATGAAACGAAAAAATCTACTGTGGGGCTTTGCTATGCTCATTATTGCCATGGCTGTGTGCTGGGCTTGCTCCTCATGTGGCGATGATAATGATAAAGATAAGCCTCAAAATCCGCTTTTTGGAGCTTGGGAATATGTACACAACCCTCAAGTGGCTGCTGTCCTTGAGCAGATGATAGTACAAGAGCTACAAGAAAATCAAGCTCTTACACCCGAGAATATTCAGCTTCTCACCAAGGTGAAGGAGATAATCGCCACCCACGAGTTCATTATCCAAATTAAACCCGATGGCGAGGCCAGGCTCTACACCTACAACGACAACGGAATTGGCGTCTTTGTCACTGGCTCATGGCTTCAGACCGACAAAGCATTAATCTTGCAAGCTTCAAATTTCACTGTTGCAGCGACCGATATTGCCCTCAACGGCAACACACTCACATGCAAGATTGGCGATTTGCCGCTAGCCTTCACCAAGGTAAATAGCAAAAACTAACTACCCACATTAAGCAACGCTCCTCATTGATGCGTTGCTTTTTTATCATTCACATCAAAATAAATGGGTGCGTCAGAAGTCTGGCACACCCACTTATTTTGTATTGAAGAGTGATTACTCGGCAGCAATCATCTCAATCTCGACTAAAGCTCCCTTGGGAAGATCCTTCACGGCAAACGCCGAGCGCGCTGGGAATGGCTGCTCAAAGAACTCGGCATAAACCTCGTTCATAGGGCCAAAGTTGGCGATATCGCTCAGCAGCACGGTAGTCTTCACCACGTTGTTAAGGTCAAGACCTTCACTCTTTAGAATGGCTTGTGCATTCAGAAGCGACTGGCGAGTCTGCTCCTTAATACCACCCTCGGGGAAAGCGCCGGTAGCAGGGTCGATGGGAAGCTGTCCCGAAAGGAAAATCATTTTACCTTGGGCAGCAATACCCTGACTGTAAGGACCAATAGCAGCAGGAGCTGCCGATGTGTTCAAAGCTGTTTTCATTGCAAAGTTGTTTTAAAGATTGTTGATATTTAAGTTCCACTGCAAAGTTACAAAAAAATCTCTCAAACAATGAATGAGTAGCCTAAGAATTTCATTGGAGATGCCGCACCTTCTCTCACACAAATAACTAAAAACAACATCAAGAACATTCAAAAACTTATGCAAATCTGCAGTTGGATTGCAGATTTGCATAGATTTTCTTGGTTATTAGAAGTATTTGTAATATATTTGCCATGACATAACAATTATAAAAAATGAAATATATATTACGAACACAAGAGGCAACACTCCTTGATATGGCCAAGTACTTCCCAGTAATTGTTGTTACTGGTCCACGACAATCAGGAAAAACGACTATGATTAATCACCTTTTTGGTGATTATGTCAAGTTTTCGCTTGAAGATTTAAATGTACGTGACTTTGCCCTAAGTGATCCCATTGCTTTCTTAAAACAGAATGTTAACGGCATGGTTATAGATGAAGTTCAACGTGTTCCCGAACTGATGTCTTATATTCAAGGAATTGTTGATAAAGATCCAAACAAGAAATTTGTATTATCTGGCAGCTCTAACTTTTCCATGCTTAAGTCGGTAAGTCAGTCGTTGGCAGGGCGTGCTGGCATTTTAGAACTTATGCCTTTGACAATGAATGAAGTTAATGATTTAGTACATGACAAATCACTTGACCAGTTGCTTTTTGACGGATTGTACCCTGCTGTATGCTCAGGCCAAAACGTGGCAAAATATATGTATCCTGCTTATGCAAAGACCTATCTAGAGCGCGATGTTCGCGACTTGTTGCATATTAACGACATGATGGCTTTTAGCAAGTTCTTAAAACTCTGTGCTACTCGCATTGGATCTTTGTTTGTAGTAAGCCAAGTTGCCAATGAGGTTGGCGTTTCGGCCAACACGGTAAAGTCATGGTTGAGCGTGCTCCAAAGTTCATACATCATCACACTGTTAACTCCCTATTTTGAAAATACTACCAAGCGCCTCATTAAAACACCCAAACTTTACTTCTGTGACACAGGACTTGCATGCTACTTGCTTGATATCGAATCGGCGCACCAGTTGGAAAGAGATAAAATGCGTGGTCCATTATTTGAAAATCTCATTGTGATGGAAGCCATCAAGACGCGCCTTAATGCCGGAAAGCAACCTAATGTTTTCTTCTATAGAGACTCAAATCAGAATGAAGTAGACTTAATCTTGAAACAAGGAAGTAGTTTGACAGGCATCGAGGTGAAATCGTCGATGACCTACCATAAAGACTTTGAGCGCACTGTGAGAAATCTAGAAAAGTATGTCAAAGCACCTATTTCCGACCGCATTGTCGTTTATGCTGGAGAAATGGAGAATACAGCTGGCGAAGTCAAGTTAATTAACTATTTGAACTTCAATGCAATCTTATAAAAAGTCAGAATTATCATTTAAAAACTTATGCAAATCTGCAATCCAACTGCAGATTTGCATAAGTTTTTTTGGGGACTATCAAGCACTTTGAGCAATGTGTTCCTTTATAAATCACGCTATATTAAAAAATGCTCCGACGGTAATCGGAGCATTTTTGCTTTGTTGTGTGTTATTTTTGATTAATCTCCCATCTTGAACATGTCCTTGATGCCTCCAATGCTGCCCATGAGGTTGCTTGCCTCGTAGGGGAGGTAAACTGTCTTGGTAGCAGGACCGCCGGCGATAGTTTGGAGTGTCTCGATATAGTTCTTAGCGAGGAGGTAGTTGGCAGGATTAGCGCTCTTACCAACAGCCTCGGCAACCTGATTAATTGCCACTGCCTCGGCCTCGGCACGGCGAATGCGAGCTTGAGCTTCACCTTCGGCTGCGAGGATAGCCTTCTGCTTCTCGGCCTCGGCACGGTTGATAGTTGAGGTCTTCTCACCTTCGGACTGAAGGATAACGGCAGCTTTTTCACCCTCGCTAGTGAGGATTGTAGCACGCTTGTTACGCTCGGCCTGCATCTGCTTCTCCATAGCCTGTAGCACGCTAGCTGGTGGCATAATGTCTTGCAACTCAACGCGGTTTACTTTCACGCCCCACTTGTCGGTAGCGTCGTCAAGCACAGCACGCAGCTTGTTGTTGATGGTGTCGCGCGAGGTGAGGGTTTGGTCAAGTTCGAGCTCGCCGATGATGTTACGCAGGGTGGTCTGCGTGAGTTTCTCGATAGCGTTGGGCAGATTGCTGATTTCATACACCGCCTTGAATGGGTCAACAATTTGGAAATAGAGCAGCGCGTTGATTTGCATCTGAATGTTATCCTTGGTGATAACGTTCTGCTTGTCAAAGTCATAAACCTGCTCGCGAAGGTCAATCTTGTTGGTGTAGACATAGCGTCCGTTGGCCAGCGAGATGATAGTCTTAGCCTTGTCGATAAACGGGATGATGATGTTGATACCTGGCTTTAGAGTAGCATGGTATTTACCCAGTCGCTCCACAATCTTGGTCTCGCTCTGAGAGATGATCACGAGGCTCATCTTGATGAAAATGAGCACCAGCACCACTAGGGTGATAACAACAATTAAAGAAACATCTAATCCTTCCATAAAATTATATATTTTCAGTTAATAATTAGCAAATCGGTTACTTAGCACGGTTTTACAGTGATGATGGTGCTATTGATGGCAACAACCTCAACACGCTCGCCCTTGCCAATGGCCTCATCATTCTCGCCACAAGCCTTCCACGAGTCGCCGTCGATTTTCACACGACCAAAACCGCCGGCTTCAATCGTTTCGGTCACAACACCCTTGCGGCCCACCATGGCATCGACATTGCTCGGCCTATCCTCGTCCTTGCGGTGGAAATACTTCAGGGCCAAGGGCCTCACGAAAAGCAGGCACAACAGCGAAGCAACGGCAAAGACTATAATCTGACCGATGAAGCTAGGAACAAAGGCACTAACCACAGCTGTGATAAAAGCTCCTATTGAAAAACACATGATAAAAAAGTCGCCCGAGGTGAGCTCTAGAATCAAGCAAATCACGCCTATCAGCGTCCATAATTGCCACAAGTGCTGGCTAAAATAATCAATCATAGCTTGTATATTTTTAATGAATAACTTTCATTTATCTAAGAATGTGTAAAAGTAATGATAATTTTTTACTTTTTCAACTAATTCTTAAAAAAAACTCTCTCTACAGCTACAATTGCAAAAAGTATGCCAAATTCCCCCCGAACGATTAAAAACATACCTAATCGCACACAAAACTCACAAATTTTGAAGAAAAAGTGAAGAAAAAGGAACCGTCCCTTTTTCTTCATTTAGCGTCCATGGCCAAGCGGAGCCCAACAGCGTTGGCACATAAATCCTTTTCAACCTTGAGTCGAGTAGTGACTGTGCAGTTGCGACGAGCGTTGCACCAGCCACCTCCACGTGCTACACGATAAACCGATGTCTCACCACCCTGGCCAATGGGATTTACCTGCGGTTCTTTGCCATAGTCATCATAGATATCAAGACATAACTCATTAACATTGCCCGACATGTCAAACAATCCCAGCTCATTGGGAGCCAGCAACCCTACCGCTTGAGTAAGCTCTCCAAAGGGTGATGTGTAGATGCACCCCACCTTTTCGGGGTCGTCGCTGCCTGCATAAATCGTTCCCCTTGACTTGTTGCCTCCACGAGCTGCAAACTCCCACTCGGCCTCGGTTGGAAGGCGGTAGTTCTTGCCTGTGATTTCGTTAAGTCGCTTCACAAACTCCTGACACATCAACCACGAGACACTCTCGACTGGGTTCTTGTCGCCCTCTTCCTGGTAATCGCTGGGGTTTTCACCCATCACAGCTTTCCACTCTCGCTGGGTAACCTCATATTTGCAAATATAGAATGAATCTAGTGTAACCTGGTGTGCAGGAGATTGAATCTTTTGATAATCATACTTGTAATCGTTGTTGCCCATCGTGAATGTGCCACCCTCAACAAGCACCATGTTGCCAGCGATACTGTCTACAATAGCCTTTACGCTGTCGGGAACAGCCTTATAACCAATAATAGAACAAGAGGTGTTAGCTCCTATAATAACCGATGCCAGCAAAAAAGCCAGCACGCTCGCTTTTATCATTTTTGTTTTCATATCTCTTATTGTTATTTCTAACCTTTTTAGCTCGGTGATTTGATAATTAGGTATCAGGGGTGTTATTTCTTGGTTTTAAGCCACCAGAGGCTGTTTTTGTGGCTTGAGAGGGAATTATGCTTTGTCGCTAGTTTCTTGGTCTTTATCGTCGCTATAGGTGCCATATTCTTGCTCCTCGCGACGCTGTTGCAGCTGTTCTTTCCTGCGCAGCGAGAAGTAGAGCAGCACAATAATCAGCAGGCTACCGCCTATTATACCAAAGTAATAGAGGTACTCGCCACGCTCAAGGCGGTCGCGACCGATCCAAGCCATTACAGCCAGATAGACGAGCATGATGATGGGAAACACCACCGATCGTTTAATTTTACTCTTCTTGTTCGTTGTCATCTTCGTTTAAAATATATGGTGATAGATTAGGGTTGAAATGGCCTTGTGTTAGGTAGTTATAAATCTTCAAGCATGCCCATGCGTCAACTGCTCCATAGTTTTGCTGAGCTGGAGTGAGCTCGGGTGCTTCCCAATTGGTGAGCTGTTGTCCCTTGGCAATTTTTGCACCAAAAAGGATGGCATAAATCTTCTGGAGACTGATGTCGGTGATGCAATAATCACCCACCACGTCCTGAAGGTCGATGAAGCCCGATGGCTCGCCACAGGTGCCAAACTTGCTCATAATCTTGAAGTCGTCGTGCAGCGAGAGGCCCACCTTCTTGTACTGCGAATCGGCAAGATAATCGGCAAGTACTTGAGGAATACCAATCTTGCAAGTGCGGAAAAGGAAACATTCCTCAGGGGTTGAAATTTGTATCAAAGCGGTTTTGTGAACCACACCTTTCCTGAACGATGGTCTGGTCTCGGTGTCAAATCCCACCAGGTCATAATGCTTGAGAACATTCACCGCTTCTTGCACGTGGTAAATAGAGTCAATAATGTAAATGTCACCAGGGAACATTACCTGGGGCATTTTTTGAATGATTGCTTTGTCAATAGAAATCTTCAATTTTTTATCCTCTTTTTTTACAACCGATTTAGGTAGTGCAAAATTACTAATTATAATTATAATTACATAGTATAATAAGGATTTTAACAATTGAAATAATTGAGACTATACAATCCTAACGCTCTAAGTCCCTAACTTCTTTAATGTTGCCGCCTCGAGTATTCAAATCGTTATAGCAATTATTCATATCGCTAATGGTAATGTCGATGTCACGGTTCACCTCATCGGGGTTGCGCAGCTTGTCATGCTGGAAGAACCAGTCATAAACCTTTTTTACATAGAAAACACTCGCTAGCTTGCCGTGCGAAGCCCCTGGCACCCAGTCATATCGCAACAGCTTGTCGTTTCCCTCGGCTTTGAGCTCGGCCACCACTTTCTTAGACTCGCTGATACTCACTGCACGGTCGGCAGTGCCATGCATAATCCAGAAAGGAAGTTCTCCCATTCCCTGCACGTCTTTGAGCGTAGTGCCTCCACACAGAGCCATAGCCGCAGCCACTTTCTCGGGATAGGTGCCCACAAAGTCCATGGTGCCATATCCTCCCAGACTCATGCCAATGACATAGACCTTGTAACGGTCGGCACGATAGTTTTCCAGCACCCACTCGAGAATGCGGTTAATCTTCTCGGGATTCCAGCTTCCTCCTGGGTTTTGAGGATTAATAACCAAGGCCTCAACTTTCAGGCCCATTGATATGGCATTTAGTACCCCATACTTGCGCGAGCGGTTCATGTCGTTTCCACACAGGCTCCTGCCATGCAGGAAAATCACCACTGGGAACAAATCTTCGGGGTATTCGTAGTATTCATTAGGAGCATAGAGCCAAAAGTTGTAACTGTCGCTCACCTTGCCGCGCATGGGTGCCACTTGCCCTATCTGGGCTTGGGCAACTTGTTGAGCTGCAAGCAACAACAGCATTGTTATCATTATCTTTCTCATGATGATTATGGTGAGTTTTGTGAGGTATTACTACTTAAAATCTTTTACTTCGGGGATGGTGGTGAGTTTGCGTGTGTGCAAGTCACGATAAGTGCGTGAGAACACATTGTTGTCAATCACTATGGTGCGATTCACCTCATCGGGGGTAGCGCCACGCTTGTGCGACAAAAGCCACTCATAGCACTCGCTTAGATAGAAAACGCGTGCAAGCAACCCATGGCTACCTCCAGGAATCCAGTCATATCGCAGCAGCTTGTCGTTCCCTTCCTGCTGAAGAGCGGCAACAACCTTTTTAGACGCATTGATGCTCACTGCGCGGTCGGCTGTGCCATGAATAATCCAAAAAGGCAGTTGCCCTAGTCCTTGCACATCCTTTAGTGTGCTTCCGCCACACATCGCCATAGCAGCAGCAATCTTCTCGGGATAGGTGCCCACAAAGTCCATGGTGCCATATCCTCCCAGGCTCATTCCCATGACATAGACACTGTCGGGGTCTACACGATAGTTATCCAGCACCCATTCCAGCACATTGTTCAGTCGCTCAGGCTTCCAGCTTCCACCTGGGTTTTGTGGAGTGATAACCATAGCGTCCACCTTGCGCCCCATAGCAATCGCCTCAAGGCTATAGTATTTAGTGTAGGGGTGCAGTCTCTTTCCACAAGTTGTCTTTCCATGAAGGTCAATAATGAGAGGGAACATGTCGTTGGTTCGCACGAAATAATCCTCGGGAGCATAAATCCAAAAGTCATATCCATTCTCAAGCTTACCTCTCATTGCGGCCACTTTACCCACTTGTGCCACAGCGACTTGCTGGGCAGCAATGATAATAGCCAGTATTATTAAAAATTTTCTCATAAATATCTCAATTATTAATCTTGTGATTCTTAATTATCTTAACGTTTCGTTGCAAACCGATGAGCTTGGCACGCTTGACGGCGCTGTGCGAGAACACCGTGCTGAACTGCTCCTGAGTCATCTCAAGGATGTCGTCAAGTGTGAGCGACAGCAGTTCGGGTTTAGGCTGGAACTCGGGCGTGGTGTTGCCCACAGCCTCAAGGTTGTGGGGACAGCACTTCTGACACTCGTCGCAGCCGTACACATGATTTCCTATAACCTCGCCCACCCACTCGGGCAGCTCGCCCTTGTGCTCGATGGTGAGGCACGAAATGCAACGGCGGGCATCGACAGTGTCGCCACATCGCAAAGCTCCGCTAGGGCATGCCTTCTCGCAGGCGCCACACTGCAGGCATTGCTCAGTGCATGGCTCGTCGGGCTCCAGCTCGAGCGTTGTGAGCAGCACACCAAGAAAGAAATAGGACCCTTTGCCAGGGATTATGAGCTGGTTGTTCCACCCTTGGAATCCCACTCCTGCCTGCTGCGCCCAATAACGCTCACGCAACGGCGCCGAATCGACACACGCCCTCGATTTGTGGCCTGTTTCCCGCTCTATTGCCTCGCCAAGCTTCCACAATCGTTGCTTCATCACCTCATGATAGTCGCGACCGTAAGCATAGTAGGCAAACTGTGGTGCCTCTTTGGGCTGGAACACCTGTGGATAGTAGTTCATCGCCACCACTATCACGCTGCGGGCTCCCTCGAGCAGCAACTCAGGATTCTCACGCACCTGCTGGTGGTTCTGTGCCCACTCCATACACCCGTTCTTGCCATCGTCAAGCCACTGGACATAGCGCTGAGCCGCCTCATCGTCGATGCGGTTGGCCCGTGCAATGCCACAGGCGTCGAATCCCAACTCCCGTGCCACTTGCTTTATGCGCTCACTATCCATTGATTTAGGTGTTCTTTGGTCCTATTGTGTCGAATTTATAGCCTTTTTCCTGCAGCCACTCGATGGCTCGTGGCAAAGCCCATTTCATGTTGCGCTCGGCCTTGAGCGAGTCGTGGAACACGATAATCGAGCCGTTTCGGGCATATCGTTTCACATTGGCCAGCACCTGCTCGGGACGCAACTTCTTGCTATAGTCGCGGCTCACTAGGTCATACATGATGATGGTGAAGCGTCCACGCAGCACTTTGCTCTGCGCCCATCGCAACAAGCCATGTGGCGGCCTGAAAAGAGGCGACTGGATGAGGTCGTGGGCACGGAACACGTTGTGCAAATAGGAGCGGGTAGAGGTGTGAGCACCCTGCACGTGGTTCATTGTGTGATTGCCAATGTTGTGTCCGCGTCGCTTCACCTCCTCAAAGAGCTCAGGGTTGCGCGCCACATTGTCGCCCACCATGAAGAAGGTAGCTTTCACTCCATACTGGTCGAGGGTGTCGAGCACCCACGGCGTTACCTCGGGAATGGGTCCGTCGTCGAAGGTGATATACACTGTCTTTTGTCGTTTCTGAATCCTCCAGATGGTTTCAGGAAACAACATTCGGTAAAGTAGTGGCGGTCGCTCAATAAACATTAAGTATGGTGTTATTATCAAAAACACCACCGCGCGAGACTTTGTGTGTCTCGCTGGTGGTGTTGTGTGAATTAATTACTGTTATTAGTTAGCAAAACTATCGAGGGAAAAAGCTCCGCTTTGATCGGGAGCCTCGCTTGCTTGAGATTGATTAGCCTCGAGTTGAGCTTGTTCTTGACGCTCCAACTCCTGCTGCATCTGCTTATCACGCTCGTCAAGGCTCATAGTCAAAAAGTCCATCAATTGAGACGAAATGCTCTTGTTGCCCACTTTCACGTTCTTGAACTTGGCAATGAGTCCATTCACACCATTGGCGTCAACCTTGCGGTAAACCTCAAAGAAGGCGGGTATGAGTTGCTGCACAACAGCCAAGTCGTTTTGCGACATGCGATCTTCAAGGCCTTCCTCGACCAGACTCTCATAGTAGATGGCATACTTGGCATAACGCATGAGCTCGCTCTCTACCAGTTTCTTAGCCTTTTGGAGAGCAGTATTGCTATTGCCGTTAATACCTATGTTAGCATAGGTTTGTGCCACATACATGCTAAGTCCACCTTGATAAGGACATGCTTCGGCTGGCAATTTCTTGGTCATGAGGTCGAGCACTTCTTCAGCCTTCTTGTAGCGCTCGGCAGCACGTGCCTCGTTACCCTCGGCTTTAGCTTGGTCTCCCTCCATTGCCAGTGCGTCGCCAAGCGAGTACAGAGCGCTGCGGGTAGTAGTAACCATACGCGAAACTGTCTCGTCGAGGTAGATGCTGCCAGGTTTAGCCTTGTCGAGTCCACCCCACTTGAACTTCTTGGTGACGATTTCATACATCTTGTCGGTGTTACATGGCTTATCATAACCAGCATTGTTGGAGCTAAGAATTGGTGAGATTTGATAAGCCATACCAGTGTTGAGCATGTAGGGCGTGAATCCCATAAAGAGACTCTCGGGGATGGTAGTAGCGAAGTAAACTGGTCGCTTCCATCCTTGTGCCACGCTGCTCGAGATGAGGTCAACAATCATGGTTTGGCTAGCACTCAAGCCACCTCCCGATGCTGCACCGAGGTCGACAAGAATAGTGTCAACAGCCTGCTCTCGCATCGACTCAGGAATTACGCCAGCCTTGATAGCAGCATCAACGTTGGCTGGGAACATAATCTTAGAGTTGCTGAACATAGGCTCTCCGTAGCTGTTGTTACGATAGGTCTCGTCGTTATAGTAGTTCTTGAACAACTCGTCGGCACTTACAGGTGTATCGCTTGTGATGCCCTCGGCAATGTAGCCATATTGACGCTTGTCGTAGGCATAGGTCTCGGCATTGGCATACATGGGCAGAGGTTTGCTGTCGTAGGCAGCACGCTGCATCTGTGCGATGTACCAGTCGGTAGCGAGATAGCTCAGGTTGACGGCACGCACGTCGGTGCGAACACCCTCAACCTCTTGCAGATACCACAATGGGAAGGTGTCGTTATCGCCGTTACAGAATATGATGGCGTCCTTGTCAACACTCTGCAGGTAGTTCTCGCCGAAGTCACGGGCGCAATAGCGTCCTGAGCGGTCATGGTCGTCCCAAGTTTGGCTTACCATCTGAAGTGGAACGGCGATGCCAATAAGGGCTGCAACGCCAGCCAGAACTGTTGCCATGCCACCATTTCCTTGAACCTCAACAGCCTGCTTCTTGTCGTCACTCTTCTTTTTATCGATGAAGTGCATAGCGATGCGCCACAGAGCAGCGATGCCCATACCTATCCAGATGGCATAGGCGTAGAACGAACCAGCGTAGGCGTAGTCTCGCTCACGAGGCTGATTGGGCGTTTGGTTCAGGTACATCACGATGGCGATGCCTGTCATGAAGAACAAGAAGAACACTACCCAGAACTGCTCAATGCCCTTCTTGCCGGCAAATGCTTGCCACAGCATGCCAATGATGCCAAGAAGCAATGGCAGCATGAAGAATACGTTGTGGCCTTTGTTGCCAGTGCCATAGTCATCGGGCAAGTACTGCTGGTCACCCAGACGTGGATTATCGATAAATGACAGTCCGGTTATCCAGTTGCCTCGAGTGATATCGCCAGGGCCATTGCTCTGGATGTCGTTTTGACGTCCTGCGAAGTTCCACATGAAGTAGCGCCAATACATGTAGTTGAGCTGATAGCTAAAGAAGAATGTGAGATTCTCGGTGAATGTGGGCTTCATGACTTCGGCTGTGCGCATAGTGGTGCCATCATCACCAACATAGATAGAGGCGTCAACAGGCTGACCCACTTCGTCCTCACCTAACAGGTTAGCATAGTCCTGAGCATGAGCGCTACTGTGGATGCGTGGGAACAGCATCTCGGTCTCGGGTGCATATTTGGGATCTTCCTGTGGACCAAGGTCGATGTATTCATTAGGCTGTCCTTCCTCGGTCTTCACCACGCGGGTGTATTTGTGAGGACCCTCGCTGACAACGGGTTTGCCTTCGGGGGTGCGCTGAACTGGCGAGTTGAGCGTGTTACCATAGATGAGTGGCGACTTGCCATATTGGTCACGGCTCAGGTAGCTAGTGAGTGCGAATGGGCTGTTGGGCGAGTTCTCGTCGAGTGGCAGGTTGGCACTACTGCGGATGAGCACCAATGCATAGCTCGAGAAGCCAATGAAAATCATCATCATGCACAAGATGACGTTGCTATAAAGTCGTGGCGAGAACTTCTTGGCGAAGCCAAACAGATACACAGCCAAAGCAATGATGAGGATGATGGGAATCCACAGGGTATTGGTGAGCATGAGCATGCCCGAGAGCACGATGCTAACAAACACTGAAGTCTTCATCATTGTTTCGCTCTTGTCGCGATGAAGCTCAAAGAGAGCCCATGCCATGGCAGCAAGCAGCAGCAATGCATAGATGAGCACACCGCTGTTGTAGCTCATGTGGAAGGTATTGACAAAGAAGCGCTCGAAGTAGCCTGCCATCTCGATGAAGCCGGGCTCCAGTCCGTAGAGGATGAGCACGATTATCACAAACGAGATGAGCAAGGTGATGATAGAACCCTTGGCGGTGCTCTCTTTAGCCCTGCGGTAGTAGAAAATCAACGCGATAGCAGGAATTGCCAGCAAGTTCAAGAGGTGCACACCCAGCGACACGCCAAAGACGTAGGCTATCAATATCAGATAGCGGTCGCTACTGGGGCTGTCGGCGCGGTTCTCCCACTTGAGGATGAGCCAGAACACCAACGCGGTGCAGAACGACGAGAAGGCATATACCTCGGCCTCGACAGCCGAGAACCAGAAGGTGTCGCTCCAAGCGTAGGCGAGGGCACCACACAGTCCGCTGCCCATGATTACGAGATACTTAGCTAGCGAAATCTCCTCGTCATCGGTCTTCACTACCAGCTTCTTAACCAGGTGGGTAATGGTCCAGAACAGCAGCAGAATAGTTGCCGCGCTAAGGATTGCCGACATGGCGTTGACGCACTTCGACACCGCAGCCACATCGCCACCGGCAAAGTTGGCAGCAAAGCGTGCTCCAAGAATGAACATAGGGTTGCCGGGTGGGTGGCCGATTTCGAGTTTATAACCTTGTGCAATAAATTCTGGGCAGTCCCAGAAACTCGCTGTGGGCTCGATGGTGAGCATGTAGGTGGCAGTAGCCACGATGAACACCAGCCAACCCAGAGTGTTGTTGATAATGTTATATTTCTTCATCTTAAACGTTTAGATGTTATTATTATCGCGCAATAGTTTCTTAAAAAACTTACAAAGATAAATATAAATTTCTATATTGACGGCATTCAGCTTTAATTTAGAGTTTTGCTTAATTAAAATTAACGTTGATAAAGCACTCAATGCGACAATTTTGTGGTGAGAAACAAAAGAATAATACATTGGTTTTCTTTATGATAAATAATGCATAAAAGTGAGTATTTCAATAAAATAGATGGTTTTTTTACAAATTATACACATTTGCGTAACGCATTTTTGTATAATTTAAAAAATAGTCTTATCTTTGCTGGCAGAATAATCACAAATTAAAGATTGACAATATGATAAAGAATCCTTTTTTGACCTATGGCTATAATGGTCCGGAATACTTTTGCGACCGTGAAGAAGAAACCAAGCGATTAACATCTCTTTTAGTCAATGGCAATCATGTTGCACTTATATCACCACGAAGGATGGGCAAAACAGGTCTAATTCGCCACTGTTTTGCGCAAAAACAACTGATGGAAAGTTATCACTTGTTTATTGTTGATATCTATGCAACAAAGAGTCTTGCTGAACTCGCCTATGAGTTGGGACGTGCTATACTTACTGTACTCAAATCAAAGGGGTTAAAAGCTTGGGAGCGTTTCTTGCAAGTTGTTGGATCAATGCGAACAGGCATTACATTTGATGCGTTTGGTCAACCTAGTTGGAACCTTGAAATAGGAGATATTCAATCGCCTCAAGTTTCACTTGATGAGATTTTCAGATATCTCAGTCAAGCCGATAAACCTTGCATTGTAGCCATTGATGAATTTCAAGCCATTATGGATTATCCCGAAAAGAATGTTGAAGCGTTGTTGCGTACTTATATCCAAAATTGCAATAATGCATGGTTTGTTTTTTCTGGTTCTAAACGGCATATGATGGGGGAAATGTTTTCTTCTCCTGCACGTCCATTCTATCAGAGTGCATCAACAATATCATTGAAGCCAATTTCTCTTGATTCCTACACTTCATTTATTACTCGTCATTTTGCGAGCAAGAATGTTAATATTGAACCTGAGACAGTAGAATTTATATACAATAAATTTGAAGGTACCACATGGTACATTCAAAAGATATGCAATGAATTATTTGCCATGAGTGATCCACATAGCAACTGTGGATTAGAAGAAGTTGATATAGCCATAAAATGTGCCGTTGAAGAGAAAGATGACATTTACCAAGATATAATGGCTCGACTATCATCACGACAAAAGATTTTACTGCTTGCTTTGGCTCATTCTCATGGTAATGTACAGCCAACCAGTGGGGCGTTTATTAAGAAATTTAATTTGACTTCAGCCAGTTCTGTTCAAAGAAATCTAATGGCACTTCAAGAGAAAGACATCATCACAAATAGTTCAGGACAATACCGCATCTACGATTATTTCCTAAATTTTTGGCTAAACAAAGAATGATATTAGAAACTGATAATTAGCTAAATAGAATTCATATCACATATAATTTTTGAAAAAAGATAATGGGCAATAGTCATCCTTGAAAGGAAACTATTGCCCATCGTGCTATTGGTCAGATTTCTGATTTATGAAATCTAAAATCTTTTATCTGACGTCTGTTTTTAACCGCAGTGGAAGTAGGTGTCAACGAGTTTCTTGATGGCCTTGTGGCTGCTGCTGATGTCGGCACGCAGGGTGGTGTCGTTGTAAGAGCGCAGCTGAGCAATGATACCGTCGATCATAGCTGGGCTGAACACGTCGTGCTGCTCATACACTGCACGCTGCTTCTCGAGGCAGTCGGCACTTGCTACGCAGCTGTCGGGGAGCTGAGCGAGGCTGTTGAGGCGGTCCTCATTCTCCTTGTCGTGGATGTTGACGTTAACATAGGTCTTCTCGGCAACCTCAAGAGCATTCTCCATCTCAAAGCCGTGGCGGCATGCTACGCACAAGCCAGCGAGCAGCTGATAGAGGTCGGCGCTGCCGTCGGGCGAGCGCATCTCCACTGTTTGCTTAATGCTGGTGTCGCGCTTGCTGTCGGTCTCCTGTGGGTTAGCAAGGTGGCACATGTCGGCATCGGCATTCCATCCCAGAGGTACGCGCACGAGCACCGAGCGGTTGCGGTCGCCCCAGCACACGTTGGTGGGAGCCTCCTGGTGAGGAACTAGACGGAAGTAACTGGTTGGGTTCTTGTTGCCAAATGCTGTGATACTTGGAGCCAAATCCATCATGCCGGCGATTGCCTTGCGAGCTACCTCGCTCAATACGCCATTCTCGAGCATCTGGTTCTTGCCGTCCTTCATCATGCGCATGTGGATGTGCAGACCCGAGCCAGCCTTTCCAACAGTGATTTTAGGAGCAAAGGTAACGTCGAGACCAAGTTGATAGGCAAGGTTGCGGATTACCCATTTAGCGAGCATCAGCTGGTCGGCAGCCTCCTCGGCGGGAACGGGCAAGAACTCAATCTCGTTCTGCTCATAGAGCTTGCCATCCTGGGTGAAGTTACCTACCTCGCTGTGGCCATATTTGATTTGACCGCCTGTCTGCGCAATGTATTTCATGCACAACTGACGGAAGTCATTTTCCTTAGCATAGGGAGCACTCTCGTGATAACCGCGCTGGTCGATGGCGGGGAATGCCTCGTCGTCGTCCTCGATAACGTAGTACTCAAGCTCGCCCATAGCGTGGAATTCCATTCCGGTAACCTCCTTGAATGCGCGGCAGGCCTTAGCGAGGGTCTGCTCGGGAGCGCTGGCGAGAGGATTGCCGTCTTTGTCGAAATAAGAGCAAAGCATGCACAGGGTTGGAATCTCGGCAAATGGGTCAACAAATGCTGTAGAGTAGCGTGGCAACACATAAAGGTCGCTGCTGCCAGCCTGGATGAATGAGAACAGGCTCGAACCGTCAACACGCTCACCGCAGGTGAGGATAGTGTCGAGGTAGTCGAGGTCGGTAATCACGAAGTTCAAGGTTTTGAGCTTGCCGTCGCCGCCAGGATACATGAAGTTGACCATCTCGATGTCGTTCTCCATCACAAAGCGCACGATGTCGGCTTTAGTGAACTCTTCTTTAGGCTTTTGAAGAAAAGCAACCAATTCATTGGCGTTGAATGCCAAAGCGTCGTTGTTCATAATCTAGTTTTTTGTTTTATAAGTTGTTAATAGCAATTGTGCTTAATTGAGTTTACAAAGATACAAAAAAAACTAATAACAAGCCTTTTGGCTATGCTTTTTAACAAGATTTGTGCATTTATCTTGGTCTGAGCAATCACTACTAATCTGTTAATCTTTTCGTTTAACATAAGCAGTGGCTCTACCTGCTCCAACTTTCTCTATGTACTTTTTTTATATTAAATCATTAAATGTTTTTCCCAATTATCAACCTCAAAACAAACTTTTCTGCATCATTTTATCTAAAAATGGTGCAGAAAAGCAAGAAATGAGGCAGATAAGCCATAATTATGATAGGTTACCTCCCTCTAGGGGGGGAAACTTCAATAGCTTGACAGTCTTTATTTTGTTCTTATTAATGTCTTCTAGATTTTTTCTTATTAAAATAATTTATGTTAACTTTGAAGATAGTCACCATGTCGTCTTCAAGTTCTAAGATACCAAATTGTGATTTACTGCGATAAAAGAAGCACGAAGAATAACTGTCGCTTATGTTTCTTCCAAAATATTCCGTTCCATAAATACTACCAAACGAACTGCCAATGCTGTATAATTGTCTTATATTTTTCCCATTTATTTCGGCAACAAAAGCTTCATTTTTGTCATTAATAATAGCCAAAATTTTGTTATTAACGAGTGTCACGGCAGCAATGGTACTGTCACTTTTGAAAAAGTAGAATTCTTCATTTGTTTTTTTGAATTGTATTATTTTTTCTGAGTTGCTATATGGTATGTTGCCTTCAGGAACCTCTAGGACGTTAGAACTGTTTATTATTCCTTCTTTGGGGTTGTGTATGTAGCTTACAGAATAAGGACCATATAAATAATAGCCGTCTTTATGTTTGATTATTCGGGATTCTTTACCATAGTAAGTGTGCACTACATTTGTTTCTTTTTCTACGAAATGAAGATATGTTCCCCATTCACCCATCGCCTTATAAAAAACGCGATAATCAGCATCCTCATAGATAAGCCTTGACAACTTGTTTATTTTCGTTATTGTCCAAGTAGTGTCAATTAAACATATGTGGTAATCTGGATAATCACTATATTCGTTTCTTATTAGAAGAGAATCATTTCTTACAAATAATTGCCCAAAACTATCAAAGTTTTGGGGCAAGGAAATTGTTTGTATAAGTTTCCCTTCTTTTGAAAAAGCAAATATGTGATTATAATTATTGTAGTTTACATTTTCTCCTATCCAAAAAAAATACAAGTCGTGGTATCTTACTCCAGCAATTGAGATATCTCCATTTCGATGAAAGTATTTATTTCCATCAAGGGTTGCGGTTATAGTTTTTACTGGTGAAAGTTGTTGAACTTTATTAAACCGTTTAGCATAAGAAGTCGCAAAGCACAAAAAAATCAAAAAATAAAATATTATGATTTTTTTCATGGAGAAGGAGTTTTACTAAATAGAACAGAATAATTACACTATTTTACGTTGCTTTTGTGGGTCATGATGTCGAGGACGAAGCGGTCGGTCACATCCATTCCCTTGCTGCCGATGGCGGTGAGGTTGTGAATGCTCTGATCCACGTCGTCATCGATGATTCCCTCTTGCGAAGACACATACTTGTGCTGCATGGCGAGCATGGCACTGAGCATGGCTGTGCTCACGCCGCTGGTGAGCTTGAGCGTGCACGAGGGTTTGGCGCCATCACAAATCATACCGGTCAGATTGGCAATCATGTTCTTGACTGAGTAGCTGATTTGCTCGTAGGTGCCTCCCATTAGGTAGGTGATGCCGCAACTGCTGCCCGTCGATGCTACGACGCATCCACACAATGCCGAGAGTGCTCCCAGCGTCTGCTTGATGTAGATAGCGGTAAGATTTGAGATGATGAGCGCTCTGATGGTCTCCTCCTCGGTGTTGTGGTTCTCCTCGGCAAACACCACTACTGGCATAGTTGCACAGATGCCCTGATTACCCGAGCCCGAATTACTCATGACAGGCACCATGGCACCCGCCATGCGTGCGTCGCAGGCACAGCTGGTAACCGAGAGCACCTTTGAGAAGATGCTGTTGCCCATAATGCCACGACCAAGTGGCGACTGCATGGTCTTACCCAACTGGTGACCATAGTTCTCGCGAAGTCCGCTCTCAGCAGCTGCCTCGTTGAGTCGTTTTGCCTCGAGAATAAAGCGCAGGTCGTCGACGTCGGTCTCGGTAGCAAAATCATACACTTTGCGCAAGGTGAGTTTAGGACCTTCCATTTCCTGCTCTGAGGTACACTGGCAGGCGGGCTTGTCGTTGTCGGAGAGTACCTCGTTGTCCTTTCGCAACAGCACAAAGTGAGTGTGATGCGTCTTGATGCGTGACTCGGCTTCGTGGCCGTCGGCAGTCACAAGTGCATTGATATATAGTTTGTCGGGGTCATTCTCCTCAAGCGAGATGTGGATTCGGTTCTCGGCTATATACTGCTTGCCACGCTCCACCGCCTGCTTGTTGCTGTCGCATAGCACCTCCAGTTCCTTCTCGGGTCTTCCGATAAGGGCTCCCAGAGCGATAGCGATGGGCAATCCTATCATCCCAGTTCCGGGGATACCCACGCCCATAGCGTTTTTGAGTATGTTGGCGCTGAGTCGCACCTCCACTTTGTCGGGAACCTGTCCCAACAGTTCAGTTGCCTTGGCGACGCAGAGCGCCACAGCAATCGGCTCGGTGCATCCAATGGCTGGTACCACTTGCTGCTTAATGAGCTCGATGATCTCTTTTTGTTCTTCGGTATTCAAAATATGAAAGTCTTATTAGTTTGTGACGGCAAAGATAATGATTTTTGACGTATTAAGGGCTATAACCTACCATCGAAATCTCATAGTTTTGAGATTTTTATTAGAAAGTTGAGAAAGAGGCTAGAACAAGAATGGACCTAGGTGGGTGTTGCGTTGTTTTTGGGCTATCTCACTTTCCATGCGAGAAGTGGCTGCAGCAAAGAAGAATGCAATAAGGTATTCGTCGGTGCCTTCGCTGCGAATTTTTCGCAAGGCATCAATATAGGCGGCACGGTCCTTGATGTCGATAATGATTAGTGGATGACCACAATGAAGCATAATCCAGTTTGAAAGCAGGCGACCAGTGCGACCATTACCGTCGCGGAATGGGTGAAGATATTCAAAGAAACCATGGAAGCGTGCAGCCACAATCACAGGATGGATATCGCTATCAATTGCCTTGGCAGTCGATTCCAAAAGGCTTGGCACTCGTGCTATAAGTTTCTTGTGGTCACCAAATAGGGTGTCACCTGCTGCCATGTCGCAGGTGGTGTACTCGCCAGGCACAGCATCAGGCACACGATAGGCAAGTGTGTTTTGAATCACCAAGCGATTGGTTTCTTTCAAGAGATTCTCGTCGAACGGGTCATCAAGATGCGAAGTAATGAAGCGGAAGGCCCTGAAATGGTCAGCAATCTCGGTACATTCAAGCAGTGAGCGTCCCACGGGCACCATCCCAAGCCCTTGTTCTTGCAGCAAGCGCGTGTCGTCGAGGGTAAACGAGTTGCCCTCAATGGCGCAGGAGTGACACGAAAAGAGCACTTCGTGCCAGTCGAGAAGGTCCTTGCTCGACATTTTCTTAGTTATGTGCTGCTCATATTGGGCACGCACCTGCTCATAACGCTCTATCTCTTTTTGAAACATAATATTAACACCTATAACAACTTTGCAAAAGTACAAAAAAACTCAATATTTCACTCCACAACTCAACATTTTTCTTAAAAGTCAAGGGTCGCACAGCAGTTGTGCGGCCCTTGAGGTTATGGGTTGAAAGGTTTTAGAAACCTTTGCAATGTGCTAGGCGAGATTACTCGGTGTCGGGCGAGAAGCCAGAGTGGCGAACGCCATGGCACCAGATTCTGTCGTAGAATGCCTGGGTGTCGGGATCCTCATCGCTGAATACGATGTAGAACGAGATGCTGTCGGTGGGCTTGCCATGCTCGTTAACGCCACCATTCTCAACAATCTTACCATCGGTTATGATAGCTTGGCCAGTGCCAGCGGCATCATAATCCTTCCAGTCGCACCAGAATGAGCGATTGTCGTAGTTGATGTTAACAATCATCTTGTAATTCCAGAATGATCCCTGGTCGTCAAGCCACATGTACTGAGTTCCATTGTCGGCAAGGTTATAGGTGTAGAGAACGCCATCAGCATAATGATCAAGCACTTCACCATTCTCGTCAACAACATCATAAGAGACGTCCCAGTATCCACACATTTTCTCTATTGCTGTTCCGCCTGGTTCCTCTTTAGTCTCGACGTCGCAAGAGGTGAGAGCAGGAATAGCCAGCAAAGCTAAAGCTATGATATATATATACTTTCTCATAATAGTTAACTTTATTCTAATGGTTTGTTATACTTAAGAATGATGTGGAAATTGTATACGTAATAACCAATATCATAAGTGATAGTCTTCTCTACGGGATCATAGACACCATTCTCGAAATACTCATAAGAGTCGCCCCATCCAGGAACAATACCCGAGATAACATCGATGTTGTTATCGTTGTCGAGTGAGATGTAACCCTGCAAAGCATATTTAGAGCCATAACCAGCGCGTTGTGCATACAGACCGCCAATCATATCACTGATGAAGAAGATGCCCGAAGCAGCCTTCTTGATAGTGAAATCATAGCCAGCCAATGAAACGCTTGTGCCCAAAATGGTAGAACCTGGTTGAGATACATATTTACCAGAAATGTCGGTCTTAACAGTTGGGTCACACACAGCAACGGTGCGGGTAATCGACGATGGATAACCATCGGGGCTAACTGCCGAATAGGTCACTTCGTAAAGGCCAAGTTGGTTCACATCAATGTCTTCAAGGCCTTCAACCGTCACGTTTGATGTATAGTCCTCGCCATTGAGCTCGGCCCTTACACCTGGATCTACATATTCAGTTCCCAAGGGAACTTCAACAAACTCATCACCAAGCAGCTCAAATGACACATAGTGTGTCAAAGTGGTGTCGGTCAAAGCATCATTGTCATCACTGCAAGCAGAGAATCCTAATGCAAACAGACAAGCTGCCAGTGTATAAAATATTTTCTTCATGTTAATTTCCATAATAAATAAATTATAGCAGTGTTAGACATTAATGGATATCCCAGAACACGGGGTCGCTTAACAATTTAACCGATGGGGTGTTCTTGTTCAGAGTGCGTGCGTTGCTTGGATAAGGAACGCGCTTAGCAAGACCGCCACCATTGATGTGGTTAACACCAGGATTGATCATGTCGCCAGCGTTGTAGGCTGCTGGATCTTCAAATACTTGTTTTGCAGTTGCTGGTGACAAAGCAGGAACGTCGGTACGACGAATCTCTGACCATGCCTCCATGTGGTCTCTCATGAACAAGGCAACCCACTTCTGCATATAAATCTTGTTGAGTTTCTCGGCTGTTGTTCCGCCCCATGCTACGCGAGAACCAGCAAGGAACTCGGCGGCATCGGCGTCAACCTTAGAAGCGAAGTCGGCAGCTACACCAGCCTCATAAGCAGCCTTGGCAGCTCCGTCGTTGTTGTTGAAGCGAAGTTCAACCTCGGCGATAAGGAACTGGAGCTCACTTTGAGTGAACAGATAGATAGGCATTGCAGTAACTGCTGCATAGTTAACAAGGCTTACATAGTCGTTGCTATAGCCCGAAGAGATACCCATCCAGTCGCCAGTGAGAGTCTTGCTACCTGGCACCTGGCCTTCGTAGTCAGAGGTCTTAACGCTCTTGTTGAAAGCGTAGCCAATGCGTGGGTCGCTTGCGAGCTTCATGTAGCTAATGATAGGATAAGCAGCACAGTGGTTGCGGGTTCCTAATTGATAGTAACCATCATACCAGGGGTTGTACTGTCCAGCAGCATTGCTGTAAACATTCCATGCTACATCGCCAGTGAAGAACTCATCGTTGGCAACCAAAGCCTTAACCTTAGCGGTGTTTTCGGCTACATTGATGCCACCGTCAATCAGGCGCAGATACATGCGCAGACGCAGTGCGTTGGCATATCCCTTCCACTGGCTCAAGTTCTTGTTGAGCAATGGGTCGGTCATTGAGATGGGATCGCCTTCAAGCTCGGCCTCGGCATCGTCGAGTTCTTTAAGCACACCTTCATAAACGGTCTGACCATTGTCCCATGCAGGCATAGCATTGCTGCTACCTTGCAGGGCCTCGGTGTAAGGCGCGTCACTCAGGTTGTCGACAACAAGCTGGAATGCCTGAGCACGCAATACGGTGCAAGCAAAGAGGTCCGACTTGTTATCGGTCTTGGTCATAATGTCTTTGATGTCGGCAAGTGCGCCAGCATAGAGCAGGCTGTAGCAACGGTTGAAGAGGTCGGAACCCTCATCAATGTTGAGCTCAGCAAGGTCGTTATACTGGTTGGCGGTAGGTGCTTGTTCAAAGTACTGGGCAAAATAACCACCATAGTTGAACATTTGGTCACCCAGGACATCGGCAATCGAATTCTCGACAGCTGGGAACATCAGGTCGGCAGTAATCGAGGAACTCGAAGGAAAGTTTGGATTCTCATTTATATCCAGGTCACAGCTGGTGAGTGCCATCATTCCAGCAGCAAGCATTAATAAAAATATCTTTTTCATATCTGTGTCCTGTTTAGAATTTAATATTAACGTTGAAACCTAACTTGCGTGAAGTTGGGTTGGTCGAATATTCACCGAATTGACCTTCGAGGTCATTACCAAATGAAGTGGTCTCGGGATCAATGAATGTGTTGCTCTTAGGAGTCCAGAGCCACAAGTTGTTACCGAAGAGCGAAACTGAAACGCCGGTAAGGAAGATGTTCTTGAACCACTGGCTTGGCATGTCCCAAGTGAGGGTTACTGAACGCAACTTGAGGTAGGTCTTGTCAACAAGGAATGCAGCATCCATCTCGTTGGCACCATTGTTCCAATAGTTGTAGATATTGGTTGGATTCAATGGAGTGGTGTTAGCAATGTAGCCATCGTCGGTGGCAACAACCGAGTTAGGAATAATCCATGGGTTACGGTCGTTGTAGGCAGTTTGCATAGCGTTACCAGTGAAGTACTGGATGTCCTTGGTGCGCGAGAACATCAAGCCACCCTTGCGGTAGTCGAAGTTGATGCCCAGGCTCACACCCTTGTAGCTCAAAGTGGTGCCGAAGCCCATTTGATACTTATTGTTCATGGTTCCAATCTTCACAACATCACCGGTTTTGATGGGAAGACCGCTATCGTCAACAATCACGTTGCCGTTAGGATCGGTTTGAGCAGTATAGGCCTTGAACACACCCATCTCATCGCCTTCAATGGCATAGAGGCCAGTACCGCCGGTGAAACCATAAATCAAAGCCTCGTCGCCCATCTCGTCGGGCAGCTCGAGAACCTTGTTGTGGTTCTTAGTGAAGTTCCAGGTCAAATCCCACTGGAAGTCGGCAATCTTGACGGGAGTAACATTGATGAGCAACTCAATACCGCGGTTGCGAATCTTACCAAGGTTGGTGTTCTGTGCGGTGTAGCCAGTTGCAGGATCCATGTTAAGCGAGAAGATTTGCTTGTCGGAGATACGGTTGTACCAAGAGAAGTCAAACGACAGGCGGTGGTGGAAGAATGCCATGTTAAGACCAATCTCGGTCTCTGTCGACATCTCAGGGCTCAAAGTAGCACTACCAAGCACGTTACCTGCAGTGTAGGCGTTTGTACCACTTCTTGAGAATGGGAATGCACTAGTACCCCAGCCGCTAGAACTTGCCGAAGCCTGACCATAGATAGATTGAGTCATGTAAACGTCGGCGTCGTTACCAGTCTTACCCCAAGCTACGCGAGCCTTACCATAAGAGATCCAGTCGCGAAGGTCGTTGGGAAGAAGCTCGGTGAAGATCCAGCTCAGTGTCACGCCAGGATAGAAGAACGAGCGGTTGCCCTTAGGCAGGGTAGAAGACCAGTCGTTACGTGCAGTGAGCGTGAGGAACAATTGGTTCATGAAAGAGAACTCAGCCTGACCATAGATGCCGTACAAGCGACGGTGCCAGCGGAACTGGTCAACCTCGGGCTTCTCAGAAGTGTTGCCCAGGTCATACCAAGTTGGGATAGTCAAGTTAGTGATACCAGAATAGAGGTAAGAGAGCTTGCGCTCGTTGCCGTTGAAACCAACTACAGCGTTCAATCCCATCCAGTCGGTGAGCTCGCTGTTATCGTAGGTTACCATCAAGTCGTGGTTAATCTCACGGCGACGGGTGGTTTGCTGAGTAACGCTACCAGTCTCGCCCACGAGGTCCTCACCATTGGCTGTGCCAGCAAAGAGGGTCTCAAGGTTAGGCTTGCCTGAATTGTGGTGGCCAGTAGAAGTGTCCAAACCGAAACGGTAGATCAACTTGAAGTTCTTAGCGAAGTCGTAGTCGGCTTGCATCTTACCATAGAAGCGCTCAGCCTCATATTTGTTCTCATAGTTCTCAAGAATATAATATGGGTTGGTAACGCCATAAGGAGTGTAGTAGTAACCTGGACTTGCAAATGGATAGCTCAGGTCCTTGAGCTCTACGATTGAGATATCACGAGGAGTCTGCATGATAGAGTTGTACATAGAGCCAGTCTTTTGTCCGGTGGTTACGAAGCTGTTCTTGTTGTAAGCATAGTTGAGCGATGTGCTCAGCATCACCTTATTAATACGGTGGCTTGCGCGAGCCGAGAAGGTGTACTTGGTGTACTTGTCGCTGCTGGTTGGGATGATACCGTCATCAGTCAATTGCGACAGAGATACGAAGTAAGTACTCTGGTTGGTAGCACCGTTGAATGAGATGCTGTTGTTGTAGCGAACACCAGTGTCGAAGAAGTCCTTCATGTTGCTGGGGATAGCCACATAGCTCTTGCGCTGCTGAGAGTGGTTCCACTCTTTACCATAACGCAGAAGAGCGCCATCAAACTTGGGACCCCACGAACCGTTCTCGTCCATGGTCTTGGCACCATACCATCCCTGACCGAAGTCGTTCTGTACCTGAGGCAGTCTCAAAACGTTCTCAAACTGAACACCGCCATTGTACTCGATACCGATGCCTTTTTGCTTCTTACCGCTCTTGGTGGTGATAAGGATCACACCATTGGCAGCGCGGCTACCATAGAGTGCGGTTGCGGCTGCGCCCTTGAGCACGGTCATGTTCTCAACATCGTCGGGGTTGACCATGTTGGCACCGTTACCAAAGTCGAAACCGTTGTCCAGACCTTCATTACTGTAAACTGCCGAGTTGTTCAAGGGAACACCGTCAACAACATACAGTGGCTGGTTGCTACCGCTCAATGAGCTGAAGCCACGGATTACAACTGAATTAGAAGCACCTGGGTCGGAAGATGTTGCTGCAATCTGCACACCGGCAACTTTACCGGCCAAGCTGGTCATCACGTCGCTCGCACGAGATTTCACGAGGTCCTCGCCTTTCACTGCAGTGGCAGCGTAGCCGATGGATTTCTCTTTACGAGTGATACCCAACGCAGTCACAACAACCTCCTCGAGTGTGTTGTCTTCCTCCTCGAGGGCTACTGTTATGTTACTTGCAACCGCAACAATTTGTGGCACAAAACCAACATAGCTGATTTTCAACTGTGTCACATTGTCGTTTACGGTCAGCGAGAATTCACCGTTAATGTCGGTCGCAGTGCCTTGGTTGGCACCCACTGCTTGCACGCTGGCGCCAATCAGTGGTTCCTGGTCACTTGCACTAACGACTTTACCTTTAACGGTCTTGTTAGCCGCTGCACCCAAAGCAATGATGCAAACGGCCATCAGAGTTGATAAAAGTCTCTTCATACAGTAAACAATTAATGATTAAACTTCAAATTTTTATACTCGAAAATATAAATTCAATTTTTGTTAAAAGGTTTGTCCTTAAGCATTTATCTGTGTTGCTCGCCGCAGGCTTGGTGAGGATAGTGGGTTGTGGAGAGGCTCGCTATTTATATTTCGTTTTACTAAATTTACATGCCTAACCTTACGGTAACAACGATTGCAAAATTATAAATTATTAATATATGTGGCAAAAATAATTTAAACTTTAACTTTTGCGAGCAAGTTTGTTTTTAGTAATAAAAATTTTAGGTTTTTAATCATATTTTTAATGTTATTAATATTTGATATTTTCTAAACAGATTTTAATTGACAATTTATTATTATAAAATGTGTTTTAATATTTGATTATAAATGGTTTAGACAGAATTAACATTAATAATAACTTTTTGATATTAGTTCTAATATTCAATATTAATAATCTTTTTAGGCTTTGCTTGAAATGTTAAAAACAAAAATAATTAACATTTCAAAATTTAACACATTCATTAATGGGCAATGTTAATTGTCAAACAGTTGTTTCAGCACTAATTATGCTATAAGCCCAAGAGGCATTGGTAAAGGACAACCAGGTCGTGCGTCGTGACGACGCCATCGCCACTGATGTCGTAGTTGTAGCCGGGGATGGTGCGCGAGTTGAGCAGGTGGTCGAGGAGGTCGATCACATCGGTGGCGGTGACCACGCCGTCGCCGTTAACGTCACCAGTGGTGGCGTTGCCCCACTGCTGGTTGAGCCATTGCACCTTGCGTGCGAGCACTTCGAGATACTGAACAGGCTTCTCGGGCCCGTGCGTGCTGGCATACATGGGCCACCGCATGGCGTCCTGCGCCTCGGCAACGGGCAAGAGCTCCCGCCACTGCCAGGCATGGTCGACGACGCCTTGCAGCACCTGGTCGCGATTGAACTTTGCCCACTCGGCTCTCACCTGCTGCTGGAACCGTGGAAACTTGAGTAATTCTTTTATCCACAAGAAGGGGAACTGGCTAGGGTAGTCGAAGATGAAGTGGTCGCCGGTGGTGTTGTCCTGAAAATAGCTGTTGTCGAAGTCCCACACAGGCCCAAACATGAGCTTCTCGTCCCATCCCAGGTCCTTGTACATAAACAGGCTCCCCGAGAAAGCCTCGACATTCTCCATCACCTCGTGAATGATGTAGAAACGTGCCAGGGTGACGATGTCGACAAGTTGCTCCCAGCCGCGGTCGTTCTTGTCGGGCACAAAGATGCAGCTGTCGACACGTGCTATTAAGTTGCGAATGTAGTTGCGCTGCTCGTTGGAGAGCACCTCGGGCGACTGGGTGACGAAGCAGAACTCCGGATTGGCGGGGTCGTTGCCCTGATGTTGCTGAATCACCTTGTTTCCGTCGTCGCTCAGTTCCAGCAGCCATCCCCCCGTGACGTTATCGGGGATGGTTTCCATGTCGCTCTGCTCCACGATATCGACCCTGCCGCTCTCGACCCTGATTTTCTCGCTCAGGAAATAGAGCCCCATGTACTCACCATTGAGCACGAGCTCCACAGGGGTCTCGCTGGGCGAGTAGGGCATGCCCATGAGCCGGCTCATCTCATATCCCGTGGTGTTGCGCAGATAGCCGCTGATGTCCTCGCAGTGGGCCATCAAAATGAAATGACGGCTCTTGTCGAGGCCCAGTGGTGACTGCTGTGATGCAAACTTCACCTTATAAGGCTTCTTGAACGAGTTGCGCCAGGTCCAGTTGCCCCTTCCTTTCACCTCGATGGTGAGAGGCAGCTCGCTTGAGCCTAGCGGGTTCTCATCGTCCTCAATCCATAGCGTGCCGTTGATGTAGTGGTCCTTGCTCGAAATGGTGACCGAGTCCTGAGTGTTGAGCCACACCACCGGCAACGAACCCGAGATGGTGGCAAGGTAGCTATAGTCGGGCCGCCAGTATCCGTCGCTCATCACAGCATTGTTGTAAGGGCAATAAACCCAATGCTGCGCCTTGGGATCGTCGACAATGTTGGTTTGCGATTTTAGGCCGGTGCGCCGCAAGTTGGGATTTAGATTACTAAGGATATCAAGAAACACACTAATTTTCACCTCAAAAGTCCCCTCTTCCATATCGGTCTCAACAAAGGTGAAATAATTGAGGTCTTTCACATCGCTATCGATGACCACCTTCCACCATTGAGTGCCGTCGACAGGCTCCATGTTGTAGACAGCAGTGAAGTCGCGGTTCACATTTCCCACCACCAGTCTCACTGTCTCAAATCTGAGCTTGCTGTTGTCAAAATAATATTCACCGCTATAGATGTTCAAGGCTTGAGCATCAATGCTTAGCAATGCCAATGAGAGAAACAAAGGCACCACTGCTAAACACCGATTAATCAAAACCTTGCACATAGGGGCGGGGGTGGGATTGACAGTTAAAATTAGAACCTGAAGCCTGCATTAAAGGTGAGGTCTTCCTGAGAGTTGATGAAATTGTGATACTTGCTGTGATAGAGATGGGCATCAATCACAAACTGCAAGCCAAAGAAGAAATTCCTGATATTATAAACCAAACCCAATCTTCCCCTTAAATCAACAGCTGGCATGTCGCGCTTGCCATCGACCGAGTCGTCAAACGAGTGATTCCATCCAATCGAGGGAGCCACAGTGACGTTAAATAACCACTTGGGATTGAAAACCCAGTTATAGGCATAGCCCAGCAGGAAACAATAGGAACGATGATGATACTTGTAGTACAAGCGCTCGCCACCATCGGGGAGATAGTCTTTCATGTCGTCGGGCAAAGTTGTGAAATCGACGTCAACATTCTGCGTTGATACGAGAAAACCAGCTATAAAGCTTCCTGCACTGCGCTTTTGTATCTTAGAGTAGCTATAGGCGGCAGCTTGTGAATATTTGCGATGATTGAAAAAATAGTAAAGGTCAAAGCCCCATGTGCGCTGGGTTAGGCCATTAAAATCATCTAATGCCCGCCGCTTTTTGTTGTAGTCACCAAAACGCTCTATAGTCACCAGTCCCGTGTTGCGAGAATGATAGGCCTCAAACGAAAATCTTGAAGTAGCAAACGACATCTCCCACTTGGCATGCCTGGTGGGATCGCCGCCAAACACATTGTCGAGGTCAAACATATAGGTGTAGCCAATGCCCATGTAAGAGAAATGCAGTCCCACGCTGGAATTTATGTCGGAATGCATAAACACTTTCATGTCTTTGTCGGCTATCATTCCACCATAGCTGTCGAGCCAGTTATTGTTGATGAGCATCACCTTAAAATCTTTGCTAATTCCAACCACATAGGCGGTGTCGTAGTTATTGAAAGCTTTAGAATAAAACTTATAGGCTTTATAGGCCAAATTCAGCAATCCAGGTTTCTTGGCTGTGGGGTCGGTGAAGAAACTCCATTCACCATTGACTATAGCACGACGCCAATAGTCCTTGTCGCGCGTGGTGTCGAATGGCAGAGCATTGATACTATCTTGAAGGTGCTTGATGAACTGCTTGCGGTCGTCAACCGAAACCTGTTGCCAGGTTCCCTTTCTGTAGGCCGAGTCAACATAGCTGATGCGAGATGGGGTAGTGCCAGCTATGCTGTCACCCATAACGTTAGCCATCAGAGGCAATGCCATCATTATTAATAATATGGATAATATCGTTCTTCTCATCTGATGGTATCGTTATTGGAAAGTGCTTTCCTGCTTGTGAATCGCAGCAATGAGTCACCACTATCGTCGGTTGGCTTGATTGGTGTAGACTCGACCGAAGTGGGAAGCAATTTCTTCTTATTGAATAAGCGGTCGAAGTCGTGCTTGAACACCACTCCCACACCCTGAGTTGTCATAGCATTTCGCACATAGTAGTTCTGGTCATTGAAATGGTTATAGGCCTTGAGCCTTATGGTCCCCCTGCGGTTGAGCAGATATTCAAGGTCGAAGTCACCAATGAAATTGCTGTTGCGCGTGTTGAAGGTATTATCCCTATATCCAAAGTTACCATTGAAAATCAAGCGGTTGTTGAGCAATTGACTCGAAAGCGCGAGATTTACCTCCACATCGCTGAAGTCACCCTTGTCGCTACGGAAGTTTGGCGAAATTTGCCAGTTCTCACTCAACTGACCAAGCATGTTAGACAACTGTGAGGAAATGGTAGACGAAGCCACCGATGTGAACTGATTGTTGTTCTTATTGGCCTGCATGTAGTCGGGGGTATAGAAGCGGTTAAGCGCCAAGAGATAAATAATCTGCTGATACATCATCTCGTCGGTGCTGATAACGCTCTTCACCTTGCGATAGGCGTCGCTGGTGAGTGTTGGGAACTCAAGGTCAAACGACAACTCAGGTTCACTGATTCCACCCTTAATGTTGAGCAACGCATTAACCGGAACATTGGTACGGTTGATGTCGCGATCGGTAGAGAACGAATCGTCAAGATCACTCAAGTTGGCATTAAGGCTATAAACGGCACTGATGTCGAGCAGAGCATTATAGGGGTCACCGTCGAAACTGATGGTACTTCCGTTGCGAATCGTGAAGTCCTTGAGAATAATGTCCTGCAAGCTGAAGTTGTAAGAACCCTTCTCAAGCGTGTATTTTCCGAACATTTCAAATGCCTCGTCGATGCTATTGTAATTGAGCCTGAGATTACCCGAGCCAAAGGCACGAATGCGGTCACCACCCACAGGATCCATAACGAGAATAATCTCGGCCTCGGGGGTGATGTCGGCCTGCAGTTCTATGCTATAATGAGTTGGCATAGATTGCTGTTGCTGAGTGGTTTCAATTTGCTTGGCAAGTTGACGCACTATCTCGGGCACCGAATCGTTGGCTTTAGCAACAGTGTCGACAACGGCAACAGGCAAGACTTTCTTGTCCCTATCGCGGAAGGTGATGAAATTATACTCGCTGGCCTCCTGAGTGTCGCTAAGCACAAAGGTGAACTTACTGCGACTTGCCGACTCCATGTTGACACTTATGCGCACCTCACCAGGCTCTCCGGCGATAATAGCCGAGCCGTTGCCATAGATGGTGCCATACCAGTCGGGGTTCATAGTGGGCGTAATGTCATAGCACAGGAAGTTGCGGGCATCGGTGATAGTGAAATTGAACTCTGGATTGTGGAATGCGTCATGCTTGAGCCATCCACGAAGTTTTGCCTTGTTCTTGTCGCGGTCGGTGATAGTCATGTCGCTAAACTGGATGAGTCCCGGACGAATGTGAACCGAGTCGGTGCAAGAGTAGGTGGTGTTGGTATAACCCACTTTTATGCTGAAATCCTCGGCATAGATATCGCCCATGAGGTCAATTGTCTTGAAATTACCGAATAGCACGGCATGGCCCGACACTTGCCCGTGAACCTCCTGAGTGAATGCCTCCATGAAAGGCTTCATAAACTCCACGTTAGCCTTGTCGGCGTTAAATTCAAGATACAACGAGTCGGAAGCGGCAAATATCTCACCATTAATATAGGTGTGTCTTCCATTGCTTTGCGAGAGGTCGCAACCGAGCACCACTCCGGTGTTCTCGCTGTCGAAATGGCTCTCAATGTCGGCATCGCCCATTGCTGCACCATTGTAGTGCAAGTCGTTGACGTGTAGTTTAGGAGCTGTGCTCAATCGTGGCGCCTTCGAGAACACGTCGGCAATCAGCACCTCACCAGTAGCCTCTCCGCCAAAGTTCACATGATTAATCTTCAAAGTCTCGAAAATATAGTCGAGATGAATGTTCTTGAGCGACACCCTCAACTCGTCGTCAGGATTTTTCGAGACCTTTCCATCAATCTTAATAAATTGGTCGTCGCAAGAGCCTTGCAGGTTGTCAACGTCAATAACTCCCGCCTCATATTTTATATTACCCTGCTGCACATTCCACACTGTGTCGTTAACCACAACCTCGGTGGGATTAACATTAACCGTGGTCATGAACTTACCGTTAGAATCACGACCTAATAGTGCCGACAGATTAACATTGCCATGATAGTCGGTATCACGTTTGAAAATCCAGTTGATGTTGGCGTCAACGCAGTCGTTAACGGCGTTGGCATCAAGATTAAGGGCAATGTTACCTTTCTTATTGGGGAAGATGGTGTGTGCGTTAAGCATTACGTTATCACTGCCTTCTTCTTTAGCAACATGCAGCGTAGTGCCCTCAATAATCTTGTTACCCTGTTGCAGATAGGGTAGGTTTACATCAGCACTAAGAGTGCTTGTCGACTCATTGAAATGTCCATCGATAGTGGCTTTGTAGATAATTTTCACAGGCAACTTGACGTAGGACGAGAGAAAATTCTCAAACTCTTCGTTGGGATCAACCACAAAGTTGAAAGTGAAGTCGTTCTTGCCATTGGGACGGCTGCCGCTCACATTCTGGCCACTCATAAACTGCGGGAAACACTTGGCTGCTATCGACTTCACAGCTGGTACAATAGTGTTGAAATCAAAGTTACCATTCACCGAGCCTTGCAAGAAGTCGGTGCTAATGTCAATGTGCTGTGGATATCCGTCGCGCTTAGCATCGACACTAAAATTGTCGATGTAAAATCCCTTGCCAGTGGTGCTGTTGATGAACGAAATGTTATCAACATTGACATTACCAGCAAAATTATTGAGATTGTCACCCTTTACACTACCCTTCATTTTCACATTCAGAGCATTGGCAGGATACTTGCTAATGAGGTTCATCTTCGCCAAATTCAGATTATGGGCAACAAGGTCGAAATCATAGGTTGAAGCTGGGCCATTGAGCATTACCTTTCCGTTGAAATCAACTTTACCATTAGGATCGTTGATGGCGAGGGTGCCGTTATAGTTGTTATGGTCAATATCAACATCGGCAGTAACATTGTGATAGCGGTAGCCCTTGAGGTCGATATAGTCGACTTTGCCTTTAACTTTGGCAACTACAGCATTATCGGCAAGCAAAGAGCCGTTGAGCGTTACATCGGCACTAACATTGCCGAGCATGTCGGTCTTATTAATGATTGTTCCAAGAGCCAAGTCACGGGCTACAACATGACCGTCAACACTTTTCTCATTGCCATTGTGCAACACTGCATCAAGGTCGACATTGCCAAGTCCCGTAGCAACCTTAGCTTTGGCGGTTATATCTCTCAAGTCGCCCGAAGCCACTGCATTGAGTTTAATATGGTCGGCTTTCTGCAACAATTCTTGCACACGAGGTGGCAGTGTAGCAAAAGTTTGCGCTACTGTCATCGCATTGCTGGCATGAGTATCCAGGTCAATATTCTTGATATTATACTGTAAATTATTTATATCACTGATATTTTGGAAATTGCCTGCAAGATTGAGTTTTACTCCGCCATTTTGTGCCTGCAAGTCAAGATTATCAATCAAGAGATTGTCGCGCAGGCGGTCGGCACTCACATTCTTGGCCGTGAGCTTGATATCACCGCTCTTGTCAATGATATTTTGCACATTGGCAGGCAGATTTGCCAAGTTGTGTGTAAGTCGTGATATCTCACTTCCCGATGCGTTGAGGTCAATATTATTGATATGAAGATCAAGAGCCCTGATACTGCGATAGTTAGTAGCCGAGCCGTCAACATCGAGCGTAATGCCTCGTGTATTCAACGATAGTTTGTGCACATCAATCTTGTCAAATGTCGACGACGCATCAACTGTGAAATGAATCGGCTCATTGAGCTCTGCCAACTTGGGCTCAAACGCTTTGAGATCGGCAGGAGTGATGTAGTTTTCCTCCATTTTCACGCTCAGTGGCGCAAGTTTTATCTCGTTGATGGCATTCTTTAGTGATGAATAGTGGAATGTGGTGTTTGACGGCGTGAGTTTAGTGCCCGGCAATTCTACAACCAAGTTGTTAATCTCGGTTCTAGTATCATCAATTTTAAATTTTCCACTCAGTTTTTTGAGTTCAAGACCATTTTGCTCGTTGAAAGCCAGCCTGGTTACGTCAATTACAAAGTCATTATTCTTAATGCGGGGGAACACGAGGTCGGCAGTGAGGTCGGTAATCTTCATGTGATTTGGATCAAATCGGCCTGCTGCTTTGCGTGGTTCATTAAGAACATCATAGGCAATGTCGCAATTGCGCAATATAGCATTGTTAATAACGATGTCGTAGGGTTTAGGCGGCTGATCGGGCTTGGGCTTGAACTTGTCAATTATGAATTGCAAGTTGGTGGGGCTATTTTTATCGGGACGAGTAATGGTGCCATGCAATCCGTCAATCTCGGCAAAATTAAATATTATTTTTCTACGCACAACCAAGTCATACAGACTCACTCCAGCACCCAACTTGTCGACCTTAATGAGGTCGCCACCCTGCTGATCTGGAATATTCACTCCCGTGAGCACCACTTGATTGAATGGAGAGATGCTTACGCCATCGATAGTGACGTTAGTCTCAAGAAACTTGCTCGCTTCGCGCTCAGCAACAGCCTTTAGCTTATTCTGGAAATAGGGCATACTCACTCCTAAATAAAGAGCAGTATAGACCAGCACAAGGAGAACCACCACTATCATAATAGTGGCTCTCAAAGTGTTGTAAATCCATCTAAAGGCTTTGTTCATTATTAATAAATTAAATTTAATTAAAACCTACAAAGTTAATTAGTTTTTTCGAATAATCTTGACTTTGTTATAGAAATTGGTAAAGTTTATATTTTTTTGTGCATTCCTATAACGTATTTGCGGCTTTTTATAAATAAAAAGTCACTCTAATGTCAATGCAACACAAGGCTGTGAATTATCAACATCTCACTTGTTAATAACCCTGTGAATAATGGTTGAAAAATAATTGAAAAAAAGTGGACTAAAAATTTGCATTTTGCTAACTCGTCGGGCTTATAAAAAAGTTTTCGTTCTCCAAATTTATTCTTCACAAATTATATAATTCTTTTTGCACAAGTTTTATTGGGCTTTTGTGCATTATTTTTCAAAAAATTTATTAACTTTGCAAGTTGTAAACAGCTTGTTAATAAACTACTCAATTAGTTATAAATCAATTTTTAAAGTTGTTCATAACCTGATAATAACTGATACAGAAACGATGATAACTAAAAATGCAATAGTTACAGAAAAAAGTTTTCAACTAAATTAACAGGCTATTATCATCATCATTTTACTTTTTATAAAAGATATAAAATAATAAAATAAAAATAATGATATTATGAATGTTGAAAAAGGCTATGTTGAGGAAATAATTCCCGAAGGAATCGACCTCAAGGAAGAAATATTAAGACTCAAGAAAGTGAGAAACGCCGTTATAATGGCTCACTTCTATCAGCGTGACGAAATACAAGATCTTGCCGACTACATTGGCGATAGTTTGGCTCTGGCGCAACTGGCACAGGAGGTGGAGGCACCAGTGATTGTGCTGTGTGGCGTACACTTCATGGGTGAGACTGCTAAGATTTTGAGTCCTGACAAGATTGTTATTGTTCCTGACCTGAATGCGGGTTGCTCGCTTAGCGACAGCTGCCCTGCCGACGAATTTGAGGCGTTCATAAAGGAGCATCCAGGCCACACTGTTATTAGCTACGCTAATACCAGTGCTGCAGTGAAGGCTCTCACCGATGTGATAGTAACCAGTGGTAACGCAAAGCAAATTGTTGATAGCTTCCCCGAGGATGAGAAACTAATCTTTGGTCCCGACCGCAACCTGGGTAATTACATTAATAGCATCACTGGCCGCAACATGCTCGTGTGGGATGGCTATTGCGAGGTTCACGAGAAATTCTCTATCCAGAAGATTATGGAACTCAAGCAGGAGCACCCCGACGCTCAAGTACTTGTACATCCTGAGTGTCCCAAGCCCATCCGCCTTATTGCCGACAAAATTGGCTCCACTAAGGCTCTGCTCGACTATTCTGTTGCCAGCGACTGTAACAAGTTCATCGTGGCTACCGAGAGCGGAATCATTTATGAGATGAAGAAACGCTGTCCCGACAAGGAGTTTATTCCAGCTCCTTCCGATGATGCCGGCTGCGCATGCAACGAATGTGCCTACATGAAACTCATCACCCTCGAGAAACTTTATAATTCGCTAAAATACTTGGCACCAACCATCGAGGTTGACGAGGAAACCCGCGTCAAGGCCGTGCGCCCCATCGAGCGCATGCTCGACATTTCTAACCGCCTGGGACTCATTAAGAAATAATTAACAATAAAATGCTTAATGTTATGAAAAGAATTATATTGTTAGCATTAGTTGCTATCATAGCTGTGGCATCAATAAATGTAGATGGCAAGACTCGAAAAGCAAGAAGCAACAACAACAGCATATCATATGAGAAACTTGTTACAATGATTGCTAAAGGAACACATTGGAACGAGAAAAATCTTGTTAATTTAGGCCTTAAGAAACTTTTTAAGAAAACTTATGAAGAAGAATATGGAACTGAAGAATGGTTTATTTATGGCAAGAACATTACTGCTATTCCAAATAATGATTGGACAGCTAATCTCACTTCGACAGGTGCTCATGCTTTTGCAGTAGAAGTTATGTTGACAACCGATAATGGTACTTCTCTATATTTTAAAGAAAAAGCCGATCACGATGCATTTATGTCATGCGCAAAAAAATCCAAATATTATAAGCATCATGATGGAAATGAATATATAGGATTCTCACTTATTCAAAGTGATGAATATGTTAATGATTGGTATGTAATATCTTTTCATTTAGATTAATTGACCATTTATTTTATAATATTGATGATAACATGAAAAAGACAATTTTATTATTAACTATAATACTTAATTTTACAACCGTTATGGCACAGAACAGTGTACTTGACTTCACAGTGAAAGATCGCAAGGGCAATGATGTTGCCTTGAGTGAATATAAGGGCAAAGTGCTGCTCATAGTTAACACTGCCACTAAGTGTGGATTTACTCCTCAATATGAGGAACTTGAAGCGCTTTACAAGGCTTATAAAGATAAGGGTCTTGATATTCTCGACTTTCCTTGCAACCAGTTTGGCAACCAGGCTCCTGGCACCGAGGAGGAGATTCACAACTTCTGCACATTGAATTTTGGTACCGAGTTTCCACAATTCAAGAAGATAGAGGTAAATGGTGAGAATGAGGATCCGCTGTTTACCTTCCTCAAGAAAGAAAAAGGCTTTGAGGGCTTCAATCTTGAGCATCCAATTGGCAAAGTGCTTGACGAGATGATGACAAAGGCCGATCCTGACTATGCCAGCAAGCCCGACATCAAGTGGAACTTCACCAAGTTCTTGGTTGACGGCGAAGGCAAAGTGGTTGCTCGTTATGAACCCACTCACGACATCAAGCTCATTGAGCAAGACATCGCCCACCTCCTCAACCCCAAGACCACTTGCTCCTGCTGTGGCAAGTAAACACACAAAAAAAGTGGTCTCCAAATAATTGTCCCTTCGAGACCACTTTTTTGTTTACTGAATAGAAAAAGGCTCAGAAAATCAATGTTCTGAGCCTTTGTTTTTGGATAGTATTGATAATGATTCTTTACTTGCCAAAGTAGCGCTTTAACAGGCCAGTGAAGCCCTGTCCGTGGCGAGCCTCGTCACGAGCCATCTCGTGAACGGTGTCGTGGATGGCGTCGAGGTTCTGCTGCTTAGCGAGCTTGGCAATGCGGAACTTATCCTCGCATGCACCAGCCTCGGCAGCGGCGCGCTTCTCAAGATTGGTCTTGGTGTCCCAAACGATTTCGCCCAGCAGTTCAGCAAACTTAGCAGCATGCTCGGCTTCCTCAAATGCATAGCGCTTGAAAGCCTCGGCAATTTCGGGATAACCTTCACGATCGGCTTGGCGTGACATTGCAAGATACATACCTACCTCGCTGCACTCGCCCTCGAAGTGAGCTTTTAATCCTGCGAGAATTTCGGGATCTACACCCTTAGCCACTCCCAGAGTGTGCTCGGCAGCATAAGCTACCTCCTCGTCCTCTTTGAGTTCTTTGAATTTCTCGGCTGGTTGTTTACATTGTGGACACTTCTCGGGAGGTGTGTCGCCCTCATGAACATAACCGCACACTGTGCATATCCATTTCTTTGCCATAATAGATATTTAGTTTATTAGTTGATAAGATTTTGTTGATTGTTTTTAAAGCATTATTACTCTACTACTTCCTCGAAGTCCTCGGGTCCAACACCACACAAGGGGCATTCCTCGGGTGGATTGTCGCCTTCATGAACATAACCGCACACTGTGCATTTCCATTTTTTCATAATAGTTTTGTTTTAAAGTGAATAAAATTAGTTAATTAATTGATTATCAAAGTCACAAATATATGATAAAAAAATTATTCCACAAAATTTTTTTCTATAATTTTTAAACTTTGAGACAATAATTTCTGTCAAATAAGAAAAATTGACTATAAATGATAGATAAATAAAAAAAATTGCTAACTTTGCAACCATATTATAATATATTGATTAATAATTTAAAAAACAAGGATATGAAAAAATTAAGTATTACTCTACTGTTGTCGTTAATGTTGTTAGGATTTAGCTCCTGCGACCGGCACTTTTGGTCGGTGCTCTCTGGCTCTAGATGGTATGCAGTTGAGAGTGTTCAAGGTTACACAAGCTATCCCATCTACACCACCGACTTTGATTATATGGAAATACAGTTCTATACCAATGGAACTGGCACAATGTCATTCTATGATGACTATGGCTACTGGGGTAGCTATGGATTTGAGTGGGACGACCGTGGCGATAGTGTGATAATTTATTATTATGATGGCGGTCACGACGTATTCTACTATGATTACAGAAGTGGATATTTATATCTTTCGCGCAATCCTTACATGCAAAATTACACGGTATTCCAGCATTAAAGCTGCACCGTAAGGAAATTATAAAAAAGCCTGGCTCAATCAAGCCAGGCTTTTTGTTTATAATTACGTCAATTATTCCTTGTTTTCATCTTCCACATCCTCAATCTGCTCGAGAATGTCGCGGAAATGACGCTGAGTCTTGAAGTGTACTTTAAGTCCTATCAATGCACCCGCTGTAATGCATATTATAAACCAGGGAATGAAATATTTAAGGAAATCGCCTTCCAGCTTTTGAGTCATTTCCCAGCCAACCCAAGCAGCCCAACCTATTGCTACTGGAATTCCAAAGTATGGCCACATGGCATCGCGTTTTTGAGCTTTAAGTGTTTTGCGCTTGGTGTCGAGCAAGTTGTCGCTCACGAAATCATTTTTACGCATCTCGTGGCCATTGTAGATGCAGAATCCAATTACTGCCAGCATGAGAACACTCATTGCAATCCACAGGGGTATAGAGAGTCCGTTGAGTTTTACGAAGGCCCAGTAGCCATAAGGAATCATTGCAAATGCGATGATAGAAATGACTAGATATCGCTTATTGATGGTGCTTACACTGTTTTTCACAGCGCGGCGAATGAGTCGGTCATTAACTATCGTTTGATCGTCGAGTTTATTTTTCAATATCGCCATTTGCTGGCGCATTTCGTCAAGTTCGAAATCCATAATTTTGAGAGTTTTAGTCGTTCATGTTTTTAAGTTGTTCTTTGATGCGGTAGAGGCGGCTGCTCACGTTGGTGGTAGAGATTCCCACCACTTGTCCAATCTCCTCATAGGGCATGTTTTCGAGCCACAGCAGCACGATGGCGCGGTCAAATGGTTTGAGCCTGCTGATGCGCTTGTGCAGCATGTCGATTTGTCGAGTGTCTTCATCACGGTCCTCAAAAAGGTTGATGTTCATCGACAGCGGTTCGGTTGTGTTGCGGCGCTTCTTGCGGTCGATTGAGATGCAGGTGTTGAGCGTGACGCGGTAGATCCACGTTTTCACGTCGCTGCGGTTCTCAAAGCCCTCAAAGCCTCGCCACATGTTGATGACCGCCTCTTGGAAGAGGTCGTTCACCTCGTCGGCATCTTTTGAGAACATATAGCACACAGTATATATGGTGCTCTTGTTCTGCTTGATGGTTTGAGCAAATTTGCTTTCTAGTTCGTTCATTTTTTTTGTTTTTTAAAAGCTTTTTTTGTCCGTTAGACGCACTACTCTCAAAAAAGTCACACAAAAATAGAAAAAAAAATGTTTTAGTCTTAGTTTGTTGAAAAAAGTATGAAAAATATACTTAGATAAACATAATGATATTAAAAGTTGTGGAATTAAAAAAGCCCACTAGTGGGCTAATGATTTATTATTTAATGAAAACTAAATATTGTGCGAGGATTTATCTTCATCAATGGGTTTTACAAAGTCCCAATTGCGCATAATCCACTCTATATGCGTGGTTTCAATGCGCTCTCCCAAGCCATAACCAGCAACCTTCTGATTAAAGCACTCTTTTGGCCACCCGTTAAAGAAGTATCCATAATATTCATTGTTGATTATATTGATATTCTTGGCTCCATTTGGCATGGCAGCAGTGATAGAGTCTATCATATCTTTACGGTGATTGGCAAGCGAGTCGCTGAGGGCGTCAGTCATCATTAAGCCCATGTTGCCAAGACCCAAATCAAGCATATCTTCAATAGGCACTGTTGTGACAGATTTGCTTATGATGGAATAATCATCGTCAAAGTCATTATTCTCATCCTCAACAGGAGTATATCCAATGCTTGCCGTGACGTGCATAGGATAACCGTTGGATTGAGTGTCAAATTCGGAGTCACCAATATCAAATAAATTGCCATGCAGGCCAAATAGTTCATCAAGTTCGTTATAAGCCTCACGCACACCTTGTTCGGTTGAAAACATCAACAGCAACGTGTTTTCTACTTGCTTGCGAGGCATGATATCATTCAAGAAGGGGATGGTGCTATAAAGTGTGTCGCACATTCCTTTGATTCCCACCTTCATCTTGTCGCGTATTTCTCTCCAGTTTTCAATATTTTGCACTCTGCCCATCTCATCGGTGGTAAACTCGCATACAATGTCTTTTGACAGTTCGCTAAGTTTAGCTTGCATGATGCGATGTATTGAGTCTGATTCCTCGCTGTAATCAAAAGCAACAGGTATAAACTTCATGCGATAGCCCTTACTAGTTGAGTCGGTAACAACTATTAGGAAATCTTCGGTATACATGTCGTTAATGGTTGTATCACCTTTTTCAACCTTAATTTTTGAATAGGTTTTGCGAAATGTCATGCTGTCGTTTTTGCAAAAATAGCCTATTACAGCGATTGATGTGTCGGGCACCTCGGTATCCAGCATTAAGTTTTGGGCTTCACACGCGAATATAGAGCACACTAATGCGATAATTATTGTAAATAAATTCTTTTTCATAGGGTTAATTATTATATAGGGAATACAACTATGGTGAAACATTTAATGTATAGAAGTTTTGTCTTGCACAAAAGTAATAAAAAAAATTAATTTTGGTGGTAACAAAAGTGATTTTCTGTAGAAAGTGTGGTAAAAATGCGTTGTTTTGGCGGAGTATCGCTTAGAATGTAATGCTTTCTACTTTGTTCATCATTTTGTTTGTATAGATTGGGTGGTAATTTGGTGGGGGAGTAATGAAAAAAAATGGATAAGTGATGAAATATTGAGGTAAAAATATTATCTTTGTAGACTGAATGAAAAAGGGAGCTATGTGCTCCTGAATAATCAAAAAAATTGCACCTCATGAGCGAGAATTACATAGTATCGGCGCGTAAATACCGTCCATCGAGTTTCTCTACTGTTGTGGGACAGAAGGCTTTAACCCACACCCTCAAGACGGCTATCAAGAACGAGCAGCTGGCGCACGCCTATCTGTTTTGCGGACCGCGTGGCGTGGGAAAAACCACTTGTGCGCGCATCTTTGCCAAGGCCATCAACTGCGAGCACTTGACTGCCGATGGAGAGCCGTGCAACGAGTGCGAGTCGTGCATTGCCTTCAACGAGCAGCGCTCTTACAACATTCTGGAGCTCGACGCGGCAAGTAACAACTCGGTTGATGAGATTCGCAAGCTCACCGACCAAGTGCGTGTTCCGCCTCAAGTGGGACGCTACCGTGTGTTTATCATCGACGAGGTGCACATGCTCTCGCAGGCGGCTTTCAATGCCTTCCTCAAAACTCTTGAGGAGCCACCCGAGTATGCCATTTTCATTCTTGCAACTACCGAGAAACAGAAGATTATTCCCACAATCCTGTCGCGTTGCCAAATCTATGACTTTGCTCGCATCACCGTGTCCGACATCGTTGAGCAGCTGCAGCGCATCAGCCAGGACAAGGGAGTAACTGCCGAGACTTCGGCCCTTAACGTGATAGCGCAGAAGGCCGATGGCGCCATGCGCGACGCTCTCTCAATCTATGACCAGGTGCTCGCCTCGAGCGAGGGTAACATCACCTATCAGAGTGCTATCGAGAACCTTAATGTGCTCGACTATGACTATTACTTCCGCCTTGACGAGGCATTCCGCACTGGCGATGTGCCACAAGCTCTGCTCATCTACAAGGAAATTAGGGACAAGGGCTTTGACTCGCTATACTTTGTGAACGGACTAGCTCAGCACTTGCGCGACTTGATGGTTGCCAGCACACCACAAACGGTGGACTTGCTTGAGATGAACAACGACATAGCACAACAGCACATCAAGCAGGCGGCAAGCTTCAACACTCGCTTCTTCTACATGGCGATGGACTTGTGCAACACCTGCGACTTGCAATATCGTGAAACTAGCAACAAGCAGTTTGTGGTGGAGCTCACGCTCATCAAGTTGTGTCAAATTATGGGTGGCACTCCAGTGCAACAACCACCGCAACCACGGGTGCAGAAGGTGACAGCGGCTCCTGCTCCCACTTCACAGCCAGCACCGCAGCAACCAGCTCCCGCTCCTGCTGCGTCGAAACCTGCAGCACCAACACCACAGCAAGTAGCTGCTCCGGCGCCTGTGTCACAAAGTAGACCAGCACCAAGACCATCTAACCCTGCCGCCCCTGCGGCCAGTGCTACGCGTCGCATTCTCATTAACAAGCAGTCATCGGGTAATGGCGCGACTGCCGGGGAAGGCGCCGAGAAAGGTCACACTACTCGCACCGCCGATTTCACACCTGAGCAGCTTGAAGTGGCTTGGAAAAAATACATCAGCAACAATCCTGGTGAGATAATTCTCTTGAGCGCCATGCGCAACTCTTTGCCCACCAAGATTGACAACAACACCTATCAAATTGAGGTTGAAAATAATGTTCAGGTTGAAGCTTTGAGTAGCAACATGACCAAGCTGCTGCAGTTCTTGCGCGACGAGGTGGAGAACGACATGGTGTCGCTCAACATCAAGCTCTCACCTAAAGGCGTGTCGACGATGGCAAAGACCGACCGCGAGATAGTGAAGGACATGTATGACCGAAATCCTAAGTTTGCCCAAATGATAAAGGATCTCAAGCTCTCGATGGCTTAATATAATGCACAATTCATGATTCATAATGCATAAAAAACGTCGCAATAAATTTTGCGACGCTTTTTTTGATAGTTGATATGCGTTAGCCCAATTGTGCATTGTGCATTAAGCATTAATTAAGGTAGCTCAATGTCGCCCTCAAAGACGGTGGTGGCAGTACCGCGCATGTAGATGTGGTTGTCGGTTTCGCGCCACTCGATGTGAAGTGAGCCGCCATCCATTTTTATCGTGGCGTCGCGACTTGTGCGGCTAGTGAGGGCTGCTGCCACCAGCGTTGCGCAGGCTCCGGTGCCGCATGCCATGGTGATGCCGCTGCCGCGCTCCCACACTCTCATCCTTATCTCGTTAGGGCCTATTACTTGTGCAAACTCGATGTTGCAACGCTGTGGGAAGCGTGAGTGAAACTCCAGCCCAGGACCCACCTTGGCGAGGTCGATAGACTCTACATCGTCAACAAAAATCACATAGTTGGGGTTACCTATCGACACGAACACGCCGTCGGGAAGCTGCTCACCTTGGGTTAGGAACTGGGTGGGGTCTTCTAGCACTGGTTCCATGAGGTCGACTGTAACGCTCTGCACTGTGTCGTTGTCGTCAACGTCGAGGTAAAGCATCTTGATGCCGGCGCGAGTGAGCATGCTGATAGTGGTCTTGCGGGTGAGGCCGCGCTCATACACATACTTGCCCAAGCAGCGGCTGGCGTTGCCGCACATCTGTCCCTCGAGGCCGTCGGCATTGATGATGCGCATCGTGAAGTCGGCTTCAGGCGAGCGTCCTATTAATATCAGTCCGTCGCTGCCAATTCCGGTGTGTGGCTTGCTCCAGGCGATTGAAGCCTTGCTAGGGTCGGGGATAGTGTTGTACTCGGTGTCGACATAGATGTAGTCGTTGCCCAAGCCGTGCATTTTCACAAAATGTATCTTGTTGTTTTTGTCGGTCATAATATATTAATGTGTTAGAGGTTGTGCCCACAAAGTTAGGTATTTACTTCGAGTTTCCACAATTTTGGTAGTTGAATTATACTTTTAAGAGGTTAAAAATGATTTTTTAGGCTTGTGAGTGTAGAAAAAGTATTACTTTTGTAAGCCTAAACTCAAACCTAAAAACAAAAATTAAGATTACAATGGACAAATACAATTTTGATGCTATCATCGATAGGCAAGGTACGCACTGCAAAAGAACTGACCAACTTAAATCACTTTTTGGACGTGACGACTTGCTGCCCCTGTGGATTGCCGACATGGACTTTGCTGTATGCCCCGAAATCAGTAACGCATTGGTTTCGCGTTTCAAAGATCATCCCATCTATGGCTACACACTTACCTATGACGAGTACTGGCAGTCGATTATCGATTGGCAACGCCGCCGCAACGGCTTCGAAATAAGCCGTGAAGAGCTGACATTCATGCCTGGTGGTATGCCTGCCCTGGGAATGATACTCAACTTTTTCACTCAACCAGGCGACCGCATAGTGCTGCAGGAACCTGTGTACTACGACTTCAAGGATGTGATTGAGGGTAACCGTCGTCTGGCTGTGCGCAATAACCTTGTGCCCACCGGTGACCATTTCTATCGCATGGACCTTGATGACCTGGAGCGTGTATTCAAAGAGCAAAAACCTAACCTCATGGTGGTGTGCAATCCTCAGAACCCCATTGGTATAGTGTGGAGCAAAGAAGAGCTGCAACAGGTTGCTGCCCTCGCTCGCCGCTACAACGTGATACTCTTCAGCGACGAGGTGTTTGGTGACATAACCCTGTTTGGTCACAAGCACATTCCACTGGCTACCGTTAGCGAGGATGCTGCAGCAATGACCATCACTTGTGGCTCACCCGGCAAGACTTTCAACATTCCAGGATTAAAAAGCACATGGCTGGTAATCAAGAATCCTGAATTGCGTCAGGATTTCTATCGCTGGATAGAGGTTAACGAGTTGTGTAACGCCAACATACCTTCCTTGCTTGCCACCGAGGTGGGCTATCGTTACTGTGAGCCCTGGCTCGAAGAGTGCAAGAAATACATTGAGCAGAATGTGCTCTATGTTGCTGATTTTTGCAAAGAAAACATCCCTGGCATCTATGCCATCAAGCCTCAGGCGTCATTCTTGATGTGGCTCGACTGCAGGCGATTGGGTCTTGATCACTCACAATTGGTGAAGTTCTTTGCCAACGATGCTCATCTTGCGCTCAACGATGGCGAGATTTATGGCGTGCCTGGCTACTGCCACATGCGACTCAACGTGGGAACTCCACGCAAGCTCCTTGAAAAGGCTATGCATCAGCTCAAAGCAGCTGTGGATGCACTTCAAGCCTAAATATTTTTCTAAAATACACATTAGCACCTTAAGGCAAACCTTGAGGTGCTATTTTTTTTAATTACGCAAAATGCGTAAAATAATGTTGTTGTTTATAATCGTTCTAACCAGTGAGATAAAAACACGTCATTAAGTGAATAGCTTGTGCCCTTGATGCTTACGTCATCATTAAGCAAACCTTTCTCTTTAAGCGAATCAAGGAGACGAGTGACTGTTGATGGTGTGCCAAGTTTATATTTTGATAGAAATTCGGCCGATGTAGCTTTATGCACAGTCCCTTCTTTTGCTATTGCAATCATAAAATTCCATTGCTTTGGGGTAAGCATCTGCTTATATTGAAGGAATGTGTATTCGCTTTGGCTAAGCAGCTGATTGCAAGCTTTTTTTACAGCATCAACGTCAATCATTGACTCTTCGTTGGCAAAGATAGTGTGACACAGTTGTTGAGTGTAATAAGTGTGGCGGCGGGTCCATTCAAGAATGAAATTTATAGCTTTGTTATCTATTTTTTTCCCTGATTGTGTAAACAGCCGCTTAATAAAAGCAGAATAACTTGATACCGATATTTTATCCAATGAAACAAAAGTAGTACTTGAATAGAATGGTTTCTTCTCGTTGATAAAGATATCGGTCATCAAGTGCTTTTTGCTGCCACTGAAGATGAATGTGAGATTATGAGTGTGTTGGATGTAGGTACGGAACAGAGCTTCTATGTTATCTTCAGGATATTCCCTTATTTGCTGGAATTCATCAATTGCTACCACTATGTGGCAACCTTGTTGGTCAAGGAATTCAAATAATCCTCTCAAGGTATACTCTTTTTCTTGAACAGAATTGTAGGTGAGTTGCAGTTGGGGCTCTCCTGTGATGTTGTCAAACGACAACTGAGGTCTTAACGACTTTATAAACGACATAAATTTGTCGCCTATTGATGTTTTAGGTTTAAATGCTCGCATTGCACCTTCGGCAAGAAGCTTAATAAAGTCATCGATTGTTCTTGACGCTAATATGTCAATATAAATAGTAGAAATATCGGTATGCTGTTCTTTGATTTCATCAAATAAACGCAAAATAAGCCCTGTTTTGCCCAAACGACGTTGAGATATAAGAGTCATGTCGGTATAATTAAGACAATTGCTGAGCATTAGTCTCAATTCTTGTTCGCGATCGCAAAATAGGTCTTTGCTTTTGTAAGGCTTAATAATAAAAGGATTATCCATAGTGTAGTATTATTTGGGGTACAAAGATAATCAATTTTTTTAATTACGCAAAATGCGTTACGCAAAATGCGTAAAAACGCTTGCTGCTTGAATAATCAAGGTTAGGCCACTCTTTCCTCTCACCTATAGTTTCTAATCGGTGCAATCTTGTGCTAATTTAATGTTGATTTTGGGAAATGGAGTAGAGTAATTTTGCGGTGATTATTAACACTATATTTACTATACTCATGGAAAACACCAATCAATTCTTCAACCTTACCGAGAGCGAGATGCTCGACCTATGGAAGCAAGTGATGCACCTTGACACGCCGCGCCGCGACTGCACAGTGGAGTGGGACGACGGCATCGACCTCGACTCGCTGCTACTCACACACATCAAGCAGTGGTATGCCCACTTGCTCAACACCGCGCCAGTGCGCTTGCTTCCCATCGAGAATCTAGCCAGCCAGGTACCCATCAGTACGCGCGACGGAATGGTCTTCGCCACTGTGCCGGTGCAGTGCGTAAGGGCTGTTGAATGGAAACTGCTGGAGTGGCAGCGCAGCGTCACCACCTTTCTCGATCCATGCAGCCACGATGCGATGCTGCAGCTAAATGAGTGGACGCGTGGCGGCTCCTGCAACCCAGCTATCATCGACTACGGCTTTCAAATGCTCATGCTGAGCACTAAAAGCACAACACCAATGCTCGAACTCGCCCGCTGCGTGGTGCGCCCTGCCGATGGCTCCTACCAGTTCCACAGTTCCCTCCTCAACACCATCCCCGAGTGGCACCAAAGTCTCCCTAACCCACTTGGTGTGAACTAAAAAAAAGAAGAGACTCTCTTCTTTTTTTAGGCTATCTATCACCAATACAGAACACTGAATATAATGGTAGTGACTTAATACCATTCTCAAATCCGAAGTTCTTTTGTGAAAAACGGTATGCCAACTGTGATTTATAACGCCCACAATATACATTCAGGCTGCGTGAACGTGTGTTCTTACCACTTTTCACCTCTATAGGTATCACTTGTGAGCCTTGTTGAATGATGAAATCCACTTCGGCACTATTGTTACTTTTCCAATAATACAGGTGAAATCCGCTAGCCACAAGTGCTTGAGCAACGTAATTCTCGGCAATAGCACCAATAAAAGTGTTTTCTTCATGGAGCGGAGACAAAATCATTGAGGATGGCATACCACTTCGCAAAGTCAATAGTCCCACATCGCTCATATAGAGCTTGAAATCTGACAAATCCACATAAGCAGCAACAGGAATAGACCCTTCTGTTATTTTATCGCATTTCAGCACCACACCTGCGTAGTTCAACCACTCTATTGCTTCTCCAAAGATGGTGGCAGAACCTCCACGTTGTACAACTTTATATTGAAATTTATGATTTTCCTTTGCAAGCTGTGCGGGTATAGAATTATAGCAGGCTCTAATTTTCACAGCACTTGAAGTATCGGAATATTTTGCCATGTCGGCAGTATAATCATTAAGCACTCGTTGTTGAACATCGGCAACATCAAGATAGCTCCCTGTGGTTGAGAATTGTGCAACTGCAGCAGGCATGCCTCCAACTATAAGATACTGTCGATAGAGTTCCAAAGCCCGCTCGTGTAAGGCATTTAGCATAGGTTCACAACTCGTGAAATGAGCACGTATGAGGTCGCTCAACTGTGTTTCATTCATAGCCCAGAGGAACTCCTCAAAATCCATAGGGTAGAGTGTGAGTTCATCAACTTTTCCAACAGGAAACGAATAATGTTCACGGTTGATTGCTACGCCCAACAGGCTCCCTGCAGCAACTATGTGATATTGCGATGCATTCTCGCTGAACTCCTTTAAAGCAGTGAGAGCGCGAGGGCAAGACTGTATCTCATCGAGAATGATTAGCGTAGAGTCTGCACTGATAGACTCATGCGATACCACTTCCAAATTGTGGATTAGAGAAAGAGCATCAAGACTGCCCTCAAAGAATTCACGTACTATTAAATTATGCTCAAGGTTGAAATAAGCTACGTTGCTGAATTGCTCTTGAGCAAACTTCTTTAAAATATAGGTCTTACCCACCTGTCGAGCGCCATTAAGAATTAATGGCTGACGATTGCTTTTGTCCTTCCAGAGCAAGAGATCTTGCATAATTTTGCGTTTCATAGCCAAAACTGATTGTTAAGTGCGAAAAAATCAAGAAATAAAAGATTTTTTCATAGTTAAAGTTCAATGCAAAGGTAATTCATATATATTTAAAAAACAAAATTTTGTAAGAAAAAATCCTTTTTCAGGTTTTATTTGCCAGATATGTTGGATTGTTAAGAGGGAGGGTAATTAGTGAAAAAATGGAAAAACGGACAAAATAATGATTAATAGAAAGATTAGTAAATACTGTTAGGTTTTGTGAAGCAAAGTATATAAAAAAGGTGTGGCACGTTGTGTGTCACACCTTTTTATTGATTTAAGTTTTACCTTGTTGCCAAGGTTATATGACCTTAGAGATTACTCTTGTGTGCTGTCCCACCAAACTGGGAGGGTGCAGATTTGGTCACTGAGGTACCATAGGCCGTTAGAACCAACTGGCAGGTCGAGAGCGCCAGGAACGAGTGCTCCGATTGCCTCGAGGTTGGCAGCGTTGTAGTCCTTCTCATAGCTAGCCTGGTTCCAGCGACGTGGATACTTGCCTTGTGGGCAGTAGGTCCAATAGCTGGCGGTGTTCTCATACATGTAAGGCTTGTGCCATCTCATGAAGATGCTAGGATCGTAGTCGAAGCGACGCATGTCGTTCCACATCTCGGTGGTGAAGAACACAGCAAACTGCTTTTGAGTCATAATCTTACCCATGGTGAGGTCACCGGCAGTACCAATGGCGTTGTTCATGTAGTTGTCGATGTCGGATTGTTTCATAGCCTTGAACGAAGGAATCTCGGCGAGCGAAGCATCGCCAGCAACCCACATTGCACAAACACTGTTCACATAATCGATGTGAGCCTTGATACCAGCCTTGTATGCTTCAAAGGCAGCAGCCTTGTTGCCCTGACGGAAGAGAACCTCGGCCTTGATGAAGCAGCACTCAGCATAAGAACCAACAACTGTTGGGCTGGTTGGACGAGTCCAGAACACACCCGAGAGTGCGCTAGCGTCATTACCAGCAGCCTTGCGCATGAGCATGTCCTTGCCACCGCCGTAGCCAGTAGAACCTGATTGTCCCTGAACATAGAGAGTGTCGCGCACGTGCTCAGCATCTACATTGCCACAGGTCCAACCGCCATTAGTGAAGCTAGAAGCCTTGATACCGCCATTGCTGATGATGTTGCTGTTGAGGTCAACACCCAGTGAGCGACGCCACTTGCCGTCTTCGCTCCACTTAACCTCTGCGGGGGTATCAGCACTCCTTGCCGAGCGGCACCATGGGATGAACTTGTCGGCGCGTGGGTCTTCGATGCCCTTGTTGTCGAAATTGGTGAGGTTGTCATAGAAGCACTTGCTGACGAACATACGGTTGTTGTTCATACCGATGCAAGAGTAGAGAGTTGAGTAGTCAACAGGCTCGTTCCAACCCTCGTGGTCCCAAGTGCTGCTGTTGTTATCCTCGTGACGAACGATAGTGTTGTCGGCATTGCTCTTCATTGCCTTGTCGAGGCAAGCGAGAATTTCGTTAGCGTCATACTTGCCATCCTTGTAGCTGCCAGCAGCCTTCTTGCTCAAGTGGTTGAGCCAGCGTGCCTTAAGCAGGTAGCACAGTTTTACCCACTTGCCAGTGTCACCACCGTTCCACATGTCGCCAGCGCTAAGTGAAGTAACAGCTGGATCTTGTGGACGCTGGAAGAGCTCGATAGCCTCGTCAATAAGGTCGATGCAGCCCATGAACACCTCTTTACCGGTGTTGTACTTGGGATTGGTAGCATCGCCGAGGGCCTCGTCAAATGGGCACTCGCCGAAGAGGTCGGCAAGGTTCATGAAGCCAAAGGCTTTCATGTAGCAAGCCATAGCTGCATAGTGGTAAGCACCCTTCTCCATAGCTTGGTTATAAAGGTCGGGCAAGTTACCGCCCACGGGAACGAGGAACCACTGCTGGGAGTTGTTGGCGCGGTTAGCAGCACTCAGGTTCCAGTTCATGGCACCTGTTTGCTGTCCACCAGTGATAGTAGCCAACTGGCCGCAATAGTAAGCGGTGTTGGACGAAGGAATCATATAAGATGCAATGCTGTAGTGCTGCATGTAAACGCAGCGTGCATTCAAGCTAGCATCGGCCGAAGTTGGGGTGTTAGGGTCGTTGTTAACGTCAAGCCAGTCGTTGCATGAAGTCAACGATAGGGCAGCTACACCCGCTATCAATAAAACTTTGAAAAATTTCATATTCTATAATGTTTAGTAAGTTCTTAACTATTAAAAAGTAACGGGTGCATTAGAATGTGAGGTTTACACCAAATGCGAAACTAGATGTAGAAGGAACACCACAGTAGTCGATACCCACCGAAGAAGAACCAATAGAACCAGCACCAGCAGCAGCAACCTCGGGATCACCGTCGTAGTTGGTGAAGAGCAGCAGGTTGTTGGCAACAGCACTCAGAGTACAACCCTTGATGAACTTAGTCTTTGCGAGCAGAGACTGTGGCAGGCTGTAAGAGAGAGAGATGGTGCGCAGACGCAGAGCGTTAACCTTCTTCATGAAGTTTGCACTCTCGCGCAGATAGTAGGTCTGATAGTAGTTGTTGATGATCCACTCACCTGGAGTCTTCTTGCCGTTGTAGTCATAGAGCTTGCCAGCCTCGAAGGTGTAGTTCTCAACACCGCTATATACATTATTACCATCAGCATCTTGACCAGTTACGTGAACACCGCTAATAGTAAGGGCGTCGCGATTCTCAGTGAGCTTAGCGTTACCAGTAGCCACCATAGCATAGTGAGTACCATTGTAAACGTGACCGCCTACACGGAACTCCCACAACATGTTGAACGACCAGTTCTTCCAGGTGAGGGTGTTGTTCCAACCACCAGCCACCTTAGGCTCACGGTTACCAATCTCGAGCTTGTCGTTAGTACCACCAACAGGCATGTTGTTAGTATCAAGAACGATGTTGCCATTGGGGTCACGGTCGAACTCGCTACCACTGATAGCCATGAAGTTACCGTTGTTGAACGAAGCAGCGCGAGCGCTACCTACCTGAACGTCGGTAACATAGAGGATGTTCATACCATCGAGCAAATTCTTAACAGTACCACGGTTGCCATAGAGGTTCAAGCTGGTCTCCCAAGTGAAGTCCTGAGTTTGAACGGGGATACCACCAATGGTGAGCTCCATACCCTTGTTGTAAACGTCACCGGCGTTAACCTTGCGCAGGATGTAGCCAATGTAGTTTGACAAACGAGGCTCCATAATCTGGTTGTAAGAGTTGTTGGTATAGAACGCATAGTCGAAGTGCAGACGGTTGTTGAAGAAGCGCATCTCAAGACCAATCTCGGTAGACTCGGTGATCTCAGGTTTGAGGAATGGGTTACCAGTTGTCCAGGTGTTACCCACACCAGTCATACCATTCAGATAGGTGCCAACAGGCCACAGATAGGTGTTGGTTACGTAGGGGCTGGTGTCTTTACCCACGCGTGCCCAGCTAGCGCGAACTTTACCGAAGGTCAACCAGTCGGGACGAGCGTCGCCCATGAGCTCGGTGAATACAACAGCACCACTTACTGAAGGATAGAAGTAGCTGCGGTTCTCCTTAGGCAGGGTAGAAGACCAGTCGTTACGTCCGGTCACTGTCAAGAAGATGGCGTTGCGCCAGTCAACACGGAACTCGCCAAATACACCCACGAGGCGCTTGCGGCTCTTGTAGTTGCTGAAGTCGCGGTCCTCTTTCAGAGCGTTGTCAAACGAGAAGAAGTCGGGCACCTGGAAGTTCCAAGCCATGCGCGAGTTGCGAGTGTTCTTGGTGTACTCGGTAGCAGTACCCAGCATCAGGTTGAAGTTGAAGTCACCAAACTGCTTGTTGAAGTTGGTCATCAAGTTGGTTGAGAGGTACTGGTAGCGCAGTGAGTTCTCACTGTACATACCATTCTTCCACAACTCCTTGTGAGTACCACCGGCAGCGAGGCGGTTGGCATTCTCGGTAGTATAAGAGTCGATACCCATGCGGTAGCTAATCCACCACCAGTCGAAGAGGTCGGCCTTCACGTTGAAGTTACCGGTGAAACGCTCGGTGTTATCGGTGAGGCGGTCCTTATTGAGAATCCAGTAAGGATTGTTGCGCTCATCCCATGGATCGAGGTCGGGACGCAGGCTGTAGCGGCTGCCGTCCTCGTTGAGATAGTGCCTCATGTCGTCAAATGGGTTCCAGTTGTAAACCGAGTACATAGTACCACCACCAGCATCGCCATAGAGCTGTGCACTGGTGAGGGTCTTAACGGTGCGAGCCTGGCTGTAGGCTACGTTGGCACCGAAGGTGAAGATTTTATACTTCTGCTCGCCATTGAAGCGGAAAGTAGCTTTCTTATAGCCAGTGGTTGGGATGATACCGTCCTGATCGTAGAACGAACCCGAGAGGAAGAAGCTACCGGTCTTAGTACCGCCGCTGATGCTCAGGTTGGTGTCCCAAGCACCACCATGCTTGAAGAAGTTGCCAATGTTGTCGAAGGTCTCCTCGCCAGCGGCTGCAGGAGCACCCCAAGCGTTGTAAGAGCGATCGTCGTAGCTGAAGTCCTTGAATGAGCCATCGGCATTGAAGTGCTGCTCGATGTAACCGCGTTTGTACTTCTTTTGAGTCTCAGGCAAGTATTTTGCCCAAGTGGTGATGTACTTAGCGTTCAAGTTGATTTCAACATGACCTTCCTGACCTTTCTTGGTGGTGATGATTACAACACCGTTGGCAGCACGTGAGCCATAAAGTGCCGAAGCGGCAGGGCCTTTCAGCACGCTCATGCTCTCGATATCCTCGGGGTTGATATCCATAACACGGTTGGCGTTGGTGGTAGCAGTAGAGAGCATACCATCAAATGCCGAGTTACCGATTACCGATGCCGAGTTGTCGTAGATAACACCGTCAACAACAAACAGAGGCTGGTTGTCGCGCTCGAGTGATGTACCACCACGCAGGATGATTTGAGCACCCGAACCAGCGGCACCACTCGACTGAGTAACGCTCACACCGGCAATCTTACCGGCGAGCGAGTTGATGGCGTTGGTGTTTTTGTTACGCATCAGCTCTTCGGCCTTCAAGTCCTCAACGGCATAACCCAGAGCCTTGCGGTCGCGCTTGATACCGAGGGCGGTAACTACCACCTCGTCGAGGGTGTTGTTGGCTTCACTCATGTTGATGTCCATGGTGCCGCCATTAACAACAACCTCTTTGGTGGGAGAGCCCACATACTTGATCTCCAAGGTGCTACCAGGAGCAGCCTGGATTGAATACTTGCCGTCGATGTCGGTGGCAGTGACACGATTTGTGCCCTTCACTTGAACAGTGGCACCGATTAGCGGCTCACCGTTGCCGTCACGAACGACACCGGTCACTTTGTTGTTCTGCGCGCTTGCAGTAAAACCAAAGCCCTGCCATGAAGCAGTGCCAATAGGAGCTCCACATGCCAGCACTAACGCAGCCAACAATGCAATTTGCTTTTTCATATGCACATGTTTTTGTTAATAAATAATTTTGATTGTATATAAAATTTTCTCTAAAATTCTCTTCCTCTAATCAAAATTTTATACTCGTTTTATAACTCTAAAAGCGCAACAAAGTAAATATACTTTGTTATTGAAATGCAAATTTGATAAGTTTTTTTTGTTTATGCAAATTTTTTAAAAAGAAAATTACGAAAATGTAATGAATAGTTAATAAATATGTTATATAACATGTTTTTTGAGCATAAAACTGGACTTTCACACACATTATTATTAATATAAAGCGAATAAACATACCCGAGTAGCGGTGTTTTTTAGTTCTCCTTTTAAATATCATAAACATAAATTTAAAACAATTAGTGGCAGATTGATGAAAAGTGTGGGAGGCTAGTAATAATAAATGCAATTAAAATGAATATTTATATTAATTGATTATTTTGTTAAATGAAAAATATAATAACATTTTAATTAACATTTTTCCCAAAAAAATTTGAATAATTGGAAATGATTATTAAATTTGCATATTTTTAAATTATACTTTATTATTATTACACACAATTATTTTTAATATTCAAAAATTAAAAATTTGAAATATAAGAGTTTACAATCATAATAAATCAAAATTTTCTAATTTTATTAACAAAAACATGTGCGTATGAAAAAGTATTTTGCATTGTTAGGTGCATTGTTACTGGCATTTGGTAGCGCTAGCTACTCTCATGCTGAGCAGGCACCTCAAGCCATGTCGACACAGTTGACCAATGTGTCGGGTATCGTGACCGATGAGAATGGCGAGCCCGTGATTGGCGCTACTGTTTCAGAGATTGGTACTACTCGCGCCACTGCTACCGACATCAACGGCCGCTTCAACCTGCGTGCCAGTGGCAATGGTAAGATTCAAATCTCTTACGTCGGCTACAAGACTGTGACTGTTAACCCAGGCAGTAACATCAATGTTAAGCTCACCGAGGACAACGCTCTTCTCGACGAGGTAGTTGTTGTGGGTTATGGTCAACAAAAGAAAGTGAACCTCACCGGTGCAGTTTCGGTTGTTGACATCGACAAGACCCTAACCTCTCGCCCCGAGCAGGATGTATCGAAAGCACTGCAAGGTGCCGTTCCTGGCCTCACCGTGCTTAGCACTAGCGGTGACATTGGCGAGTCTCCAACTCTCACCATTCGTGGCGTCGGAACTTTGAGTAATGGTGCTGCCTCCAACCCACTTATCGTGGTTGACGGTGTAGTTGTTGACGACCTCACTATGATTAATGGTAACGACATCGCCACCATCAGCGTGCTCAAGGATGCCGCCTCAAGTGCCATCTATGGTACTCGTGCCGCATTTGGTGTAATCCTTATCACCACCAAGACCGGTAAGAAGGACGACCGCATCAACATCCGTTACAACAACAACTTCTCATGGGATCACGCTACCTATCTGCCCGACTTCCCCGATGTGCCCACTCAGCTCAAGAGTGCCATCCTAGCAAAGGCTCGCGCTGGTAGCGGTTCGGTAGAGCTCTTCGGTATGTATTTCGACCAGCTTCTCCCCTATGCCGAGGCATGGCAGAAGCAGAACAGTGGCCGCAAGGGCTACGGTGAGATGCGTCCCTATGTTGACGAGAACGACGTGGGTGACTACCGCTTCATTGGCGGACAGCCCATGTACTACGCCGACTTCGACGTTCCTGGCATTTGGTATAGAAAAGCTGCTCCCGCTCAGAGCCACAACGTGAGCGTTGACGGTTCAAGCGGACGCACCACCTTCCGCATTGCATTTGGCTACAGCGGCAAGGAAGACTTGATGCCATGGAACACCACCAAGCGTACTCGTTACAACGCTGTTGCTAACATCCAGACCGACTTTACCGATTGGTTGACCGTGGGTGCTCGCATCAGCTACAACCGTCGTTTTACAGGCCGTGCCGAAACTTGGAACAATATGTACCAGTACATTTGGCGCTGGGGTTCTTTCTTTATTCCAAGCGGTACTATTGACGGTCTTGACTTCCGTGTAATCGCTATGCAGAAAGATGCCGACCGCCGTCGCATCACTAACGATGAGATGAAGGCTACTGCTTTCTTCAAGGCCCACATCACTAAAGACTTGACTCTTAACGGTGACTTCACTTGGCAGGTTAACGACGCCAACATGAGCTGGAGCGACTTCCCTGTTTACAGCTGGAACTGGAACGGTGTGAACCCCACCTACGTTGTTGGTAACGGTTCAGTAGGTACTTCTCGCAGCAATGCCAAGGCTCAGACCTGGATTGGCAACATCTATGCTGAGTACATGAAGAGCATCAACGACGCTCACAACTTCAAGCTGATGGTTGGTGCCACCGGTGAGAAGCGCAAATTCGACGAGTTTGACGCTTATCGCATGCTGCTTTATGACACAGCTTATCCCGAGCTTAACCTTACCTATGGTGACAACAACACCTGGGCTATTGGCAGCAGCACCAGTGGCTACATCAGCCGCTTCGTACCCTGGATGCGTGGCGACTATGCTACCGCAGGTTACTTTGCTCGTTTCAACTACGACTACAAGGGTATCTACCTCTTTGAGGCTAATGGCCGTTACGACGGTTCTTCAAGCTTCCCCAAGGATGACCGCTGGGCATTCTTCCCATCATTCTCTCTTGGCTATCGCTTCAGCGAGGAGGCTTACTTTGAGAAAGCTCGCGACATCGTTTCTAACGGTAAGGTTCGCTTCTCTTATGGTACCATCGGCAACGAGGCTGTGGGCCAAAATATGTTCATCTCTACAATTACTGCTGGTCAGCTGAGTTACCTTGATGGCAGCGGTGCCAAGTACAACTACTTTGGCTTGCCAACATGGGTGTCTCCAACTCTCACTTGGGAGAAGATTAAGACTATCAACGTGGGTCTCGACCTCGGCTTCCTCAACGATATGATCACGCTGAGCGCCGAGTGGTTCCAGCGCACTACCAACGACATGCTCGCTCCCGGTGTGGCTCTGCCAGCAAGTGTGGGGGCCGCCAGTCCTTATCGTAACAACGGCTCGCTCCGCTCGCGCGGATGGGAGGTTACCGTCAACTGGCGCAAGCAGTTCAACCGCGACCTGGGTCTCTATGCTAACTTCAGCATTGGCGACAGCAAGGTGAAGGTTACTAAGTGGGACAACACCAAGCAGATTGGTCATCCGCTCAGCACCGCTTACGCTTATGAGGGCGAGACTTGGGGCGACATCTGGGGATTTGAGACCGATCGCTACTTCACCGAGGCCGACTTCACTGGCAAGAATGCCGATGGCTCTTGGATTTATGCTCCTGGCGTAGCCGACCAAACCGGCCTGCAGAGCGATAACTTCGTTTATGGCCCTGGCGACATCAAGTTCAAGGACCTCAACGGTGACGGTGTAATCGACGGTGGCGCAAGCACTCCCGACGACCATGGCGACCTCAAGGTGATAGGTAACTGCCTGCCACGCTATGAGTACAGCTTCCACATTGGTGGTACCTACAAGGGCTTCGACCTCGACCTGTTCTTCCAGGGTGTGGGCAAGCGCGACATGTGGACTCAGTCGGCATTTGTATTCCCAATGATGCGTAACGCCGACTTGGCAATCTTTGCTAACCAAACTAAGTACAACGTGTATGATCCAGCCAATGGCATCGTGAACATCAGCGAGAGCAACGACTTCCCATGCCTGTGGCCAGGTAATGAGGTTGGCGGTACTGTCAATGGTATCTCCAGCGAGGGTGGCTGCCACAACTACTATCCACAGACCAAGTACTTGGTTGACATGAGCTACCTGCGCCTTAAGAACATCACCCTTGGTTACACTATTCCACAAGCACTCACCAAGAAGATTTACATCCAGAACTTGCGCCTCTATGCAAGTGTTAACAACCTGTGCCTGCTCTACAAGGGCAGTGGTGACCTCCCAATCGATCCTGAGATGAATGCCGGACAAGGCGCTCTCGGCTATGGTACTTGGGGACGTACTTATCCTGTAACCCGCAGCTGGTCTGTTGGCTTGCAAGTGACTTTCTAATGTGAGACTCTTAAACTTGTAAGTATAAGTATTAGATTATTAACATTCAATAAATTTTGAAGTTTATGAAAAAAACATATTTATTAGGACTTGCTGGTCTCGCATTGCTTTTCGTTAGTTGCAACGACATGCTCGATGTGACTCCACGCGACAAGTTCACTAATGATCCCGAATTCTGGAATGACCAGAACAGAGTATTGAATTATACCAATACTATGTATTCTTACAATTTCTCGGGATATGGTACCGGCATTGAAGATCCTTACTTCAGCAGCTTGACCGATGACCAAGCCAACCCTGAGTTTGACAATTGGACATTTACCAGTGTTCCAGGCTCTACGGGCTACTGGTCAGATCCTTACACCGAGATTCGTCGCTGCAACTATTTGCTCGACAACATGGAGACTTCTACAATTGCCGATGCTACTAAAAATAGGTTTCGTGCTATTGCTCGCCTGATGCGTGCTCGCAACTATTTCCAACTTGTTAAACGCTATGGCGACGTTCAGTGGCAAGATCATGCAATCACCGACGTGAATGATGAAATCATTAAGGGCCCACGCGACGACCGCGACTTCGTGATGGACAAGGTGCTTGAGGACCTTGACTATGCTATCGCCAACATTGGCTCGGGCGACAAGGCTTCTTGGAACAAAGACCTTGCATTGGCTATGAAGAGCGACATCTGCCTCTATGAGGGCACTTACTGCAAGTATCGTACCCAGGCCGACAATGGCAAGGGTCCCGACAACGCTCGCACACAAAAGTATCTCAACGAGTGTGTTAACGCTTCGCAGCAACTGATGGAAGGTGGATATGAGCTCACTAAAAACTATGGTGAGATATACAACTCCACCAACTTGAGCAACAACAAAGAGATTATCTTCTACCGCAACTATCAGAAGGACATGCTCGGTCACAGCACTGTTGACTACACCAGCGGTTCTACTGCTCAGCGCGGTATCACCAAGGACGCTATCGACGCATTCCTCTTCCTTGATGGCAAGCCACTGGCTACCACAACTATGGACAAGAGCGACGAGCCCGAGAGAGTGCCTTACTTCATGATTGGCCTCGACGGTAAAATCGTTAAGACCGAAGATGGACGCGACTCTATCCGCGTTGATTCTGAGGAAAATCCACTTTGGGTTTACTCAATGGAGCAACCATTTAGCGTTCGCGACAAGCGCCTCTCGGTAATTGTTGACAAATATCTTGCCTTCAAGGGTTACGGACATGCCCGCACTTGGCTCGCCGAGATGACTTCGTCTACTGGCTACACCATTGGCAAGTACTACACCACTGCTATGGGTGCTTCTCCACAAGAGCAGCTCACCTACTGCAACGAGATTGGCAAGGGTTACACCGATGCTCCTATCTACTACCTCTCGCGTGTTCTCTTGAACTATGCTGAGGCTAAGGCAGAGCTTGGCAATGCCACTCAGGCCGACCTCGACAAGAGTGTTAACCTGCTCCAGGTGCGTGCTGGCCTTCCTGGCATGACTCTCAATCCCGAGGCCGACCCAGCAAACAACGTTGGCGTTAGCAGCCTTATCTGGGAGATTCGCCGCGCTCGTCGCTGCGAGCTCATGACCGACGGCTTCCGCTACTGGGACCTCGTGCGCTGGCACATGCTCGACAAGCTCGACACCAGCAAGAACCCCAACATCCGTCTTGGTGCTAACTTGAGTGATGTTGAGGGTTGCGAAGTTGCACTCGATGGTGGATATGCTGTTCCTTACACTGCTACCCGCACATTCGACAAGAAGTACTACTTCTATCCAATCCCTTCTAGTCAGATTAATGCTAGCCAAGGCGGCACTACTCAGAATCCAGGTTGGTAATCCTCTGGTTTAGATTTAATCTAACATAACCATGAAGCGGCTGCATCACCACGATGCGGCCGCTTTTGTCATTAACTGTGGGTGATTTTACCATAATTTATGGGAGTTTTTCATTATATTCTAGATGTTGAAACATTCTTGTAGCGTGACATCACTCTTCCCAATTCATCTATAAAAAATGAGCGATTGTATATTTGTTTTAGGCTGTTTAAACTAATTGCACTACCTTTGTGTCGTAATTATAGCACCGCATCGGTAATATGACCGATTAGGATAAACAACTAAGAGTATAAACCAACAACTCATTATCATAATGAACAACTTATCAAAATCATTAATTATTTTGTTGACCTTGGTGGCGACGGCGGCTTTCAGCTCCAGCGCTACGGTAATCAACGGCATTCTCGTTGACGCTACCGACACCACCGAGCTCATGCAGGCCACCGTTTCTTTGCACAAGATGGATAAGGACAGCACCTATGTGAAAGGAACGATTACCGACTTCAATGGAGTGTTTAATATCGAGAATGTAAAAGCTGGGCACTATTATCTCAAGTGCAGTTACATTGGATATGAGACTATTGTAAAGCGAGTTAACGTTGGCGATGACGGCCGTGACGTGAATCTGGGTATGATTCTCATGCCTATCAACGCTGTAGTGCTCAAGGAAACCGTGGTGATGGGCGTTAAGACACCTATCACCGTGAAGGAAGACACCATAGAATATAACGCCGACACCTATAAAACTCAGGCCAATGCTGTGGTCGAGGACCTCTTGAAGCGCCTGCCAGGCGTGGAAGTGGGCAGCGATGGCAAAATCACCGCCAACGGTAAGGAAGTGAAGAAAATCCTTATCGACGGCAAGGAGTTCTTCAGCGATGACCCCACAATGGCATCAAAGAACATTCCGGCCGACATGGTCGATAAGCTGCAGGTTGTAGACCGCAAGAGTGACCTGGCACGCCTAACTGGTGTGGATGACGGCGAGGACGAGACGGTAATCAACCTCACCGTGAAGAAAGGTATGAATAACGGCTGGTTTGGCACCGCCACCGCAGGCTATGGTACCAACAAGCGATATCTTGGCAACGTCATTGCCAACTATTTCAACAACGGCAATCAGTTCACGTTCACTGGTAATGCCAACAACACCAACAATGTGGGCTTCACCGATGGTGGCGCTTCACGATTCCGTCGATTTGGCGGCGACCGAGGCATTACTACCTCGCAAATGCTAGGTGTGAACTTCAACGTTGGTTCTAGAGACGATGAGCACTTCCGCGTGGGTGGTGACTTGACCTATTCGCACACCAGCCGCGACACACGCACCAGCACCAGTCGCCAAAACATTTTCACCGACTCCACTAGCTACCGCGACGCCCTCTCAATGGCTCTCGACAAGACCCACAACATTCGCGGTAACTTCCGCCTCAAGTGGGAGATTGACTCGTGCAACACCCTTGAGTTCAGACCTAACTTCCAGTTCAACTTCTCGCACAGCGAGAGCAGCGACACCTCGATGACACGTGCCGGCGACGCTGCACGCACTCCCGTGAACCGCAGCCTCAGCTACTACGACAACCACGGCAAGAGCTACGAGTTTGGAGGCCGACTCATCTACAACCACAAGTTCCGCTATCATCCAGGCCGCAGCTACAGCGTGTTCTTGAACTATAACTATAGCAACATCGACGAGGACGGCAACACCTTCACTCGCAACACCTATTATTTAAAGGACGAGGAAGAGACAATCGATCAGGTGTATGACAACCTGCGCAAGACCAATCGCATTAATGGGCGATTGAGCTGGACCGAGCCTTTAGGCGACATCAAGAAAGCCAATTTCTTGACATTATCTTATAGTGCAAGCTACAATGTCACCAAAGCAACCAAGAGCGTTTATGACATCACTCGCTATGCTAACGAGGTGATGCCTGTGCCACAGCTCTCAAAGGACGACATCATGCTCGACATGGCAACCAACCCCGTTCTGCGCAGAATGATTGCAAGCACCTACGGTGGCTATGCTCTGCAAGACGGCGCGCTCCTGAGCGAGATTATCGATGTGGAACTTGGTCCTGAACTTGACCGCATCTTCAACGAGCGCTTGAGCAACGACTTCCGCAACAAGTTCTTCAACCAGGACTTCCAGATTGGATACCAAAAGGTGACCAAGGAATATAACCTCAACGTGGGATTCTCGGTGACTTCGGCAATGTCAAAGAGCACCGACCTAATCAATAGCGAGCGCAGCATTCCATCGCGTTGGGCTTGGGCTGTGGCACCATTTGCACGCTTCCGCTACAAGTTCACCAAGACTCGCAACATCGCTATCGACTACCGCATGCGCAGCAGCCAACCCACCATAGCACAACTGCAGCCAGTGGCCGACGAGAGCAACCCACTGAACATTGTGATTGGTAACCCCGAGTTGAAGCCCACTTTCACTCACCGCATGAGCGTGAGGTTCAGCGACTTCAACCAGGAAAACCAGCGCAGCCTCATGGCTATGGTTCATGCCAACGTGCAGCAAAACAGCATCATCTCCACCATCCTTAACGATCCAATCACTGGTGGACAAACCACAACCTATACCAACATTAACGGTGTGTGGGACGCTATGGCGATGAACATGATTAGCTTCCCATTCAGCGCTAGCAAGGCATGGTACTTCACCAGCAACGTGTTTGCACGTGTGTCGCAGACCAAGGGTTACAGCGATGGCGACTACAACCGAAGCATCGGTCTCAACCTCAACATCGCTCCTGGTATCGCCTACCGCACAGCGCTCTTCGATCTGGAGTTGCGTCCACGTTACGGCTATCAGCTCACTCACAACACAATGCAGACCAGCCGCGACCGCAACGTGCACACCTGGGGAGCTATGTTCAACGGCACCTACTCGGCACCCTTCGGACTGGTAATCAGCTCCGACCTCAACTTCAGCACTTCTTCGGGTTACACCACTGGCTATAATAGCACACAGTGGATTTGGAACGGCTCAATCGCCTACCAGTTCCTCAAGAACAAAGAGGCTTCAATCCAGGTCTCGGTTTACGACATCCTTGGACAGCAAAAGAACATCATGCGCACCCAGACGGCAAGCTACATCCAGGATGCCATCTACAATTCGCTGGGACGCTACGGAATGCTCACCTTCACCTATCGCTTCACAACCTTTGCTAAGGGTCAGGAGCCAAAGAACCGCAACAACGAGTTCCGTGGACCTGGTGGACCTCCTCCAGGCGGCGGACGCCCCGGCGGCGGTGGCGGCGGATTCGGCGGTGGACGCCCACCATTCTAAACAGTTCACAGTTCCGATAAATAGCGAGTTGTCATGAGTTTGTGGCAACTCGCTAAAATATTCAAGAGATTCTTTCGTTTTATAGAAAACTATCATTTGTAACTATTATGAGAAAATACACCTTAATAATATGCGCCTTAGTTTCTATCGCTGCAATGGCGGCAAGTAACGACGACATCAAGCTGTGGAGCGACGGGCCGCTCGTTTGGAGCGACTTTCACCAGCTGATGCCGCCCACGTCGAGTGAGGCGTCAAGGCTCGAGGTGGAGCTTAGCGCCACACCGCAGGAGAGCGGTGCCACGGCGCGCCTCGAGGCACGAGCCATCATGCATCGCAATGCTTCGGCAACGAGTGAGGCGCAGAGCACACCCGAACGGTTGCGCTATCATCAGCTGCAGTTCGACTTGCTTGAGCTCATGCGTCGCAACCTGCAGCAGGAGATTAACAACGGCATCGACGGTGCCACTGTTGAGAAACGCTTGAAATACTATCAAGACTTGTATCGCCAGCGTGTGCGCCAAATCGCTCAAGAGACCAAGAACGGTGCGCTCGAAGCAGCGGTGAGCAGCTGGGAGGAGAACATCGAGAGTCAGCTCGCCACATTGGGAACTCCACAGGTGCCGCAGGTGACCACCATGCAGGGATGCTATGGCATCTATGCTGGTGTGGGCTACGATATGCCCACTGGCAAGCTTCACGACAACTTTGGCGGCAGCATCATGTTCCACGTGGGCCTCACAGGAGGATACAAGAGGTTCAGAGTCAAGGCCGATGTGGCATTTGGTCAGCCTTCTTATCGCAACGACAATATCTTCAATATAGCGCCCGATGAGGAGGGCCGCCCCTTGCAGGGCAATAACTCGAGTAACGCCACTCACATCATGTCGAGCGTGCAGCTGGGTTACACAGTTCTCAATCACGGCCGTTTGAGCATCACGCCCAATGTGGGTGGATTCTACAACCGATATGGATGGGACATTGCCAACTATAGCTGGGATAAGGATGAAGAGGGACGTGACGTGCGCACCATCACTGGCATTGAGAAGCGCAACTTGCACAACTTCAGTGTTATTGCGTCGATTGACTTTGATATCAACTTTAGTAGCCGAGTCACCAACACCTCGCTCACTGGTGCCACTCATCGCGAGCGATGGACCTCATCGTTGCGCATCACGCCATGGGTGGCACACAGCAAGTTCAACAAGTGCGATCCATCGGTGAGTGGTGTGCACCTGGGCATCAACGTGAGCTACCTGGGCCTCGCACGCCTCTTCAGGCTGTGATAGGGTAGAGGCTAGGATAAGAGTAGCTAAGAATGATTCTCTCACTCTCCCCTCTTCCCTCTCACTTTCCCCCAGAATTTAATTTTTTTAATTATTGATTTTTGCTCAAATTTAAAACTTTATTCTACATTTGCACCCGATATTAAAATGAGATGGTATTGAGATGAAGAAAAAGCTTCCCATATTGCTGCTTTTGTTTGCTGTCTTCGCCTGTGCTCCTGCTGCCAGTGCGCAAGATGCAGCAATACCTTTGCCTTCGGTCCTCAAGAAGGCGGTGGCAAAGTGGGGATTCTCGGTGAGTGCCGATGGCGACACCATCTACAAGGTGATTCTCAACAACATCATTGTTTATCCCGCCGAGCGATTCAAGAGCAAGGCCGACGAGGAATTCTATTGGAAAACGGTGCGCGACGTGAAGCGCACGCTGCCCTATGCCAAGCTCATCAACAGCACTTTGCAGGAAACCTATGAGTACCTACAGACGTTCTCTACACAAAAGGAGAAAGAAAACTATCTCGTACAGTTTGAGAAGGCGGTATTCAACCAGTATAAGCCCGAGATGAAGAAGCTAACCAAGAATCAAGGAAAGACGCTAATTAAGCTCGTCAACCGCGAGACTAACCAGCGAAGCTATTTCATCATCAAGGCGTTTATGGGTGCTTTTAGGGCAGGATTCTGGCAAACTTTCGGGCGATTCTTCGGCGTGAACATGCGAGAAGGTTTCCACCCCGATAGCAACAAATTTGACGCTATGCTCGAGCGCATCTGCGTCCGCATCGAGCAAGGAACACTCTAAAATAAATAACTAATAACTATTAAGTGCTAAGTAATAAGTCAATGAGGGCTTCCCCATGCTTACTACTTAGCACTTATTATTTTCTACTTGTTACTTCCTACTGGTACTTGGGTGAAGGACCATACTTGTTCTCGTTGCGGTGACTGTCCTGGCAGCAGAATACTAGTAGCACGATAGATATTGCCATAACAACAAGCAAACTTACCAGATAGATTATTGCACCAGTTCCAGTCATCCAGTCATTCTTGTTTATATCGCCAGCGATTACAAGAGGAATAAAAACGCACATTCCCACAAGCATGACTATCAAGGGAAGAAAATACCACCATCCACTGCGGCCAGTGTCATGCAAGCGGCGCACCGTCACTGCCATCATTGGGATGAAGCACACAAGACCACCTATGCCGCATGTGAACGAAGACACTAGCTGAGTAAAGAGGTAGAACCACCAGTACTCGCTGCGGCGGGCACGACCAGTGAAGTCGGCAAACTTGTTGAAGCAAATTTTTATTGACTCACCAAATTCGATTTGGGGGCGGTAGCCGTAGGCAGCAAAATGCTGGTCACTCATCTGCTGCTTATAGTCAGCACCATAGCCAGGCTGCTGATAGCCATATTGCTGATAACCGGGCTGTTGGTAGCCTTGTTGCTGGTAACCTTGTTGCTGGTAACCAGGCTGTTGGTAACCAGGCTGTTGGTAGCCAGGCTGGGGTTGCTGGTAAGCAGGCTGTTGGGGTTGCTGCGGAGCAAACAAAACAGCTACCTCGGGAACCTCGTTGGCCTTTTGCCAGCCAGGCATTCCTGAGCGCCACACCAGTGTGTCGGGAGTCAATCCATTGGCTAATAGCTGCTCCAGTGGGAACGGACCCAAGCGTTGGTTGTTTTTACCAATATAATATTGTGCCATTGTTGTGAATGTTTTAGATGTTTAATATGTTTCTTACAACAAACCAAAGCAAAAAGCATGCCACATAAATCCAAGCAAGAGTCTTGCCTTCAATGAAGTTGGTTGCAGCAGGCCACAAGCTAAATTTCTTGAGTGCTAAAGACACGCACACAAGCAGTAGATAAGGAATGCTCAAGATGAAAAAGTAGTTGTAACTCAAAGCCTCGCCCACATTCCCGTTTAGCAATGCATGGAACGCACGTTGCACGCCACAACCAGGACAGCTAAGGCCAGTCAACAGTTTTACTGGACATTGCGGAAACCAGCGTGACGTGGGGGGCATATAGGCATAAACCACTATAGCAACTGTAATGATTGCTATGGCGGCCAAAGCCCATATCAACGACTTTCTCAACGTAAGTAATCAATAATTAGCCGAAAGTCCGGCTCCTACTCCCAAAACAACAATAAAAAGTATGTAGAGAACCCAGATTATCAGTGCTGATATGGCACCCCACATAGCCCATGTTTTGGCGCTCTTGGCAGCTTCCTCGGCTCCAGCATAATCGCCGCGATCATAGAGGCTATTTACATTGGAGGCTTTAATTATTGCTACAATACCTAGTGGCAAGCAGCAAAGTATTGTGCTCAATATTGCCCACACCATGTTGTTATCGGGACGGGGAGGAGCGTTGTTGTAGGCTGGTTGTTGATAGCCATATTGTGGTTGCTGGTAAGCAGGCTGTTGGTACTGTGGCTGCTGATATTGTGGTTGCTGATAAGCAGGTTGTTGGTACTGTGGTTGAGGCTGCTGGTACTGAGGTTGTTGATATTGTGGTTGCTGATACTGCTGCTGAGGAGCAAATAAGGCAGCAACTTCGGGAACCTCGTTGGCCTTTTGCCAACCGGGCATGCCTTCACACCACACCAGTGTGTCGGGAGTCAACCCATTGGCTAATAATTGTTCCAATGGAAACGGACCTAAACGTTGATTGTTCTTGCCAAGAAAATACTGTGCCATAATTATGTTTGTTGTTTTAATCAAGCAAGCAAGTCATGGAAACTTGCTTGCTCGATTTAATGATTAATTGATGCTTGAAAAGGTGTTATTGCTTATTGCTGTCGCACATATTTTGGTGATTCACCATACTTGTTGGGCTCGGGCTTGCCATCGGGAATGCACAGAATCATGCAGAGAGGGCCACCAAGGCCGCACAAGAGATGGAGCCATTGCAGGTGACCACTCTTGTTAACATCATGCAAGCGGCGGGCAGTTGCCGAAAGCTGTGGAATAAACAACGCAATAAAAATAACAAACATCAAGAGGCCTAAAATCCAAATTGTGGTTGTAGGATCTTGAGCTTCGATTGCAGCAGTATCAATACCGTTTCCACTGAATATGTCGTTAATAGCTGCTTGCTGAATAGCTTGTTTCTTTGCTATCAAACCGCCCATTACTGAGTAGAGACCACCATTAATAATAGCATTAACGATGTAAATTGCAAGCATGAACCACCAATACTCGCTGCGGCGAGCGCGGCCCTTGAAATCGAAATATTTCTTTAAGCAAATCTTCACAGCATCCATGAAGCCCAGCTGTGGGGTTGCTACATAGTTGCCCATTGCTGCTTGCTGATAGGGCTGCTGGTACTGTGGCTGGGGTTGTTGGTATTGAGGTTGTGGAGCCTGATACTGAGGTTGTGGTTGCTGAACAGGCTGTGGAGCAGGAGCGGGAGCAGGCTGTGGAGCTGGTGCTGGTGCAGGAGCGGGCTTTGGAGCCAGCAAAGCTGCTACCTCAGGAATTTGAGAAGCTTGCACCCAATCGGTCATACCATCGGTCCATACAAGGGTTTCGGGAGTCAATCCATACTGTGTTAATTGATCGATAGCGAGAGGTCCTACCCTCTGGCCGTCTTTAACTAAATAGTATTGTGCCATAATAGTTAGAGATTTATGTGAATATAATATTAGTTTTTTCTATGCACAAAATTAAACAATTTATTTATAAATCACAAAAGATTGTTAGTTTTTTTTGTTTTTTCTATTGTTTTTGAATGGAATAACATTATTATCAACTAATTTCGACATCTGGAATGTGGAATGGTGAGTTTTTTTAATCTTGAAAGAGGGTGGGGAAGGGGTGTTACTTTGTGACGTGATTATACAAATGCTATATTGATAGCATTTGTAAATAATATAACCCCTTAAATCGAAACAACATTATGAAGTATTTCACAATCAAGGAGCTCACACGCTCCACCACAGCAGCACTGCGAGGCATCGACAACACACCATCGCAGCAGGTGATTGACAACCTCACGGCACTAGTCGACAACGTGCTCGACCCGCTGCGTGAGGCTTGGAGAAAGCCCATTCGTGTGAATAGCGGATACCGATGCCGTGCTCTCAACAAAGCAGTGGGAGGCGTTCCAGCTAGCCAGCACATGCGAGGTGAGGCTGCCGACATCACCGGAGGCTCTCCCGAAGCCAACCGCGAACTCTACTCACTGATGCGACGCTTGAATCTGCCTGTTGACCAGGCCATCAACGAGCACGATTTCACCTGGATTCACGTCTCCTACGGTCCACGTCACCGCCGCCACTATTTCGCTATCCGCTAGTAATTCCTATTCCTTTAATTTTGAAATCATGAACACACATCAATTGATTTTGCACAATGCTTATAAAGCATGGTGTCAAGCCAGCAGGCTAAGAAGCAAAAGACTTAGAAACAAGCGGTTTACCTACGGCGACCAGTGGAGCGACATCGTTAGCACTACAACAGGCGCCACGTTGAGTGAATATGAACTCTATCTCAAGGGAGGGACGAGACCGCAAACCAATAACCTCATCCGTCAGATGGTAAAGACCATCGTGGGACGATACCGAACGGAGTTTATCAACGAGCGAACTTCTGCCAATAAGAATGTAGCCGGCGTGCACCTCGACAATCAGCTCGATGAACTCGACAGCCGTGCGCTCGAGGAATTCCTCATCTCGGGAACGGCTGTGCAGCGTGTTGACACCTGCAGCGACTTGTGGCACAAGAAAGTGGTTGTCAACAATGTGAATATCAACAATTTCTTTATCAACGCTATCGAGGACCCATTGGCTCGTGACTGTGAGATGGTGGGGCAGCTGCACGACTTGAGTTTGCCTCAGCTCATCAAGATTGTGGCTCGTGGGTCTCGTAGCAAGGCACGATGGATAAGAAATGTTTACTCAAGCAACTGCGAAGAGAGGATTCTTGATTTCTCTCACGCCATTGGGGCCGATGCGCATCGGGGTATGAGTTTTTGGCGCTCCGACGATGCCTCTAAGTGTCGAGCCATCGAGGTGTGGACGCTTGAAAACCGTGAGGTGCTGCTGTGCCACGACCATAGCAAGGCGCAGGTGTCGATTTTGCCGGCTAATGCTCAAGTGAAGAAGTCGCCATCGGTCACCACTCGCTACGATGTCGTCACGACATGGCATTGCCGGTGGTTTGCCCCAACGGGCGATTTGCTTGCCGAGTGGGACTCGCCATGGGCCCACGGCTCGCACCCGTTTGCCATCAAGTTCTATCCCTTGACCGATGGCGAGGTGCATTCTTTTGTTGAGGATATTATCGACCAACAAAAGGCTGTGAATCAAATCATCACGCTAATCAACAACATCATGATGGCGAGCGCAAAAGGAGTGCTTGTGTTTCCCGAGACGGCACTCCCCGATGGATTCACATGGGAGGATATTAGACGGGTGTGGCGCGATTGCAACGGCATTCTGCCCTATAACCCCAACTATGGGACCAACAAACCTGAGCAAATTTCGGTCAACAACACCAACATTGGGGCCTATGAGATGGTGAAGCTACAGATGCAGTTGCTTGAGGAAATTTCAGGAGTGAATGGCGCTTTGCAGGGAAAATCAACAGTCAATGGCAACAGCGCTACTCTTTATCAGAATGAGACGTCAAATGCCGTAATCGCGTTGAGCGACATCTTCGGAACTTTCTGTAATTTCAGGGAAAACCGCGATAATATAATCGCTACATTGTAAAGCGGGATTCACCTGATTTGCTCAGGTGGGATGAGCGCGGGGTCAAACATCACGCGAGAGCGATTGTCCCACTGCAGGCGGCGCTCCAGAACTTCACCAGTGGTGCGGTCCAAGGTTTCAAGGTATATCTTTGATATGCGGTAGTAGTTGCCGCTTGCTTCCTGGTGGAAGTGGTGGTCTTCTTCCACCAGGCGGTAGGTGGTGGGGAATTCCATGGTTGTGCGCAGCTCGGTGCACAGGTCATCGCCGTCGCACCAGGCGCACAGCTGAACTGGTTGCTCGGTATCGTTGCGAAAACGGTAGTCCACAAAGTTGTAGTTGACCGATGTGCCAGCGCTATAGGGCACGCGCACACCGCCTGGATCGGGGGCAAGAGCGTCGCTGTGGTGGTGTAGCTCGGTAATGGTCATGGGGCTGTGCATCACCAGCAGATTGATAGTGTTGGCAAGGTTGCACAGTCCTCCACCCACGCCAGCCACGAGTTTGCCGTTCACAATCACTCTGCCCTCGGCAAAGCCGTTCCGTTTGGATGTCTTTCCCACGAGTTTCCAAAACGAGAAGGTCTCGCCTGGATTCACAATCACGCCATTCATGCGGCTGCAGGCAAGCCTGATGTTGTCGGCTTTGTTGAGTTGCAGTTGCGGGTCGATGCCTGGACCGCGCTTTATCATGTTGTTGCTGTTGCTGTAAATCACCACAGGCAGCTTATCTTGCTGCTGGTGAGTAGCAAACTTCTCCTTACCCATCCAGTTCTTGATGTGGCGGGTGATAATTTGTTTTTGCAACGCTATGGCATAGGTTGTGGGGCTTATTTCACAAAAAAGTTTTCGCTTCTTACCCATGTTTTTCAGTATTATTTTGACATGTAATCACACACCTTGTTGACTTGCTCGGCAAATGAGCCGTCAAACTTGTTCTCAAAGAAGGCGCTACCTATCGTGAACGCCCATGGAGCTGCGCGGCGCACCTCGTCGAGGCGCTCATAGCTGTCGATGCTGCCGGCAAGACACACGGGAGCGTCAACTCCCGCAACAAGGGCTTCGTTCAGGGCTATCGCGTCGCCAGTGAAGCGGTAGCCCAGCAAGTCGATGCCATAGGCTCCACGCTCAATGTAATCGCGAGCCTCGTCAATCATCCCCTCAACAGTGCCCTCAAGCACCGAAGGGCGGCCCGTGACCTTGCCCACAAAGGGCATATACTTGATGCCGTGCTCATGGCAGTAATCGTTGATAGAATCAAAGAACTTGGTGCCCATCAGTATGTCGCAGCCGCAAGCAGTAGCGATTTTCGCCCCTTCCAAGCCCTCTTTCTCGCTATAGGCCACAACCTCAAGGAAGGTTGTCTTTCCGCACTGCTTCATGCTGTCATATATCGCCTTCATTTGGTCAAGAGGCAACGGGTGCTCCTTAAAACCCCAGTAGCGAGCCTTCGAACTCTTGCACTGCTTCCACACCTGTGCGGCGTTCTCCACAGTGTAGTCATGCCATGTGAGCATGACAATGAGCTCGGGATGATGCTTTTTAGTTTTCATCACATTATGTTGTTTAGGTCGAAGTTCTCGGTCATTTTCAGGAGTGTGAATATGCCCTCGCGACCCTCGTTCATAGCTAGGTCAAAAATGCTGAGGCCTGCGGTGAATCCACTGCGACGTTGCGACCATAGTTGGTAGTAGGGCACATTGGCGATGGACAGTTGGTCACCGCGTTTGCCTCCCATCTTGCCACGCAGGTCGACAGCACCGGCCTGCAAAGCCGCGTCAACTTCCTGCTCACTAGTGGCCACAGTAGTGGCAATGGGTAAGTCCATGAAGTCGACAATAACGCGATGCAGTTCCATGTTGAAGTCGAGAAGACTATTCTGTTCACCCTCGATGATGCGGTGAAGGTCGTCGGCGATGAAGTCAAAGAACGGACTCTTGCCATAGGACGAGAACAAGGCACCCCAATGCAAGTGGCTCCAGTTGCCATGCTCGCTCATGAGCACATCTTTCAACATCACAGGCATGGCATTGGTGCTACCCACAAGGGGGATGGTGAGTTTCACAGGGCCATTAGGGGCATCTATTACATATCGATGATGGCTGTGGCGCAACGGCAGGCGGCGCTCGGTGGCGTCAATCACCACCTCACCTGCCTTGACCATGGCGGCATAGCACCGCACATCGCCTGCACACATGCTCCCCATCAATGCACAACTCATAATTCACAATGCATAATTGAATGGTAGGTGTCAAGTGGCTTAGTACACCTTAGTGCCCTCACTCTCACTCTCCACTCTCCACTCTCACTCTTCCCTACTTATCGGGGTTTGCGTCGATGAAGATGCGGTTCCAGCGTATCTTGCCGTTTGTCCAGTTGCGATCCTTATCAAAGGAGACAATCACAAACATTGGAGTACCCACGATGTGGTCCTCGGGGACAAAGCCCCAGTAACGTGAGTCGGACGAGCGGTCGCGGTTATCGCCCATCATCCAGTAGTAGTCCATCTTGAAGGTGTACTTCGAGGCGGGCTTGCCGTCGATGTAGGCTTTGCCACCCTTAATCTCCAGATTGGCGCGCTCATAGTCTTTGATGCAGCGAGCATAGAGCTGCAAGTTCTTCTCGTTGAGGTCGATGCTTGCGCCTTTCTTTGGAATCCAAATGGGGCCATAGTTGTTATGGGTCCACCCGAGATTTACTCCCACGGGATAGGTGTAGAGGGCATCACCAGGATGATCATTAGTTTTCTCAATGCTGCTCACCCAGTTGCACTTTTCGAGTTGTGCCTTGGCGTCGGCAGTGAGCGGAATTAGCAGATTTGGAGACATGAACTGCTGTCCTGTCATTGGGTCGACTTCCACCGATTTCGTGATGTCATCTTTGCTGATTCCGAGTTCATCGGTAAGGTAATCCTCGTCGTAACCATTGCCGTTAAGCTTCACTGTGTAGCCATATTGCACATTTTTGGGATCGCTGATGGGGCGGTCGTTAATATAGACTTGACCATCAACAATCTTGAGCATCTCGCCAGGAAGACCAAGGCAGCGCTTCACATAGTTGTCGCGGCGGTCGACGGGGCGGTAAATTACCTTGTGGTTAGTCCACACAGCATCACGGCCGTCCTCAAACACTTGAGTGTAGTAATCGGGATTGGGCAAGTCGACGCAAACTGTGTCGCCAGCGGGGAAGTTAAACACCACGATGTCGCCGCGCTCCACGTTGCGCACGCCCTTGAGGCGGTGATAGTCAAGTTGAGGTTTTTCGATGTAGCTCTTCATTCCAAACAACTCATTCTGAGCCAGAGGGAAGTGAAGTGGCGTTTGTGGCACGCGAGGACCATACACCATCTTGTTTACCCACAAGAAGTCGCCCGTGAGCAATGTCTTCTCGAGCGATGACGAGGGAATCTGGTAGTTCTGGCCCACAAAGATGAACAGGAAATATACTAGAACAAGGGCATAGACAATGGCATCGACCCAGCTCATTACCTTGCGAACGATAGAGTTCTTGCTGAACTTCCACCAGTTCCAAGGGATGAACTGTGTCAGGTAGATGTCGGCGAGCAGGAACCAAGCCAGAGCAACCCACCAGTTGCCTAGCCATGCAACCCATGCAAAGAATATCACGCTAACAATGCCAAATCTTATCCAACGGCTCTTCTTCACGCGTCCCAAGCGCTCCTTGAGCGAGCCAGTTTGTCTTACTTTTTCTTCTTCGTTTAACTTGCCTTCGGCGGCAGTTTTCTTTTCATTTTTCATATCTTGTGTTTTCTTTATTCTTGAAACAGAGTGCAAACTTAATGAAAAAAGTTGAGACAATAAAATTTACCACTATTTTTAGCTTCTTGGCCACGTGCTTTTATTCAACTCAAGGCTCTCAGTTGCTAGATTGCAGCATTCAGCAATCATTCACGCTCAGCGTTGGCACCCGAAGGGAATTCCCGCTGAAAAAGTGCAAGAAATGCTTGTTTATGCATTATGAATTGTGGATTATGAATTATTTTAACTAACTTTGCAGTTTGAATTAAATCAAGACTAATAATTATATAAATCAAAGATATGGATTATAACTTTAACGAGATTGAGAAAAAGTGGCAACAGTACTGGAGGGACAACAATACCTATAAGGTTGACATCGACGAGAGCCGTCCTAAGTTCTACGTTCTTGACATGTTCCCCTACCCTAGTGGCGCCGGCCTGCATGTGGGTCATCCACTGGGCTACATTGCCAGCGACATCTATGCGCGCTACAAGCGCAACAAGGGCTTCAACGTGCTGCATCCTATGGGCTACGACGCCTATGGTCTGCCTGCCGAGCAATATGCCATCAAGACTGGCCAGCATCCCGAAATCACTACCAACCAGAACATCGCCCGTTACCGTGAGCAACTCGAGAAGATAGGTTTCTGCTACGACTGGAGCCGTGAGGTGCGCACCTGCGAGCCCAGTTACTACAAGTGGACTCAGTGGGCATTCTTGCAGATGTTCAAGAGCTACTATAACACCGAGCTCGATAAGGCTCGTCCCATTGATGAACTTGTAGCATATTTTGAGAAGAACGGTAGCGAGGGCTGCAACGCCCACACCAGCGCTAATGTGGAGTTCACCGCCGACGAGTGGAACGCTATGACCAACGCCGAGCGTAGCCAGATGCTCATGAACTACCGTATCGCCTATCTGGGTAACACAATGGTGAACTGGTGCCCCAAGCTGGGCACCGTGCTCGCCAACGATGAGGTGAGCGAGGGCGTGTCGGTTCGTGGTGGATATCCCGTTGAGCAGAAAGTGATGCGCCAGTGGTGCCTGCGCGTGAGCGCCTATGCCGGTCGCCTGCTGCGTGACCTCGACACCATAGAGTGGAGCGACTCAATCAAGGAGACCCAGAAGAACTGGATAGGCTACAGCGAGGGTGCCGAGATGCTCTTCCCCATTGTGGGTAGCGACCAGCAGTTGCTCATCTTCACCACTCGTGCCGACACAATCTTTGGCGTAACCTTTATGGTGCTGGCGCCCGAGAGCGAATATGTGGAGCAGGTTGTGACACCCGAGCAGCGTGGGGCAGTAGATGCCTATCTCGATGAAGTTAAGCACAAGACCGAGCGCGAGCGCTTGATAGAGAAGAAGGTTAGCGGCGTGTTCAGTGGCAGTTATGCCCTTAATCCCGTTACAGGCAAGGAGATACCCATCTACATCAGCGACTATGTGCTAGCAGGCTACGGCACTGGTGCCATCATGGCAGTGCCCGCCCACGATAGCCGCGACTATGCCTTTGCTAAGCATTTCGACCTTCCCATTATCCCACTGATTGAGGGAGCCGATGTGAGCGAAGAGAGTTTCGATGCAAAAGACGGCATCATGATGAACTCGAGCAACGAACGCCTGCAACTCAACGGCCTGCAGGTAAAAGACGCCATTGCCAAGACCAAGGAATATATCGCCGAGGCTGGAATAGGCAAGGTGAAGGTGAACTACCGTTTGCGCGACGCCATCTTCAGCCGTCAGCGCTATTGGGGCGAGCCCTTCCCCATCTACTACGATGAAGACGGACAGCCACAGCCACTCGACGAGAGCGAACTGCCACTGCAGTTGCCCGAGGTCGACAAGTTCTTGCCCACCGAGACCGGCGAGCCTCCACTGGGCCGCGCCAAGAACTGGGTGGCAAGCAATGGTCGTCCACTTGAGTTGAACACTATGCCAGGTTTTGCAGGTTCGAGTGCCTACTACCTGCGCTACATGGACCCACATAACGACAATGCCCTCGTGAGCAAGGAAGCCGACGAGTATTGGCGTCAGGTTGACCTGTATGTGGGTGGTACTGAGCACGCTACCGGTCACTTGATTTACAGCCGCTTCTGGAACAAGTTCCTCTATGACTACGGTTATGTGTGCGAGGCCGAGCCTTTCAGCAAACTTGTGAACCAAGGCATGATTCAGGGCCGCTCAAACTTCGTTTATCGCATCAAGGACACTAATAAGTTTGTGTCCTACAACCTCAAGAATGACTACGACACCACCCAGATTCACGTCGACATCAACCTGGTTGAGAATGACGTTCTCGACATCGAGGCATTCAAGGCTTGGAGCCCTGAGTATGCCAACGCCGAGTTTATTCTTGAAGATGGCAAGTACATCTGCGGATGGGCTATTGAGAAGATGTCGAAGTCGATGTATAACGTGGTGAACCCCGATGACATAGTGGAGCGACATGGTGCCGACACCCTCCGCCTCTATGAGATGTTCCTGGGACCAGTGGAGGCCAGCAAGCCTTGGGATCCTAACAACATAGGTGGTGTGAGCCGCTTCCTCAAGCGCCTGTGGGGACTCTTCTTCGATGGCGACACTATGCATCTCGTTGACGAGAAACCCAGCGCGGCAGCTCTGAAGTCGATACACACCCTCATCAAGAAGGTAACGCAAGACATTGAGCAGTTCTCCTACAACACCAGTGTGGCAGCGTTCATGATTTGCTCCAATGAGCTTAAAGACATGAAATGCAAAACCAAGAGCGTGTACCGCGACCTGGTGGTGCTGCTCTCGCCGTTTGCACCTCACATCGCCGAAGAACTCTGGCACCAGCTGGGTGAGCAGGGCACAGTTTGCGACGCTAAGTGGCCCGAATGGAACGAAGAATACCTCAAGGAGAGTGTAGTGAAATACACTGTGCTCTTCAATGGCAAGCCTCGCTTCAACATCGAGGTGCCAGCCGGCACTCCAGGCGACGAGGTTCAACGCATAGCACTCACCCACGAGGGAGCCGCTAAGTGGCTTAATGGCAATGCTCCCAAGAAGGTGATTGTGGTGCCCAACAAAATTGTGAACGTGGTAGTTTGATTCTCGTTTGTCGTTTATCGTTTATGGTTTATGGAAGACAGTGATGAGTTTTACGCACTGCATAGCCTATAACGATAATCATCAATTCTCTTGCTATACTTCGATAAACGATAAACCATAAACGATAATGGAGGACAGTGATGAGTTTTACGCACTGCATAGCCTAAAACGATAATCATCAATTCTCTTGCCATACTTCGATAAACGATAAACGATAAACAATAAACCATAAACGATAATGAAAGAGCGCATACCTTGGCTCGACTATGTGAGGTTCTTCAGTATCTTCCTTGTGATACTGTTTCACACACCTCCACAGACGCCAATTATGGATGGCAAGGTAATCATCAACTTGCGCATCCCGCTCTTCTTTTGCATATCGGGTTACCTGTTCAACATCGCCAAGTATAGCACCTTCGGACAGTTTTTCAAGCATCGCGGCAAGCAGATATTGGTGCCTTATGTCACCTTCTTTGTCGTGTTCTATGCCTTGTGGCTGCTCATTGGCCGATGGCTGGGCGATGCCCAAGTCACGTGGTGGCAACCTCTTGTCGACTTTGTCAAGGGTGAGCCACACACCGTGCTCGGCACTTTCTGGTATCTGTCGTGCCTGCTCGTGATGCAGGTCCTCTACTACTTCATGCAGCGGTGGCTACCCAAGCAGTGGCTGTTTCCTGCCAGCATCATGCTCTCGGTAGCGGCCATCAACTGTCCGCTCGAGAACTATTGGCACGTGTGGAACGCGATGGTCTACATGCCATTCTACGCCTTTGGCAACAGCTTCAAGAATTACATTACTGGCGTGGAGTTCTCCTCGTCGCGACGCACTGCCGTGTTGCTTGCGCTTGGCATTATTTCCATCGTTATCATGGTGCTGAGCATCTACATCGAGGAAAAGAACAGCATGAACGTGATAAAGATTGCCTGTGGCGTGATGACGATTCCCACCTACATCGCCCTCGCCAAGTGGTTTGCCAATCGTTATGGTCGCAACCGCGTTATCCAGCTCGTGGTGATGAATGGCACCGTTTATCTGGCCTTTCAAAACCACATGATAGGCTTCATCAAAGTCATGCTTGAGCGAGCCTTCTACACTGGCGTGATGGACGACCACCTGTGGCTCAAGTTTGTTATTCCTTTCCTGGTGATGGTCGCAATCTATCCCTTCGCATGGCTCATCCACCATTATGCCCCCTGGATGCTAGGCAAAAAGAAGGAAGAAACACTGATTTACTGAAACAGAATCTTGATAATTACCTACAACAATGAAAAAAGCTATTGTAATAGGAGCTTCGTCGGGACTAGGCAAGGAAGTGGCAAAGTTGCTGATTGACGACGGATGGCGGCTAGGCATCGCAGCCCGACGCATCGAGAGACTTGAAGAAATCAAAGTTCTTGCTCCCGATAGGGTAGAGCTACAGGCCATCGACGTCACAAGCGACGATGCACCACAAGCACTGGAGAAGCTGATAGAAAAGATAGGAGGCATCGACCTGTTTTTCTATGCCTCGGGAGTGGGAAGCCAGAACATGGATCTTGAGCCGGGCATCGAGCTCAACACTGTGGCGACCAACGGCATGGGCTTCACACGCATGATTGGGGCTGCCTATCGCTACATGGCAAGTCATGGTGGCGGGCACATAGCTGCCATCAGCAGTATTGCCGGAACCAAGGGGCTGGGGGCGGCACCATCTTACTCGGCCACCAAGGCTTTCCAAAACACCTACATTCAATCGCTAGAGCAGCAAGCAAGGATGCGTGGGCTGAATATCTCGTTCACCGACCTGCGTCCAGGCTTCGTCGCCACTGCATTGCTTGGCGATGATCCCAAATACCCCATGATCCTCAAGCCCAAGAAAGTGGCTGAGGAAATGGTGAGGGCCATCGAGCATCGCCGACACGTGTGGGTAATCGACTGGCGATGGCGCATTGTCACAGCCTTGTGGCGTCGCATTCCACGATGCCTGTGGCGCAACCTGAAAGTGAAATAAAAACTCATCCCTCATCCCTAAAATAAAGATATGAAAGATATTGTTTTCGCTACCAACAACGAGCACAAACTCAGTGAATTGCGCCAGATAATGGCTGGCAAGTACAATGTGTTGAGCCTTGCCGATATTGGCTGTCATGACGATATCCCCGAGACGGCTTCTACTCTCGAGGGAAATGCTATGATTAAGGCTCAATGGGTGAAGGAACACTATGGCTATGACTGCTTTAGCGACGATACCGGGCTGGAGATTGACGCGCTCGGTGGCGAGCCTGGTGTACACTCGGCGCGTTATGGAGGTGTGGCTCACGATAGCGAGCGAAACATGAACAAGGTTCTGCGACTGCTCGATGGGGTGCCCATGGAGCAGCGCACGGCGCGGTTCCGCACCGCAATAGTGCTTATTATGGATGGTGAGACCCACACCTTTGAAGGCAAGGTTGAGGGTCACATTCTCACCGAGCGCCATGGCAGCGGTGGATTCGGTTACGACCCCATCTTCAAGCCCGACGAGGCCGACTGCGCCTTTGGCGAGATGACGCCCGAGCAAAAGAACCGCATCAGCCACCGTGGGCGTGCCGTGGCACGGCTCACCGAGTTCCTGGCGAATAACTAAGCCACAAGAATGCAAGGATGGCATAAATCCCACATTTCTCTTAATTGAGAAATGTGGGATTTACCTTTATTCCTAGAATGAGGATAAACCTCTAGTCATTAGGCGTTAATCTACTCGCGTCCTCGTGCTTTGTTGTAGGTTAGCATCGTCTTCTGTGCCATTGCCTGCTGGGTGAACTGCTCGGCATGTTTCAGTCCAGCCTCAATCATCTGTTGGCGCTTGCTCTCGTTGGTGAGCACAGTGTTAAGCTGCTCGGCAAGCTCGTTGCAATCGTCGGGCTTGAAGTAGAGTGCAGCGTCGGCGCCCACCTCGCGGTGACATCCGCTGTCGCTGGCGATAACGGGAGTTCCCGAAATCATCGACTCGATAATCGTCTGTCCCATGCCATCGTTGAGCGATGGATCGACAAACGCTTGCGAGAGCATGTAAAGCGCATTGAAGTTGTGCTTGTTGATTGAAGCCACGCGCACGATTCTCTCATCGATGTTAAGGCTTGCTGCGAGCTTCTTCATTGAGCGATAATAGTCGTTTTTAGCCCCTATGAGCACCAGGTCAATCTTCTTGTCGTCGAGCTTGGCAAAAGCGCGGTAGAGCGTCTCCATGTTGCCCAGAGAGCTGAAGTCGGTGATGGCGAGCACAAATCGTGAAGGCATGTGATACTTGGCCCTGACGTTGGTGAGCATCACCTCATCGTTGCGGCGCTCCACATATTCGTCGCGGTAGGCAGTGTAGATAACGTCAATCTTGTCGGGACTTATTTTGTAGCGATCAACGATTTGCTGCTTGATAAACTCGCTGGTGGCTATCACGCGGTCGGCACGGCGACAAGCTTTCTTGATGCGTGAGTTGCGGTTGATGCGCTCGAGCCATGAGTAATCGTCCATGAAACGCTTGAAGGTGAGGTCGCGCACGGTGTTTACCATCGTCACATGGTCCTTGCCCTTGCCGGTGGGCAAAATGGCGTCCATTCCGTGATACACCTTCACGCCATGACGGTGAAAATCGGTGTAGATGCCACGGCAATTGCGCCAAGCCCATTTGTTGATAGCTTTATAGGGTGTTTTGTTGTGAACGTTGGCAATCGACAACAGCCACGACATGCCGCGGTCGTCGGTACTATAAGGGGAATAAACCATAAAAGTGTCGCGAGGATATTCCATTCCTAAGGATGCTATCACCAGTCGGTCATAGTAGCTGAGTGGTGAGTCTCCATCCACAGTTCTTATTCCATCATATCCTACTGTCATAATTTTTCTTTTTTGTTTTAAAATCTATGTGTGTTATAGAGTGTTGTGATTATTTTCTTGTTTTCTTGTCCTCTTGTCCTCTCGTTCTCTTGTCCTCTTGTCCTCTTGTCCTCTTGTGGGTGTTGAAATCTTGCGGATGTAAACATCGCGCTGTGGGAAAGGTATCTCAATGTTGTTTTGCTGCAAGGTGTTGTAGATAACCTCCTTAACCTTGTAAACAAAACTTATTCTTTCCTCAACAAGCACCCAGAAGGCAACCAACAAGTCAACCGAGTTGTCGCCAAAGTTGTTGAAGAACACATTGAAGCCTTGTTTCTTCTGGATAACAGGCCTGCCGGTGGCTGTGGTTTGGTCGGACAACTTGCTCAGCTCTTGAACCAGGAGGTTTCTCACCCTGTCAACATCCACACCATAGGCCACGCCCACGGGTAGCTTCACATACTCGTAGTTGTGGTTCTTGGTCATGTTCTTGAAGTTCTTGTTAAAGAGCTGAGTGTTGAGGAATGCGATGATGCTGCCGTCGAGCGTCACAATTTGTGTGCTCTGATAGCCAATGCTCTCAATCTTTCCGAAAATGCCCTCACACTCAATCCAGTCGCCCACTCTCACGCGTCCTGACATGAGCGAGAGACCATAGATGAAGTTCTCGAGAATATCCTTCATGGCAAATCCCAAACCGGTGGCAAGACCCGCCGAAATGAGTGAGATGCCGCTCTTGGGAACCTTGAAGAGGAACAACGCAAAGATAAAGAAGCTTCCCCACACCAGGATAGTGATGATGTTGTTGGCCAGCGTGATGTTGGGCCTTCTCGAGGCGTTGGTCTTGGCATATTGCTTGAGCTTATATCTCCTGTAGATTGAGTGAATCAGGTAGTTGAGATAGTAGAAGACGAAGAACAGCGCGCTCACGAGCACAATCTTGTAGAGCGACACTTGAAGCAGGCCTTCCTGGTCGATGAAATTGTGGAAGAAGGCTTTCTTCAGGAGCTCGTTCATGTCAAACATGTTGGCAGCGAAACTAATGCTCATCAGCACCGAGAGCACAGCAAGCACAGGCACCACTAACTTGACAATCAAGTCAAAGAACCAAGTGTTGCTGATGTAATCGCCTTTCTTGGCCTGCTCCAGCAGTTTGGTCTTGATTTTCTCGGCCGACTGCTGTTTTTTCTTGTTGCGACCCTTGTTGCGCTCCTGTAGCAACGAATCTTTCTTGATGTGACTAACTAGATATTTCTCCTCATACATGTGTGCCAAGTCATAGATGCAGATGATGGTTTGGATGCAGGCGAGCTGGAACGACCACCATACCATGATTTGAACCGACAGCAATGTGTAGCCAATCCATGCTAGAACACATCCCACAACCATCGCCATAAGCGAAATGAATGAGAATAGCACGTCGCTAATTGGTAGCTTCACCTTGCGCTTTTTGATAACAAAGAATTGCCAAATTGTGAAAAGCAATAGCAAGGCTGGGAATATGAGGTTGACCAGGTTGTTAGGAATGAAGATGATGCGGAACACAATCACCACAAACGCCATGAGCATGAAAGGTGTGTAGGACATTACACCAGTCTTTATCTGCTGACCGTTGAGCCTGATGAGTAGCGACACAAGAATGACTAGCAGCAGCCATGAGTAGTTGAGGGCAATGCCCACCGCCATCGAGATGAAATTGTGCTGAACAATCGACTTGGCGATAGTGATGAACACTGTGAATAGGAACACGCCGCATGCCAAGGCAATAACCCTTCGCTTGCTTCGATAGGTGGAATTGTTGCGCCATCGCTTGGGCAGGCACCATCTCAATATCACAAAGCTCAATAGGAAGGCGATGAAAATGTAGAAAAGGATAAACACCGACGTCATGTAGATAATGGGTCCGCGCCACTGGCTCTTAACGCGATGTTGATCGGTTGACCTGTGGAGCTCGCTGTATTTATCCTTCATGTCATCATGAATGCGGGATGACGAGTGTCCTAACGACGCCAGTACGCTGAAGTAGTTGTTGCCGCCATTGCGGAAAATGTTGTTCTGCAACTCCTCATACTTCTTGAGCGCATAGTTGTTGAGGGACTTGAGCTTGTTTTTCACCTCGTCATAGTATTCCTTGTCAACACTCATCTTGTTCTTGATGCGGACGAGGTTGTTGCGCAAGGCCTTAGCATATATGATACACAGCTCTCTAATCTCCTTCTCCTTGTCGTTGAGTACATAGAGGGCTTGCTTGTCCTTGTCGTTGGGTAACGTCATGTGGGCTTTATCGCCACTTGCACCATCTATCACCTCACTAATCTTGTGAGTGGCCTGCCGATTGAGCATGATGCTGTCGGCCATCTCCTCGATTGACGTCAACGAGTCGTCTTTGTTGGCTTCAACGGGTTGAGGATTGGACTTTGCATTCTTGGATTTCTTGTCGGGAGCCGCGCTAGGTAGCTTTAACTGCTCGATATCTTCATCGCTGATAGCTGGTGAGATGTGCTTGAGCACATAGATGAGGCTGTCATAACGCTCTATCTCTGAATCGAAGCGTGCCATAATCTTGTCAAAAGGCACGTGAGCGATTGTGCTGTTGTGATAAAGGTCGGTTGCCTGCTGGCAGGCATAGGCCATATCGAATGTGAACTCACTGCTCTGTGAGTAGAGTATGAGTGAAAGCTGGTCGATTTGCTGCATTGTGGCAACGAGCATCTGGTGTTGTTGTTGAGCTCGTTTGTTGTAGCTGTTCATTATCTCCTTTTGCTCCTTGTATTTGAGCTCTAGCTCAGCACACAGCACGTCAATAGTCTTACCAAAGTCACGCTCTTTGAAAACAGCGTCTCCCTGGATGACCCCAATTATCGCAAATGTCAATACAAGAAGTATTTTAAGATAATGATTGTTTTTTCTCATTGTCACAATACTCAATGCTACAAATCTTTTTTTGTGAGATAATGCCAATAAAGGCTTACTAACAACTCACGTTTATATTTAGAAGATATTATTATTAAAGCGTGCAAAGATAAAGAAAAAAATTAAAAAAAGCCTATTATCAGTGAAAAAATACACAATTAGCAACTTTCATTATGTGTGAATAAGAGTGGTACGCATCTTAAAGCACCTATCAAATACGGTTGTTTTGCAAATCTTGTGATGTAATTACTTGAATGGAGCAAATAGCGAAATAGATAGTAAATAATAGTGACAAGCACCGCTAGTTTGGCCAGTTAGTCAATCGTTGTCACAAGTTTTTTTTGACACACAATCATCTTTGATTTTGATGTTTCCAACTAATTCACTAATTTTGCAATCGTATTCAAGAAAAATAACATAATTATTAATATATCAAATAAAAAGAAACTATGAAGATTTCTAAAGTTCATGCAAGAGAGATTCTCGATTCTCGTGGCAACCCCACAGTGGAGGTTGAAGTAACACTCGAAAACGGCGTTATGGGACGTGCTTCGGTTCCCAGTGGCGCTTCTACTGGCGAGAATGAGGCTCTCGAGCTTCGCGATGGCGACAAGAGCCGTTATCTGGGCAAGGGTGTTCAGAAGGCCGTGGAAAACGTTAACACAATCATCGCTCCTCACGTTGAGGGTATGTGCGTGTTCAACCAGCGCGCTCTTGACAACCGCATGATTGAGCTCGACGGCACCAAGACTAAGAGCAAACTCGGCGCCAACGCTGTTCTTGGCGTTTCACTCGCCGCCGCTCATGCTGCTGCTACAGCTCTTAACATGCCTCTATACCGCTACATTGGTGGTACTAACGCTTACGTGCTCCCCGTTCCAATGATGAACATCATCAACGGTGGTGCTCACAGCGACGCACCAATCGCCTTCCAGGAGTTCATGATTCGTCCCGTTGGCGCTACTACCGAGAAAGAGGCCATCCGCATGGGTGCCGAGGTATTCCACAACCTCGCCAAGCTGCTCAAGGCACGTGGTTTGAGCACTGCAGTGGGCGATGAGGGTGGTTTCGCACCAGCTCTCAACGGCATTGAGGACGCTCTCGACAGCATCGTTGAGGCTATCAAGAAGGCTGGCTATGAGCCAGGCAAGGACGTGAAGATTGCTATGGACTGCGCTGCCAGCGAGTTTGCAGTAATTGAAGACGGCAAGTACTTCTACGACTACAAGCAGCTTAAGGACGGCAAGCAAAAAGATCCTAACGGCAAGAAGCTGAGCGACGACGAGCAAATCGACTACCTCGAGCAGCTCATCACCAAGTATCCTATCGACTCTATCGAGGATGGTCTCGACGAGAACGACTGGGAAGGCTGGGTGAAGCTCACCGAGCGCATTGGCGACCGTTGCCAACTCGTGGGCGACGACCTCTTCGTTACCAACGTCAACTTCTTGCAGAAGGGTATCAAGATGGGTGCTGCCAACTCTATCCTCATCAAGGTTAACCAGATTGGCTCGCTCACCGAGACCCTCGACGCTATTGAGATGGCACACCGTCACGGCTACACCACAGTGACCTCACACCGCAGCGGTGAGACCGAGGACACCACTATCGCCGACATCGCAGTTGCCACCAACAGCGGACAAATCAAGACCGGTTCGTTGAGCCGCACCGACCGCATGGCCAAGTACAACCAGCTGCTCCGCATCGAGGAGCAACTCGGCGACAACGCCGCCTACGGTTACACCAAGCTCAAATAACCGAGCCCAAAACCCACAAAAAAAGGGAGTCACATCAACGTGGCTCCCTTTCTTTTTTCATGCCATAATTTTAGTAGGACTATATTCTCAATAATTAACAAAAAAGGCGTTTCAATAATCCTGTGTCAGAATAAATATTAATCAAATTAGAATAAGAAGGCAAGGGGTAAAAACTAGAATATTAAATTATATGTGTTTATTTGTTGTGTTGTTGTGTTGTTGTGTTGTTGTGGGGTGGGGGATTTTGGGTGGGGGATTGTGTAAAAAGGGGGGGGAATGTGGTTGATTTTTCTTTTTGGGGTGATTTTTTTTGCGAAATAATTGAAAATTAGTTGTATATTTGCACCTTATATACAAAAATGAAAATTTGAATTGATTGAATTATATAGTGGTATTAATTAAATATGATGTCAAACTAATCATCTAATATATGAAAATTAAAAGAATTTTTTACCTACTAGCACTGATAACAACGATGTTGTTGTCACCGCTTGCGGCACATGCCATTTCGGGTCAATTCTCCGACCCTGGCGGTGGCACCTACTGGTGTAACATCTATGTCGCCGAGGTGAGCCACGGCAAAAGCTATCAATGGTGCACCGGAATCAACGAAGACACGGGTATGAACAATTTCCGTGGCTTTGATACTAATACTGGCGGAGTACTGTCGACAGAGTATCCAACCGTCACGATCAGGTACCGCTATCACTACGGTCAACCCAATGGCTTTGAAAGAAATGGTTCTGATCAATCTTTCTATGTGATGACACGCTCTGGTTCGCTCCACAAGATTGGCGAGTGGCCTAAAGGTGGCAATTTCACTCAGACTGACTACACTTATGGTGTGATTGGCCATGGCAACATGGACGGCACCTGGCTATCGTTCCGCTACGCCCCCAATCAGGCTGGTCTTGACAACGTGACCGCTATCCAGATTGAGAATGACACCTACTACAAGCAAGACCATTTCTGGGCTTGGGATACAGACTATAGTTTCACTATCCATATGCGCTACCTGAAGGGGCTGGAAATGGAGTTTGAGAAGTGCAAGGATGCCGAACTTGAATGGACAGCTCCCAACAAAGTGAAGATGACTGCCGACAACACTTGGCTGCCAAATCCCATGGCTTATGATACGCAAGGCCACACTTATAGGAGCTCTTACATGGCCAAAGTTGTTACCGACGACGGCACGGTCTTCAGCGACGGATCTATCTTCCTGGAAAACCGTGATGCAAAAACGATAGAGCTTGACGTGCCTGCTCAAAACTTCAATGTCGAAGTGACTAAAACCGGTATTTTTTATTACGTCTACAACAATACCACACTTGAGCTGAGGCTTCCCAAGGCCACAAAGAAGGTAACGCATTTCAACAACGCGTCATCTGATGTGACGGCAACGTTCAACCAAGTGAAAGGCGAGATGCGCCTGCAATGGGTGCTGGATAACGATGTCGCCGAGGAAGGAGATTTCCAGATTTACCGCACGCCCATGAACGAGTATGGCTCCTACACGGGCAACCGCGAGAAAGTGGGCTCAACGTCCGATAATTATTTCATCGACAAAGAAATGTATGGACTGGACTACAACAAGTATTATCGCTACGAATTGTTCCAGCTCAAGAATTCGTGGGCTCCGTTGGATATTCCCAGCGACCCACAGCCACTCGCTAATATCAATGCAGCCATTGTTATGGCCAACACCGTGCCGGTGATACCTCTGCACCTCAGCCAGGATGTGGATGTCACCGACAACATCAAGATAGACTGGGATTTTGGCAACGTGCCCAAGAATGAGACATCGGTAACTTTCTATGTAAACCGCATTGATCCCGATGGAACAATAAGGAAAAAATATGGAGAAGTCACTGTGCCACGTGATGCAGGAAAAGCTTCGTTCACCGACGACAAGCCTGAGTCGAGCTGCGAGGTGTACAGATATTTTGTTAACACCGATATGCTTGACGGGAAACTGCACTTCACCAGCGACACTATTCAGTCAAGCTTGCTCGACGGCAGCATTGTGACTGGTGTCACAATCAGTAAGGGCAACTACCAGGGAAGTGTTCATGTTAACTGGACAGCAAAACAGGTGGGCACCAGTCCAACTTACTATGAGGTTCACCGACGTTTCATAGGTGCCAGCGACTGGCTCACAATCGGCTCCACTTCGGGAACAACAACCAACTATACCTACGTGGACCAGACAGCCGAGCCTGGAAGATTCTATGAATATCGCGTGGCTGCCTACTCAGCCGACTGTGACGGCTCAGGCCGCGTTATCAGCAATGCGATTGTTGAGAGCGGCTTCAGCCAGGCCGCTGGTGTGATTGCCGGTCGTGTGCAATTCGATACAGGTACAGCGGTTGAAGGAGTAAGGCTCAACCTCATGCGCAGTGGCGACGAGACTTCGCGTCCACAGTTCTACAGTCGCAAATTGCTTGATGACGGTGTCGGTATGGTGTGGCTTGCCGAGCCGAGTACTGCCAACAACTTGCTGCGCCTTGACCGACCATTCACCTTGCAAATGTGGATTAACCCCGATGAGGAACAGCACTGGGTTGGACTTTTCAAGATGGACAAATATGATGGTGACACTTATGACTCCGAAGGAAACCTCAAAGGCTATAATTTCGGTCTGTTCAATTACAATCACAACCAGTATGGTGGCGACCATGACGGATTTGCACTGATGCTGAAATTCGGTGGTACCGAAAAGTGGTTTAAGAATCCCACCACTGGAGCCTATGGAGTGATTGAATACAACAAATACAGCCACATCACCATTCGCAACAATGCCGATGGCTCAATAACCTTCATCATCAACGGAGATGTCGAGAATCCTTACATATTTGATGTCAAGGATTATCCCACTCTTCACTTCGACACCAGCGAAATTCCAGCAGATTACGACAACAAGGTTAAAGTGAGGATTTGTGGCGCCTACGGAGGAAATCATCACAACACCCTCAAGGGAAACATCGATGAAGTGAGAATATGGAATCGCGCGCTTCCCGACAACGAGATTGTCACCACTTACGACCGCTTGCTCAGTGGACGTGAAACAGGACTTAAACTCTACTGGCCCTTTGACGAAGGTCTAGAGGAATATGCTTTTGACTACTCCTATACCGATGGCATTCCTAACGGAAACCACCCAGACTTGGGCAACAACAACCGTCCATCGGAAATCGTTCCAAGCGAAGACCAGCTTTCGCTTTATGGCATGACCAACACCAATGGTGAGTATATCATTCGTGGCATTCCTTTCACTGGCAGCGGCACGGGCTACACCGTAGCCCCCACCAAGGGCATTCACTCCTTCAATCCTGCCAGCCGCACTGGTTTCATCAGTGCAAATTCGCTGTCGCTCAACGGTTATGACTTTACCGATGTGTCAAGTTTCAAAGTGCGAGGCACAATCCGCTATTCTGGCACCACGATTCCTGTCGATAGTGTTACATTCTATGTTGACGGCATGCCTTGCAACAAGAACGACAAACTCATCTACAGCGATGCTAATGGTGAATATGAGATTTCGGTACCTATTGGCAGCCACTATATTGAGGCTCGCCGCGACGGCCACACCTTTGAGGGTGCAGGTCGCTATCCTGTAGAGGAGGACGCTACCTATGAGTTCGTTGATGATACCCATATCGATTTCTATGATAACACGCTAGCGGTGTTTGCAGGCCGTGTTACCGGTGGCAACACCGAGGGCGAGAAACCGTTGGGATATGGAGTGAGCGAGAATACCATTGGCAAAGCAATAATAACCTTGACGCCGCTCGACCACCCACAACGCATGCTCAACGCCGTGCAGCAAGTGCAAGGCACCACCATTGAGTGGGTGCCTAATCCCGAGAATGTTGCCGTAGAAAGTTCTTCGGTCGATATCAGCAGCACATCCTATCGCGCTGGTGGTGACGTTGATGATGTGAAAAATATCGTTATCACCACCGATGAAGAAACCGGTGAGTTCAGCGCCAAGATACCTCCAATTCGTTACATGGTGAAAAGCGTAAGTATCCCAAATAATCCTACCATTGAAAATGATGAGGTGTTCTTGTCAATTCCTGCGGTGAACATCACCAATCCTAAAGATTCAATTACTCCCGACACCGTTTACACGGTAAACAACGAACCGTTGCCACTGTTCAGGTGCAACAAGAAGATGATACTCACCTATCACAGTACACCAGTGATAGACATCACTCAGATGGGATTGCCACCAGGTGCTTTCGGTACCGACACCCTGACCGTCACCGATATGGGTGAAGAAATCAAGCTTCCCATCTACAATTACAACGAGTCGACAGGTGAGGTGACCTACAACTATGGCTACCCTATCTTCCAGTTAGGGCGTACTTACGACTTCAAGGTAATGGCCTATGAGCCTTACGTGAACTATGACAAGATTACGGCAGGAAGGTTGCGTAAAGATATGCTACGAGACTCTGTCATCACCTTTGGCAATGAGTTGGGAGAAGCTGCGCTCATTGCTGCCGAGGACAACGTGGTAGATGGCCACGAATTAAAACGTGGCGACATGGCGAAACTCGACCCCGAGCAAGTGCGGCTCGACTCGGTAGGAGTGGGGCACTACAAATGGAGAGCTGGAATACCAGCCCTCACGGCGCCCTTCACCCGCAACATGAACGCCTCGATGGTTGTTCAAGGCAAGACAAAACTGTGGAGTTACGAAGGCTTAAATGGTATTATTGCTGGCGTGGTGCCCACGGGCAACAACTTTATCACCGCGGGGCCCAGCCATGTGCAAATGGTGCTGCGTGACCCGCCTGGTGACGCATCCTATGCAACTTGGGCGAGAGATTCGGTCACTAGCGACTACACCTACACTGTGCGCGGTGTTCACAACAATACAGAGTTTGGTGTTGACATACGCAACTCTGTAGAATATGATATGATTGCTGGTTCGGCATTTTTCGGCACAGTATTCTACAACAATATTGTTAGTGAAAATCAAGTGTCATGGAAATATGACGTTCATAAAACTTGGGATAATCACAAGTCAGTTACCTACACCAATGGAATGTCAACATCTTCCAATTCAACTATGGACTATGTGGGCCGAGATGGAGATGTGTTTATAGGTTACTCCACCAATTATATAATAGGTGCTGCCGACAAGGTTGGAATCTTTAAGCAGGAGGATGGTTCTTGGGCAGTGGATATGCAAGAGACCATGTCGATGGATGAGAAGTTCAATACTCATTTTGAGTATTCTCAGAACTACATCGAGACCACCCTGTTCAGCAATATTAAGCGAACCCGCAACACCATGCTCAAGCACATCAACTCGATGAGCGAGATTGAGGATGATCCACAAGTGTCAACCTACTACACTTTCCTCACCGAGGACGACCCACGCTACGGCTCGAGCAATAGCGACAAGGAAGTGTGGGGCGACCAAGCCGTCGATGGCATGGATGGCCCAAGCTACTATGCCCGTTTCCCCGATGGTTTTGAAGGTTGCGACAGTGTGCACTGGTGTAACCAGGTCATCGAGTCGTGGAAGAAAACCCTTGCCGCCAATGAGGAAGACAAGATTAAAGCTTTCAACAACCCGAATTACAAAATAGGTAACGAGTCGTTCGAGCGTGGTGTGACAGTTTCTAACACCACTGGCACCACGACAAATACCGTTGACAACTCTGTTGAGAATTTCTCAACAGGACTTGCCTATAGAGGCAAAAACGGTTACCTAATAAATAAGAGTGGTTGCATCATTATCTCAAATACCGATATTGGGTATCATCAAACCAAGTATGATATCGACGAGACGACTATAGTCGAAAGGTTTGGTTACACGCTCAACGATACGCAGCGCGGCAATGCCCACACGGTCGACATCTTTAGATCCCCTAAGGGATGGTCCACCATCTTCCGCACTCGTGGCGGACAGACGCGTTGCCCCTACGAGGGTGAGACACGCACCAAGTACTACAATCCAGGCACTCTTCTCGACTATGCGACGATGAAGAGCGATAATCCTCACATCTCGATGCCTATCCGCAACTTCGTTGACATCCCCGCTGGTCAAGAAGCTCAAGTGCAGGTGGTATTCACCAACGAGAGCGAGACACATGAGGCACTCACCTCGGCTATAGTATATGTTGACGCAGTAAGCAATCCCAATGGATTGCAGATATATATGGATGGAGAGCCTCTTGTCAACGGTGTGGAAATGTGGATGGAGTATGGAGTGCCCATCACTAAGACGCTTACCATCAAACAGGCCGACAACTCCGTTCTCGACTACAACGACATCACCCTGTTCCTTGCCAACTCGTGTAAGCCTGAGAGGTGGATTTATGAGACTGTTTCGTTCTCGGCACACTTTGTGCCTGCAGCGCCACCAGTCACTCTCAATCTCAACAAGACAATCCTCAATCAGCGAGCTGTGCAAAATAAAGAAGAGATAGTTGCCACCATTAGCGACATCAACCGTCTTTTCAATGGCCTCAAGGGAGTGCGACTCAAATACCGCTTTGCCTGCGATTCTCAGTGGATTACAGCCCACGAATGGCTCACCGATGAGAGCTACTATAGCGAAGGCCACGAGACCGACGTCCAGTCGCTCTTGCCAAACGATAAGCCCAACATCACCTACGATCTCAAGCTGCCCAACATAGACGGCCATTACATGGTGGCTGCCGAGAGCATGTGCATCTTGGGAGGCAAGGACTACACTGCGATGACCGATGAGATTGAAGTGATTCGCGACACTCGCGGTCCCAAGCTGCTCGGTCAGGCTTATCCCAACACTGGCATCCTCACGCCCACCGACGACATCCGAATCAAGTTCAACGAAGACATCCGCGAGAGTTATCTCACCAAGGACGACAACTTCTTCATCACTGGTTCGCTCAACGACTCACAGGTTTCGCACGATGTGTCGCTACAGTTCAACGGCACTCCAGTCGAGACCGATGCCTACCTGCCCATCGCCAACACCAGCTTCGCTTCATCATTGTGGCTCAAGCGCAAGGGCAGCGGCACCATCATCGAGCACGGTACCGAGGGCAACATGCTCAAGGTCGCCATCAACGAGAACGGACAGGTCGATGCCACTATCAACGAAATCACAATCACGTCGATGGAGACAGTGCCAATGGACAAGTGGGTGTTCCTCGCTCTTAACTATGTGAAAGGCATGGCAGGGCAAAACACTCTCACCATGCTCATGGCCGAAGATGGCAACGAGACCATGCTCTTCGATGAAGCAATTGTGTCGGACTACAATAGCAACGGCCGCTTGATATTAGGTCGCGATTTCACTGGCATGATGCACGAGCTTGTGCTCTGGAACAAGAACTGCCCAGTGCGCACCTTGCTCGCACAAAAAGATGAGGTCGTAGCACCTTATCTGCCAGGACTCGTGGGCTACTGGAAGATGAACGAGGGTCACGGCACCACCGTTACCGACTATGCCCGTGGACGCAACATGCATCTTACCGCCGAGTCGTGGAACGTGGAGAACACCAACCTTGCCGCTCACCTCGATGGCGAGCACATCATCAAGGTGCCTATTGGAGGTGTGTCGCCACGCTCTACCGACAGCTATGTTGTCGAGACCTGGTTCCGTGGCGAGAAAGACAAGAACGCACGAGCCACGCTGCTCTCGGTTACCGACCGAGTCTCGATAGGCTTCGACTATGACAACTCGATGATTCTGCACCTCTACAACGATAGCCTGTCGTCGCTCGACAGCAATGGCCTACCAATCGTGCTCACCAACACCGACTACAACGACGGCAACTGGCACCACATCGCCCTCAATGTGCATCGTGGAGTGAGTGCTGTGGTTTATCTCGACGGTAAGCCGGTCAAGACTCTTGCCGAGCAGCAATTGCAAGCTGCAGCAGGCGACTACCTCTATGTGGGTGGTATCCTCAAGTTCGACCCGCAGTCAAGCATGATTCAGGAGAGCTACAAGTTCACTGGCGACATCGACGAGCTGCGTGTGTGGAACGTGGCGTGCGATGGCACCTCGGTTATTGCCAACCGCTACAATCAGGTCGATACCGCACAGGTTACTGGGCTCATAGCCTACTACCCAATGGAGCACAGCCTGCTTGATGCCAACGGCAACATCATCACCGAGTTCAGCCTCATCAACAATGCTCCTGGCATGGAGCAGCTGGGCATGGGCGAGGCTATTGGCCCTGGAGTGGTGCAATCGTCCACTGCTCCAGCTCTGCGCAAGTCGCCGCTCAAGCAAAACCTTGACTTCGACTTCACGGCTTCGTCCAACGAAATCTACATCAACCTCAACACCTTGCCGGCACGCATGCAGGGCAACCTGCTCACGTTCATCGTCAAGAATGTGCGCGACATGCAGGACAACCTCTCCGAGGCAATCACTTGGAGTGCGGTGGTCGACTACAGCACTCTCGAGTGGGATCAAGAGGCGCTAATGGTTGAGAAGGACCGATTGAGCGAGACGCCTTTGTTCGCTGCCTTGCACAACAAGGGCAGTGAGAGCGGACGATTCGACATTTCGGGGCTGCCCACTTGGATCACGCCGTCGGTGACCTCTGGCGTGCTTAGCACGGGCGAGTGGGCGTCTATTGAGTTCATTGTGGGAGCCGACGCGCCTGTTGGTACTCACATGGTCTATGCCTACGCCACCAACGACGACGGCATCTGCGCACCGCTCCTCTTTAATGTCACTGTCACAGGCAACGAGCCCAACTGGACTTTCGACCCCTATGGAGCCGAGAGTTCGATGAACATGATAGGTCAAATCTATCTCGACGACAAGATTTGCACCAACACTAACACCAAGATAGCAGCCTTTGTCGATAACACTTGCTGCGGTGTGGCATCGCCCAAGCTCGTCACCAGCCGTGATGCTTACTTCGTGAGCATGACCATCTACGGACTTGAGGATATTACAGCTACCAAGCCCATCACCTTCCGTATCTATGATGCCGAGAAGGGCGTGGTGCTCGGTAATGTGACCACCAAGCTCAATGGCGAGACGCTAAGCCCCACCTACCTGCCCAATGGCTTGGTTGGTGACTACGACAATCCTGTCGTTTGGCAGCCTAGCGACATCGTTGAGCAACAGTGCAACCTCATTAACGGTTGGAACTGGATTTCGCTATATGTGCAGCCCGAGCCTGGCAAGGCCGACCTGGAGAGCCTCTTCGGTCACTCCAAGACGTTCAACACCATCAAGGGCAAGGAAGGATTTGCCATGAACAGCGGCACCAAGTGGACCTCTACTGGTCTCGATACGCTGGCCATAGGCAACCTCTACAAGCTCAAGGTCAAGAACGATATCAACCACACCATCAGTGGCACGATGATCGACACGCGCAACACCACCCAGACCATCTACCCGGGATGGAACTGGATTGGACCGCTGTCAATCTACAACCTCAGCCTTGCCGAGGCCTTCGCCGACCTGATGCCTACTCGTGGCGATATCGTCAAGAGCAAGACTCAAGTGGCCTTCTACGATGGTTACAAGTGGGAGGGAGACCTCACAGCCATTATTCCTGGCATGGGCTATTATTACAAGTCCAACAACAGCGAGCCTGTAACCTTCCGCTATCCAACTATCGATGCCACCAGCTATCAGGCACCACCGGTGATGCGAGCACCACGCAACCTGCCATTCACTCCAGTTGACCATCACGAGTTCAGTGACAACATGAACATCGTGGCACGAGTTGTGAAGGACGGCGTTGAGGTCAATGACCTGTGCCTTGCCGCATTTGTCGATGGTGAGTGCCGTGGCGTTACAACAGCCACCGAAGACGGCTACTACCTGCTCACCGTGGCAGGCAATGCCGACGAGGCAGGCAAGACCGTGCGCTTCGCCACCATCTACAATGGCGAGGAACGGTGGTTCAGCGAGCAGCTGCAATGGCTCAGCGATTGGATCTATGGCGACCTTGACGAGCCACAGATTCTTGACCTGAACAACACCTCGGCAATCGAGAATGTTACAGCCGCGTCGGGCATCACCATCACGTTCACTGGCGACGTCATCAACGTGCGCGCTGGCGACATCCTCAAGGAAGTGAACATCTTCTCGATTAACGGCAAGCTCATCGACCATTTCACTCCCGATGACAATCAGGCAACGTTTAATGTTGGTCACTTGATTGATGGTGTCTACTTCGTTGAGGCACGCACCTGCAGCGGTGCACGAGCCATCAAGCAGATTATTAAGAAATGAGGAAACTCTTTTTAATAGCACTTTTAACTGTGCTGACCGCTACTGTAGGTCATGCCGCCAACGACGATATTGTCGTTGACGGCGTGACCTACGAGTGGTATGCCCAAAACAATCAATATGGATACATAGCTACAGGCTGGGATGAGGAAACTCCCATTCAGTCGCTCCACATCCGTGGTGAGGTTGATGGCTATCAAGTCTTCGGAATCGCCAATGGTGCTTTCGAGGATAACTTAGACATCATTTATCTCACAATTGACGAGGGCGTCACGAGCATTGGTGAGAATGCGTTCTGCCGTTGTTATAATATTGAAGTGGCAATCCTGCCCGAGGGGTTGGAGATCATCGAGGAGGAGGCTTTTGCTTTTTGCACAAGTCTCACCACTATGGTGATACCTTCAACGGTGACTGAGATTCAGGCGCACGCTTTCTCTGACTGCACGGGTGTCACCGATGTGTATTTCCTGATGACCGAAGTTGATCAACTTGGCGATTTCAACTGGTGGGACGGTGTTTACGAGCCAGGCAATGAGGAGCATGGCGGTATGGAGTTCAACACCAACCAGCACACAGTCATCCATGTTCCAGATGGAATGCTGAAAGACTATGTCGATTCCGAGAAGTTTGTGGCGTGGATTCCCCTTGTGCAAGATGATAATTGCTACCCGCTGTGGTGGATAGTGAACTATGGCGTCGAGGGGCGTGAATACACCGTGAGCGATGCACTTGCCGCTGTCTATGTCGACGTCGATGGCGGTCTCTATGCCAAGGACGACAACCTATGGCTCACCCCCGACCGTGCCTACCCTGGCGAGATTGACTACATGCGCACCACAGGCCTGATGAAAGAGAAGGACAACAAGTATGACCAGAGCAACTGGGTGGTGCTTACCAATGTGGAAGAGCCCAACCAGTTTTTAGAATGCTTGATTGCTGGTGGTACAATAACCGGCACTCTTGTCGACAAGAAGAATCCAGTGATAGAGGTGAGCGACGAGGCGACTTTAGAGCCGGGCGCTCAATACCTCTATGAGAAAAATGTCTACATCCCAGCATCGTTTATGGGAAGGGCGCAACTTAGTCCCAATGGCCGAGTCTATGCCCTCGTCCAGCCCAAGCCACAGGAGCTCATCCGGGTGGATTGGACTATATATTGCGAAGATGACGAATGTTTCTATCTGCCAGAGCCCGATGAAGATAACGGCATCAACACAATGAAACTTAAAGGCGGTTTCGGTGTAAGTTATGACCTCTATGAGGGTGACGAGGTGCCAGCATTGGAAGATTGTGGCTATTATGCTTTTGATGCCATTAACCGCCGCATCGTTGCAAGCGAGGAAAGTAACCTTAAGGTAGAAAATACACCTTACACAGCTGGTGGCGTGAGCGACAAATTCATTGTTTATCCTCTCGAACTTCCAGACGATCCCATTCCCACAGCAATCACCGAGATTATTAATGACTTCACCCAAAAAGATAAAGGCTGGTACACTATTGACGGGCGCTACATGGGTGTCGTTAAGCCCACCGTGCCAGGCATCTACATCAACGGCAATCGCAAGGTGGTTATCAGTTTTCAGTAATCAGTTTTCAGTCCTCAGTATAGGGCTCTCACAATCACGTTCACAATCCCTCATCAATGAAAGAAGACAATAAAGTTGTTGATTACTACGACACCATAGCCGATCAGTATGACGAGAGCCGGTTTGACAACAGCTACGGGCAGTTTATCGACTATCAGGAGCGACGCATCCTTGACCAGTTGATTAAACTTCCCGCCGATGCTAAATGCCTCGAGATGGCGTGTGGCACTGGCCGATTGACTTGCTATGCCACCCATGCCCTCGATGCCAGCCGCGAGATGATGAAACATGCCATGGAGCGACATCCTGATGTCGATTTCTGCCAAGCGTCGGCTGACCAAACTGGTTTTGACAACGAAACCTTCCACACAATCTATTCTTTTCACCTGATGATGCATCTCGAGCCAGCTCTAATCAAGGATATCATCGCCGAGGCTCATCGCATCTTGAAACCTGGAGGAAAATTCATCTTCGACATACCATCACGCCAGCGCCGCCAGCTCTTGCATCACAAGCAGGAGTCATGGCATGGTGGAACCCACTTGTCAAAAGCCGAAGTGCTGGAAATGAGCTCAGAATTGTTTGACATGGGCCGCACACGTGGCATCATGATGATGCCAGTTCACAAGCTCCCCGCTAGTATGCGCAAATCAATGAGAGCACTCGATTTCGCTCTCGCCAACTCCCCCCTAAAGCAATACAGCTCATACATCGTCTACGAACTCATTAAACGATAACGTACGTGCGCCCAATTTAGGACATGACAACACAACAAGAGCTGGCCCACACGCCAGCTCTTGCTGTATTGAATACGCTAGCATCTAATAAAAAAGGATTTCAACAATAAAAAGCCCAAACCAGTGCCACAATATCACACAACTTTTTTGTAACTTTGCCACAGTCTAGTTAATAACATAGTAAAGTTAAATTTTGAAAATACAGAAATTGAGTTGGTTATATAATAACAATACGGTGCGTCAGAAGCGCAAAAGATATAATTACCACGCTACTTAATTATTCTATACACTGTTAATTTATTAAGAAGTTTAACAATGGCTCAATATAAAATTGATAATATAACGGATGTATACTGGGCATCGAATGAGGGTTTCAAGTCCGGACGTGACCCTCTAGGGATACAGAACAGCTCTGTGGCCACATACAGTGTGTTGCTGCCTGGTCTCACCAACCTTACCGGGCACATCCGTTATTATAGTCTGTATTGTTGGCTACTTGACGAGTATGACCGCTTAGACAAACTGACACCGCAGAAAGTTCATCAATATAACTTCATACGACGATTTGAGTTAGCAATGGCGATTCTTATGAACGGAAAAGGAGTGAGAGCGGTTGTTGGAACCGATTTTGTCGATAACAATAATGTCGCCCGCTTGAAAGATGGCTCTTATTTCCTTCCAGATGGAGCGGATATTGGTTCAGAAAAGCGTTATTGGAGTTTAAAGACTGGAGCATTCGGCCAATATTATCTTGGCTCACTAATCTTTTATAGGCTTGTTAAATTTGAACAAGATAGGAGGTTTTATTTAAGAGATAGAGGTAAAGCGTTGGCTTCTGACGTGCGCGACAGCGTCGATGAAAAAACCAGGAATGACTTTGTGCAATGTCTTCTTAGTGGTGTGTTGCAAGAGAAACAAATTCAAGAGTTCAAGCCACTAATGCTTGATCAAATAATTGTAGGCTCCTCAGAGTGGAATACTCTAAAAGATTTCTTAGTAAATCCCGACTATAACGAATCATCTTTAAGACGTGAGACGACATTTCTTCTGTTAAAAGACATTGAAAGTGGTGTACCTCTTAACGATTTTGTAAAACATAGATTCAATAATGTCAATAAAAACATAAATGCTTCTTTCGGCTGGTATTTCTACTACTTGTGTGAAGTGATGCATTATTGCATAGAAACAATATTCAGTCTTATTTTAAGCGAGATTGACAACCTTAATAATCCGCCTGTTTCCACATTATTGCATAACATAAAGCAGTCTATATTTTTAAAGTTTACAGACTGGGACAGTAGCGACAACATTTTAGCTCTTAAAGATTCTGTAGAATTAGACATTTCCGACGCTTTCGACAAACTGAAAATTCTCATCAAAAAGCGGGATTATCTAGAAGGCAGTGTACTTGCAATAAAGCTGCTACTTCGACTTTACAGAGAATATGAGAAGAATAAAGACGATATTGATCGTTTTGAAGATAATAATTACCTTTTTAAACAACGTGGAATATTCGGAAAATCTATAGAAAAAGACTATGTCGGATGTTATCTTGACTACAATCTTGAGAACTATCTCAATGTACTATTGTCTGACATCATGAATCAGCATACTTTTGTGGCTATAAGAAAAACAGGAAACAACAATGCCGACCTACGTAAATTCATTAATGAGGACGGCAGGGTCTATTTGATTGAAATGCGTTATCCAAGCGAAACAACACCAAGAATAAATTCGCTTTTTAACTTCCTACAAGACTTGAAATACATTGGTCGTGACAATCAATTGACTGATTTGGCAAAAAATTTTATTGAGAACTATGGATAAGAATGAACGCGGCATATTTTTTGACATTCCAGTGGTGACTAGGGATGGCATGTTTCATTCGGCTATACTGACCACGTTCTCAATGGATCTTGTGCATTTCGACAACTTCCTACTAAACTTACTTCATCGCAAAAAGATTTGTAGTATAAATGTATTTGCAGACATAAACCAAATGTCGGAAGCCATGGAGTGGGTAAGTCCGACATTCATTGGGAAAGCTGGAAAGAAATATACCATTACAAATATTGAAGCAAAGGGGGCTTTTCATCCGAAAATAAGTTTCTTTGTTGGTGAAAAAGCCATTATGATGTTACTGGGGTCTGGCAATCTTACATTAGCAGGACATGGGAAAAATCATGAGATTTTCACAGGGTTCATGATAGACCAGAACAATGATAGTCAACGCCCATTCATAGAGGAATGCTGGCAATACATAAAGTCGATAGCACAAAAAGGTACGGATTTTGACAAGCAAAGAATCTTGCATGAAATACCAGCAAACTGCTCAATATTGAATGCCGACAGTCAAGTGCCACCTCACCATGTGCATAAGGTTAATGAGAACCTAGATGCTGCTTTACTCTATAATGACGAGTCGTCAGGAATTCTAAAACAGCTCTCGCAAATCGTACCTATGGGGGACGTGCAAGCTATAACAGTAGTGAGTCCATACTTTGATGAACAAGGCACAACGCTAACATCATTGGCTCTTCTATGTCCTGATGCCACCATTGATGTGCTACTTCAAAATAGCTGCCAACTGCCACCAAGTAAAATGGAAAAGCATAACAGAATAAATTTCTATGATTTTGACAATACTGCACGTGGAAAAAAATGCTTCAAGGATTACCAAAGGTTAGCCCATGCGAAGATATTCCATTTTAGAACAAATGACAAACAATATTGCTTAATTGGTAGTGCAAATGCGACAATCGCTGGAGTTGGAGCAGATACTAGTCGCGGGATTAATGAAGAAATGAGTGTACTGTATATATCTAGCGAAAAAGATTTCTTGGCCACTTTGGGCATTAAAAATGCCAAAGATAGAATTAATGTTCCTCAAAAGGAGGTGAGCAAAAAAAACCAAGAACCTACAAAAGTAAATCATACGTACAAACTCATTACATCCCAATATTTTGATGGTTGCCTAAAGTTGAATTGCAAGAACGTTGAAGATAATAAAGAACTTTATGTCGCCATTGATGACGGTAAGGCACCTGAATACTTTGATATAAACGAGATTAATTCTAATTGGTTAATTGTCAATCATAGAATCAAGGATGAGGCATCTATATGCTATCTCGTAAATGGTGACTTTCAGCGAGTCTCTAACAAGGTGTTTATAAACAGACCTCAAGACTTAGAAACTACAAACCCGTCAAAAGAATCACGAAACATCAACAGTTTGATATCCCAAATCGAGTCTGACGGTTATAACGGATTGGAGGTTGCCGAAATACTTAGCGACTTGATGTTGGGAATGGTTGATCAAGACAATATCCAACAAAAAATAGTACAACCCTCATCAAGTAGCTCAAAAGATAATGAAGACTCTCTTCCTAACTTTCATTACAACCCCGAATATGACAACGATTCTATAAACAAAAAAAATGCTTTTTTCAAGGACAAATCTACAAGATTGATTGAATGCATTGAAGAAAGTTTCAAACGTAAAATTAGAGAGGTTGACAGTTCGCTTGAAGAGCAGATGGACGAGGAAGAAGAAGGCAAAGCTGAAACCGGTTATGTTCGTGAGTCACAACAGCGTCAAATAAAGACTGTTTCAAACAATGATATAAAAAAAATAGCGAAAGCATCAGACTCTGTTCTTAATAAATATATAACGTTTGCAAACAAACGCATAACGCAGCAATATCAATATAAAAACAACTTACTGACAGCTGATGACCTAAATTGCTTCTCAATTTCAATTTTCGCAGCTTTGGAGATATGTGTTCTCAATAGATGGAACTATCATCTTGAAGGCATGGATAATATAATTATAAGCTCACGGCAGAAACAGCTATATGATAGTCTTGATGACAGTATTCTTAATGAGGGTTATAAAGTATTTGAGAAATTTGTCAAATTCTGTGAGAACTCTAAAGTGCCAGCAATGAGCCAGTTTTCCAAAATAACACAACGAGCCGTTAAATATGCTGTGCTTTATGGCACTCTCTTCTTTAAAACTGCCGATCGATATTATAAACAGACAGTAGGTGAAAAAATAATAAATGACACAAGAAAACTGTTTACATTATTGGGAACTCCATCAATGGAATATCTAGAAACAGAGCTTGAACCTCTTTCAGAAAGATATAATTATGAGTTTCGCATGGTACACGTGGAAATGTTTGTCAATAAAATATCTAATAGTAAAACCTAGTTAGTTCGCAAATGAGCATTTGAATATGCATTAAAAAGGGAATGTCGCAGCCATAGTGCGGCATACTTGTTTATATCAAGCTGTTTCCATATCATGCTTTTTTCTTTATGGAGAGTTACATTTTGGGCAATTATTGCGTGAGCTGGCACTGAGAAGTGGCCAGCGACAGTTGTCCTTAATAAAAAGAAAACAATGAATCTTTCGTCCTTAATTGTCTTAGTTAGACTTGCAGCATTGTGAGAGAAACAATGTTGTTTAAGTTGTAATTCAGTTGTGGCAGTTGTTTGAATTGTCTAAGAACCAATGAGAGGCAACCCGAATTTTTATAACCAACTATTGTAAGTTTATAAAAATTGTATTTACTTTGCGGTTTAAATGCTAACTATTAACCAAATAAAGTAATCATGAAAAGATTTTACACCACTTTAGCGATGGCAATGGTTATTGCCATTACATCATTTGCACAATTGATTCCCCAGGGTACCATGGTGCCTTACACAGGAATGAAGAGAAACACCGCTAATGTCACGAAAGACAATGTGCTGGTAACTCCACCCGAAACTGCCGTGATTGAGGACGACTGGGCTATTGACGCCATATACTATTATGGCGAGAACAACATCCCTTATGTTAACGACAACGCCATTGCGGTTGCCTTCGATGGCGATGACATCTACTTCAAGGGGTTGGTTTTAAGCTGCCCCAATGCCTGGATTAAAGGAAGACTGGCCAACTATATCGCAACTTTCAACAGTGGACAATACTGTGGCGAATATGGCGACTATAGCATCTATGCCTGCGGCACGAGCGATGCCTACTCTTTCGGTCCATTGTTGTTCCAGTATGACCCTTATATTAAGACCTTCACTCTTACCAACATCTATGTCGAGACCATTTCTCCCGACCAGATGACCTTCTTGCTGTTTTGCTATAGCATGAAGCTGTATAAGGACATGAAGGTTCCCACCCCAACCAATCTGGCAGCAGTTCCCGATGTAACCACCGCCGATGTGTCGTGGACCAGCGATGCCCAAGCCTTCAACCTGCGCTACCGCAAGTATGTCGACGTGTCCGACAACAACCGCTTCTGGGACTTCGAGGATCCCGACCAAGCAGGAGAGTTCACTCTTGTTGATGCCGATGGCGACGGCAAAGGCTGGACGTGGATTAACGACAAGGTAAAAGCACACAGTGGTGCTGGCGTGATGTATTCTGCAAGCTATGACACCAGTGGAGCTCTCACCCCCGACAACTGGATTATCACCCCCAAGGTGAAGCTTGGCGGACAATTCTCGTTCTGGGCAGTTGCTCAGGAAAACATGACTCAGTATGCCAATGAAAAATTCCAAGTATATCTGTATCAAGGCGACGAGTGGACTTCGGTAGACGACTTTGTTGCCATCTCCGATATCTACACCACCACTGTCGATTATCAGCAAGTTGTTGCCGACCTGAGCGCTTACGAAGGCTATGGCTATCTCGCCATACGTCACTACAACTGCACCGACCAGTTCTGGCTTGACATCGACGATGTGGAAGTGACCGTTCCCGGTGCTAGTGATGCCGTGCAGCCCGAGTGGACTACGCTAGAAGAAGTGTCCAACCCTTACACTATCAGGAATCTTGACCCCGAAACCCAATATGAGGTTCAAGTGTGTGGCGTTACTGAGGGCGCAACAAGCCCCTGGACACAGAGCGTATTGTTCACCACTCTGCCCGAGGGTGGCGTAGTGCCCACAATCGATGAGCTCTACCTGGTGGGTAGCTTCAATGGCTGGAACTGGCAGAACGCCGAGGGCCGCGTGCCTATGTTATTTGAAAATGACGCGTTCACTGTTGAAATCGAACTCGAGGACGGCGCAGAGTTCAAGCTCATCACCCCCGACGAGACTTCCTCAAACGGCTGGAAGTGGTTCGGTGGTGTTGACGAGAACAACGTTGGCTATTTCGAGATTAACGAAGGTCTGCTCAACCAACCAATTGGTCTTGTTGACGGAGCAAACTTCAAGGTTGTAGGCGACGGCAAGTACACAATCACCGTTATGCAACCAACGATACCTGGTGGCAGAGGCCTTGTTGAGCCCCTCGTAATGACAGTTTCGAAAGAAGTCACCGGCATCAGCACAATCCTCACCGATAAAGCCGATAGCCGCATCTTCGACCTCCAGGGCCGCCAGCTCAACAGCGTTCCCGCTCATGGCATCTACATCCAAAATGGCAAGAAATACGTTAAGTAATTAACCAATTCTTATGTTATAATAGGCGGGATTAGTGCCTCAACACTAATCCCGCCTCTATTTTTCCAGGCCGATGGCTTCTATGATGTGATGATATCATTTTGGAATTTGGGAAAAAGTGCTATCTTTGCAAACTGTTAGGTTTTTATCAATTAAGAATAATACTATGAAAGGTTTATCTAAATCGCGTAACATAACGTTTTGCAAGTGCTCTAAAGTGCTGAGGATGATGTCGATTGTGGTGTGTTTTTGCATCTCAATGGGCACAACAGCGCAGAATAAATTGTCGTATGTCCCCGACGCTAGGATTGAGCAGCGTGTGGAGCAAACGCTCTCACGCCTCACTCTTGAGCAGAAGGTGGGGCAAATGACCGAATTGGTTATCGATGTGCTGGGTCACTGGGAAGGCGACAATTTTGTGCTTGATAAGGACAAGCTGGAACGAGCTTTGACAAAGTATCAAGTTGGCTCAATCCTCAACGCTCCTGGACCTGTGGCACAGACTCCAGAGTGGTGGCAGCAGACCATCAGGACTATCAACGAGTATTCTATTCAAGCTTGTGGCATTCCGTGTGTCTATGGTCTTGACCAAAACCATGGCTTGACCTACACCCTTGGAGGTACCCTGTTCCCACAAAACACTAATGTGGGAGCATCGTTCAACGCCGACCTGGCTAAGCAGGCTGCCACAATCACAGCCTATGAGACTAGGGCGGGAAACTGCCCATGGACCTACTCGCCAACCGTTGACCTCTCGCGCGACCCTCGTTGGCCACGCGTGTGGGAGAACTTTGGCGAGGATTGCCTTGTCAATGCCGTGATGGGACGCGCCATGGTGCTCGGTTTTCAGGGTGATGACCCTAACCACATCGACAAGTACCACATTGGCACCTCGGTCAAGCACTTCATGGCCTATGGCACATCGCGCACTGGTCGTGACCGCACCCCGTCCTATGTGCCTGAATGGGAACTGCGTGAGAAGCATTTCGCTCCTTTCCTTGCGTGCGTTCAGGCTGGAGCAACTTCGGTGATGGTCAACTCAGGTTCGGTCAATGGTGTGCCCATGCACATCAATGCCAAGTATCTTACCAAATGGCTCAAAGAAGAGACAGGCTGGGATGGCATGATAGTGACCGACTGGGCCGACATCGACAACCTGTGGAAGCGTGAAATGGTGGCTCGTGACAAGAAGGAAGCTATCGCTATGGCCATTAATGCCGGCATCGATATGGCGATGGAACCCTACGACTTGGGGTTCTGCGATTTGCTTATTGAACTCGTGAAGGAGGGCACTGTGAGCATGAGCCGCATCGACGATGCGGTGCGCCGTGTGCTTCGCATTAAGTACAGGATGGGGCTCTTCGACATGCCCAACACCAATATCAAGGATTATCCAAAGTTTGCCTCGGCCGAGCACAGCAAGGCGGCGCAAGATGCTGCCGTAGAGACTATGGTGCTGCTCAAGAACAACAATGCCACATTGCCACTGGCACAAGGTAAGAAGATTCTTGTCACTGGACCTAATGCAAACTCTATGCGGTGCCTCAATGGCGGATGGAGTTACACTTGGCAAGGCAATAATGCCGACAAATATGCTTCACAGCACAACACTATTCTCGAGGCTATGCAGCAGCGCTTTGGTGCTTCTAACATAATCTACGAGCCAGGTGTCACCTATAACAATGATGGCAAGTATTGGGAAGAGAACGAGCCGCAAATTGGCCGTGCCGTTGCTGCGGCAGCTGGTGCCGACGTGATTGTGGCTTGCGTGGGCGAGAACTCTTATACCGAAACTCCCGGTAACCTTGACGACCTGGCATTGTCACAAAATCAGCGTGATCTGGTAAAGGCTCTTGCCGCCACTGGTAAACCCATTGTGCTTATCCTCAATGAGGGACGTCCACGACTGATTAACGATATAGAGCCATTGGCACAGGCAGTTGTCGACATCTTGCTGCCAGGCAACGAGGGTGGTAACGCGCTGGCACGACTGCTGGCTGGCGACGACAACTTCTCGGCCCGCATGCCTTTCACCTATCCACGTCACTCGGCGTCGCTCACCACCTACGACTACCGTGTGAGCGAGGAATCGGGCACTATGGAGGGCGTGTATGACTACAACGCGCAAGTCAATGTGCAGTGGCCTTTCGGCTATGGTCTCAGCTACACCACTTTCAGCTATAGCAACCTGCAAGTCGATAAGACTAATTTCGGTCCTGCCGATGTGCTCAACATCTCGGTCGACGTGAAAAACGACGGACCAATGGCAGGAAAAGAGGCTGTGCTGTTGTTCAGCCGCGACATGGTGGCAAGCATAGTTCCCGAGAGCCGCCGACTCAGGGCTTTCACCAAGATTGAGCTCCAACCCGGAGAAACCAAGACCGTGAAGTTCCAATTGCCAGCCACCGACCTCGCCTTTGTGGGCATCGACGACCAGCGCCATCTGGAGCCAGGTGAATTCCTCATCCAGATAGCCGATCAGGCCTTGCGCATCAACTGCAAGGAATAATTGTATATTAATATGTCATCGACAAGGCTGGGTTATTGTCCCAGCTTTGTTGTTTTCATACACAATTAGTGATGAAAGTTGAGTCTTAAAGAGGTCAATCTAGGGCTTCGTAAGTGAAATCCCCGACGCTCATGCACGCCTTCTTGTAATCGAAGTTATACATGCGCATATACTGTTCGCGGACTTCGACTGCTCCGTTGTAGAACGGGTTGGTGCAGTGCTGACGAGTAGTGACGGTTATCACCATTTCGGGCGTGATTACTTGCCCATTGACGCGCCTTGTGCGCTTGGGTGTAATTCTGAAAACTTTGCTCATAATGGAAATTAAATAATAGTAAAACATAAAAATAGTGTTACAAAGATGGTTATTTCTATTCTTCTTTTTGATTGTCTCTTGCGTCGTTTACATAGAAAGTTAAGCTGTCGATTGTTGAGCCTAAGTCAACAAGACTATCAGCAATACCAGAAATATCATCGTATTCTTGCCAGTTATGCAATTCTCTTTGAAAAGTACGTTCGAAGGTCTTTGTCAGATGACCAATATCTTTCTTGGCCTCTTTAGCCCAAGTCTAAATGCTTTCGAGAACTCTTATTTTATTCTGTTCTTGTTTCATTAATAACGTGTTTTATGCAGTTAACTTGATCCTGTGCATGGCTTATATGGCCAGCCAAACTTTCCAGAGCTGCATCTAGATCTTGAATACAATCTATAATGTCAGAAAGATTATCGCATTCTTGCAACCTTTGCAGCTCTTGATGATATGCGCATTCGAAGGCCTTTGTCAGATAACCAATATCTTTCTTGGCCTCTTTAGCACAAGCCTCAATGCTTTCGAGGGCTGCCAGCTTGTTTTTTCTTTTTGCCATAATCCAGTCTTTTATTATTCACAAAGATAAGACGCACCTGTGCCAAATGGAGGCATAGGTGCGTCAAAGTGATGTTTTTTTAAAAAATCAGTCGAGAGCTTCGTAGGTGAAATCCCCTACGCTCATGCACGCCTTCTTGTAATTTAGAGGTTATCCCGATATTCAGCTATTGCTTGAATAAGTTCGTTCAACTCTTTTACATTTTCTTCTTTGTTTTCATGAAATGCGAAGTTCTCCTTCAGCAAATAACTTAAGGGAAACTCTATTGGTATTCCACGTTCGGGAATCACAAACAATATTAAGTCTTCTTCCATCATCTTTGTTTTTAATCGTTAATCACAATGCAAAGAAAACAACAACCTCTGCCAAGTGGTGGCAGAGGTGTTGTGGAAATAATTTTTTTTATAAAAGCTCGCCCAAATCCTACAAATTGCGCAAAATAGTTTATATCACAATTGCCGATAGAATCCACATGAGGTGGCAGATTAATGACAGCTGGTAACTGATTCCTGAGAACAGACAACTAAGCAATCGGGTCAGGACAGAAGTCTTTGCGCTTGCAAGTTATATAATTCACCCCCTTAGGCAGCCCTTTGTAGCTGCACAGCAGGTTGTCAAGCACCGTCCCAGAACGATAGTTCACAAACAACACCGGTTCAAACCGCACATCCCGCATCTTTACAATTTCGCTCATAATGCTTCTTTTTTATGATTACGGAGCAAAAATAAAAAGGATAGATAGGATTGAATGAATTATGATGCTGAAGAAGAGTTTTTTTGTTCTTCAATAAGCTTATCAAGTTCTTTTAAGAAATTCTCTGATGTCATCTCATCTTCAACTCGAAAACAATAATAGGTATCTTCATCTGCCCCTTTATCTAACGTAGAATTAGTCCGTTCTTTGCGTTTTTCCCAACCTTTTTCCATTAAGCAAACAAATGCTTTTTCATTTTGGGCTCCATTCCATTGGAAGAAAAGGTCTTTGTATTTGAAGTTGATGTCCCAACCATATAAATAGGTTGTTTTCCCAACTCTCAATTCAGAAGGAATCTCAACATTATCGCAATTAAGTAACTTGTTTCGCAAACCATTAAGCACGACTATTTCTTTGTGCGAGGTTGCATCAGACCTGCGCTGGGTGTAGCGAGTGAGAACAGAAAATCCTCGCCAATTAGAAAGAATATGCCAAGAGTCGTAGCGATCTAATAGTTCTTTAAGCAAGTCTTCGTGTTTTATCCAATCCTGTTCACATACATCTTTTATCACTAATTCATTGGTGGTTAATAGGTAGTCAACAGCGCTTTGGTAATTATTGCTCAGTAAAGATGTCAGCCAAAATTCTTTGCTGTTTCCAAACCAGTTTTCTCCAATGTTGATTCGACTTAATAGCGCTCTCAATAATAAGGCATTGGTCCTGAAGTCCTGTTTTACTCCATTTTCATCAAAAAACTTCTTCGCATTCTGCCACTTTGTATCAAAATCATCCCAATTTGGTTGACCATTAGCATCTTGAAACAGAAAGCGAATAGACCCTTTGAAGAATGCGTATTTCTCTGCTTCACGAATAACATACTCCCAAGTTTTGCCTTTGAATTCATCTAAATTACCATTATAAGGTTTCGACTGACCATTCTCATCAATGATTTGTTTTGCTTTCTCAATTTCTTCAGCAAATTGTTCTTTTAACAAAGAACCGTAATAATCTTGTGAGTTTTTTTTATACAGTACACTGTAAACATTATGTGAGTTGTTTATTTCATTAATCAGGTTAATTGCGTTCTTCATTTCTGATACGCTTCTAATGCTATCATTTCCATCAGCAGTTTCTACAGAAATGAGATTCCATACAAACCTCATCCAATGGTTTAGACTTGAATAATCCTTTTCATCACTGCCTTCTTTCTTTTCAACTGGTCCTTCCTTGAAATATTTACAAATTGCATAAAAAGCAATACGTTCTTTTTGATTTAAAGTAGAAATCTTGTTGACTTTTTCGTTATCCTCATATTTTGAAATAAAAAAGAATCCCTTATTCCAATGGGCTTTGAGATCGTCGGATTCTTTTTCATTAATTCGCGAATCATTGTAATTGTTCAATATTTCTTTTAGGCATTTAAGAAAGTCAATTGAAATAATTGTCTTGTATTTCTCGAAAGAGTCATATGAAATAACATTCTCAACTTCATTATAGCCATCTCTCATAAAAAACTTATACTGAGAATCATTTTCATCTTGTATGTTTTCTATATCAAATAGATAATTCAAAAAAAACCTGTTGATAAATGCAAAGTAAATTTCATCAATTGAACATTCTTTAGATTTGTGATTCCAAAAAATGTCTGTCCAAGTTGTGTCCATTAGATTTGTAATGCCATGTTTGGGATCTAATAATTCCTTCCATTCATTTCTTGTTTCTAGATCGGCATCTTCTGTTTGTGATTGTTTTCTAATATAACTTATCAGATCTGCTTTAAAATTCTCAAAAGCAGTTAATTGTTTACCACGAGCGTTCATCTTGATATACAAATCGTCTGACAAACCATAATCTTGAAACGGAAAATGATAAAAAATAATTGGGCAAGTATCAATATTACCTGTTAATGTATCCCAACATCTTTTCATAATACATTTTCCATCTTTATGAATGTCACACAAAGGACAAGGGAATAATTCTTCTAGACCGTCAATAATGTCTTTGTCGTTTTTATCATTTATTTGTGTTCCTCCAAGCATTCTCAGCATAGCTTGAATAGTGGGATCTTGTTTCCAAGCTGAATAAAACCATGTGCGACTTGTTATAAAATCAACAATTCTTCTATTGCCTTCTGCTTTGTAGTCAGCATAATTTTCAAAGTTTTTAGGATCGCATAAATTTGTGCAAAACTCGCGTGATGAAATGCGGGTTTCATAAGTAAAATTTTTAAGTACATTACAGACATCTACGTTTAGATTATCGGACATCAAAGCAACATACCAATGCAACAACCAAAGCGTTGTCAACCTCTGTTGGCCATCGAGAGGATAGAACTTTCCATCCTCGTTAGAGCCATATACAAAATCAAGTTTTAATTCTTGTTTTTTGTCTAATGCTTCTTTTAAATTGGAAAGGAATCTTTTTCTTAGGTATTCTTTTCCAAGCCTTCCTTGGGCATAATCACGTTGAATGATGGGAATTTCTATTTTTGTAGTTTTTAGAAATTTCCAAAACGTAATCTTTTGAGATGATTTATAGTTTTCCATTGTTTTCTTCATTTTGACTGTTTAACGAATCATTTACTCTAAAATCTTCCAGTATGTGGAGAAGATTCTTTTTGTATGCATCGGCATCAAGTTTTGTCCAATAATTGTAATTGGTCAAAACTGGAGTGTAGTATTTCATGAAAACATTCTTGGTACAAGGCGGAATGAATGCTATTTTCGCTTTTGCTTTTTCTCCAATAATAAATTTGCTTTGGTTATTTTCCTTCTTGATTATCGGTATTGGCAATGCAACGCCTCTGTCTTTACCTATGATAATTCGTCGCTTGGCAGGAAAGATTGAGTTGCCATAACTGCGGTTCGTAGAAAAATCCAAAAGAGTAAAATTCCAAATTTGGTCCTTTTCTTCATCTGACAATGAATCTTTCGCTTTTTTCGTATATTCAGAGAAATCATTCCAATTGTCAGCATCTGAATTATTAATGAATGCTTCGATTTTTTCCTGAGTCTCATCATCGACAGAATAATAAATATTCAACAAGAATTCATTTTTAGAATCTTTGTCATTCATGTCATTCTTTGAGTTAGAATCGATATGCTCTACGTCCCATTTCTCTTTTTTAAACAAATGGAATGGAAATTTATAAAACACGGGGAGTTGATAATCCTCTTTTTCTATTAGTTGTTTATTCTGATTAATTATAGTTTGAACATTGTGCATTAATAATATCTTACGAATCAGCATTTTATCAGAATCGAAATGTAACGATTCTTCAACATGATTTTCATCGCAAAAATATTTGCCATCAGGAACTTTAATTTCATTAGATATCTCGTCCTTTAAGTATTTAATAAACTCGTATTTGCTGCCAGTCCACTTTTTCACAATGCTTGATATACGTTGATGAAAATCATCGGACAATAGCACACCAACATAATGATACATTTCCAAATCATTGAACCACTCTTGGAATGTTTGAAAATATTTTTTTACCTCGCTCCAACACGATTCAATCTTTGTTTTCTGTTTAGAATCTTGCATCGTGTCTTGTTCTGACGACCCCTGTTTGAAGTATTCATAAAAATAGCGAAATGTTCTATAGCCGTCAGTGCCAATGGTTTCATATTTATCTTTGTACAACTTCATTGCGTTTTGTTTGCATATCAAATCAAATATGAAATCAATTCGCGTAGGGCGGTTATATCCATTTTTATGTAGGAAAAGCCAGAACTCATCGTTTTGCAAAGTGTATTCTATGTTGTCCCATTCGCTCGCGATTTCTTGTTGCTTCAGCTTAAGAGAATTCTTTTCGATATTAGGAAAGTTTGATTGGTTTAGAAATAGCGCCTTGATTAGTTCAGCATTGGTTAAAGAGATTTTGCCTATATTCAATCGAGTGAAAACATTAATAGGGTCTTCGAAAATAGATTGATACCAGATAAATTTCACACTATTAAGAATGGTGTTTTTAAAATTCTGCTTGTATAACTCATCTTTTCCATTGAACCAATACTTGACAGTGACTAGAGTTTGAAGAATATGATAAAAATCTATATTGTCAAACTTACCTATTTTATCGTTATTTTCCTCATTCTTTATAACATCATCAAACGCTTTTTTTACAAAGTCCTGATCAAGGCTATTAGGAATACTAATATCATATATTTTTTCAAAAAAAACATCAAATCCATTTCTTGTTTCATAATCAATGGAGTATGGTTTATTTCTCTCAATGTTTGAAGATAAATAAGATAGAATAATGAAAATTGTAGTTAAGCGTTGCTGTCCGTCAATAACTTCCCATTTTGTGTGTTCGGCTATTGCTTTTCGTGTTAACCCTAACACATCATTTTCTATATCAGTTGCCTTGGGTAGGTTATTTAAGAAACTGTTTTTGTTATCAATGTTCTCTTTGAGTACAAGTGGTTGAAGGCAATAAAAGTCCGTTATGGATTTAGTCTTTAATCGGAATTCTTCAATGTCATTGAGCAAATCCTTTACTTGTTGCTCGGTCCATCGGTATCCTCTCTGATACGATGGAATAAAGAACTTCATTCCAAGAAGCTCACCTATTGTTTTGAGTTCTATTTTGTTTCCTGCCATACTAAAAATTTTTATTTATTTCATGCAAATATAATTCATTTTCTTGTAAATCCCAAGTTAAATTTGCTTGAAAATCAGCTTGAAAACAGTTTCAGAGGTTTTTCGGCGGTGTGAAACCTTATATTATTTATCTATACCTATTTTCAATAGTTTTTAGATAGTTTTTATCGTTTGATTTTACATTTTTTCCTGGCAACATTTCAGCGGTGAATATTGTTACCACGTTGCGTAGGTTACTTGTCTGTTACTTTATGTACAGCAATTAGTGCTTGGGCGAACTTTGGCAGAGCTTTAGCTTTGTCCTTCTGGTAAATCATTGCAGATAGGGTATAATTGGTGTTGATGATTTTTGCCTGTAAGTTAATGAATACAAGCGTAACCGAAACTTTCAGTTCGCAATCAAAAGAAACTTGTGATTTAATATAATGAGTAATCTCATTGACTATAGCTTCGTCTTTAGCTTTGCTAACAGCCAATAAATCTTGCTCTTGTTTTCTTTTTCTTTCTTCTTCTTTTCTAAACTCCTCAGCCTCTTTCTTTTCTTCTGAGACTTTCTGCATGTAGGTTTCTCGCAATGCTGTTTTCTCATCATCAGAGAGTTGATTATAATTATCAATATCTTCCTCGGTTATATCATTTCTGCATTCAGCGCAAACGAGAAAATCGTCATCAACATCTTCTCCACATTGAGGGCAGAATAAAGCGCCTTCGGGTAATTCTTCACCACATGTGGGACAGGTGTATGCCACATAATTAATCTCAGTTCCACAATGTGGACAACATTCAATATCGAAGTCTATCATATTTTAGTACGTGATAAAAGATAAATAATTAATTCTAACTCGCATCAACCTTATGGCCATGCTGCTATGGAGATTGAGAGCGATGTAAATGCTCCGCTATAAGACCATATCAGACTCAAAGTTTTTGTCATAACTAATGTGCAAATATAATAAGAAATACTATTCTGGCAAAGGCACTTCTTTGCTATTGTAGAGATTACTCATCTCCTTAATTCTCTCGGAGATCTCGTCGCGGAGCCATTGTGGCTCGAGGACTTCGACTTCCTCGCCGTTGAGGAGGAGTTCCTGCTGGAAGTCGAAGGCGGGTCGCAGGTAATACCGGAAGATGCTGAAGTCGTCGTTGCGCTCGATTTCTTCCTGTGACTGGTGGAGTGGTAGGTCGCGGAAGTACTTGGCTTGATCGGCTGTTACTCTGAGTTTTACTGTTTGCTTGTCAATGCTCTGGGCGGCGATAATGCCGAAGCATCCGTCGAAATATTGCTCTGCGTTCCAGTCGCGTGGCATCTTGAATGTGTCGCCAGTGGTTGAGAGCTGACGTATGCGGTCGAGGGCATAGATGCGCGGCTCATCGTAGCCCTCGCTCTGCGCTACCATATACCACCGCTGGCGATAGAGTTTCACACAATAGGGCTGAACATTAAAGTCGAATTCACCTTCTTTCCAATAGCTGTAATAGGTGATGTTAAGCACCCGGTTCTCCTTCATAGCATCGATGATGGGTTGCAGGTGCTGCTGGCCCGATGGCACATACTCTAGCAGAATGCGGTCCTTGATGCCCTGACAGCCTGCCAGCGCATTTCCCACACAGTAGGTGCTGTATATCCAGGAACGGAGGCCGTTGTCGGTGAGGTCCTCCTCGTTCTCGATGTAGTAGCGATAGTCGTAACACCGCTCGTTCTCAATGCGAAGTCCGAACATATCTCGGATGGCATCACGCCAGTTGTTGAACGTGCGCAGAGGCAGATCCAAGCCGCCACTCATCTCTTTGTCGCGAACCCACCGATAGTTGATTTCCTTAAACGTAATCTTCCTGGCTCGGTATATGGTCTCGATGAGCCACACATATTTCCCGACTAAGTTTTGTTGATAGCTGTAACCCATAACTATAATTTTTTTGCAAAGATAAAAAGAACCTATGCCAAATCATGGCATAGGCTTAAAAATTTTATTGTAAAAAGTAAAATAATACTGTATATTGAAGTGTTTGCTGCATTCGAGGTTGCGGTTGCCGATGGCCCCGATAGTTATGTAGGACACTACCTAAAACGGTGATTTTTATTGTGTTTTTGTTCATACAATCGTCTACATTTCAACCACTTTTTTATGGTTTGGGAATAGATGTATCTTGTTGATATATAAAGGTGTGCGGATTATCTGAGGTTGTATTCTTCCACTTTTACTATTTATGAATTATTATGCGCGCGTACTTTAATTATATTTGCCATTGGAAAATCCGAAACAATTCAACTAAATCATTAACAATAATCAAAAAAATGGTATGAAGAAAAGCAGGTTTCTATTGTTGCTATTGGCGCTGATGGTGTCGATGGCAGCGAGTGCCCAAGTAATCTTGGGAACTGTGGTCGACGAGCAAGGAGAGCCCATTATTGGAGCTTCCATCGTCGAGAAAGGCAACCCTAACAATGGTACCGTCACCAATATTGATGGTCAGTTCACGTTGAACGTGAAGTCGGGTACGCCTATCGTGATTTCGTATATTGGCTATGCAACTCAGGAGTTGACAGCCAGCAACAACATGACCGTCACCCTTCAAGAAGACAAGCAGTCGCTTGACGAAGTGGTAGTGATTGGTTACGGAACTCAAAAGAAGAGCGTTGTGACCGCTTCGATTGCGAAGGTCACCGAGGCCGACTTGGCTGGCAAGACGCGTCTGCGCGCCGACGATGCCCTGAAGGGCTTGGCAGCAGGTGTGAACGTTACCTCATCATCGGGTCAACCTGGCTCACAGTCAATGATTCGTGTGCGTGGTGTAGGTACTATCAACGACTCCAATCCCCTCTACATCATCGATGGCATGCCCGCCGACCAATATGGTCTGGAATCGGTCAACCCCTATGATATAGAGAGTATTGAGGTGCTGAAAGATGCCGCCTCGGGTGCCATCTATGGTGCACGTGCAGCCAATGGTGTAATCCTTGTTACCACTAAGAAAGGAAAAATGGGCAAGCCCCAAATTAACTACAATTTCTCTTATGGCTGGCAGAGCGCATGGAAGCACCGCGAAGTGACTGGCGCTACCGACTATGCTATACTCCAGAACGAGAAGTATGTGAATGGTGGAATGGCTCCACTCTATGCCGATCCTGCCAATCTGATTGATGCTAACGGCAATCCAATCACCGGTTTTGGCACCGACTGGCAGAAACTGCTCTTTAACGACAATGCACCCATCATGCAGCACGACTTGAGCGTGAGTGGTGCTACCGAAAGGGTGAACTACTACCTCTCACTGGGTTACTTCACTCAGGATGGTATTGTGGGTGGCAACTTCGGACGTTCTAACTACGACCGCCTTACCATTCGTTCAAACAACACGTTCAATATTCTTGATGCCACTAAGGAACGTAATTTCCTTAACAAGATTGATGTGGGCGCCAACCTTTCTTATATGCGCACGCATAGCACGGGAGTAGATGCCAACTCCACTTGGGGTTCTCCACTGGGTTCGGCGCTTTATCTAGCTCCTACACTGCCCGTGGTTCTCACTGGCGATATTGCTCAGCAGATGATTGACCAGTATTCGGCCTACGACCTCTATCGTGACGAGAACGGTAATCCTTACACTATTCCTGGCTTCCTTGGTTCATATAACGAGCAAAACAACCCCATCGCATTGATGCAGGGACCTCCATCTAAGGGCTGGTCGCACAAGTTCATGCCCAAGTTCTCTCTCAACGTGCAACTGTGGGACAACTTGAAGTACAACTTCACTTGGAGCGCCGAGCAGTCGTTCTGGGGCAATGATGCTGCAACAACCAGCAAGTTCTACTTGTCGGGTAACAACAACAGCGACCACACCCAGGCTTCATCGGAGAAGTGCAACGGCACCAACTGGCAAGTTGAGAACACCTTGACCTACGATAAGGTGTTTGGCAAGCACACAATCGGTATCGTGCTTGGTCAAAGTGCCATGAAGTACAAAGGCAGCTATGTGGGCGCCTCGCACTGGAATTTGATCAACATCAACAAACCATATGTAGATTATACCACTGGCGGTAGCATTCAAACCACACTAGATGCCGACGGCAAGATCATTGGCGTATCCTCGCTCGTGAGCGGTTGGGCTGGCCCATATGTGGAGCACCGCCTTGCTTCGCTCTTCGCTCGTTTCTCTTACAACTATGATGAGCGTTACATGCTCCAGGCAACTATCCGTCGCGACGGTTCAAGTCGTTTTGGTGCTAATCACAAGTATGGTGTGTTCCCCTCATTCTCGGTGGGATGGAACATCATGAACGAGGCTTTCATGGAAAGCACTCGCGACTGGCTCAACAACATGAAACTGCGTTTCAGCTGGGGTAAGAATGGTAATGAAAACATTGGTGATTTCCGTTATACCGTACTCACCACCAGTGGTGGCACAAGCAACTACTATTTTGGCCGTCAGGCTACTATGATTTATGGTTCAAAGGCTAATGGACTTGCCAACGAAGACCTGAGATGGGAAGAAAGTGAACAGACCAACGTTGGTATCGACCTCGGATTCTGGAACAACAAGCTCACTTTCTCGATGGATTACTACATCAAGAAAACCAATGGTATGCTAATGGAAATGCCCATCCCATCTTATGTGGGTGAGGCAAAACCAATAGGCAACGTGGGTGACATGAAAAACTCAGGTATTGAGTTTGAGCTCGGCTACCGATGGAACATTGGCGATGCACAATTTGTTGTTAAGGGCAATGCTGCTTACTTGAAGAACGAGCTTAAGAATCTGGGTAACGACACTGGTTTCCTGAACTTTGGCATCAGCCAGTTCAGTGATGGTGGAACACGTGCCGAGAACGGCCAGCCATTCCCATTCTTCTATGGTTACAAGACTGCTGGCGTGTTGCAGAACATGGACGAGGCTAATGAGTATAACAACAAATATAGTGCTGGTTCGCATCCTGGCGATTTGATTTTCGTTGACGTGAATGGTGACGGCAAGATCACCAGTGACGACCGCACTAAGATTGGCAAGCCAACACCCGACTGGACATTCGGCTTTAATTTCAACGCCGAGTGGAAGGGCCTCGACTTTAGCATCTTCTTCCAGGGTGTGAGCGGTGCCGACATCTTCGACGCTACTTGGCGTCAGGACATCGCTTCGGGCAACTATCCCACTTGGGTGCTTGGCCGATGGACTGGTGAAGGCACTTCTAACAAACTTCCTCTGCTGAAACTCGGTGACGCCAAAAACTGGGTATGCAGCGACATCTATATTCAAGACGGTTCTTATCTGCGTCTCAAGGACATCACCTTGGGCTACACTCTGCCTCGTAACCTCACTCGCAAGATTCGCGTTGAGCGTCTGCGCTTGTACGTACGTGGTGAGAACCTAGTAACTTGGACCAAGTACTGGGGATTTGACCCCGAGATTGGTTCGGGAAGTACTTCTATGGGCGTGGACTATGGTGTTTATCCACAGGCACGCACATTCACAGTAGGATTCAATCTCTCATTCTAATCTAAACATTCTAAAGAAAGGAAATCATTATGAATAAATATATTTCAATTATCGCAGGTATTGGTGTGGCAGCTCTTGCCCTCACCTCTTGTAGCGACGACTTCCTCGAGGTAACGAATCCCACTGGAGAACCTCTTGAGGAATACTATAAAACCGACGAGCACCTCAACGAGGCGCTGACATCGGCCTACGCTCCTCTGCACTGGCCCGACTGGGATGGTGTGGCATATAACGATCTCACCGTCGACGCCGAAATCATGGGCGATGACTTCTGGGTGGGCGGAGCCAGTATCTCCGACAACCAGCACTGGCACAAACTCTTCAACTTCGAGGGTGACGGCAACAACACTTTGAGCACCCTTTGGGGCGACTTCTACAGTGGCATCAAGCGTTGTAACGATGTGATTAAGTATTGCTCTTGGGGTGGTGGCACCGAAGCCAACCGCAAGTCATTCGAGATGCAGGCACGATTGCTTCGCGTGTACTATTATAATATCCTGTGGCATTACTATGGCAATGTGCCATTCTATTTGGAGAATCTTAATGAGCCATACACTGCTCCACAGTTGACTGCCGACGAGATTTACAATAAACTGCTTCCCGAACTAGATGAGATTATCGCTTCTAACGTGCTTCCCATGCGCTGGGCTGCCGCCGAGAGTGGTCGCGTGTCGCAAGCCATGGCCTACATGCTCTATGCTGAGATGGTAATGTATCAAAACGATCAGTCTCGTTATGCTCAGGCACTGGGCTACATGAAGCAGATTATCAACGATGCCAACTACTCTCTGAATCCTGACTTCGCCAACTTGTGGGCCGAAGCTGGAGAATGGTGCTCGGAATCAATTTTCGAAATCAACTACGATGACGACAATGCGCAGCGCGACTGGGCCACTGCTTCCAATCCTTATCCTCCGCTCTATGCCGGTGGCACAGTGTTCCCAACACTCTGCTCACCCAATGGCTGGGGTGGTGGCGAAGGCTGGGACGGTGGCAACGATGGCTGGGGCTTCCTGCCCATGCGCGTTGAAACCTATAACATGTATGCCGAGGGCGACTTGCGTCGTGATGTGACCTGCTGGGACTTGCGCGGTTACACCTACACCGAGCGTTATCAAGACACTCACATCTGGCACGGCAAATATCGCCCACAGAGTGCCAACAACCAGGATTGTCCTTCGTCGAAGAACCTGAACTACAACAACAACAAGCGCATTTATCGCTATGCCGAGACATTGCTTAATGCTGCTGAGCTGTTGCTGGCGACTGGCGGTGGTGCCGGTGAAGCACTGGGATATGTAAACCAAGTGCGCGCCCGTGCTGGCCTTGCCAACCTCACCACTTTGGACATCGACGACATCTACACCGAGCGTCATCTGGAGTTCTGTGGCGAAGGCAAGCGTTATTTCGACTTGGTTCGCGCCGAGGGCATCAATGGTGCCACACAGAAGGCTTCGACAGTGCTTGTTCCCGACAGCTATGGTTATCGCACCAGAACATGGACTCCTAATAAGAAGCACATTCCACTGTCACAATCGGAGCTTGATGCCGATCCTACATTGGTTCAGAATAACTACTAATTAATCATCTAGAAAAAAACGATCATTATGACGACTAAGATATATAAACTTTTCGGTGCTGCTATCGTGAGCCTGAGCTTGATGGTGGGTTTCACCTCTTGCTCTCCCGATAGTTTTGAGGTTGCTGATCCAACCGCTGTTCCCACGCTTGATGGCGTTGACTTTGATATCAGCGTGGATCAGGAGACCAACCAGATGATTGCCACCTACACACCACGCCCTGGAACCTATCCTATTTGGATTATAAATGGAACTTCTTATTCTACTCTGCAAGAAGTGGGTTACCAGAATCCTGAGGCTGGCACTTACACCATTAGCCTGAAACTTGGTAACCGCAACGGCTTTAGCCAGGGCACTGTTACTAAGTCATTCACCTTCAACGAGACCAAGATTGACTACACTGCCGACTTCCGTCGCATTACTGGCAAGGAGTGGCGCTTCGCTAACAAAGAGGTTGCCCACTTGGCTTGTGGCCCTGCTGGAACTGCAGCTACTGAATGGTGGAGTGCTGGACCAAATGAGAAGGAAGGTACCGGTATGTATGACGACCGCATCAGCTTCACTGCCGATAACCGCAAGGGCGGCTCGTTCACCTATAATCCCGGTGAGGATGGCCTCACCTATGTGAACAAAGGTACCACCAAGTGGGGCACAGGCGCCGATGCCGACTTTGATGCTACGATTGGTGAGCAGACTTCGACTTGGAGTTTTGAAGTATATGACTGGGAAGATGCCGAAGGAAATGTCACCAAGCAGACCTATATCCAGCTAGCTCCAAACACTGTGTTCCCTTACATCAGCATGGACGCTCAGTATGAGAATCCCAAGTTCCGCATTGAGGAGCTCACTGCCAAGAAACTGGTTCTCATCTATGAGGCTCCCGACCGCTCCATCGCATGGCGTTTCATCTTCACTAACGGTGAAGACGAGCCCGATGTGCCCGACCCAGAAGCAGTAGTTGACTGGAATCCCGCTTCACCAGCCAACCTATGGACTCCTGTCGAGACAGGCGAAGCATTTGATGCTGTAGGTTGCTGGTTTGCCAACGATGGCTGGGCTCAGATTGCCGATCCCGAGTGGTCGCACAGCGACGGTGAGTGGTTCATCACCATGCCCGAGGGCATGGGTGGCTCGCAGTGGCAAGGCCAGTTCCACATCGACACTAAACTGACCGCCAGTGCTGCTAAGAAATACAATTTCTATTTGGTAATGGAGGCTGATAATGATTGTCCGGGAGTGACCTTTAAGTTGACCGACTCGGGTGATTCCAACTACTTCTTTGAAGTACGCAAGGACG